>Ga0157363_1000448_pt1 | contig 31557 bp, 29 predicted proteins | sample AttsexASBM1_FD_111477 | JGI IMG/M metagenome (GOLD analysis project Ga0157363, IMG submission 111477) | Fungus gardens microbial communities from leaf cutter ant in Ribeirão Preto, State of São Paulo, Brazil - Atta sexdens ASBM1 | ecosystem: Host-associated > Fungi > Mycelium > Unclassified ... | reverse complement strand
TGTTCTCGGCCGGGACCGCAGCGTGGAGTTTTTCACCCAGCATTACTCTTCCGATTTTTAATAACGGCAGGAATATGGCTAACCTTCACGCGGCAGAAATTGCTCAGCAGGCCGCCGCGGCTAACTATCAACGGACCATTCAGCAGGCTTTCCGGGATACGTCTGACGCGCTCGCCGGGCGACAGTCTCAGCAGGCTAATTACGTCCAGTCTGAAGGCCTGATCGCAGTCAGAGAAAAGGCTTACACCATGACGCAGCTGAGCGTACAGGCCGGTGACCGGTCACGCTTTGACTGTCTTGAAACAGAAAATGCCCTTCTGGATGCAAGGAAAGTGCTGACGGAAAGCCGGCTCCAGCTCCTTCTTCAGGAAATACAGCTTAATCAGTCGCTCGGTGGAGACGCCAGTTCGGGCTGACAGCTGCCATGCTCGCAATCAGTCAGAATACAACCAGGTTTAGCAAACATTATATGAGTCATTTAAAAAGAACCCTCTATGGCTGGAAGAAGTCAGACGCCAGCACGTATGAATACTGCTTTAACCGCTTCGGGGGCAGCGTGAATATGCATCCGGAAGTAATTCGCTTTTTTTCTACTTACAATAACCAGACCGTAACCTATTTTCACAAAGAGAAAAACGGTGAGTATATTGCCGCCTATGCATTGTTAAATGGAAACAGAATAGGCGTTGAGCAGTGGAAAAACTTCCCGCTCTCATACGATGAAGTGATGATACCAGCCGCAAAAGACGCAATCATGTTATTTCCCGAAAAGGTAAATAAGCTCTCTCACTTCAACAAAGGTAATTTCAGAAACGTTAACTTTCGCATTGCCCGAAAAAATAAGATTTGCTTTGTAAAAAACAATTTTTCCGCTAAAACTGAGAAGAACCGGCGAAATGAGTATAACCGCTTCCTCAAAGCCGGGGGCCGCTGCTGTGATCTGAACCAGTTCAGCCCTGAAGAACTGGCGGATTACTATATTTTTCTTTTCAAATCCCGCTTCGCTGACAGGCTGGAGTGCTACTCCAGAGATAGCCTTATCACCCTTATCAGAGCAATGAAGGGGATGATCGTAGGTCATATTCTGTTTATTGAAGACGAGCCCTGCGCCATGGATTTACTGTTTATGGCCGAAAGTGACCACATTATCTACTTTGACGTGCCTAACGGCGGCGTCAACATGAAATATACGCATCTGAGTCCGGGCAGCCTTGTGATGTGGAAGAATATCTGCGCCGCCCGTAAATACTGTGAACTGACAGGTAAAGAGATGCGTCTGTCGATTGGATCAGTAGGTAAGGACTGGTCATACAAACTTCGCTGGGCGGATACCCATGCCACCGGTAAAGTCGTTTTCTGAGCGTCAGTGCAGCGCTTACGTAGTCGCGGTGAAAAATTGCTGTTACGCAGAAGAAAAGGTATTCCTTACCTGATAAATCTGCCCAGACAGGATTTTCTACAGGTGTAACGTCCGTGGCGTTGAGGCTGACATAACAGAGTCATAATGCATGGCTGTCCTCCCTGACACCATGCATTAAAAATATCAAATACCAGAAGTCGTTCAGGCCTTACCTAGCCTGACCTGAAACGCATTTTTGCTCTGCTCCGGTCAGGCAGGAAAGGTGATGTTAAACGTTAGTCCACCAGCCTGGTTCCTCTGCACAGTCAGGCGGCCGCCGTGCGCCTGACAGATGGCCGCAGCGATAGAAAGGCCAAGGCCCGAACCGCCGGAATGGCGCGAGCGTGAGGCCTCTGCACGTGAAAAGCGCACAAACAGCTTTTGCATAAAGTCATCGCTCACGCCCGGTCCGCGATCGCTGCACGTGATATGAACCTTTCCGCCTTCCAGCCAGTGATCTATTTCAACTTTTTTTCCGTCGGCAGCGTACCTGAGCGCATTATCAAGCAGAATAAATAGTACCTGGCCCAACCGAAAGGCGTCAGCGTGACAATGCGTCTCAGACTGGTTCAGATCAATGACGTCCATGCCGGTTTTCAGCAGACGCGGCTTAACCCAGGCAATTTTTTCACGGACCAGTTCGGCAATGTTACAGTCCGTTTTGGTCAGGTGAAGCTGTCCCGCGTCGGCAAGCGACAACAGGTGGAGATCGTCGACCAGCCGGTTCAGGTCCTGAAGCTGAAGCATGACCATATTCAGCTGCATCTTCGAAGGTTCGAAAACGCCATCCAGCATACCCTGCAGCCGCCCGATGGATGCGGTCAGCGGTGAGCGAAGTTCATGAGCCAGCGCAACGTTTGAGGCTTTAAGCTCTTTTTCATAGCGCGAAAGCTGACCTGACATAACGTTGATATCTTCAGTGAGCCGCTTCAGTTCGTCTGGCAGGCGTGCAGGAATAACCGTACTGACGCCAAAACTACCCCGGGTTACCGCCCTGGCAACTGAAGCCAGCCGGCTGATATGGACGGATATTGGCCGCACAGAGCGCAGCGTGATGATAAACATGATCGGAGCGGCTATGGCCACCAGTGCAAACAGTAGCAGCCAGTCTGATGATCCTATAGAGGGATCGGAATAGCTGAGGCCGTACCAGGTATCAATAATCTGATGATAACGTGCAGGATCGCTTTCAGGATGCTTCTGCAGGATCGCAAACTCCGTTCTGACAGCTTCCGGCATTTGATGGGCAATCCAGAAGTTGGTGACAAAATATCGCAGCCACATACAGAAGGCGATTACCCCGACACAGCCGACGACCAGAGAAAGCAGCCGCCTGTAAATCCAGCCCCACAGGGAATTATCTTTGCTCCTGACAGTTTTTTTAACTGTCGGTTCTTCCTGTTCACGTATCACAGTGCAGTCATCCTGTAGCCTATACCTCGCACGTTGACCAGAACACCGGACTGACCCGCCATCTCAAGCTTTTTTCTAAGGTTGTAAATGTGTGTATCGACTACGCGCTCAAGTGCGTCACTTTCCGGAAGGCAGGCATCCAGCAGGGCCTGACGTGTGAATGCCTTCTGCGGTGCGCCCATAAAAGTTATCAGGAGCGTCAGCTCTGTTGGCGTTAGATCCAGCGTAGCCAGCCCATTCTGGCCTTCTATACTTGCATGCATCGCTTCCAGATCGACAAATATTTTATCGTACCGCAGCGCTTTCTCTACAGGAACGACGCGGGATCGACGAAGCACTGCATGCACTCTGGCTACCACCTCTCCGGGATTATATGGCTTAACCACATAGTCATCTGCACCATAACGAAGTGCACTGATTTTATCCGGCCCGTCACCTATAGCGGTAACCATGATAACCGGAACCTCAGAGCGGCGGCGCAGGGTGAGTAGTACGTCCGTACCATTCATGCCGGGCAGCATGACATCCAAAAGAATCAGGTCCGGCTTTTCGCTTGAGGCCATTTCCAGCCCCTTCAGCCCGTCATGCGCGACCACTGTCAGAAAATGATCCCGCTCCAGGTATGCTTCAAGTACATTTGCCGCATCCAGGTCGTCTTCGATGATTAATATCTTTTTCATTTTGTGCCTTGATGAAATCTTGACTGTAGCTGGACTGTAAATTGACGTAAAGAAGGCATAATTGCCTTCCGTTAAATTATATTACAGTAAGACTTAACCATGAAGAACCAGAATAAGTTCCTTTCAGGAATGATTATCCTCCCTGCAACGCTGTTGTCGTTAAATGCCCGTGCGGACACCATCGCCTCTACCGATATTACCGTTGGGGTTGGCGTCGAGCAAACGGCCAAATACAGCGGATCAGATGAAGAAACTTATAGTGTATTACCTTATCTGAAACTTCAGCATGGCAACTTCTATCTGGATTCAGAAAAGGGACTTGGTTATGAATATTCCTGGGATAATGGCTTTTACGCAGGCGAAGCGCTGGGCTACTCGACCGGCAGGGATGAGAGTGATGCTGACTGGAAATCAGGCTCTGACAAGCTTAAGGGCATGGGCAAAATCAAGGCTGCAATCAATTCTACATCAACGCTGGGCTGGAACGTTAACCCTTATTTAGCCTTTGAAGGAAATATAATTGCGCCTCTGACGGACAGTCAGGGCATGCAATATAATGCGGGCGTAAAATTCAAACTTCTTGAGACGCAGTCCGATACGCTTGAGTTATCCTCAAAAGCGAATTTTGGTGATTCCCGTTTTATGAATACCTTTTACGGCGTTAATTCTCAGCAGAGTGCAAACTCAGGATTCAGCGAATATAAAACCGGAAGCGGCATGTACAGCTATGATGCTGGCCTGTCATGGACACATGCATTTAACGATAACTGGTGGACCTACGCTAACGTGACCTATACGCAGTTAACCTCAAAGGTCAAAAACAGCTCCATAGTGAAGCGAGATAACAATACTGATGTCACTCTGGGTGTATTTTACTCTTTCTGATACTGGCACCTGAGCTGCCAATTGTCTGGCCATCGCATTTTTATGTTCTGTCCGCTATTGCTATAGCGGACATTATGGTTCGTCGGGCAGTTCTGTACTAGCGTTATATTCGGGACTGAGGTATCCATCATCGCGTGCTTTCTGTTGCAAAAGGTTAAACTAGCGATACACAACTGACTGACCTAATACAAAAAAAATCAACAGAAAAGGCGATTCAGGAATGGCCAGCATGCCTTTTCTCTTAATAATTGCCGCACTTGCGTTATGTGTGGCTGAGCAAGGCATTGGTCTCATACTTTACCAAAAAAAATGTAGATGTTGATCCTGACTGGCCCATGTTGATTATAAAACTTTGATGTCAGCAATGTCTGTTTGAGCACAATACCCTCAGACGCTCGCATGCTGTCTGCTATGAGCGAAAAGCTGAAGTAGAGAAATGAAACCAGAAAAAGGAGGTAACTAAGCCTCTCCTTTTTCTGTTCATGCTTAGCGACGGCTGAATGCGAGACGGGCTGCAAACAATAAGAAAATCGTACCGGTTGTGCGATCCATCCACCGTATTACTTTTTCTTTTCGCAAAAAAGATGCCAGTGGTCGCGTTGCACCAATCAGAATCATTGACCAGATGAAACCAATCGTCATATGAATTGCGACCAGTCCGAAAGTCCATACAAGGGGAGAGTGCCCTAGTGGGATAAACTGAGGGAGAAAAGAAACGTAAAAAATTCCTACTTTTGGGTTTAGAGTATTACCGAGTACGCCTTTTAAAAACCAGTTCGAAGACGGTTTATCTGAAGATTCGGTTATGGCAAACTGCTTTCTGGGCTTTAACAACATGTTTATACCCAGCCAGCTCAGATATGCAGCTCCGCAATATTTGAGAATATCGTAGGCAAGTTCTGAAACCGCGATCAGAGCCCCCAACCCAAATGCTACCGCTGCCCCCCATATTAAACAGCCCGCACTAATACCAAGCGCAGCGTGAGTGGCCTGCTTTCGCCCTTCTACCGTAGCAGTTCTCAAAACAAGTGCAGTGTCTAAACCAGGAGTCAGGGTTAATAGAACAGCAGCAAGACTAAACGTCACAAGTGCATCCATGACGGACGACATAGCAAGGCCTCCAATACAATTGATTCAAAAAATTTAACTGGGAAAAGGATCCCGCGTGTTTCAGTTTGACGCCCTATCGTACAAAGCTTATCTCCCGTGTTCACGGTTATTCTTCAAAATTTTGGATTCAGGGTAGTCCGCTTCTGGCACAAAGCAGACAACTGCTTTAAGACAAGTTTACTGGATGGTTATGGACGATGGTTTGAGCCTTGTTGGCAGCGAGTTTAAGAGATTGGCAGTGCTGGGAAACGTCACTTACAAAATCGTAAGCGTCTGGCGGGATGACTGCCCAATTTGATGAGGCAACAATAATTTAATATGGGGCACAACTTTCTAAGTGGCGCATGTTTGGGGTATGAGCAAGGCGTGATTAGCGTAGATAAGCGTTCCTGTAATGTCAGATAACTCTGGATAATATTAGCATTATCTTTATCTTCAGATAGTTATAGAAAGTAGTGCAACTTTTCTGAAAAAACGCAGCAAAGCTCTTCGCTTATAACAAAAATGCAATAAGAAAATCGATCTTTGTTTACACATCTCAGGTTAACACCACGTGCTTTCCTTGTCTGGCAAGGGCTAAGGCTATTGTGCCCTCTATTGCGCAGAGCCGCGAGAAGAGAGGCTTTTGCCACAGAGTTATAACTTACCGCTATAACATATGCCTTTCCATTATCGGCCAGGCCCGTTTAGAGGTGTTATTTTAAGGCTCTGTAAAAACAACATAAGTGACAAAGCGATGGCGTCACATATTATTGATTTTCTTTTAATTGGCAACAATTTTGGTACACCAGAAATGCGTGACGTTTGGTCGGAGCAAAATCGACTGCGGCAGCAGGTGCAGGTCGAGGTTGCGCTGGCGCAGGCAGAAGGCGAACTTGACGTTATTCCGGCGCAGGCGGCAAAAACCATTATCGAACGCGCCGACCCGTCGACGCTGAATATCGACGAAATCGCGCAGCAGGGCGCGCAGATGAAACACTCCCTGATGCCGACGCTGATCGCGCTGCAAAAGCAGTGCGGCGAGGCGGGCGAGTTTATCCACTACGGCGCCACTACTCAGGATATTGTCGACACCGCAACCGTACTGCAGCTGCGCGACGCCTTCGCCATTATTCAGCGCGACGCGACCCAGCTGGCGAACGAGCTCGCCGTCGTCGCCAGACGCTATCAGCATACGCCGATGGTGGGCCGCACCCACGGCATGCAGGCGCTCCCGACGACTTTCGGCTTCAAAGTGGCCGTCTGGCTGGATGAGTTCCTGCGCCATCGGACCCGCCTTAATGAGATTAAACCGCGCACGCTTACCGGCAATATCAATGGCGCCATCTCCACCTACGCCTCGTTCGGCCCGTCAGGTCCGGAAGTGGAAAAGCGCACGCTCGATATTCTCGGGCTGGCGACGCCGAATATCGGCTGGCAGTCGGCGCGCGACCGTTTCTCGGAGTTCGCTTCCGTCGCGGTGCTGATCAGCGGCACGCTGGGCAAAATCGGCAACGAGCTCTACAACCTGATGCGCACCGAGATCAACGAGATTGAGGAGCCGTTCTCCGCCGGCAAAATCGGCTCGACCACCATGCCGCACAAGCGCAACCCCGCCGCGCTGGAAGGGCTGGCCAGCCTGACCGCGCCGGTGCTGAAAAGCGCCGCGCTGATTTATGAGTCGATGCATGTCGAGCACGAGCGCGACGCCATGAGCTGGCGCGCCGAGTGGATCGCGCTGCCGGAAATCTGCATTTACCTCTCGGCGCAGCTGCAAAACGCCATCACCATTCTGCGCGGCATGACGGTGAACGAAGCGCGTATGCGCCGCAATCTCGATATGCAGGGCGGCCTGCTGCTGTCGGAAAAAGTGATGTTCGAACTGGGCAAAAAGATGGGCAAGCAGACCGCGCACCACGTGGTGTACGCGTGCGCCATGCAGGCCTGGGAACAGCAGCGCGACTTTAAAGAGACGCTGCGCGCCCATCCGCAGATGGACAACAGCATCAGCGACGACGAACTGAACCGCTGGCTTGATCCGGTGAACTATCTCGGTTCGGCGCCGCGCAAGGTGGATGAGGTGATCGCCGCCGCGCAGGCGTCGGGTCTGCTGGAGATGCGGGCATGAGCGACAGCTTCCGCCAGCTGACCGAGGCCGATACCGCAGCCTATTACGCGCTGGTGCATGCGGCCTATGCGTCCGCGCGCGACCTGGGCATTAAATTTGATGCCGCCACGGCCGATGCGGCGCAGATGCAGCGCCATATCGCCACCCACGGCGTCTACGGCATGTTCCGTGACGATGAACTGGTAGCGTCGGTCACGCTGCGTTATCCCTGGGGGCCGCTGCCTGGCCCGTTCGGGCTGCCGCATATCGGCTGGTTCGCCACCGCACCGCACTATCGCGGTCAGCGGCTGGGCGTGAAGATGCTCGACTGGCTGGAGCAGGCGGTGCTGCGCGATCAGCTGCGCGCGCCAGCCTATTCCCTCGGCACCGCCGAGAGCCATCCGTGGCTGATTCAGCTTTACGAGGCGATGGGGTTTGAGAAGGTCAGTAAAAAAGACCTCGGCAAAGGCCACATCACCGTTTACATGCAAAAAAACCTTCATTCACCGCACGCCCGCTAAGCGCGGCTGCAGATAAGAAACCAGGGAGATCACCATGAAAAAAGGGTTAATCGCACTGTCCGTCGTAATGGCGGCCTCACTGCTTAGCGCCTGCGACAACAGCGACAAATCGGCCCAGGGCGGCGCCGACGCAGCCACTATCCGCGTGGGCGCGACCGGTCTGAGCTTTCCCGGCGCGTTCAAAAAAGATGGCAAGCTGACCGGATTCGACGTTGAGGTCACCGAAGCGATCGCTAAAGATCTGAACTACAAAATTGAGTGGGTCACCTCTGACTTCAGCGGCCTGATGGGCCAGCTGGAGGGCGGCAAGCTCGATACGGTGGCCAACGTGGTGGCAATCACCCCGGCGCGCCAGGCGAAATATAATTTCTCCACCCCTTACAGCTATTACGGCAGCCAGATCGTCACGAACAAAAGCAATGCCGATATCAACACCCTGGACGACCTGCGCGGCAAAACCATCGCCGGCGTGCTGGGCTCCAATCACCTGGTCAACCTGAAAAAAGCCTTCGGCGATAACGGCGTAACCATCCGCACCTACGAGAGCCGCGACGGCGCGATGAACGACGCCATCAACAACCGCGTGCAGGGCTACGTCAACTCCGGACCGATCCTGCTGGCGGAGATCAACCAGAAAGGACTGCCGCTGAAGTTTGTCGGCCAGCCGCTGGTGATCGAGTCGGTCGGTTTTCCGTTCCATAAAGATGAGAAGGGCGACAAGCTGCGCGCCGCATTCGACAAAGAGGTCGATGCGATGCGTAAAGATGGCCGCCTGAAAGCGATCTCGGAAAAATACTTCGGCGAAGATATCACCGCGCAGCCGTCTCACTAAACCTGGCGTTTACTTGTCAACGTTTGCCACCGCCGGGTGGCAAACGTCGTTAAGGGCTTTTTATGAATTTCGATGTTAATTATCTGCTGAAAATCTCGCCGCAAATTCTCAGCTACCTGCCGGTCACCCTGATGCTGGCGGTGGTGTCGATGGCGTGCGCCATGGTGATCGGGCTGGGGCTGTCGCTGCTGCGCAACAGCAAATCCAGGCTGGTGAGCAAGCTGGTGGAGCTTTATATCTCGCTGTTCCGCGGCATGCCGTCGCTGGTGCAGCTGTTTATTATTTACTTCGGCCTGCCGCAGCTCTTCCCGGCGCTGACCGGCATGTCCGCCACCACCGCCGCGATTATCGGCTTCAGCCTGAAGACCTCAGCCTATATGGCGGAGATCTACCGCGCCGGTCTGGCGTCGGTGGATCCTACGCAGATGGAGGCGGGGCTCTCTATCGGCATGCGTCGGGCGCAGATCTACCGCCGCATCATTCTGCCGCAGGCGCTGCTCAACGCGCTCCCCGCCACCGGCAATACCTTTATCTCGCTGATCAAGGATACCTCGGTCGCCTTTGCGCTGGGCGTCTCGGAGATGTTTGCCGAAGGCAAGATGATCGCGGCGGAGTCGCTGCGCTACTTTGAAACCTTCCTCGTAGTAGGTCTGATTTACTGGCTGGTGATTATCGGTTACGCCCGCCTGCAGGCGCTGCTGGAGAAAAAACTCAGTCACTCACTGCAACGCTAAGGCTCTTATGATCAGTGTAAAACAGCTTAATAAACGTTTCGGCGACAAAGTGGTGCTGAACGATATCAGCCTGACCATCGGCGAAGGCGAAGTGGTGGCGATTATCGGGCCCTCCGGCTCCGGCAAGTCGACCCTGCTGCGCTGCCTCAACCTGCTGGAAAAGCCGGAATCCGGCGTGATCCAGATTGGCGATGTGTCGCTTGATACCGCGAACTACAGCGCAAAAGAAGAGCATGCGCTGCGCGGGCAGACCGCCATGGTGTTCCAGAACTACAGCCTGTTTCGCAATAAAACCGCGCTGGAGAACATCACCGAAGGGTTGATCATGGTGAAGAAGATGCCGAAAGCGCAGGCCAGCGAGACCGGCATGCAGCTGCTGGAGCTGGTCGGCATGGCGCCGCAGGCGCATCAGTATCCGATCACTCTCTCCGGCGGTCAGCAGCAGCGCGTCAGCATTGCGCGCGCGCTGGCGGTGAAGCCGCGCGCCATTCTGTTCGACGAGCCGACCTCCGCGCTCGATCCCGAGCGCGTGCACGAGGTGCTGCAGGTGATGAAGAGCCTGGCGCAGCAGAAAACTACCATGGTCATCGTCACGCACGAGATGCAGTTCGCCAAAGAGGTGGCCGATCGCGTCATCTTTATGGCGGATGGCCATATCGTCGAGCAGGGCCCGGCGGAGCAGGTGATCAGCTTCTCCGACAACCCGGTGACGCGCCGCTTTTTGCGCCAGATGACTCACATCGACACCAATGAAGATTTCAATATTTAAGCGCGCCGCCGCAGGCCGTCGCACTGGAAGGAGATAATATGAAAGAGATCCGCGAGCAGGATCGGGCGCTTGCCAGCCAGATCCAGGCGTTCCGCCACGATATGCACCGTTTTCCTGAGCTGTCGAATCAGGAGTTCGAAACCACCAAAAAAATCCGCGCGGCGCTGACCGAGGCGGGCATTCGCATCCTCGATCTGCCGCTGAAAACCGGCCTGGTGGCCGAGGTCGGCGAGGCGGCGGGGCCGCTGGTGGTGGTACGCTCGGATATCGACGCGCTGCCGATTGAAGAGGAGTCGGGCGTCGACTTCGCCTCTGAGCACGCGGGCGTGATGCACGCCTGCGGCCACGATTTCCACACCTCTGCCGCGCTGGGCGCCGCTATTCTGCTACAGCAGCAGGCGGCGTCGCTGAAAGGGCGCGTGCGCATCCTGTTCCAGGCCGCCGAAGAGACCGGTCTGGGCGCGCCCGACCTGATCGCCACCGGCGCGCTGGACGACGCGGCGGTGATTTTCGGCATCCATAACGATCCGACTTTGCCGGTAGGCGTCGTGGGCGGCAAAGAGGGCGCGCTGACGGCGGGCGTCGACCGCTTTGAAATCAAGGTGGCGGCCAAGGGCGCGCACGCGGCGAAACCGCATGAGGGCAACGATCCCATTATTATCGTGGGACAAATTATCAGCGCGGTGCAGACGCTGATCAGCCGTAACGTGCCGTCAGATCAGAACGCCGTGGTCTCGATCACCCAGATCCACAGCGGCAGCACCTGGAACGTAATCCCCGATACCGCCTACCTGGAGGGCACAGTACGCACCTTCAGCAGCGAGGCGCGCGCGCTGATCGAGCAGCGCTTCCGGGCGCTGCTGGACGGCCTCGCCGCCGCGTTTGGCGCGCAAATCGAATTCCTGTGGCACGCCGGCCCGCCTTCGGTGGTGAATACCGCGGAGTGGGTCGATTTTGCGCTGGAGCAGGCGAGCGACGTCGGTTTCGAGGCGCGCCGCATCGACGCCAGCCCGATTGGCGAAGACTTCGCCTTCTATCAGCAGAAGATCCCCGGCACCTTTATGATGGTCGGCTCCGGCGGCCCCTGGGCGCTGCACCATCCGAAGTTCCGCGTTGACGATAACGCGCTTTTCCCGACCGCGCAGTATCTGGCGCAGCTGGCGGTTAACGCCTTGAATAAGCTGGCCTGATTCTTATCTGTCCGGGGCGAACGCCTGCGCGTTCGCCCTCTCGCCTCGCATTCCCGCGTTTAGCTGCTTAAGTTTTAATCGCCCACGCCGATAAGGTTTTTAACAGCGCTGCTGTTTTATTCGCCTGTATCCGAAAAGTGGGGAAACCAATAATGAAAGCGGATCGCGTTCCGAAAAAGAGATTAAGTACCCGCGCCATGATGCTGCTGACCGGCGCGCTGACCATCGCCACCGGCTTCGCCGTCACGATCGGCGTGCTGAGCTGGCAGTCGGGCCAGGCGCAGCGCACGCTGGCGGAAGCGTATCTGCAACAGATTGCGCGCAGCAAGGCACTGGAAGTAGAGCAAAGCCTTAACCACGCGCGCGATGTGGCGCAGAGTCTGGGACAAAGTATCATCGCGCTGCCGAATGCCGGCGTGCAGGATCGTCACGTCGCCGACAAGCTGGCTGAGTATGCGCTGCGCAGCAACCCGGATTACCTGTCCATTTCGGTCATCCTGGAGAAAGATGTTTTCGACGGACGCGACGCCGAGTTCGCCGCGCAGAGCGGCCAGCCGCCGGAAGGGCGCTACGCCTGGTTTGTCGATGTCGATCAGGCGGGCAATTATAAAATGCATCCCCTGACCTCCTATCTGACGCCCGGCCAGGGCGATTACTATCTGGTGCCGCAGCGTACGCGCAAGGACTTTCCGACCGAACCCTACAGCTATGCCTATAACGGCGTGCCGACGCTGTTGACCTCAATCACCACGCCGATTATCGATGGCGGCAAACTCTGGGGCGTGGTCACCTCCGATATTTCGCTGGCGAAGCTGCAGCAGCGGGTAAATGAGATCAAACCCTGGCAGGGCGCGGGCTACGCCATGCTGCTCTCCAGCGGCGGTAAGATCGTCTCTTCGCCCGATAAAGCGCAAAATAACCAGCCGTGGAAGGGCGACAAAAGCCGCCTGACCACCGCGGTGACCGAGCAGGAGGATGCGCTGCTCGGCGAAAAAACGCTGATGACCTGGCAGCCGATCGCCATCGGCAACAGCAGCAACGTCTGGTACCTGGGCGTGGCCGCGCCGCTGGATTTAGTGATGAGCAGTGCGCGCCAGCAGCTGCACAACGCCCTCTGGATGATGCTGGCAAGCATTGTGCTGGTGAGCCTGCTGCTGGGCGTGGTCTTCAGCCGTATCGTGCTGCGTCCGCTGGGCGGCGAACCCGCCGACGCGGCCGCCTTCGCGCTGGCGGTGGCGGATGGGCAGCTCAATACGCGCATTCCGCTGAAGGCGGGCGACCAGAGCAGCCTGTTCTATGCGCTGCATACCATGCAGGCGCGGCTGATCGCGATGGTCGGCCATATCAAAGAAACCAGCGCCTCGGTGCGCGACGGCGCGGAGGAGATCGCCAAAGGCAATATCAACCTGGCGTCGCGCACCGAGCAGCAGGCCGCCGCGCTGGAGGAGACCGCCGCCAGCATGGAACAACTGACGGCAACGGTGAAACACAACGCCGCCAATGCGCATCAGGCGACTTCGCTGACGGAAAACGCCTCGCAGACCGCGCGCAAAGGCGAGGCGCTGGTGGGCGAAGTGGTACAGACCATGGCGCAAATCAACGACAGCGCGCGCAAGATCGGCGATATCACCGCCATCATCAACAGCATTGCGTTTCAGACCAACATCCTTGCGCTTAACGCGGCGGTGGAAGCGGCGCGCGCCGGCGAGCAGGGCCGCGGTTTCGCCGTGGTGGCGTCTGAGGTGCGCAATCTGGCGCAGCGCAGCGCCTCAGCGGTAAAAGATATTGCCTCGCTGATCGAAGAGTCGACGCAGCGCGTTGACAGCGGCGTCAGCCTGGTGCGCCATGCGGGCGACACCATGCAGGAGATTACCCAGGCAGTGACCTCGGTGCAGGCGATTATCGACGAGATCACCACCGCTTCCGACGAGCAGAGCCGCGGCATCAGCCAGGTCTCCGTGGCGGTTAACGAGATGGACAGCGTGACGCAGCAGAATGCCGCGCTGGTGCAGGAGATTTCCGCCGCCGCCAGCACGATGGAGGATCACGCCTCGCAGCTGGCGCAGTCGGTCGAACAGTTCCGGCTGGAGGGGCAGCCTGCTTAAGCCTCTGTGGAAAAGCAGCCTCAGGGCTGCTTTTTTGTCTCAGTACCTTAACTGGCTCAGGTCCTGACTGATTGCGACAGCAAATGGATAGCCTTCATCGCCGCGACACATCAGGATGCCTGGCGCGGTTTAGACATCATCTTCAGGCTATCGCGCGCTCATTCCATGTGTCGCGGTAAATCACATTCCCGTCGACATATTTCCATGTAATAGCTTCATAGCGCATTTCCAGCGTTTCCAGATGGGTGCTGCTCATGCCGTTGGGCGCCAGGTAGGGCGAAACGGTAGTGATTTTTACATTTTCCAAAATAATATTGAAATATTCGACTTCAATACCCGCTTCCAGAATACGATACATTTTAATTGTCCCTTTCTTCATTGGGCGGCCTTCACATACGGCGCGATAAAGAATGGGAGTCGTATTATCAAATTCTTTGACTATCGTGATCGGCCGGTGAATCCGCGTTCCCGTTAACTTACCCCAACTGGGATCAACCGGAATAGTCACGCCGTGAGAGAAAGACTTTAACTCGATAGAGCCTAAGCGCTGTGGCATTGTACAACCACCCATAACGGGTAATCCGTTTTCATCTTCAAGCCAGAGGTGTGCGGGAGTAGACATATTCTTTTCCTTAAAAATTTACGATAACCATTTCCATGACTGTCACCATTTAAAAAAAATGACACTGAAGAAAAATAGAGGGATAGTCCAGAGTGGTGCATTGGGAAATAGCCAGATTTGCAATAGTGCAAATGCTATAGTTAACAGTGAAGGTCCGTATAAAGATAATAACGACCTGAAAGTTCTGTAAAAAAGTCTATAGATAAAGTGCCGAAGCATTAGCGAATCATCCCTGAAATGATATCGGCAACTTCAGAATCTGAGATCCATTGTTCGATAGTGCTGTTAACACGCTCGAAAAGTGGTTCTATCAGAAAATACATCATCTCTAAATCCTGACTATATAAAGCAGAGTAATAAACTGGATTGGTAAATTTTAGGCGGTTTGCGCTATTCGCCGCTTTCTGGACGATACCATAAATTCCGATGCCGCTAATAATACTGGACGCGCGGCCTCCCACTGATGCGCTCAACTCAAGATTCATATTCATGCCTGCGGCGGCGGCAGATGCCGTTGCGAGTGCAAAACCAGTAACTGTTAGAGAACTTGAAGCAATATGTATATTTACATCCATCAATAAGGTTTTTATATGTTGTAATTGATCGTTAGTCTTATGTCTAAAAATTTCCTGGAAATATATTCTCAGCATCTCATTAATAATATCTTCGTGCTGTAAAAGGCGTAATACGCCTAGAGCAAATCGATAATCCTCATTTTTCTGGCTTTCACATACATCGTAATAGTCCTCAGTAAAACAGGACGTGTAATAAAGCGCGCGTCTTGCACCTGCTCCAATCGTATCCATCTGCTCTAAAATGGCATGGCGAACGCCCGTTATTGCATGGTCGAGTTTTAAGGCCAGTATATTATTCGATTGCAAATAACTGATAATGTCATCTTTGTAAGACATAGCCCTCTCCTTTTGGCTGTGGACCTACTGGGTTAACCATCCCTTCAGCTCGGGGCTTAACGTCACAGCCCAGGGAGGCAACCCTATAACCCTGCTAAATATAATGTCTATTTGGTTAATATGTAAACAGTGAAGTTGTTCCTTATAGAGTCGACGTTATCTTTCAACATAAGGGCTGAAAAGAGGCTGATCTTCAGGTCTGCCTAAGCAAAAAAAGCAGCCGTGAGGCTGCTTTTTTACTGCCGGCACTCAGCCTGGCCAGCGCGACTGCCGAATGATGCTGCAAAAATTAAGCGGCGCGAAGCCAGGCTGCTTGTCCGCGATCACGTCTGCCTTGACGTTGCCGAAGGTGGTTTGCGGTTTGTGTTGAATGCCGTCGTAAAAGGCCTGAATAATCTCCTCTTTAAACGCGGCGCTGCGCGGATGCTGGCTGACCACCGCCTCGCGCGCCTCGTCGCTAAACGCGTCGTAGCGAAGGCCCAGCACGTCCATTTCAACGCCTGCGGTTAGCAGCGCAATCTCCGCCGCCATAAATTCAGGAATGCCGGGCGTGGTGTGCAGGGCGATCGCCGTCCAGACCTTGTCGATATCGCTTTGCGCAATGCCGTAACCGGCCAGGAAGGCTTTCGCCGCGTCTGCGCCGTCTACCTCGAAACGTTTGTCGCAGCTGCAGTGCTCCTGCGTCAGGCCGATATCGTGAAACATGCAGCCGACATAGAGCAGTTCGCGATCGACCTTCAGCCCGCGCTGCTGGCCCGCCAGCGCGCCCCAGTAGTAAACGCGGCTGGAGTGGTGGAACAGTAAATCGGATTCGCTGTCGCGGATAAAGGCGGTCGCGTCACGGGCGAGCTGCGTGTCAGGAATGGCAATACCGTTTATATGAAAGCGCATCAGGATTCTCCAGTGGGGTTAACTGCCCGTGAGCATAAAACGGATGAACGCTGTCTCAAATTGTATTATAACGATGATTCAGGACATAACAGCCGTTCAGGACACCCCGTCATCATGTCTCATTCCGTTACCCTGTTCGCGCTGCCCGGCGCGCAGCTGCTGGACGTTTCCGGCCCGCTCGACGTATTCGCCGAGGCGAACCGCGCGCTGCGGCGCCCGTTTTACCGCCTGAACGTCATGGCGCTGGAGGCCAGCGCCATTACCGCCTCGTCCGGCGTGCGGCTTAGCGCCGATTTCCTGCTGCGCGAGGCGGCGCGTCATCCGATCGATACGCTGCTGGTGGCGGGCGCGCCGGATGCGCAACAGCGCTATTTAAACGAGGCGCAGTGCGCGCAGCTGAGCGCCATCTGCGCGCGCAGCCAGCGCTACGGCTCCGTTTGCAGCGGCGCGCTGCTGCTGGCGCAAACCGGGCTGCTGCGCCAGCGGCGCGTAACGACGCACTGGGCCTGCGCCGATCTACTGGCGCAGCGCTGCCCCGAGGCGCGGGTCGAGCCGGACGCGCTCTGTGTCGCCGACGGGCCGCTGCGCACCTCGGCGGGCGTGACCGCGGGGATGGATCTGGCGCTGCGGCTGGTGGAGGAGGATTTAGGCCGCGAGGTGGCGGAAGAGGTGGCAGCAAACCTGGTGATGTTTTTCCGGCGTCCGGTCAATCAGGGCCACTTCGCCCAGCGTAACAGCATATCCCTCAGCGGCCGCGCCGCGCTGCAGGAGCTGCAACGCTGGGCGCTGGCTCATTTGCCAGAGATTGGCGGCGTGCAGGACCTGGCGGGGCATATCGATCTCAGCGTGCGTCATCTCGGCCGCCTGTTCCGCCAGGAGCTGGATATGCAGCCGGGAAGCTGGCTGGAGGATGCCCGTATTGAAAAGGCGCGCGAACTGCTGGAAGCGGGGCGGCTGCCGCTCAAGGCGATTCCCGCAGCCTGTGGCTATCGCAGCGGCGACGTCATGCGCCGCGCTTTCGCGAAACGCACCGGCATGACGCCGGCGGTATATCGACGTCTGTTTTTGCAGACGTCAGCAGCGTCTCGCCGTGAATAGCCCATGCCAGTTAAACGATAAACGTCCCGCAGGGGGCGTTGACATAGCTTGCATGCAGCAAAAATTGACCCACTCGCTGCTCAGGTCTCCAGCTCCACTTTAATCCAGCCGGGTTCGCGCTTGTCGAACGCCTCATAAGCCTTAATGACATCCGCAATCGGCTCGACTTTGGTCAGCACTTTGACAGGATCGATAACGCCGCTGCGCGTCAGCTCCAGCAGATAAGGGATATGGGTATGGTGGTTGCAGTTGCCCATTTTAAGGGTCAGGTTCTTGTTCATCGCTTTACCGATGGGGAAGATCTCCGCCGCGGGAGGATAAACGCCAATGATGCTGATGCGGCCCGCCTTTTTCACACTCGCGATCGCCCATTCCAGCGCCTGGGTCGGCGCATCGCCCGGCACCCAGTTGCCATCCTGCGTATCGGTTTCAGGCGCCACCTGAGCCACCTCTTCGCTGAATTTCTCCGCTTTCTCTTCGGCCTCCTCGCTGGCCGGGCCGTGATGAGCGTGCTGACTGTCAACGCCTACCGCGTCGATGGCGCAGTCCGCGCCGGTGCCGCCGGTCAGCCTCTTGATCGCCGCCACCGGATCTTCGCGTTCGAAGTTAACCGGGTACGCGCCCTGCTGGCGCGCCATCGCCAGGCGATCCTCGTGACAGTCCACCGCAATCACCCGCGCCGCGCCCATCAGCAGGGCGCTGGCGATGGCGAACTGCCCGACCGGCCCGCAGCCGAACACCACGACGATATCGCCGCGCGTGATATCGGCCAGCTCAGCGCCGAACCAGGCGGTCGGAAAGATATCGCTGATTAGGATGGCCTGATCGTCGGTCACGCCGTCAGGAATTTTTACCAGCGTATTGGCGGCGAAAGGAATGCGCGCCTTTTCCGCCTGTAAGCCGTTTACCGGGCCGGTGGCTTTGGGGCCGCCGAAAAAGCAGGTGCCCGCCTCAGGGCCGTTAGGATTAGCATTGTCGCACTGTGCGGTATGCCCGGCGCGGCAGGGGGGACAAACGCCGCAGGAGACGGTGGAGCAGACCACCACGCGATCGCCCGGACTGAAGTTGCGCACCTCGTCGCCTACCTCTTCAACGATGCCGACCGCCTCGTGGCCAAGAATGGTACCGGGCTGCATATCGCTAAAGGTGCCGCGAATAAAATGCAGATCCGTGCCGCAGATCGCCGAGGCGGTAATACGAATGACGGCATCACCCGGTTGTTCGATTTGCGGATCGGGAACGGTATCCAGCTGAATATTTCCCACGCCGTGCCAGACAAGTGCTTTCATTCTTTACCTCTGCTGCTTAAATATCGTTTGCTGGAAACCAGCCGGACTAAAAAGTATAGAAAGCGTCAGAAATCCTGCCCGGCAGATAAATAAACGCAACGGTTAGCAATGATTAACACTTTTTGCGATCTTTATTATGAGAAAGACATCGATTTGAAAATTAAGGGTTTTGATAAGTGTGTGACAGACGGGTTGCCGCAAATTTAGTCAGGATCGCATTAATAAACGAAGCCGTTAAATGGCAGGCAATTTAATTACCGCTAAGCTCAAGACATAACTTTACATAATAAACAAAAAGCACGCTGGCGGATGCCAATTGCAATGTCGAGAACGAGGCGTTAAATGTCAGAGAAAACCTGTACCATTATTTATAATGGCGAGCCCCTGGTGGGCGCCGTTAATCAGCCCTTGATCGACTTTCTCACCGAGCAGGGAAAAAAACTTCCTCACGTCTGTTACCACCCGGCGCTGCAGCCGCTGGAGAGCTGCGATGTCTGCTGGGTAGAAGCCAACGGCGAAAAGGTGCGCGGCTGTACGCTGCGCACTTTCCAGGGGTTGGAAATCAACAGCGAAGGGGAGTGGCCGCGCGCCGCGCAGCATGAAGGGATGGATCGCATCCTGAATCGCCACGAGCTTTACTGTACGGTCTGCGAGCACAACACCGGCGACTGTACGCTGCATAACACCGTCGCGGATATGCATATCCCGATTCAGTATTACCCCTACCAGCGCAAGCCCAACAGCAAGGATCATTCCAATCCCTTTTACACCTACGATCCCGACCAGTGCATTCTCTGCGGACGCTGCGTCGAGGCGTGTCAGAACGTCGAGGTAAACGAGACGCTGAGCATCGATTACACCCAGGAGCATCCGCGCGTCTTGTGGGACGGCGGCACGCAGATTGCCGGATCGAGCTGCGTCAGCTGCGGCCATTGCGTGACGGTCTGCCCCTGCAACGCGCTGCTGGAGAAGACCATGCAGCCCGACGCCGGGCCGTTCACCGCGATGGATGAAGGGCTGAAGCGCCCGATGATCGACTTCGTCAAATCGCTGGAGAACAGCATCGGCATGGAGCCGATCACCGGCATCTCGCTGATCGACGACGCGCTGCGTCAGGCGGAAATTAAGCGCACCAAAACGGTCTGCACCTACTGCGGCGTGGGCTGCAGCTTCGAAATCTGGACGCGCGATCGTCATATCCTGAAGGTGCAGCCGGTCGCGGAGGCGCCCGCCAACGGCATTTCCACCTGCGTTAAAGGCAAGTTCGGCTGGGATTTCGTTAACAGCCCGCAGCGCCTGACCACGCCGCTGATCCGCGAAAACGGCCGCTTCCGTCCCGCCAGCTGGGACGAGGCGCTGGATCGTGTGGCGCAGGGGCTGCGCGACGTGGCGCGTCAGTACGGCGGCGACGCTATCGGCTTTATCGGCTCCAGCAAGGCCAGCAACGAAGAGGCCTATCTGACCCAGAAAATCGCCCGCCTGATTTTCGGCACCAATAATGTCGACAACTCGTCGCGCTACTGCCAGAACCCGGCGACCGAAGGACTGTTCCGCACCGTGGGTTACGGCGGCGACGCGGGCACCATTCGCGACCTGCAAAAAACCGAGCTGATTATTACCGTCGGCAGCAATCTGGCGGAGAACCATCCGGTCATCGCCTCGCACATCAAGCAGAGCCACAAGCATCGCGGGCAGAAGCTGCTGGTGGTGGATCCGCGCAAACATGAGATGGCCGAGCGCGCCGACCAGTTCCTGCGCATCAAGCCGGGCACCGATATGGTGTGGGCCTCGGCGATGGCGAAATATATGTTCGATCACGGTTATGCCGACGAGGCATTCCTGGCGCAGCGCGTCAATCAGGTCGAGGAGTATCGCGCGTCGCTGGCGCCTTTTACCCTGGACTTCGCCAGCGAAGTCACCGGCCTGAGCGTGGAAGAACTCACTTCGGCGGCGGAGATGATTGGCCAGGCGGGCAGCGTTTGCCTGCTGTGGGCGATGGGCATTACCCAGCACAGCCACGGCGCGGACACCAGCACAGCGCTGTCGAATCTGCTGCTGGTGACCGGTAACTACGGGCGTCCAGGCACTGGCGGCTATCCGATGCGCGGTCACAACAACGTGCAGGGCGCGAGCGATTTCGGCTGCCTCAGCAACGTCTATCCCGGCTATGAAAAAGTCTCCGATCCCTTGATACGCGAGAAATGGGCGCGCGCCTGGGGCGTGACGCCAGAGGAACTCTCTGACCAGCCCGGCGCAGATAACTTTATGATGGTGCAGCACGCGCACGAAGGAAAACTGCGCGCCATGTATATCACCGGCGAAGAGACCGCGTTCTCCGACGCGGACTCTACCAACGTGCATGAAGCTTTCAGCCGCCTCGACTTTATGGTGGTACAGGATATTTTCATGAGCCGCACCGCCGAGTTCGCCGATGTGGTGCTGCCCGGCTCGCCGAGCGTGGAAAAAGAGGGCACCTTCGTCAACACCGAGCGCCGCATCCAGCACTTCTCGCCGGCAATGGATCCGCTGGGCGATAGCCGCCCTGACTGGTGGATTTTCACCGAGCTGGCTGCACGGCTGGGTCATCACTGGAACTACCCCAACCCGGGCACCATTATGGCGGAAGCGGCCGGCATCGCGGAGATCTTCGCCGGCGTCAGCTACGAGCGGCTGGTGGGCTGGCAGTCGCAGATCTGGCCGGTAACGCCGGACGGCGAGAGCACGCCGCTGCTCTATACCGATAAATTCAAGTTCCCGGACGGCAAGGCGCGGCTCTATCCACTTGAGTGGCAGCGGCCAATGGAAGAGGCGGACGCGGAGTACGATCTGATGCTGGATAACGGCCGCATGCTGGAGCATTTTCAGTCCACTAACCAGACCGGCCAGGGCGGTCGCATGATGTCGCTCTCGCCTAACTGGTTCGTGGAGATCTCCCCGCAGCTGGCGCAGGCGCGCGGGCTGCAGGAGGGCGAGTGGGTCACGCTGACATCGCGGCGCGGCAAGGTAGAGGTACCGGTGGTGGTGACCGATCGCGTGGCGGGCAACGTGCTCTTTATTCCGATCCATCACGGCAAGCCGGGCGTCAACGGCCTGACGGGCGAGCATCACGATCCCGACGTCAACACCCCGGCGTACAAAGAGATTGCCGTCAATATGACAAAACTGGCGCGCACGCCGCAGCCGAATCCGATTCCACGCCATAATTTCCGCCACGGCCAGCGCACGCCGTTGGATCATCTGCCCATTGAGCAGAAATGGCAGCAGGAAGGCTATGTTGAGCCGCCTGAACACGTTGAACACCCGGAGAAATTCTAATGGCCGAACGTCTTTCCTATACCGTGCCGCCGACGCGCACTGAGAAAACCGCGCAGGAAGCGATGGATGAACTGGTGGAAAACCTGCATGAGCACGGTTTTCTGCGGCTGGCGAACGACGCCATCAAGGCCAATAACGATATCGGCAAAATTCTGGTTGCCGGTCTGAACCGACCCGGCACGCAGAGCGCGCTGCAGAATATATCGCTGATCCTGATGACGCTGAGCACCATTCCGCCGGAGCGGCTTAACCATATTTTGCTGGCATTGCGCGACGCGGCGATGGCGATGAAGCCCGCCAGTGACGCCACGCAGCAGGAAGGCGGCGCTGCGCCCGGCCTGCGCGGCGTGTTGCATCTGCTGAGTGACGAGAAGCTATGGCAGGGGCTGCGGCCGCTGTTCGCCGCGCTGGAGGCGTTTTCCGCCGGCATGCAGCGCGAGGAGGAGAAGCCGATCACCCGCTACAGCGGAAAGCCGAGCAATGAGTGACGCGGAATGGGTGCTGCTGCTGTCGCGCGGCCAGTTCGCCCTGACGATGGGTATGCATATCACCCTGGCGGCGCTGACGCTGGGGCTGGCGCCCTTTCTGCTCTGGTTCGAAGCGCGCTGGCTGTGGGGAAAACAGCCGGGCGCGCGCGAGGCGCTGCACTTCTGGCTGAAAATTTTTGCGCTGACGGTGGCGATCGGCGCGGTGTCAGGCGTGGTGATGGAGGTGCAGTTCGGCACGCACTGGTCCGGGCTGTCGCAAAAGGTGGGCGGGGTCATCGGCCCCCTGCTGTTCTACGAGGTGCTGGTGGCTTTTTTTCTCGAGTCGGGGCTGACCGGCGTCATGCTGTTCGGCATGGACAAAATCAAACCGGGCCTGCATTTTATCGTCACCTGCTTTGTTACGCTTGGCGCGCTGCTGAGCGCCTTCTGGATCCTGGCCGCCAACTCCTGGCTACAGACGCCGACCGGCTTTACGCGCGACGAGAGCGGACGCTTTCTGCCGGAAAGCTGGGCAATGGTACTCTCGGCGCCATCGTTTCCCTTTCGCTTTAGCCATATGCTGCTGGCCTCGCTGATTGCCGTGGCCTTTATGATCGCGGGCGTGGCGGCGCGCCGTTTACTGCTCGATGCTCAGGAGCAGGCGGCGCGGCGCATGCTGACGGCCGCGCTGACGTTCACGCTGGTGGCGGTGCCGCTTCAGGTGGTGGTCGGCGATCTGCACGGGGAGAACACGCTGGCGCACCAGCCCGCCAAGCTGGCGGCGATAGAAGGCAGCTGGCATCCGCCTGCGGCGAACGAGGGCGAGCCGCTGCGGCTGTTCGCCTGGCCTGACCAGCAGGCGCAGCGCAACCGGCTGGAGGTGGCGATCCCCGATATCGCCTCGCTCTATTTGCGCCATAACCTCACCGGCCACATTAAAAGCTTGAGCGAGTTCGATGCGCAAAGCCTGCCGCCGGTCGCGCCGGTTTTTTTCGCCTTTCGCCTGATGGTGGGGCTGGGTGTGGTGATGCTGCTCGCCAGCCTGGTGGCGAACGTGCAGCACTGGCGTGGACGGCTGACCACCTCGCGCCGCCTGCTGCGCATGCTGGTATGGCTCTCCCCGGCGGGCTTTACCGCCATGCTGTCAGGCTGGCTGGTGACGGAAATCGGCCGTCAGCCCTGGACGGTCTACGGCATGCTGCGCACCGCTGACAGCATTTCCCCACTGTCGCTCTCTACTACCGTGGCGGTCCTCGCCGCCGTTGTGGTGATTTACGGCCTGAGCTTTGCGTTAGGGCTGCGCTATCTGCTGCGGCTGGTTTCATCGCCGCTGCAGCCAAAAGGTGACGTTGTCACTCAAGAGATCAGGACATCGCCATGACGCTCGCCGATTTCGCGGCGCTGGCGCTGCTACTCTCCATGCTGATCTATGTGCTGCTTGACGGCACCGACCTCGGCGCCGGCATGCTCTTTTCCTGCTTTCAAGAGGAGTCGCAGCGCAGGCGGATGGTGAACAGCATCCTGCCTGTCTGGGACGCCAACGAAACCTGGCTGGTGCTGCTGGCGGGCGGTATGTTCGCGCTCTTCCCGGCGGTCTACAGCCTTTTGTTCAATGCGCTCTGCGGCCCGGTCTTTGCTATGGTGCTGGCGCTGTTTCTGCGCGGGCTGGCGCTGGAGTATCGGGCACAGGCGCAGGAAGCCTTCCGCCACTGGCTGGATCGGCTGATGTGCGCCAGCTCGGCCGTGGCGGCCTTTCTTCAGGGGTGGTGCGCAGGCGTGGTCTTCAGCGCGGAGCCGCAGCGCGGCCTGGAGATTGGTTTCTCTCTGACGCCGCTGCTGTGCGGGCTGGGGCTGGTGGTGATCTATCTGCTGCTTGGCTGCTGCTGGATCCGCTGGCGCATCGGCGAGGATGTCGAGGAGCGCGCCAGCGCGCTGGCCTGGCTGTGCTGGGTGCTGTCGCTAGTGCTGTTTCTGTCGGTGCTGCTGCTTAACCGCGATATCTGGATGACCGCCTGGCAGCGCTGGCCGGGCAAAATCGTCGCCGCGCTGATTTTCCTCTGCTGGCTGGCCCAGCTGCTGGCGCTGTGGCGCGGTCGGGCGACCTGGCAGCTGGCGCTGACGCTTGGGCTGATTACGGCGGTGTTTGCCGGCGTCGCCTGCGGTTTTTACCCCTGGCTTATCCCGTACCAGTACGATCTGCATCGCAGCGCCGCTTCGTCCACGACGCAGCGCTTTGTGCTGATCGGCGCCGCCATTGTGATGCCGCTGACGCTGCTCTATCACAGCTGGGCATTCTGGGTATTCCGCGGCAAAGTGCGCTAGGCCTTGCCGCTCTCCGTTTGCTGCTGCCGCGCCAGAGTGCGCGCCAGAAGTGACGAGTAGAGCGGCTTGCCGCCGAGGAACTGCGCCAGCAGCGTCGCGCCCAGCCCGGTGACGATCATCGGCAGGATCAGCTGGTAGTTATCGGTCATCTCCAGCACCAGCACGATGCCGGTCAGCGGCGCGCGCACCGACGCGGCCAGCAGCGCGCCCATGCCGGCGATGGCGAAGGTGGCGGGCTGCAAATGGTAGAGCGGGAAAAGGTCTGCCATCAGCACGCCGAAGGCGGTGCCCAGCACGGTGCCCAGCGCCAGCATTGGCGCGAAAATGCCACCCGGCGCGCCAGAGCTGAAGCAGAGCAGCGTGGTGAACAACCGCACCACAAAGATCACCAGCAGCACGCCGAAGGTATAATGGCCGCCGGTCGCCTGCGGGATCAGCTCGAACCCGCCGCCTGCGCCCGGCGCGAACCACAGCGCCAGCAGACCGCAGCCGCCGCCGAGCGCGCCGCCGGTGACGACCGCGCGCCAGATCCGCCCGGCATAGAGGCGGGCGAAGGCGTCCTGAAAGACAAAAATCAACCGGTTGAGCAAGACGCCCACCATACCGAACAGCATACCCAGCACCAGATAGAGCCACAGCGTCTCTACCGGCGCGTCCGCCAGCTTGCCGACGGAGATCACCGGATGCGCGCCGTTGATCAGGCGGAAGACAATGCTCGCCATAATGACGCCGGTGAAGACCGCTTTGATGGAAATGAGGTTGTAGCGAAACTGCGGCCGCATCTCTTCAATGATAAAAAGGATGCCCGCCAGCGGCGCGTTAAAGGCGGCCGCCAGCCCGGCCGCCGCGCCGGTCGCCAGCAGCGAGTGGCGCGCTTCGTCGCTGCGGATACGCAGCAGATCAAGCACCATGCGGCCGATATTGCCGCCAAGCTGCACCGTTGGACCCTCGCGACCGAGCACCATGCCCGCGCCCAGCGTCCCCATACCGCCGAAAAACTTCACCGGGATAACGCGCCACCAGCGTACGGGACGCAGCTCTTCCAGCGCGCCTTCGATTTCAGGGATGCCGGAGCCTGCGGCTTCCGGCGCAAAGCGGCGCACAAGGAAATAGCCCACCATCGCCAGCAGCGCGGAGAGCGCAAACGCCAGCGCGTAGAGCGTCCAGCCGCTGAACAGCGTCGGATCCGCCAGCGACAGACGCCAGTGCTGCACCCAGTGGACCGCGCTGGCGAATGCGCTACCGACCAGCCCGACAATGACGCCGACCAGCGCGGCGGAGATAAGCACCGCGACAGGGGTTTTATCGCGGTTAAGCAACGCCCGGAACATGCGGTTGCGCGCCGGGATCGACTGAGGAACGTTAACTGAGGAGTGCGTTTCGTTATTCACTGTCATTCACTGCTGCAGAAAAGGAGAGCTGAAGTGTACTGCAATCGCCATTTCCCGTCCTGCATTGCGATCCTTTGATCGCAGACGCGCAGCAGCAGGGCGGCTACTCCGCTTCAACCGTCTCCTCAATCATCTCTTCGCCCTGATTATGAATATTGCCGACCTTCTTCGTCACCGGATGCCAGCGAAACGCCGTCTCCGGCAGCGCCGCCTGCTCGGCGATGTTTTGCGCCCGTTCAGGCGAGGTTTCCTCGCTGAGCCACTCCTCGACCGCGTCGGCGCGCAGCACCAGCGGACGACGATCGTGAATATCGACCATGCCTTTGTTGCTGGCCGCGGTGACGATAACGAAACCCTCATGCCCGTGCTCTTTATCAAAGGGCGCCTTGCCGATGGCGGCGAAAAAGAGCGGCTCGCGCTGCTGATGGTAGATAAAAAAGGGCTGCTTACGGCTACCCTCTTTTTTCCATTCGAACCAGCCGTCGGCGGGCACGATGGCACGGCCATGCTGCCACAGCGGCTTGAACATGCGTCCGCTGGGCGCGGTTTCGCTGCGCGCGTTGATCAGCGGCTGCTTGTGCCACCACTCGGGGCCGTAGCCCCAGAACACCGGATCGAGATGCAGGTGCTCGTCGCGCATGTTGAGCAACAGCACGCGGGTCCCTGGCGCGACGTTGTAGCGCGCTATCGGCTCGGGATCGTAAATCAGCTCGTCGTCTGCGATGCCGAGCGCGTCAAAATAGTCGTTCCGGCTGCGGTACTGTGCAAAGCGTCCACACATAGTTGTTACCTCCGCTGTAAGCATAGCCTGCCAGGCGGCGGTATGAATTCATTACTCAAGCTTACCGATCTTTGTCCGTTAATAGTGTCAGGTTGTCTTGCGCAGCGCTGACGCAAGAAAAGAGGCGGCGTGAGATGCATGAGGGACGTTAAAAAAGGAAAGGCCAGTGAACATCAAGACTATTGCAGCAGGCACCATCGCTATCACGCTTCTTGCAGGATGCGCAGGCGGCAAAAAACCCACGGTAGTTAAAGGCTCAGGCGGAAGCAGCCTGGAGGTACTTACTACCCTGGCGCAGACCGATATGAACGGCAACCGTTATGCCGACGCTCACCTGCGCGTCGTTGGACCTGGCTCCACCGGCGTGGTTGCGGGCCTGACGGCGGTAGGCGCGTTGCTGGGCGGTGCCAGCATCAGCTCCGATATGTTTGATAAAAAGGGGTATCGGGGCACGACAGTAGACGCGTTGCCGGAGCCGACCAGCCGCTACTTCGCGCCTAAGGCTGAAGCGAAAATCGCGCAATATTTAGATAAAAACGGCGGAAGCTATGCCTGGCAGCACGCGCTGATTATCGGCGCGTCAAGCTGGTCTCTGGTCTATACGGATTTATCCTCCGCTAACAGCAATTACGACCTTTCTTACCGCGTAATTTTCTATAAGCGCCCTGAAGGCGGCACGGTGTTTAGCGCCTTTACGGTCGCAAGCTGCGAGCCTGCGGCGAAAACCGCGCCGCTGGCTGAATGGCAGGCGAACAATTATCAGAAAGTGACGCAGGAGACAGAGAAAATGATGGATGCCTGCCTGCTGGAACTTGATAATCAGCTGCCGCGGCTGTTGAAAAAGCCCTCCTGACGCGCGGTTCAGGATAAAGACGCTGCGCCGTATTGGCAGAGTTTTCCAAAAGCGCAAAAGGCATAACCGGCAACCTCATACCATTAAGCATTATTTTTGTAATAGTTTACCGATGGCGATAAAGTTCAACTATTAGTCAATTTATGGCGGTAAAAACAAACCGCTTCTACTAAAAAGTTCGAAATAGAACGCCTTCGTGCTGAAGTTGCTCTCAAGCGCAGCGCCTAATCCCAGCTTAAAATCTATTTACGCTCATCTCCTGCTATTACCGCAAAAACTGACTATCCTTCTATTAAATAAATGACTTTCAGGAGGGAAGATGAAGTTTTTCTATTTCGTTTCGCTTATCGCCGCTGCCGGTTATCTGCTGGCTTTTCTGCCTAAACTCCGAACCAAACGTGAACCCGTCGCCTATTGGGGGTGCTGGATTTACCTGGCGGCAAACGCCATTTACTGGGCGATCTATGCGCTACGTTATTATTTCCATTTTTAACCGCAGAAATAGTCTGCCGCAGGAGAAGAGATGTCTGAAAATAAACGTGACCTGATGCCTTACCTACTTTATTACTGCCAGTCGCGCCTGCTGGTGGAAAATATTGACGGTCATGTGATCGATATCGGCGGTGCCGAGCTGGTCGGCGGCAAACTGCGCTGGCAGCTCGACGGCAAAGAGGCGAAAGGCACCACGGAAAATGAGGCTGATGAGATGCTGAATGATGTCGCCCGGCACCTGAGCTTTTTATTTGTCGACGGCCAGTTCACCAGCCTCCCGGACGTGCGCGGCGAATATGGCGACCGCCTCGATAACGCGCCGTCGCGCGAAATTTCGCTGTCGGAGCTTAACGACAGCGATGAAGGTATCGTGCGTTAACCGTTGCCAGGCTGCCATCGGCAGCCTGAACAGCTGCGCTAGCTGGCGGCGCGCTGCGACGCCATGCCCGGCACCAGAATCACCTTGCGGCAGTCATCCTTACGCTTCTCAAAGATCTCATAGCCGTGCGCGGCGTCTTCAAGCGGCATATGATGGGTAACGATCTCTTCCGGCGTCAGCAATCCCTGCTCGATCAGCGACAGCAGGCGCGGCAAATAGGCCTGCACGTGCGTTTGTCCCATCTTGAACGTTAGCCCTTTATCAAAGGCGTCGCCGAACATAAAGCCGTGAATAAAGCCGGCATAAACGCCAGGCACGCTCACCACGCCGCCGCGCCGGACAGCGGCGATGCACTGGCGCAGCGCCTTGCCGCTGCTGCCTTCCAGCTTGAGGTTGCTTAACACCGTCTCGGTCAGGCTGCCTTTCGCCTCAAAGCCGACAGCGTCGATAACGGCGTCAACGCCCCGGTTATTTTTTGTGTGCTCGATAATCCATGCCGCCGGATCGTCAATATCGTCAAAGTTAATTGGCGTGACGCCGTAACGCTGGCGGGCGAACTCCAGCCGATAATTGTTATGGTCGATCATAAAAATCTCTTCCGCGCCGACCAGACGCGCGCAGGCGGCGCTGAGCAGCCCCACTGGACCCGCGCCGAAAATCGCCACGCTGGAGCCTTTCTCCAGTCCGGCGTTCTGCACCGCCTGCCAGGCGGTCGGCAGGATATCGGACAGGAACAGCACTTTATCGTCCGGCAGCGTCAGCGGCACTTTAAACGGGCCGACGTTGGCTTTCGGCACCCGCACATATTCCGCCTGACCGCCAGGTACGCCGCCGTAGAGGTTACTGAAGCCGAACAGCGCCGCCGGCGGCGTGATGTTCTTTTTGTTCAGGATTGCGCCGCGCCCGCTGTTGGTGGTTTCGCAGGCGGCATACTGATGCAGATGGCAGTAAAAACAGTCGCCGCAGGCGATAACGAAGGGCACCACCACGCGATCGCCGACGGCGACGCTGGTCACCGCCGAGCCCGCCTCAACCACTTCGCCCATAAATTCATGGCCGAAGATCTCGCCATGCTCGGTACCGGGGATCTTGCCGCGATAGAGGTGCAGGTCAGAGCCGCAAATCGCCGTGGCCGTCACGCGCAAGATAATATCGTCCGGCGCCTGCAGGACAGGATCGGGAACGGTCTCAACGCGAACCCGGTGCGGGCCATGATAGGTCAGAGCTCTCATAACAACATCCTTTCTTGATGAGTGTGCCGGTCGCCATGACGCAACACGGAATTTCCACGCCGGGGGTGCGCTTCCCGAACTGTCCAGGGCTGGCTGGCGTAGAAGACGGAGATGGTTTAAGCCTGGCCGCAGATACAGGTAACGCAAGCGCGGCGGCTGTTGCGCAATCAGGCGAGACGGCAATTTCTTAGTAAAACGCTTAAAAAAAATACTGGATATAACAACAGTATCCTGTATACTTATTCAACAGCCCAAACGGCTGCGTACGTTTGCATGAGGTGACGCTGATGATGTTCTCTACTGAAAATCTTTCTGCTCTCAACGCTTCTGTCCTGATGAGCAGCCGTGAAATCGCCCGACTGACCGGCATTACCCACGGCGAAGTAAAACGTTTGATTAAAAGCCTGGAAACCGCGCAGCGGCTTTCACAGCCGCTGACGATCAACCTTTACGAGCATGAAGGAGAGATGCGTCAGGAGTTTTGCCTGAACAAGCGCGACTCACTGTTAGCGGTCGCGCGCCTGTCGCCGGGCTTTACCGCCGATCTGCTGGATAAATGGCAGGAGCGTGAAAAAGTGGCGCATCTGCCCGATTTCACCAACCCCGCCGAAGCCGCGCGCGCCTGGGCGGAGCAGTTCGAGCAGCGCCGCGCCGCCGAAGAACAGCTGGCGCTCTCTGCCCCAAAGGCGGAATTTTTTGACCGCTTTGTCGAGGTAACCGACTCGCTCGGCTTTCGTCAGCTGTGCAAAATGCTCAAGGTGAAAGAGCCGGAGTTTCGCCAGTTTCTGCTGGAGCGCAATATCATGTACCGCGACAAAGGCACGCTGACGCCGCAGCATCATCATATGCAGGCGGGCTATTTCACGCTGCGCTCGGGCGTGGGTGAAAATCAGCATGCGTTTTCGCAGGCGCGCTTTACCGCCAAAGGGGTGAAGTGGGTCGCCAGCCTGTGGGCGGGACATATCGCCACGCAGCCCAAAGGCGTCGCCGCCTGAGGCGAGCTGAATTAACGCTGTTTAAAACCGGTCGCTGACCGGTTTTTTTATGCCTGAAAAAGGCGGCGTCAGGCCTGAAGGCCGTCGACGATGGTAATCATCGCCTCCGCCACGCTGGCGCGTTCGGCGCGGGCGCGCTGATAGGCGTCGGAGTGATAGCAGGCAAGCGCGCTCTGATAGTCACTAAACTCAATTAACACATGCTTCTGGAAGGCGGCGCCCTCCAGCGTTGTTGCGTCGCCGCCGCGCGCCAGAAAACGCGCATTGAACTGCTGAAACGCCGCGGGCGCAAGATCCATGTAGTGGCGATACTGCGTCGGGTCGTGAATGGTGACGTGGGCAATCCAGTAGGCGGCCATGATTTACTCCGGTTGTGAAAGGATCTGCTTCGCCAGGCTGGCGGCTTCCGTAAGATGCTCATACACCGCTTCTCGGGCGCGCGGCGCATCGTTCTGTTCAATTGCCTGACAGATGCGCGACATGCGTTCGAAACCGGCGACCTCGCGCTGCGGCCAGGCGAGCGTCAGCGCGCGAAGACGGCTGATGCGGCTGTTCATGCGCTGCACGATCTCCCATGCGATACTGTGTTTCGCCACGCTGAACAGGGTTTCATAAAACGCCTGCGACGCCTCGACGCGCCGGATATCGTCATGCTCGCGCGACGCCTGGGCAATCTGCTGTAGCTGCTGACGCAGCAGCGCTTTATCCGCCTCAGTGGCGCGCAGCGCGCAGTCTGCCGCCGCTTCCTGCTCCAGCAGCAGACGAATGTTGTAAATCTGCTCGGCGATCTCCCAG
>Ga0157363_1000447_pt1 | contig 31627 bp, 29 predicted proteins | sample AttsexASBM1_FD_111477 | JGI IMG/M metagenome (GOLD analysis project Ga0157363, IMG submission 111477) | Fungus gardens microbial communities from leaf cutter ant in Ribeirão Preto, State of São Paulo, Brazil - Atta sexdens ASBM1 | ecosystem: Host-associated > Fungi > Mycelium > Unclassified ... | reverse complement strand
ATTATCCATCATATAACGCCAAAAAGTAAGCGATGACAAACACGTAAAGTGTAAGCAGTCACGGCATCACATTCTGTTAAACGTAAGTTTAGCCGATATACACAAACTCAACCTGACTTTATCATTATCGATAGCGCAGTGAACAAGACGCCATAACGTTGCCGCTATGGCGTCTGCTTGTGCTTTGTAGTTATTACAGTTTCGCGCTTACCCAGCTTTCAACGCTGGCCAATGCCGCGGGAAGTGCCGCCGCATCCGTACCACCGGCTTGCGCCATGTCCGGACGACCGCCACCTTTGCCACCCACCTGCTGGGCGACCATACCAATCAGTTCCCCTGCTTTAACGCGATCGGTCACATCCTTAGAGACCCCCGCAATCAGAGAAACCTTACCTTCTGCCACCGTCGCCAGCACGATAACCGTAGAACCAAGCTGGTTCTTCAGATCGTCGACCATAGTACGCAGCATCTTAGGCTCCACGCCCGCCAGATCGCTGACCAGCAGTTTGACGCCCTTAATATCTACCGCTTTGCTGGAGAGGCTTGCGCTCTCCTGCGCTGCAGCCTGTTCTTTCAGCTGCTGCAGCTCTTTTTCCAGCTGACGGGTACGATCCAGCGCAACGCGCACTTTCTCGCCCAGGTTCTGGCTATCACCTTTCAGCAGCTGCGCGATATCGTGCAGCTGGTCGCTCTGCGCATGCAGGCTGGCAATCGCACCTTCACCGGTTACCGCTTCGATACGACGCACACCTGCCGCCGTACCGGACTCGGAAACGATGCGGAACAGACCGATGTCACCGGTGCGCGAAGCGTGCGTACCGCCGCACAGTTCGGTAGAGAAGTCGCCCATGCTCAGCACGCGAACGCGCTCGTCATACTTCTCGCCAAACAGCGCCATCGCACCTTTTTTCTTCGCGTCCTCGAGCTCCATGATATGGGTCTCGATTGGCAGGTTACGACGGATCTGCGCGTTCACCAGATCTTCCACCGCGCGGATTTCAGACGGCTTCATCGCTTCAAAATGCGAGAAGTCGAAACGCAGGACCTTATCGTTAACCAGAGAACCCTTCTGAGCAACGTGTGTACCCAGTACGTCGCGCAGGGCAGCGTGCATCAGGTGGGTTGCAGAGTGGTTCAGACGAATGCGCGCGCGGCGAGCTTCATCAACGTTAGCCTGTACGCCCTCGCCCACTTTCAGAGAACCGGAAACCAGTTTGCCCTGGTGACCAATCGCCTGACCGTATTTCTGAGTATCGCTGACGCTGAAGCTAAAGCCGTTGCCTTTCAGCTCGCCTTTATCGCCAACCTGGCCGCCAGATTCCGCATAGAACGGCGTTTTGTCCAGAATGACGACGGCTTCCTGACCCGCGCTGATGCTGTCTACGGCCTTACCGTCAACAAACAGCGCGGTCACTTTACCGGTCAGCTCCAGCGCGTCATAACCCTTGAATTCTGATGCGCTATCAACGCGGATCATCGCGTTGTAGTCTGCGCCAAAACCGCTGGATTCACGCGCGCGACGGCGCTGCTCTTCCATCGCGGCTTCGAAGCCCGCTTCGTCAACTTTGATGTTGCGCTCGCGGCAAACGTCCGCCGTCAGGTCAACCGGGAAGCCGTAGGTGTCGTACAGGCGGAAAGCGGTTTCGCCATCCAGCGTGTCGCCCTTGAGCTTAGACAGTTCGTCGTCCAGCAGCGCCAGACCGCGCTCAAGCGTACGCGCAAACTGCTCTTCTTCGGTTTTCAGAACCTGTTCCACCTGCGCCTGCTGGCGTTTCAGTTCGTCACCGGCAGCACCCATCACGCCAATCAGAGGCCCAACGAGTTTATAGAAGAAGGTGTCCTTCGCGCCCAGCATGTTGCCGTGACGGATGGCACGACGAATGATACGACGCAGCACGTAGCCACGGTTTTCATTCGACGGGATAACGCCGTCGGCAATCAGGAACGCACAGGAACGGATATGGTCTGCAATAACGCGCAGCGATTTGTTGCTGAGATCGGTCGCACCGGTCACTTCCGCGACGGACGCGATCAGCGTGCGGAACAGGTCGATGTCGTAGTTGGAATTCACGTGCTGCAGAACGGCCGCGATACGCTCCAGGCCCATGCCGGTATCTACAGACGGTTTCGGCAGCGGCTCCATGGTACCGTCAGCCTGACGGTTGAACTGCATGAAGACGATGTTCCAGATCTCAATGTAGCGATCGCCATCTTCTTCAGCGCTTCCCGGAGGGCCGCCCCAGATGTGGTCGCCGTGATCGTAGAAGATTTCGGTGCACGGACCGCACGGACCGGTGTCGCCCATCTGCCAGAAGTTATCAGACGCGTAAGGCGCGCCTTTGTTATCGCCGATGCGAATAATACGCTCGCGCGGGATCCCAACTTCTTTTTCCCAGATGTCGAAGGCTTCGTCATCGGTTTCGTAGACGGTCACCCACAGACGCTCTTTCGGCAGGTTGAACCAGTTTTCACCGGTCAGCAGTTCCCATGCGTACTGAATAGCGTCGTGTTTGAAATAGTCGCCGAAGCTGAAGTTACCCAGCATTTCGAAGAAGGTGTGGTGGCGCGCGGTGTAACCGACGTTTTCCAGGTCGTTGTGTTTACCGCCCGCACGTACGCAACGCTGTGAGGTTGTGGCGCGGGAATAATTACGCTTGTCGAGACCAAGGAATACATCCTTGAACTGGTTCATCCCGGCGTTGGTAAACAGCAGAGTCGGGTCATTGTTCGGTACCAGGGAGCTGCTGGCAACAACCTGGTGTCCCTTACTATGGAAAAAGTCGAGAAACGCCTGACGGATCTCAGCGGTGCTCTTGCTCATAATTATCCTGAAATCAAGCTAACGAAATGTCGCAGCAGGTCCGTATCTGTAAACAGTTGGACGGACCAGCTACTGGAAAAAGTGGGAATAAGATAAGTTTTCTTTAGTGGGAAGTAAAATCCCGCATGCGCTCAATCGACAAAATTACGCCATATATCCTGAATATCATCCATCAGGAAGCCGCGATAGAGCAAAAAGCGCTGAATTTTGACTTTTTCTGAAAATTCACGCGGCAGCGGTTCACCGTATTTCCGAATCGCCTGTTCTTTTGCCAGCTCGCACCAGTCGGTATCGCATTCTCGCATGGCTTTTTCAATGGCTTCGCGGGCAACGCCTTTCTGATTTAGCTCCTGACGTATGCGCGCAGGGCCATATCCTTTGCGGCCGCGGCTGGCGAGAAAGCGGGAAGCAAAGCGCCCGTCGTCCAAATAGTGATGCTCGTAGCACCATGCAATGACGCGGTCGTAATCTTCTGCCGTAGCATCTATTTCTTCCGGCCCATTTTTGCTCATCACAGGCGCTGACAGTTTTCGCCGCAGTTCCTGTTCGCTATGGTCACGCACGGCAAGGATGCGCACCGCGCGATCGAGCAGTCGCGCGTAGGCGGGTCGTCGTGATGTAGATTCACTCATAAAAAACCTGCAGATTCAGAAATGCAAAAAGGGCCGCATCAGCAGCCCTTCATCTTTACACGAGAGACTTAAAAGTCTTCGTTGGTTTCTTCAGCATCCGCAGCATCAGCCACGAAATCAGGCTTGGAGTCCTGGTTGTTCAGCAGAAGCTCACGCACCTTCTTCTCAATCTCTTTCGCTGCAGCCGGGTTATCTTTCAGCCAGGAGATAGCATTCGCTTTACCCTGACCAATCTTATCGCCGTTGTAGCTGTACCAGGCACCCGCTTTTTCAATCAGCTTCTCTTTCACGCCCAGGTCGACCAGCTCGCCGTAGAAGTTAATGCCTTCGCCGTAGAGGATCTGGAATTCAGCCTGTTTGAACGGTGCTGCGATTTTGTTCTTCACAACCTTCACGCGGGTTTCGCTACCCACCACGTTCTCGCCGTCTTTCACTGCGCCGATACGACGAATATCCAGACGAACAGACGCGTAGAATTTCAGTGCGTTACCACCGGTAGTGGTTTCCGGGTTACCGAACATCACGCCAATTTTCATACGGATCTGGTTGATGAAGATCAGCAGCGTGTTGGACTGTTTCAGGTTACCCGCCAGCTTACGCATCGCCTGGCTCATCATACGTGCCGCGAGGCCCATGTGAGAGTCACCGATTTCACCTTCGATTTCCGCTTTTGGCGTCAGCGCCGCAACGGAGTCGACGATGATTACGTCAACCGCACCGGAGCGCGCCAGCGCGTCACAAATTTCCAGCGCCTGCTCGCCGGTGTCCGGCTGGGAACACAGCAGGTTGTCGATATCAACGCCCAGTTTACGAGCATAGACAGGGTCCAGCGCGTGCTCGGCATCGATAAACGCACAGGTTTTACCTTCGCGCTGTGCCGCTGCAACCACCTGCAGGGTCAGGGTCGTTTTACCTGAGGATTCCGGTCCGTAGATTTCTACGATACGGCCCATTGGCAAACCGCCAGCGCCCAGTGCGATATCAAGAGAAAGCGAACCGGTGGAGATAGTTTCCACGTCCATGGAACGGTCTTCACCCAGGCGCATGATGGAGCCTTTACCGAATTGCTTTTCGATCTGGCCCAGTGCTGCCGCCAACGCTTTCTGTTTGTTCTCGTCGATAGCCATTATTACTCCTGTCATGCCGGGAGAAGCAACTGCGCTTCACCGTGGATTTCTGTTCTGTTGATGCAATTATACTGTATAGTCATACAGTATCAAGTGTTTTGTAGAAATTGTTGCCAGAGCGTTTTTAACGCATATTCAGTTGCCTGACGACGCACGCTTTCGCGATCGCCGCTAAAGCACTCCCGACGGGTGATCCCCTCACCTTTCGAGGTGGCAAAGCCAAACCAGACGGTGCCAACGGGCTTAACGTCGCTGCCGCCGTCCGGCCCCGCGATGCCGCTAATGGAGATGGCGTAATCGGCACGCGCCTCTTTCAGGGCGCCAATGGCCATCTCAATAACGACCGGCTCGCTGACTGCGCCATGCTGCTCCAGCGTGGCTTCTCGTACGCCGATCATCTGCGCTTTAGCTTCATTACTGTAGGTTACAAAGCTGCGCTCAAACCAGGCGGAACTGCCTGCAATATCCGTTATCACCTTGGCAACCCAGCCGCCGGTGCAGGACTCAGCGGTGGTGATGGTCGCCCCACGCTGCTTTAGCGCCAGCCCTACCACTTCGCTAAGCTGCATTAATTCATGGTCAGTCATTCTCGCTCCAGGCCATAGAGAAACGTGCAGCACAAGATAGCACTTTCTCGTCAGATATGGGGATGCGCTTCGGGTTTTACGAGGGGGCTTCAGAAAAAAGCCGGTGCAGGCGCACCGGCCGTGGAGAATGTTATTTCATGCTGTTCGCGAGCGTATCCACATTGTGGCGAAACGCCTTCACGTAGGTATCCGCAACGCCGCCTTTGGCCGACAGCGCTTCCGGGTAAAGCTCGCCCCCTGGCTGCGCGCCCGTCGCCGACGCAATCTGTTTAACCAGACGCGGATCGAGCTGATTTTCCATAAACCAGGTTTTCACGCCGTCGGCTTTAATCTGATTGATAATCTCAGCGACCTGCGCCGCGCTGGCTTCGCTCTCAGACGACAGCCCCTGCGGCGCCATAAAGGTCACGCCGTAGGCGCGGCTGAAATAGCCGAACGCGTCATGGCTGGTCAGCACTTTGCGCTTCGCCGGCGGGATCTGGCTAAAGCGCGTTTTGGCCCAGCCATCCAGTTGCGTCAGTTGCGCGATATACGGCTTACCAGTAGCCTCGAGCGCCGCTTTATCTTGCGGATCGGCTTTCACCAGCCCGTTCAGAATATTTTGTGCATAGCGCGCGCCGTTCGCCGCGCTGTTCCACGCGTGCGGATCGGTCACGGTTTTGCCATCTTCCTCAAGCGTGTGCGTTTTCACCCCGGCTGAGGCCACCACCAGCTGGCCTTTAAACCCGGAGGCTTTCACCAGACGGTCAAGCCAGCCCTCCAGCCCCAGACCGTTAACCACCACCACGTCAGCCTTGCTGAGCGCCGCGCTGTCTTTCGGGGACGGTTCAAAGGTGTGCGGATCGCCGTCCGGGCCGACCAGCGTCGTCACCTTAACGTGGTCCCCCCCCACTTCCTGCGTGATATCCCCCAGAATGGAAAAACTTGTCACCACATTGATCGTTTTCGCCATCACACCCTGCGACAGCATCCCAAGCGCGAGCGCCACGGCTAACCCTGTACGTTTCATCATTTCCCCTTGCGTTAAAAAAGCGTTCGCAGGCTGCCAGCCAGCCTGCTGCGCGTGCCAAATAGAATGGACATAAAAAAGAGGGCGCTGGCGGTGAGCACGATGGACGGTCCGGCGGGTAAACTCACCGCCCAGGAGAGGCTCAGCCCCAGCCACGCGCAAACAATGCCGCTAATGCCCGCCATCAGCAGTAATCCCGGTAAGGTGCGCGCCCAGCAGCGCGCCGCCACGGCGGGGAGCATCATCAGACCGACCGCCATCAGCGTGCCAAGCACCTGAAAACCGGCCACCAGGTTAAGCACCAGCAGCGCCAGAAACAGGCCGTGCAGTAAGCCGGGTAGCCAGCGGGCGTTTACCTGCAGCCAGGCGGTATCAAACGCCTCAGTCACGAGCCCGCGATAAAAAATAGCCAGCACGATGAGCGTGAAGACACAAACCCCTACCACAAACAGCGCGGCATCGCTGTCCACCGCGAGAATAGAACCGAACAGCAGATGCAGGAGGTCGACGTTCGAACCGCGCAGGGAAACCAGCGTGACGCCCAGCGCCAGCGAACCGAGGTAGAAACCGGCAAAGCTAGCATCTTCTTTGAGCGGCGTGCGGCGGCTGACCAGCCCTGCCACCAGCGCTACGGCAATCCCGGCAATAAAGCCGCCAATGCTCATCGCCAGCAGCGACATCCCGCTGAGTAGATACCCCACGGCGACGCCGGGCAGAATGGCGTGCGAGAGCGCATCGCCCATCAGGCTCATCCGGCGCAGCTGAAGGAATACGCCCAGCGCGGTGGTGCTGACGGAAAGCGCCAGGCAAACCACCAGCGCGCGGCGCATAAAGCCGTACTCGATGAACGGCTGGAAGAATGTATGCCAGATCATGCCACCCTCACCCGCTCGGTTTTCCAGCGCGGTACGTCAGCGTCCAGGCGCAGCGTTTGCGGGAAGTGGCGCGACACGCGCTCGCTGTCGTGCAGAACCGCCAGCAGCGTCTGCCCCTGCATATACATCTCCAGCATCAGATCCATCAGCACGTTGCAGGTGGCCTCATCGACGCCGGTAAAGGGTTCATCCAGCATCACCAGCGGCGCCTGCTGCACCAGGACGCGGGCAAACAGCATGCGCTGAAACTGACCGCCGGAGAGTTCATCGATGGTGGTTAACGCCAGCGATTCCAGCCCCACGCGCTCAAGCGCGCCGCTGATGCGCAGCCGCGCTTCGCGGCGCAAACCGGCGAAAAGTGAAATACCGGGCCAGCAGCCCATGCTGACCACGTCCCGTACGGTCAGCGGAAACTGCGCCTCCAGGGCATGACGCTGCGCCAGCCAGCCGATTACCGGGCGTTTACCCTGCCAGCGGAATCTGCCGCTCACGGGCGGGATAAACCCGGCGAGCGTTTTCAGCAGCGTAGATTTCCCGCAGCCGTTAGCGCCGATAATCGCGGTCATGCTCCCACGTTCGATCCCCCCTGAAAGAGGACGCGTAACGGGCTGGCGGTCGTAGCCCGCGACCAGTTCGTTCATCACGATCATGGCAACGCCACCGCCCAGCGCACGGCCAGCCCAAGAAAGAGAATGAGTACCAGGGCCAGCAGCAGCCGAACCGGGGAAGAGAGAGAAAACAGGGACGTTGACATGTCGACACCACATTAAATGTTATAACATAACAATAATGAAAGGCGATTAAGATGTAAATGGCGGGTGTGAAAGGGGAGTGTGCCGAAATGTTTCTGCAGGAAATAAGTGCGCGCGGGTGCCCTCACCCCAGCCCTCTCCCACAGGGAGAGGGGGAATAAAGTGACTTACTGACTAAACGGTGACGCCGTCGGCACGCGGGCCTGAGATACCGCCAGCCCCAGCTGCCACACCGCCATTGCATAGTGGGTGCTGTGGTTATAGCGGGTAATGGCGTAGAAGTTCGGCAGGCCATACCAGTATTGATAGCCGGTACCCACGTCCAGGCGCAGCAGGCTCACCTGGTCGACATTGCCCAGCGGCTGGGTCGGCGTTAGGCCTGCCGCCGTCAGCTGCGCAACGCTGTATTTGGTTTTAAAGCCGTTTTCCAGACCAAACGCCTCGCCGTTCGCCTGCACGGCAACCTGGCCGCCCGGCGTCCAGCCGTGGGCTTTGAAGTAGTTCGCTACGCTGCCGATGGCATCCACCGGGTCCCACAGGTTGATATGGCCATCTCCGTTAAAGTCAACAGCATACTGTTTATAGGAGGACGGCATAAACTGGCCGTAGCCCATCGCCCCGGCGAAGGACCCTTTCAGATCGAGCGGGTCGTCCTGCTCGCTGCGCGCCATCAGCAGGAAGGTCTCCAGCTCGGAGGAGAAATACTCCGCGCGGCGCGGGTAGTTGAAGGAGAGCGTCGCCAGCGCGTCGAGGATGCGGGTTTTGCCCATCACGCGGCCCCAGCGGGTTTCCACGCCGATGATCCCGACGATGATTTCCGGCGGTACGCCGTAGACCTGCCAGGCGCGGTTGAGCGCATCTTCGTACTGGTTCCAGAACACCACGCCGTTTTGCACGTTGTCCGGCGTAATAAACTGTTTGCGGTAGCGCAGCCACGCGCCGTTTGGCCCGGTCGGCACCTGCGCCGTCGGTGCCTGCCTGTCCATCAGGCGCAGCACGTAGTCCAGGCGCTTCGCCTGAGAGAGAATTTCATGCAGCTGCTGGCGGTCAAAGCCGTGCTTGCTCACCATTTTGTCGATGAACTGCTCTGCCGCCGGGTTGTTCGCGAAGTCGCCGCCCATCTGCATCATATTGTGCTGCGGCTCCAGCAGGAACCCTCCGGAAGGCGCGCCAGCCGTTTGCTGGACGGCTTCAGTTTTAGGTTTGCTACTACAGGCGGACAGCAGAATAAGCGCAGGCAACAGCGCTGCGTAACGACGCTTGAACATGGGACATCCATTTAACGAGTTCGGTAAGAACCCATTATGGTAAAGCATCCCCGTCTCCTCAAGGAAGCGGTAACACTTCCCCAACGCAAATCTGTGCTTTTTTCATCCAAACTGGCTGTACACATCCCGTTAACTTTCAAAATAATCTATTTTTCTTTCATTGTGAGATCTAATTAACACTTTAAAACCTTTCAAAGTGATTATTATTGACCGCAGTTACACAAAAACAAAAAAGCCCCACAGGAGAGAAGAATGATAGAAACCATCACCCACGGCGCCGAGTGGTTCATCGGGCTATTTCAAAAGGGCGGAGAGGTGTTCACCGGCATGGTGACCGGGATCCTGCCCCTGCTGATCAGCCTGCTGGTGATCATGAACGCGCTGATAAACTTTATCGGCCAGCAGCGTATCGAACGCTTCGCCCAGCGCTGCGCCGGGAATCCGCTGTCCCGCTACCTCGTACTGCCCTTTATCGGCACCTTCGTTTTCTGCAATCCGATGACCCTGAGCCTCGGCCGCTTTATGCCGGAAAAGTACAAGCCGAGCTACTACGCCGCCGCGTCCTACAGCTGCCATTCGATGAACGGCCTGTTCCCGCACATCAACCCCGGCGAGCTGTTTGTCTATCTTGGGATCGCCAGCGGTCTCACCACTCTTGGCCTGCCGCTCGGCCCGCTGGCGGTGAGCTATCTGCTGGTCGGGCTGGTCACCAACTTCTTCCGCGGCTGGGTCACCGACCTCACCACCGCCATTTTCGAGAAAAAAATGGGCATCCAGCTTGAACAGAAAGTCCATCTTTCAGGAGCCACAGCATGAGCCGTATTCGCATTGAGAAAGGCACGGGCGGCTGGGGCGGCCCGCTGGAGTTCGACGCCACCGAAGGCAAAAAGATCGTCTACATCACCGCGGGCACGCGCCCGGCGATCGTCGACAGGCTGCACGATCTGACCGGCTGGGAAGCGGTCGACGGCTTCAAGGAGGGCGAGCCGCCGGAAGCGGAAATCGGCGTGGCGGTGATCGACTGCGGCGGCACGCTGCGCTGCGGCATCTATCCGAAGCGCCGCATTCCGACGGTGAATATTCACTCCACCGGAAAATCCGGCCCGCTGGCGCAGTACATCCTTGAGGACATTTACGTCTCGGGCGTGAAGGAGGACAACATCACGCTGGTGAATGGCACACCCGCGCCGCAAAAAGCGGCCCCGCGCGAGTACGACACCAGCAGGAAAATCACCGAACAGAGCGACGGCCTGCTGGCGAAGGTCGGGATGGGCATGGGTTCCGCCGTGGCGGTGCTGTTCCAGTCCGGGCGCGACACCATCGACACGGTGCTGAAAACCATCCTGCCGTTTATGGCGTTCGTCTCGGCGCTGATCGGCATCATCATGGCGTCCGGCCTGGGGGACTGGATTGCCCACGGCCTCGCCCCGCTCGCCAGCCACCCGCTTGGGCTGGTGACGCTGGCGCTGATCTGCTCCTTCCCGCTGCTGTCGCCGTTCCTCGGCCCGGGCGCGGTGATTGCCCAGGTCATCGGCGTGCTGATTGGGGTGCAGATTGGTCTGGGGAACATTCCGCCGCACCTCGCCCTGCCCGCCCTGTTTGCCATTAACGCCCAGGCGGCGTGCGACTTCATCCCCGTTGGGCTGTCGCTGGCCGAAGCGCGTCAGGACACCGTGCGCGTGGGCGTGCCGTCCGTGCTGGTCAGCCGCTTCCTGACGGGCGCGCCGACGGTGCTGATTGCCTGGTTTGTCTCCGGCTTTATTTATCAATAAGAGGTTCCTGCGATGACCGTGATTTATCAGACCACCATTACCCGCATCGGCCAGAGCGCGGCCGACGCGTTGAGCGACCAGATGCTGATCACCTTCCGCGAAGGCGCCCCGGCGGATATCGAAGAGTTTTGTTTTATCCACTGCCACGGCGAGCTGAACGGTGAGCTGAAGGCAGGAAGCCAGCTTGAGCTGGGCGAGGCGCGCTATGCCGTCACCGCCGTCGGCGACGTGGCCGAGCAAAACCTGCGCGAGCTGGGCCATATCACCCTGCGTTTCGACGGCCAGCCGCAGGCGGAGTATCCCGGCACGGTTCACGTAGCGGGCCCGGTTCCGCAGGCTGTCACCCCAGGCTGCACGTTAAAATTTGTTGCGTAATTAAGGAGAAACACATGAGTCAGGTTGCCGTTGTCATTGGTGGAGGACAAACCTTAGGCGAGTTCCTCTGCCGTGGGCTTGCCGCAGAGGGTTACCGCGTGGCGGTAGTGGACATTCAGAGTGAAAAAGCCGCCGGCGTGGCGGACACCCTCAACACCGAGTTTGGTGAAGGGACGGCGTACGGGTTTGGTGCCGACGCCACCAGCGAGCAGAGCGTAATGGCGCTTGCCCGCGGCGTGGACGAGATTTTTGGGCGCACCGACCTGCTGGTCTACAGCGCGGGGATTGCGAAAGCGGCCTTTATCAGCGATTTCGAACTGGGGGATTTTGACCGCTCGCTGCAGGTGAACCTGGTGGGCTATTTCCTTTGCGCCCGCGAGTTTTCCCGCCTGATGATCCGCGACGGCGTTCAGGGGCGCATCATTCAGATCAACTCCAAATCAGGGAAAGTGGGCAGCAAGCATAACTCCGGCTACAGCGCGGCGAAGTTTGGCGGCGTGGGGCTGACGCAGTCTCTGGCGCTGGATCTGGCCGAGTACGGCATTACCGTGCATTCGCTGATGCTGGGCAACCTGCTGAAATCGCCGATGTTCCAGTCCCTGCTGCCGCAGTACGCCACCAAGCTCGGCATTAGCGCCGACGAGGTTGAGCAGTACTACATCGATAAGGTGCCGCTCAAGCGCGGGTGCGACTATCAGGACGTGCTGAACATGCTGCTGTTTTACGCCAGCCCGAAGGCGTCTTACTGCACCGGGCAGTCGATTAACGTGACGGGTGGGCAGGTCATGTTCTGATCGAGCGGTATTGCCCGGTGGCGCTACCGCTTACCGGGCCTACAAAAACCTTCAAACCGTAGGCCGGGTAAGGCGCAGCCGCCACCCGGCAATTAAGGAGTGAAATATGGTAACCGCACTCATCACCGTCGCCGCCCTCGCCTGGCTGTGCCAGATGGCGTTCGGCGGCTGGCAGATCCACCAGTTCAACCGCGCGTTTGACGCCCTGTGTCAGAAGGGGCGCGTCGGGGTCGGACGTTCCGGCGGGCGCTTCAAGCCGCGCGTGGTCGTCGCCGTTGCGCTGGATGAAAACAACCGCGTCTGCGATTCCCTCATCATGCGCGGCATAACGGTGTTCGCCCGGCCGGTGAAAATCCAGGCAATCAACGGCATTTCGCTGCAGGAATTGCAGCCTGATGTGATCTTTCCCCATGATCCACTCTGTCAGAATGCACTATCATTAGCGCTTAATCTGAAACATGGATAATTTCGTTGTGAAAGCTATAGGCTTGCGAAATTATCATTTCGCAACCTAAGGAACGAAGCGCCTATGAAACCTCGTCAGCGGCAGGCGGCCATTCTGGAGCATCTGCAAAAGCAGGGAAAATGCTCGGTAGAGGATCTGGCCCACTACTTTGACACCACCGGCACGACAATACGCAAGGACCTGGTATTGCTCGAAAACTCCGGTGCCGTCATTCGAACCTACGGCGGCGTGGTGCTGAATAAAGACGAAGCGGACCCGCCTATCGATCACAAAACGCTGATCAATACCCACCAGAAAGCGCTGATTGCCGAAGCTGCCGTCAAATTTATCCACGACGGCGACTCCATCATCCTCGACGCGGGCAGCACCGTCCTGCAGATGATCCCGATGCTCAGCCGCTTTAACAACATCACGGTGATGACCAACAGCCTGCACATCGTCAACGCCCTGTCGGAGTTTGACAGCGAGCAGACCATCCTGATGCCCGGCGGCACCTTTCGCAAAAAATCGGCGTCGTTTCACGGCCAGCTGGCGGAGAACGCCTTTGACCACTTCAGCTTTGATAAACTCTTTATGGGCACCGACGGCATCGACCTGAACGCGGGCGTCACCACCTTTAACGAGGTGTTCAGCGTCAGCAAGGCCATGTGCAACGCCGCGCGGGAAGTGATTTTGATGGCAGACTCGTCGAAGTTTGGCCGCAAAAGCCCCAACATTGTCTGTAGCCTTGAAAGCGTCGATAAGCTGATTACCGACGCGGGTATCGACCCGGCGTTTAAGAAAGCGCTGGAAGAGAAAGGAATCGACGTGATCGTAACCGGAGAGAGAGATGAGTGATTTTCTGTTAGAAACGGGCCGCCAGACGCTGATGCTGGAGCTGCAGGAAGCCAGCCGCCTGCCGGAACGTCTGGGCGAGGATTTTGTCCGCGCCGCCAACACCATTATCCACTGCGAAGGCAAGGTGATCGTAGCGGGCATCGGTAAATCCGGCCATATCGGCAAAAAGATTGCCGCGACGCTCGCCAGCACCGGCACCCCGGCGTTCTTCGTGCATCCTGCCGAAGCGCTGCACGGCGATCTCGGGATGATCGAAAGCCGCGACGTGATGCTGTTTATCTCCTACTCCGGTTCGGCCAAAGAGCTGGATCTTATTATTCCGCGCCTGCAGGAAAAATCGGTCGCCCTGCTGGCGATGACCGGCAAATCCCGCTCGCCGCTGGCGCTGGCCGCCAAGGCGACGCTGGATATTTCCGTCGAGCGCGAAGCCTGTCCGATGCACCTCGCCCCGACCTCCAGCACCGTGAACACCCTGATGATGGGCGACGCGCTGGCCATGGCGGTGATGCAGGCGCGCGGCTTTAACGAAGAAGATTTCGCCCGTTCGCATCCGGCGGGCGCGCTCGGCGCACGCCTGCTCAACAAGGTTCACCACCTGATGCGCACCGACGACGCCATTCCGCAGGTCAAACTCGACACCAGCGTGATGGATGCGATGCTTGAACTCAGCCGCACCGGGCTGGGGCTGGTGGCGGTGTGCGACGAAAGCGGCTGCGTAAGGGGCGTGTTCACCGACGGCGACCTGCGCCGCTGGCTGGTGGGAGGCGGCACGCTGGAATCGCAGGTGTCGGACGCAATGACCCTCGGCGGGCTGACGCTGAACGCCGAAAGCCGCGCCATTGAGGCCAAAGAGGTGCTGATGAAGCGCAAAATCACCGCCGCCCCGGTGGTGGACGATGCCGGCAGGCTGTGCGGCGCCATCAACCTGCAGGACTTCTACCAGGCCGGGATAATTTAACCCTTCAGCCCAAGACGCTTCGCCAGCCGGTGCAGGTTGGCGACGTCCATCTCCAGCGCCCGCGCGCACGCCGCCCAGCTGCGGTTGTTCTGCTCCAGCGCGCGGGTGATCATCTGACGCTGAAACGCCTCCGTGGCTTCACGCAGGTTTTCATTGGCTATTTCCGGCGTAGCCTGGGCGACGGCCTGTACGCCGTCATCATGAAGGGCAAAATGCCGCGCGTGGATCACCACTTCATCCCCCGAGCGCGTCGCCCGCGCCAGCACCACCGCGCGGTGAATAGCGTGCTCCAGCTCGCGCACGTTGCCCGGCCAGCCGTAGCTCAGCAGATGGGTTCTTGCCCCCGGGCTGAGCACCACGCGGGACAGCCCCATTTTGAGCCGACACTGCTCGCAAAAAAAGCCGGCCAGCAGCACGACATCGTCACCACGCTCGCGCAGCGGCGGGACGGAGAGCGGGAATACGCTCAGGCGGTGGAACAGGTCCGCACGGAAATTCCCCGCCAGCACCTCTTCCCGCAGATCGCGGTTGGTCGCCGCCAGCACGCGCACGTCCACCCGCAGGCTGCGGTCATCCCCCACGCGCTGGATGTCGCCGTACTGCAGCACGCGCAGCAGCTTGGCCTGTAGCGACAGCGACAGCTCGCCAATTTCATCCAGAAACAGCGTGCCGTTATCGGCCATTTCGAACTTGCCGCTGCGGTTGCTGATGGCCCCGGTAAACGCCCCCTTAACGTGCCCAAACAGCTCGCTTTCCGCCACGCTTTCCGGCAGGGCCGCACAGTTGAGGTACACCAGCGGGTTGACCGCGCGCGGCGAGGCTTCGTGGATCGATTTCGCCACCAGCTCCTTACCGGTGCCGGTTTCGCCGAAGATCAGCACGTTCAAATCGGAGGCCGCCACGATGTCGATCTCTTTTTTGAGCTGCTCCATCCCCGGCGAAAGGCCGATCATCTCGGTGTGCGTCACCTGCTCAAACGCCGCCGGGCTGCCGGGTAGGATGTTCTGGCTTTCCAGCTGTTCAATCAGCAGGGCATTGTTCAGCGCCCCGGCGGCCAGGGCGGCAATCAGGCGCAGCTCTTCGTCGCTAAAGGTATCAAACTGGTCCGGCGACATGCCGTCGAGCGTGAGCGCGCCGATCAGGTTTTGTCCGGCAAACAGCGGCAGCCCGATGCAGGCGTGCACCTTCAGGCTCTCCTGCCCCGGGATCAGGCCGTCGTACGGGTCGGGCAGATCGCTGTCCGCCGGGAACCGCACCACGTCCCCCGCGCGGGCGATGGTTTCCAGACGCGGATGGCCTTCGAGGGTAAAGCGCCGCCCCAGCACGTCCTGCGCCAGCCCGTCGATGGCCAGCGGAATAAACTGCCGCCCCTCGTAGCGCAGCAGCGCGGACGCATCGCACTCAAGCACGTGGCGCAGCGTGGAAATCAGGCGCTGAAAGCGGTCCTGATGGCCGATACCGGTTTGCAGTTCAATGGCGATCTTCGCCAGCACGTCTACGGAAAAGCTCATGTCTGCCTCATTGTCATTTTGACAACACATACTGTCATATTGACCGCATTTAGTATAGTCATAATGACTACCCATTATGGGTCAAAAAACAATAAACTGAATAAATTCAATAAATTAAAAAGTTGGCACGCAACTTGATATAGCTAAACCATCTTATTTGAACACACCGTATTAAGCTGAGGTTGCTATGTCTATTCTGGTTAAAAATAACATTCATTGGGTCGGTCAACGTGACTGGGAAGTGCGCGATTTCCACGGGACGGAATACAAAACGCTGCGCGGCAGCAGCTACAATAGCTATCTTATCCGCGAAGGTAAAAACGTGCTGATCGATACCGTCGATCACAAGTTCAGCCGCGAGTTCGTGCAGAACCTGCGCAGCGAAATCGACCTCGACGCCATCGACTACATCATCATCAACCACGCGGAAGAGGACCACGCCGGCGCGCTGACCGAGCTGATGTCCTACATTCCGAACACCCCGATCTACTGCACCACTAACGCCATCGACTCCATCAACGGGCATCATCACCACCCGGAGTGGAACTTCCACACCGTGAAAACCGGCGACGCGCTGGATATCGGCAACGGCAAACAGCTGATCTTCGTGGAAACCCCGATGCTGCACTGGCCGGACAGCATGATGACCTACATGACCGGAGACGCGGTGCTGTTCAGCAACGACGCCTTCGGCCAGCACTACTGCGACGAGCGCCTGTTCAACGACGAAGTGGACCAGACCGAACTCTTCGAGCAGTGCCAGCGCTACTACGCCAACATCCTGACGCCGTTCAGCCGCCTGGTGACGCCAAAAATCACCGAGATCCTCGGCTTCAACCTGCCGGTGGATATGATCGCCACCTCCCACGGCGTGGTATGGCGTGAGAACCCAACCCAGATTGTCGAGCTGTACCTGAAGTGGGCGGCGGACTATCAGGAAGACCGCATCACCATTTTCTACGACACCATGTCCAACAATACCCGCATGATGGCGGACGCGATTGCCCAGGGCATCAACGAAGTGGACCCGAACGTGGCGGTGAAAATCTTCAACGTGGCGCGCAGCGATAAGAACGAGGTGTTGACCAACGTCTTCCGCTCGAAGGGCGTGCTGGTGGGTACCTCCACTATGAACAACGTGATGATGCCGAAAATTGCCGGCCTGGTGGAAGAGATGACCGGCCTGCGCTTTCGCAACAAGCGCGCCAGCGCGTTTGGCTCCCACGGCTGGAGCGGCGGCGCGGTAGATCGTCTGTCTACCCGCCTGCAGGATGCCGGATTCGAAATGTCCCTGAGCCTGAAGGCGAAATGGCGCCCGGATATCGACGCGCTGGAAATCTGCCGCCAGCACGGCCGCGATATTGCACGTCAGTGGGCGCTCGCTCCGCTGCCTGAAACAGCAGCAAAACCTTCCGCCTCTCAGGAAGCCACCGCGTGTGCAGCCTCCACCGCAGACCTCGGCCCGCGCATGCAGTGCAGCGTCTGCCAGTGGATTTACGATCCTGAACTGGGCGAACCGCTGCAGGATGTCGCTCCGGGCACGCCGTGGAGCGAGGTGCCGGACAACTTCCTCTGCCCGGAATGTTCCCTCGGTAAAGACGTCTTTGACGAACTGGGTACGGAGGCAAAATGAGCAACGGTATCGTCATCATCGGCTCGGGCTTTGCCGCCCGCCAGCTGGTGAAAAACATCCGCAAGCAGGACGCCAGCGTGCCGCTGACGGTCATTGCCGCCGACAGCATGGATGAGTACAACAAGCCTGATTTAAGCCACGTCATTAGCCAGAATCAGCGCGCCGACGACCTCACCCGCCAGACGGCGGGGGAGTTCGCCGAGCAGTTTAACCTGCGCCTGTTCCCTTATACCTGGGTCACCGACATCGACGCCGATGCCCACGTAGTGAAGGCGAAAGAGAAAACCTGGCAATACGACAGGCTGGTGCTCGCCACGGGGGCCTCTGCGTTTGTGCCGCCGGTCGAAGGCCGCGAGCTGATGATTACCCTCAACAGCCAGCAGGAGTATCAGGCCAGCGAAACGAGGCTTCGCGACGCGCAGCGCGTGATGATCGTCGGCGGCGGGCTGATCGGCACCGAGCTGGCAATGGATTTCTGCCGTGCGGGCAAGTCCGTTACCCTCGTCGACCACGCGGCGAGCATCCTGTCGGCGCTGATGCCCGCAGAAGTAAGCAGTCGCTTACAGCATCGTCTGACCGACATGGGCGTGCATCTGCTGCTGAAATCACAGCTGCAGAGCCTGACCAAAACCGAGAGCGGCATTCGCGCTACGCTCGACCGCAGCCGCAGCGTAGAGGTGGATGTGGTGGTTGCCGCAACGGGCCTGCGCCCGGAAACCGCGCTGGCGCATCGCGCAGGGGCCGAAACAGGTCGTGGCGTGAAGGTAAATAGCTACCTACAAACCACGCAGCCGGATATTTATGCGCTGGGCGACTGCGCGGAAATTAACGGTCAGGTGCTTCCGTTCCTGCAGCCGATACAATTAAGCGCCATGTATCTGGCGAAAAATTTGCTCGGCGGCAGCGCGCCGCTGAAATTACCCGCCATGCTGGTGAAGGTCAAAACGCCGGAATTACCGCTGCACCTTGCGGGTGAAACGCAGCGTCAGGATCTGAACTGGAACATCGCCATTGAGCCGCAGGGCATGGTGGCGCGCGGTTCGGATAATGACGGCCAGGTGCGGGCCTTTGTGGTCAGTGAAGACCGCATGAAGGAGGCCTTTGCGCTGCTGAAATCGCTACCTGCTTAACCCTCTTTTTGCCGGGTGGCGCTTCGCTTACCCGGCCTACAGTACTGCCACGCTTACTTAACCTTTGGATTTTATTATCCGCCGCCCCGATGTCCCGGGGCTTTTTTTTGCCCGATGCAAATGCGGAACAGCTTAAAAACATCACCCTGTTTTATCCCCCTTCCCCGGCTTACCCTGAACAGGAATTAATCAGCCGGAGACATCCCATGGCAACGTTCAGCAAAGAGCTACTTTACTTTTCAACCTATTTTAAACAGGCGAAAAAGGCAGAACATATTCTGTTTCGCTGGCTCTGGCTCAGCCCGGAGGCGCGCATTGAGCGTCTGCGTGAATTGATGGTACCGGTCAGTGAGCATGAGCGGTAATTGCCGGGTGGCGCTGCGCTTGCCCGGCCTACAAAGCCCGTAGGCCCGTGCAGGCGTAGCGCCGCCGGGCTAAAAACCGGAACACTTTACATAAACCAGCACTTTTTCTTCCGCAAAAAAATCCTACACTCTCAGCATCCCTTTGTTATCGGTATGCCGCTATGCGCCAGCTTCAGAAAATCCGTCAGTATCAACGGCTTTATCAGCACTACGGCGCTGCGCCAGCCTCCACGACCATTGCAGAAGTCGCGGAGGTTGCGCTGTGCAGCGAACGTCATGCGCGCACCCTGCTGCGCCAGCTCGCGCAAAGCGGCTGGCTAAGCTGGGATGCGCAGCCGGGGCGCGGGCATCGTGCCACCCTGCACTGCCTGACAACCACCAGCGAACTGAGCGCGCCGCTGATGCACGCCTGTCTGGAGAAAGGGGATTACCAGAGCGCGCTCCAGCTGGCCGACGGGGATCCGGCCAGCCTGCACCACATCATCACCCCGTTTTTAGGGGGAAAATGGCTAAAGCATCAGCCAACCCTGCGTATTCCGTGGTACCGCCCGCTGACCTCGCTTCACCCCGCCCTTCAGCGTCGTCGCGCCGAGCAGCATATTATCTGCGCGGTACACGCGGGGCTGACGCGCTATGCGTCAGGCCACCAACGGCCCGTGCCCGATTTAGCCCACCACTGGGAAGCCAGCGAGGATAAACTCGCCTGGCGGTTTTACCTGCGCAGCGGCGCGCACTGGCATAACGGGCAGTCCGTCAGCGATGAAGATGTTCTCAGCGCGATTCAGCAGATGCTGGCCGATCCCGCCCGCAGCGCGGGGTTCACGCACGTTCAGACGGTGTCGCTTGTCGCCCCCTGGTGTCTGGAGTTCCAGCTAAACACGCCCGACGCTATGCTGGCGCACCGTCTCGCCCACCACGCCTGTCGCCTGCCGCATCCGCAGCAGCCGGATATCGGTGCCGGGCCGTTTGCTATCGCTCGCCACCACTCCCACTATCTGCGCCTTGAGCGCCAGCCCTGGTACTTTGCCGCGCACCCGCTGCTCCACGCCATTGAGTTCTGGCGAACCCGCAGCGAGGCGGAAAGACCCGCGTGGATCACCGTGGGTAAAGGAGACAATGCCCGGGCGTCCGTTACCTCCACCAGCGGTGGGTTTGCCTGGCTGATGCTGAACGCCATGCTGCCAGAGCCGCTGGCGGCCTGGCTGCGCCAGGAAATTCAGCATATCAATCAACAGTACCTTTGCCGGGAGGATGTCGACACCCGCACGGAAATTCTGCCCGGCATCGCGACGCCCGCCCTTCCGGATGTATCCGAGGTGGCGCTTCCCGCCACCCTTTCGCTTGTCTGTTACGACACGCCGGGGCTGAGCGATCTGGCCAGCATGCTGCAAGCGCGCCTGAAAAAGCGCGGCTGCGACGTTAGCATTCAGTGGAAGGACCGCGAGGAATGGCATGCGCCCGACGCGCTGGCGCAGGGCGATATCCTACTGGGGGACTATCTGGCAGGTGAAGTGCCGGAGTTTGCGCTGGCAGAGTGGTTTACAGAAGAACCCGCCTGGGCCACCGCGCTGGGGCAGGCCGCCTGGCGCAAAGCGAAGCAGACGCTAATAACGTACTGCGAAAGCGAGGAAACGCTGAAAACACGGGTGCCCGCGTTCTTTCAGCACCTGCTGGAAAGCGGCGCCTGCACGCCGCTGTTCCACTACCGCTATCGTCTTAACACCCTGGAAAACGTGCAGGACATTGTGCTGACCGCCAGCGGCTGGCTTGATTTTACCCGCGCCTGGCTGCCGCCGGCTCAGGAACGCACGATCAGCGCGTCGTAGCCGCGCCAGCGGTAGTTGACCATGGAGATCAGCCAGCAGGCAACGAACAGCCCGACCACCACAAACCCGGCGTTGCCCAGGTTGTCGTTCACCGCGCCAATCAGATCCCAGACGCCGCCGCTGAGGGCAAATTTGTCCATCAGCAGGCCCAGCGCTTCCAGCCCGCCGATAAACAGCGCCACCACCACGGAGGTGCCGGTGATGGTCATGTTGTAGTAGAGCTTGCGCTGCGGCTTGTTGAACGCCCAGCCGTAGGCCCCGACCATCAGCAGGTTATCGAGCGTATCGACCAGCGCCATGCCGCTGGCGAAGAGCGCCGGGAAGATCATGATGGCCCACACCGACATTCCGTTGGAGGCGCTGGCGGCAGAGATCCCCAGCACGCCAATCTCGGTGGCCGTATCAAAGCCGAGGCCAAACAGGAAGCCGACCATGTACATCTGCCAGCTTTTATTCACCAGGCGGAAGGTTTTGCCGAACAGCCAGTTCATGACGCCGCCCTGGGCAGGTAGCGTGATGTCGCCCTGCACCGGCCTGCCGTTTTTCAGCGCCTGAAAGCTGCGCCAGACGCCGCGCAGGATCACCATGTTCACCAGCGCCATCGCCAGCAGGAAGGTTGCGGAAACGGCGGTGCCGATCAGGCTGCCGGTTTCGTGGAACCATGCCATGTTTTTCTGAAACGCCGTCGCGGTGGCGGCGATGGCAATGGAGGCCAGCACTACGATGGTCGAGTGCCCCAGCGAGAACCACGCCCCCACGCCGGACGGACGTTTGCCCTGCTGCATCATCTTACGCGTCACGGTATCAATGGCGGCAATGTGGTCCGCATCTACCGCATGGCGCAGCCCGTAGCACCACGCCAGCAGGCTGGCGGCCATCAGCGCCGTGCTGCCGCTAAAGGTTTGCCATGCCCATCCCCAGGCGAGCAAATTAGCCATTACCAGTCCCAGCAGCAGAAGCGCCGCGCGAGGTTCATTGCGTAAGAGTCGTAACATTTTAAGTCCTTTGTGAACATGACCGGGCGGCGGCGATCGCCGCCTGCCCGAAGGAGATAGCCCCGTCACCTGCGGGCAGGCGCGAAGGAAAAAGAAGCGTGAAGTCAGAGAGATAATGACGCAGGCGCGCGCGCAGCAAACGGTTATGCAACACGCCGCCGCTGAGGCAGATTGTCGACAGCGACAGGCGTCGGGCATGGAGCGCGGCGAGTTCCGCCAGCCCCTTAGCCAGCGCGTCGTGAAACGCCCACGCGCGCGCGCTGGGTTCCGTCTGCCAGGTCAGCCACTGCTGCCAGAAGCGCGCGAGGTTCTCGACTGACAGCGTCACCGGATGATCGACGCCCGCGCACCGCGATGCCAGCGCTTCCAGCCTGCAGGCGGCTTCACCTTCGTAGCTCTGCGTATCGATGCCCAGCGCGCAGGCGACCGCGTCAAACAGGCGACCGCACGACGAGGCCAGCGGCGCGTTAATGCCGCGCTGGATGGCCGTCGCCAGCAGCGGCCAGCGTTGTGCCTGAACCGCGCGCGTTTCCGGGTACTGCGTCCAGTCAGGAACAAACGCCAGGCAGTGGGCGAGCAAATTACGCCACGGCTGCCGCGCAGCCAGATCGCCGCCCGGCAGCGCAACGGCGGGCAGCCCGCCGAGATGTTCGCACTCAAGATAGTTGACCCGCAGGCACTCCCCGCCCCACAGCGCGCCGTTTTCGCCCATGCCGATGCCGTCCAGCGTCAGGGCGATAACGTCTCCGCCCTCTCGCGGCCAGCCGTTTTCGGCCAGGCACGCCGCCGCGTGCGCGTGATGGTGCAACACGGGTTCGACCGGTAGCCCCTGCCCCTGCGCCCATTGTTGCGTGTGATAGCCCGGATGGGCGTCGCACACCACGCGCTCCGGCTGAAAGGCATAAATGTCCTGCATCGTCGAGAGCGCGCCGCGCCACTGCGCTTCGACACCCTCGTCACTCAGGTCGCCAAAATGCTGGCTCAGCACCGCCTGATTGCCGCGCACCAGGCAGAAGGTGTTTTTCATCTCCGAGCCGGTGCATAGCATGGCGGGGATGTTCTCGAAACCCGCAGGCAACGTGATGGCATCGGGCACAAAACCGCGCGCCCGGCGCAACATCGTGCCGTCCCGATCCATCAGCGAATCATCCATCCGTTGAAGAATATCGCGATTGTGCAGCAGGAAGCCGTCCGCAATATTGCCCAGTTCATCCAGCGCCTGTTGATTACTGATGGCAGGCGGCCTGCCGCTGAGGTTGCCGGAGGTCATCACCAGCGGACGCCGGCAGTCCATCATCAGAAGGTGCTGCAGCGGATTAGCGGGAAGCATGATCCCCACGTTATCCAGACCCGGTGCGATAGCCTCAGGGTAGTCACGCAGCCAGGCTTTTGGCGTGAGCACGATAGGTGCAGCGGGTGAGCCGAGCAGCGTCTGAATCGACTCAGGCAGCTTATCCGCCTGCGGGATCATCACCGCCAGCGGCTTCGACGGGCGCTGCTTGCGTGCCCGCAGTTTCCGTATCGCCTGCGGATTTTGCGCATCACAGACGAGGTGAAAACCGCCCAGCCCTTTAACCGCGACTATGCCACCGCTCATGAGCATTGCCACCGCTTCACGCAGTGCCGTTTCGCGGATGGCAACAACGTCGCCCGAACGCCATTCCAGCGCGGGCCCGCAGTCCGGGCAGGCCACCGGCTGGGCGTGAAAGCGCCGATCGGCAGGATTACGGTACTCGGTTGCGCAGGGCTGGCAGAGCGGGAAAGCGGCCATTGACGTCGCCGGACGGTCGTAGGGCATGGCGCGAATGATGGTAAAGCGCGGGCCGCAGTGGGTGCAGTTGATAAACGGATAGCGGTAGCGGCGCTCGCCGGGGTCGCGCATTTCAGCCAGACACGCGGGACAGGTGGCGGCATCGGGGACAATCTGGGTGTCCATCGCCCCGCCCGCGCTGTGGCGGATAACGAACGCGTCCGGCAGGGTCGTCCAGGTGAACGGCTGCGTTTCAACGTCATCAATGCGCGCCAGCGGCGGGCAGTCCTGGCGCAGCCTCGCGGTAAAGGCCCCCCCATTACCCGCGAGGCGCACCAGCACGCCCTCTCCGTCGTTGCAGACGTCACCCGCTAGCTGAAGCTGATGCGCAAGCTGCCAGACGAAGGGCCGAAACCCCACGCCCTGCACCTTGCCGCGCACTCGCAGCTGAACGCCGTTACCGATCATCGCAGGTTAAAACAGCAGTGACGAGGAGGTGTCGAACGCCGCACGTCGGCGTTTTTCGGCGCTCATCTGTTCGAGCTTGTCGCGATCCACGCACACCAGCGCGTGCGTCGGGCAGACCTCCATGCAGGCCGGGCCGGCTTCGCGGTGGTAGCAGAGATCGCACTTGTTGGCTTCTGCTTTTTCCGCACGCACGCTCAGCCCCATTCCGCTGTTGCGCACCACCGGGCGAACCACCACCTCCATCGCCCCGTACGGGCAGGCAACAACGCAGGTTTTACACCCGATGCAGCGCTCCTGCATCACGTGCACAAAGCCTTTCTCGCGCTTAATTGCCCCGTTCGGACAGACGTTGGCGCAGGGTGCATCTTCACACTGGCGGCAAATCGCGGCGGTTGAGATGTTCACGCCCTTAATGACGTGAATGCGCGGCAGGAAGGCTTCCGGGGTCAGGGAGGCGCAATCCTGCTCCGACTGGTGGGATACTACGCATGCAACTTCACAGGTACGGCAGCCAATACACTTACTGGCATCGGCCATCATAAAACGGTTCATCTGCTTCTCCAGCATAACAGTCATGCGCGAAGTTATTCATAAACCGTGCCAGTTTTTAACCTGTTGAAATAACTGCATTTACAGAAAAGACAGAGGTGCCGTCATCGTCACTTCTGACGATGACGGCTGTCGACGTCAGCGGTGCGGGCCATCAATTACCGATTCGCGCAGGATCAGCTCGCCGGAAAACGTTTGCTGATATTTGAATTCGCCGCCGTCGAGCATGAAAATCAGGCGGCTAATGGTCTCCTGGATCATCTCCGTCACCGGAACGCGCACGCTGGAGAGCGACGGCACGATGTAGGGGGCAATCGCCACGTCGTCAAAGCCGATCACCGACACCGCATCCGGTGTGGCGATCCCGCTCTGGTGAAGCTGCTTTATGGCTCCGATCGCCATATCGTCGTTGCTCGCCACCAGCGCCGTAAAGCGTTCGCCGCGAGCGAGCAGCTCAGTCACCGCCGCCGCGCCGCTGTCGGGGTTCCACTTCCCCTGCGCAACCAGACCCTCGCGCAGCGGAATACCGTGCTGCGCCAGCGCGTCCCTGTAGCCGGAAAGGCGCTCAACCCCGGTCGGAGAATCCAGCGAGCCGGTGATAAACGCAATGTCACGGTGCCCCTTCGCAATCAGCTGCGCGACCGCCGCCTGACAGGAGGCTTTATGATCCGACCAGACGCAGTGGCTGCTGTTTTTCCGCAGACGTCGGTTGAGCACCATGATCGGCTGCTCGCACTTCTCGACGATCTCGTCCATCTCCTCCACGCTCAAAAAGCGCGGGTAGATGATCGCCGCGTCGCAGCGCATGTCGAGCAGATACTGAATGGCCTCGCGCTCTTCCTCGGCGCTGTGCTTGCCGTCGGCGAGGATCAGCTGCCGCCCCTTTTCTTCGGTCATGCGCGCGGCGTTAAACAGCAGTTCGCTAAAGTAGACGCCGTGATACAGCGTGTTGGTCACCACCAGCCCCAGCGTCTGGGTGCGTTTAGTCGCCAGGTTTCGCGCCAGCAGATTGGGGCGATAGCCGCTCTCTTCAATGGCCTGAAATACCCGGTCTTTGGTCTCCTGGCTGACGTAGCCATTTCCCGACAGCACCCTGGAGACCGTCGCTTTCGAAACGCCTGCCCGCTTCGCCACTTCCAGCATCGTGGTCATGTTGTTATTCCGTTTGAACCTGATGGGCGCAGTGTACTGCACCGCAGAAAAATTGTCGCAGCGGCGATCTCACGCTTTTAACACCCTCGAGTGATCGTCATCACGAAACGAAAAAATGGCTAAAAAGCGATCTTGTTTCATTCACAGAAACTCATGATGATTATGTGGAACCGGTTTCCTACACTTCTCACAACGATAACAGGATCACATCCGATGGCCAAAAATTACGCCGCGCTGGCGAACGACGTTGTCAGCGCGCTGGGCGGCAGAGAGAATATCGTCGCCGTCACCCACTGCATGACGCGCCTGCGCTTCGTGCTGAAAGACGAAAGCCTCACCGACGCCGCGCGCCTGAAAAGCATCAGCGGCGTGCTCGGCGTGGTGCGCAACGACAACCAGTGCCAGGTCATCATCGGCAACACCGTTTCTCAGGCGTACCGCGAAGTGGTGAGCCTGCTGCCAACCAGCCTGCAGCCTGCCGTACCGGAAGGCCCGCAGAAATTGACCCTGCGCCGCATCGGCGCCGGGATCCTCGACGCGCTGATCGGCACCATGTCCCCGCTGATCCCGGCGATCATCGGCGGCTCGATGGTCAAGCTGCTGGCGATGATCCTCGAGATGACCGGCGTGCTGCCAAAAGGCGCGCCGACGCTCACTATTCTGACCGTCATCGGCGACGGCGCATTCTTCTTCCTGCCGCTGATGGTGGCGGCCTCGGCGGCGGTGAAGTTCAAAACCAATATGTCGCTGGCGATTGCCATTGCGGGCGTGCTGGTGCACCCGAGCTTTATCGAGCTGATGGCGAAGGCCGCGCAGGGCGAGCACGTTGAGTTCGCCTTTATCCCGGTGACGGCGGTGAAATACACCTACACCGTCATCCCGGCGCTGGTGATGACCTGGTGCCTGTCGTATATCGAACGCTGGGTGGATCGCATTACCCCGGCGGTAACCAAAAACTTCCTCAAGCCGATGCTGATCGTGCTGATTGCCGCCCCGCTCGCCATCGTGCTGATTGGCCCGCTGGGGATCTGGATCGGTAGCGCCATCTCCGCGCTGGTTTACACCATTCATGGCTATCTGGGCTGGCTCTCCGTCGCCATCATGGGCGCGCTGTGGCCGCTGCTGGTGATGACCGGGATGCACCGCGTGTTTACGCCGACTATCATTCAGACCATTGCCGAGACGGGCAAAGAGGGGATGGTGATGCCGTCGGAAATCGGCGCCAACCTGTCGCTCGGCGGCTCGTCGCTGGCGGTGGCGTGGAAAACCAAAAACCCTGAGCTGCGCCAGACGGCGCTGGCGGCGGCGGCCTCCGCCATTATGGCGGGGATCTCTGAACCTGCCCTGTACGGCGTGGCGGTACGCCTGAAGCGTCCGCTGATTGCCAGCCTGATCAGCGGCTTTATCTGCGGCGCGGTGGCGGGCATGGCCGGTCTCGCCAGCCACTCGATGGCGGCGCCGGGGCTGTTCACCAGCGTGCAGTTCTTCGACCCGGCCAACCCGATGACCATCGTCTGGGTGTTTGGCGTGATGGGGCTGGCGGTGGTGCTGTCGTTTGTTCTGACCCTGATACTCGGCTTTGAGGATATCCCGGTCGAAGACGAGGCCGAAAAAGCGCGCGCCCTGCAGACCGCACCGGTACAGAGCAAAGCAGCACAAGCATAAATTGAAAGCGAGGTAAGAATGTCTGTTTTTCCACAAGGATTTTTATGGGGCGGCGCGCTTGCCGCTAACCAGAGTGAAGGGGCTTACCGTGAAGGCGGAAAGGGGCTGACGACGGTCGATATGATCCCCCACGGCGCGAATCGCCTGGCGGTGAAGGTCGGTAAGGAAAAGCGTTTCTCGCTGCGTGACGACGAGTTCTACCCAAGCCACGAGGCGATTGATTTTTACCATCGCTATAAAGAGGACATCGCCCTGATGGCGGAGATGGGCTTTACGGTGTTCCGCACCTCGATTGCCTGGAGCCGTCTCTACCCGAACGGCGACGAGCCGCTGCCGAATAAAGAGGGCATCGCCTTCTACCGCGCGGTGTTCGAGGAGTGCAAAAAGTACAACATTGAGCCGCTGGTCACCCTGTGCCACTTCGACGTGCCGATGCACCTGGTGACGGAGTACGGCTCCTGGCGCAACCGTAAGATGGTCGATTTCTTCGCCCGCTACGCCCGCACCTGCTTTGAAGAATTTAACGGTCTGGTGAAATACTGGCTGACCTTCAACGAAATCAACATCATGCTGCACAGTCCGTTCTCCGGCGCGGGGCTGGTGTTTGAGGAAGGCGAAAACGAAGACCAGGTGAAATACCAGGCCGCGCACCACGAGCTGGTGGCGAGCGCGCTGGCGACCAAAATCGCCCACGAGGTGAACCCGGAAAACCAGGTCGGCTGCATGCTGGCGGGCGGGAACTTCTACCCGTACTCCTGCAAGCCGGAAGACGTGTGGATGGCGCTGGAGAAAGACCGCGAGAACCTGTTCTTTATCGACGTGCAGGCGCGCGGCCGCTATCCGGCCTACTCCGCCCGCGTGTTCCGCGAGAAAGGCGTGGTGATTGTGAAAGATCCCGGCGACGACGAACTGTTAAAAAACACCGTCGACTTTGTCTCATTCAGCTATTACGCCTCGCGCTGCGCGTCGGCGGACATGAACGCGGGCAACACCAGCGCGGCGAACATCGTGAAGTCTCTGCGCAACCCGCATATTCAGGTGAGCGAATGGGGCTGGGGCATCGACCCGCTCGGCCTGCGCATCACCATGAACATGATGTATGACCGCTACCAGAAGCCGCTGTTCCTGGTGGAAAACGGCCTCGGGGCGAAAGACGTTATTGATGAAAACGGCGAAATCAACGACGACTACCGCATCAGCTACCTGCGCGAGCACATCCGCGCCATGGGCGACGCCATCGAGGACGGCGTGCCGCTGATGGGCTACACCACCTGGGGCTGCATCGACCTGGTGGCCGCCTCAACGGGCGAGATGAGCAAGCGCTACGGGTTTGTGTACGTTGACCGGGACGACGCCGGGAACGGCACGCTGGACCGCAAGCGTAAGAAATCGTTCGGGTGGTATAAGAAGGTGATTGCGAGTAATGGGGCGGATCTGGAGTAGCCCCTCACCCTAACCCTCTCCCCATAGGGGAGAGGGGACAAAACACACCCTCTCCCCTATGGGGAGAGGGCCGGGGTGAGGGGTTCAAACCCACCATTTCCACCCCACTCCGCAAGCCTTGAATAGACCACTTCCACCGCCTCTTTCACCGGCGGCGTCATCGGGTAATAAAACCCAACGATGTCCGGCTGGATCCCCAAAAACAGCACCTCGCCCACGTCGTCTTTAATCTGATCGACCAGGTAGTTCAGCGGCATATTGTGCGTCGTCATCATAAACATCTCGGCGATGTCGTCCGGGTCAATCAGGCGGATCTCGCCGGGGTTGAGCCCCATATCGGTGGCATCAACGATTAACAGCCTCTCCGGGCGCAGTTCGCGAATGGCGACCACGTCGTTTTCCGGCGCGCTGCCGCCGTCAATCACCACCCAGCTGCCCTGCGGGTTCGCGGCGCACATCTCTGCCAGCAGCGGGCCCGCGCCGTCGTCGCCCATCATGCTGTTGCCGACACACAGTAAAACGTCAGTCACGTAATCTCCTCACCATCAGGTAGATGGCGCTCTCCTGATGAATATCGTGCAGCATGCTAAGCAGCGTTTTGCTCCACGCCTGCTGCTCGGGGGTTTGCCTGCTCAGCGCCGCGTCAAAGGCGTTGGCGAGCATCGCAATGTGGTTGGCGTCGATGACGATCTCGCCGTACTTCGGCACGCCCTCCATTTTGCGACGCGCCGTGCTGCCCTCCTCGAGCGTGGCGATCCACGCCAGGTACTCGGACCACGGGCAGCTCAGCGCCGCCTCCAGGCAGTCAATCACCCCGAGGTGGTGCCCAATCGCCAGGCTGTAATAGACCACCTGCTGCGCCGCATCCGGCGTGGCATCGTTCTCATCAATAAACTTACGGCTCAGCTGGCTGAACACCACCGTTTCACTCATCGGATACGCGCCTCATCCACGATGCTGTTCAGGTTCGCCACGATCTCATTGAGACGCGGATCGTTTTCCGCCTCCAGCCAGCGCGCCACCTGATGCTCGCCCTGGCTCAGCAGGCGCAGATAATCGTCGGCAATCTGGCGGCCATAGCGATAGCCCGCCAGCTTCCGCGCCGTGCGGTCGACCTTCACCCGCAGCGGCTGCACCATGTCCGGGTGCAGAATAGCGGCCGGCTGGTTGTCCAGCTCGCCCGGCTCGCGCGCGTGGATTTTCTGCTCCAGCAGGCCGAGCGCCATCGCAAAGCCGTACAGCGTCGCGGCGGGCGTCGGCGGGCAGCCCGGGATGTAGACGTCCACCGGCACGATTTTATCGGTGCCGCCCCAGACGCAGTAAAGGTCGTGGAAGATGCCGCCGCTGTTGCCGCAGGCCCCATATGAGATGCAGATTTTCGGGTCCGGCGCGGACTGCCAGGCGCGCAGCGCGGGGGAGCGCATGGCGCGGGTGACGGCCCCGGTAAACAGCAGAATGTCCGCATGGCGCGGAGACGGCACCACTTTGATGCCGAAGCGCTCGGCGTCAAACAGCGGCGACAGCGTGGCGAAGATCTCGATCTCGCAGCCGTTGCAGCCGCCGCAGTCCACGCGGTAGACGTAGGCCGAGCGTTTGATTTTTTTCAGCAGCGACGCCTTCATGCTGGCGATGGATTCGTCCACCGTCATCGGCACAGGAATGCCGTTAGCGTCGCGCGGGCCCAGTAGGTTTTCCATCAGCTGGCCTCTCTCATATGGCGGGTGATATCAATACGGTCGGACGGCAGCAGGCACTTCTGACGCTTGCACTCCGGGCAGGTTTCGAAGCTTTCGCGGTGATGCTCCGCGCGTGCGTCGCCGTTGTGCTGCAGCAGCGCGATGGCGTAGTCGATCTCTTTCTGCACGGCGAACGGGCGCTGGCAGACGCGGCAGCTGCACAGGTCAAAGCGCGACTGCTGCAGAAAATCCTCTTTCTTCCACACCGCCAGCTCGTATTCCTGCGACAGGCGAATGGCGACCGTCGGGCAGACCTCCTCGCAGCGGCCGCAGAAGATGCAGCGCCCGAGGTTGAACTGCCAGGCCAGCTCGCCGGTTTTGAGATCCGTTTCGACCGTTAAGGCGTTCGACGGACAGGCGTTGACGCAGGCCGCGCAGCCGATGCACTGCTGCGGGTTGTGCTCCGGCTTGCCGCGAAAGTTTTTATCCACCGGCATCGGCTCCAGCGGATAGCTGCTGGTTACCGTGCCGGTTTTGATTACTTTTTTGATAAAGGTAAACATTTTTACTCCTGCTTTCGTGCGGTTTTCTCACCCTCACCCTAGCCCTCTCCCTAAAAGGGAGAGGGAACCGTTCGCCCTTTTGGGGAGAGGGCCGGGGTGAGGGGACCAGACCGCACAACATCATCTATTTCAGCGGCGAGTTCTTACGCTCGATGCTGTAGCGCTCAAGCTCTTTGTACGGCACCACCTGGCTTTTCTTCTTGCGCACGTCCACGACGGTCATGCGGTCGGTGCAGGAGTAGCACGGGTCGAGGCTGCCGATGATCAGCGGCGCATCGGAAACCGTGTTGCCGCGCAGCATATAGCGCAGGGTTGGCCAGTTGGCGTAGGTCGCCGCGCGGCAGCGCCAGCGGTAAAGCTTCTGGTTGTCGCCGGTCATGCTCCAGTGGATATCGTCCCCGCGCGGCGCTTCGGCAAAGCCGAGGGCAAAGCGGTTCGGGATGTAGGTGAATCCTTCCACCATCAGCGGGCCGCCCGGCAGGTTATCGAGGCCGTAGTCGATCATGTTCAGCGCGGTGAATACCTCGTTGATGCGCACCTTCAGACGGGAGATGACGTCGCAGCCCTGCTCGCTGTGCACGGTCATCGGCAGCAGGCCGTAGCCGACGAACGGGTGATCGGCGCGGGT
>Ga0157363_1000446_pt1 | contig 31638 bp, 18 predicted proteins | sample AttsexASBM1_FD_111477 | JGI IMG/M metagenome (GOLD analysis project Ga0157363, IMG submission 111477) | Fungus gardens microbial communities from leaf cutter ant in Ribeirão Preto, State of São Paulo, Brazil - Atta sexdens ASBM1 | ecosystem: Host-associated > Fungi > Mycelium > Unclassified ... | reverse complement strand
TTATTTTTATATTATTAATTAATTATGCCAAAGGGACATAATAATAATTTGGTTTTCCAGTGTTAAATACAAGTCTGTTTTTCACTCCTTTCTTTTGCTGAATATCAAACATATACCTATTCCATATACCTATTTAAGTTCTAAAAGTATGTACTAGTTGAGCTATAGAAAACAGAGATTTGTTTGCATCACATGTTCCAACATGTTCCAACATATTCTTACCATAACTCTTATTCATTCTATGTGCTCGTTGGAGTAAAAAGGAGCTAATAGAGCTAATAAGACAATGTTGAAACATGTTGGAGCATTAATGTGAAACTTTAGACTTCATGTATCCATCATGCTAGAAAATACTATAAATTTTAAACAGAAAATTGACCAATCTCATTGTTCAAACATGATCTGTTAATTTCTACTCTATGTGAGATTATGGAACATTCTAGCATCATGGACACAACAAAATATATGACTTTGAAATAAACAAAGTGAAAAGGAAAAAGTTAAACATATAAGTTCTGTTTAATAAAAAAAACAAACCTACAATTCGCACAATTGGAAAAATTTAAAGGTTTAAATTTGTCTAAAAAAATATGTATAAAAATGTGTCAAAAGGTATGTATTGTTCAGTTTTTAAATACACCGAAGGTAACATTGAATTAACGTTGCGCTCCTGATCACTCACCTCGCAAAAGAACTCGTTCCCGCGTAAACCACAGAACCACGAGATCCAGGACACCTCCTCGGAGCTGCTCATTTTCCTGCGGCAGAAGAAACCGAGGGGAGAATTCCGTTATTAAGTGTTAGGCGTAGTAAGCGGGGAGAAAAGCGACCAAGGCCCGATGAAGAGGTTGCACGTGTCACGCTCAGTCACGCTTTCTCGTTCGCTCGGTGGCTCCTTCACACGGTGTGTGAACGCGTCGTCGTCGTTGCCCACATTGTGTGCAGGCAAAATTGGTTAGAATAGCGCGAACGCGGGATGCGACAGGGAGAGACGGAGGTGAGAATAACGGACGGACGTACAGACAGATAAACGTAGGACGGAGGGTAACGCGGGGGTGTGCAATGGAGCTCGCTTTACTAGGCAAGATGCCCGACAAGTTACGGCCCGTCCGGCGCGTTCACACCTACGTTTCCGTGGTCATTGCTGCTTCGTCAGCTGTTTTTCGAGCACGATGCACAATAGGACGCGGCCAGGAAGCGCATTACTCGTGCAAATTGCCAACGCGGAGCACAGCTACCCGACGAAAAACCAAAAATAAACAGCCCTCGCGGCTTACCTTTTGGTGCTTTGATTAGCCACGCTTGCTCAACCGAACGGAGTATAGCTGGCGCTGTTGGTGCGCGCGCATCGCCTCCGCCATCTTCCGGCGTTTCGCGAAACGTTATAAGATCTGTTTAATGCTGGATTCACATCATTCACACTGCGCACAATATCCAATAAAAGAATTCAGTTTTAGTTAGCGATATTTTCTCTAGGAGACAAATTCTTCTATTGAATATCTGGGGGTCGATTGTGTATCTCGAAATGAAGTGAAAATTATAAAAGTGAACAAATTCATCAGAATATTCATAATTGGTCAGTAACTGAATTTACTCACTTTTGGCAATTTCATCTCATTTCAAGATATACAATCGACTCCCAGACGTTGTACATACATCGGATATTATATGTAGTATGAATCTAGTATAATGTTGGGTTCATTATTATGATTGCTGGCCATTTCAAGAAGGAAAACAATATCTTTCTAATTGGTTCAATAGATACGCAAATGCGAACATAGTAGTCGCCAATCCGTTAGTGATACACATATAAAGCGAAGTTTAAAAAGGGCGATATTTATTCGATTATATTTAAGATCTTCTTAGATACAGTCTTAAGACGCGAACCAATCAAATTTATATTAGCATCTTAAAAATTGCGTTCAGCAGAGAAGCAGCTTTGCAATTGTTGCAAAATTCTTCAATATAATTGGTCTTGCCCTTAGTTCTTCACTGGATCGAAATGTACAAACCTTCAAGAATTTTACAACAGTTACAAAGCTGTTTTCTGTGCTTAAGATGATCTTGAATTAAAAACGGATCATGAATACCAGCCTACAATATAGGTCTGTTTAATAAAGTCAAATATGTTTTGTTAATTCTTTCTCTATCCGAAATCTCAGAACGATTTCTAGCATTCTGGATATAAAATTAATATGAACCGACAAAAACAATTGTATTTTTCTTAATATTCCAATAACGCCCTACACACAATGATGAAAATATTCAGAATAAGAACAGACATTAAGATTTTATCCTATTAGAAACATATTTCAGTATAAGGATTTTAATATTAGGTGAAGGAAAAAGTTCGTGGCGTTTTTCACGTTATATCTAACGGGAAAAACGCCACGAACTTTTTCCCACACCTAATAGATTGAGGAGAATTTCAGATGCACATGTCTCAATTAGATACGTCCACTCATATCCTTCGAATAGTAATTACGACTGATGAGAAATTATTATCTCGTTTTTGTTAATTAGCAATGTAATAGACAATCAATGAGAAAATAAATTGTATATTTTGAAGCAAAAAAATAGTAAAAATAAACAAATTCATTAAATATTAATTAATGAATCATAAATATTCTAATATCAATGAGCAAATTCATTATATGTTGATCAACAAATTATAAATGTTCCAATAAATATTTTAATTCTTTTGACCAGTACTCATTAATGAATTGACTCCTTCATGAATTTGTTCATTTTTATAATTTTCACTTTATTTTAAGAATTGTAATAAGTCTAGTGAACTTATGTATTTTAAAATAAGGTGAAAATTACAAAAACAAACCAATTCATTAAGTGCTGTTAATTCATTAAGTGATAATAACCAATAAAATATTCTAATGAATTTGTTCATTTTTGTAATTTTTATCTCATTTCAAGATTCACAATTAATTCATTTATTATGATTCTTGAAATGAAGTGAAATTTACAAAAGTAAAAAATTTACAAAAATGAAAATTGCAAAAGTGAAAATATACAAAAGTAAAAGTGACAAAAGTAAGGAAATCTATTAAGTGTTAATTAATATGAAATTATTCTAGTAAATTCGCATTTATTTTTATAGATTTTTTTATCTCGTTTCAAGAATAAGCCCTCTGGAAATTAATTGTGCCACATTATTTTTAGTTTTAGTTGTTGTTTAGTTAAATTTAGTTTTGGCTTAATATAAGATAAGACAAAGGTTTCAAGAAACATCCCAAAGATTACAACAGAAATTTTAGGTTTGTTTGCATCGCATGCTCCAACATATTCCTACTTCCTCCAATCATAGTTTCCATTCATTCAAACACGCTCGTTTGAGTAAGTAGGAGCTATGATAGGAACATATTGAAGCATGTTGGAGTATGACGCGACAAATCTTTTTATAATATATTGTGCACAAGAGAATCAACCAATTAAAATTTTTCTTTTCTATGAAATGAAAGAAAAGAAAGGATGATTGATTAATTCTCTTATATACTGTGCATTGTGTTATACAAATTTGTACAGAGCCTCTATTCTGGCTGTGTTCCAAAATTGACTGCCAGTACTGCAAATCTATAGTGCACGCAACGTAAACTGTAGCATTTTCAGTGCTGGCAGTAAATTTGGAACATATTCTATAACTCCTTCTATAACTCCTTAATGCCCATTTCCATCAATGTAGATTAACTTTAATCTTTAGAACTAGAAAAAGACAAAGAGTAAGTTCAACTGAGATTAAAGCTACATTGGAGGAAACGGGCATAAGACAGTACGATATCGTTGCGCACATATTTTATGGTATAAAAAACTGTGCAACAATGTCGTTAATATTTTAACAAATTACAGAATAGGATACTTGCTATCGTAACTGTATTAAAATAATGTAAAACTTGTTGCAAGACATGATAAAATATAATTCTTCCCTCCAAAAAGAGAAATCATTAATATTAATAAATTATATATCTGAATAATATAAATGAGCTTCAAAAACTTTTCCTTAACACTAGTATTATTTCTTCCACATAATTTATGATTTTCCATACCTTTCAAGATTTGTATTCCTACAGCTTTCCATTACTTCTAATATTTCATCATCTTCATCGCTGCTTTCAGAAGAATCTATTAATTCTTGCATAAGTGCAACTGCTGCTAATGCTAATCCTAATGTTGCTGTTATCATTCTGGCTGCTGCTAATACCAATACTCTTTTGCGATCTCGTTCCATCTGCTGTTCCGTTAGATTTGATATCAGCATAGAACTTATACTACTGGAAGAGGACTGGCCTATCCAAACAACGAGTGGAAAGTGTGAGCAAGATCTGAAAGATAGAAGATGTATGTCTATATATATTTCTGTCCTGCTTAGTAGTTTTTCTTCTTTCTGCGCATGTGCCAAAAGAGGATAAAAGATATTTCTATCCTTTAAGGTGCGATTACATAGACTATGATACACGGTACGCAATATAGTAACTAATAGTAACTAACTAGGCAACTAGGAAACCGCGTCACAGTGGGTTTCCAATTGCAATATCTCTAGACACTTTCGTTCACACGGCGACACAAATTGCGTTCCAATTGTCCGTTATCGTCGACACATCTCAAGGTCTGTATAATGTTTGTGTTTTCTAGTGACAATTAAGGCTTAAACACAATAGACATAGGTAATAGGCATAGGAAACGGGGAATAACGAACTGTCCAATCAGAGCTTTAAGATATAATATCGAACTTATATACCAGAGCTCTGATTGTTATTCCCTGTTGTCTGTGCCTATTGTGTTTAGACTTTAAACTTTTACATGTTACTAAGGGGCTCCATACAATAAAAGGAATAGAGAACAGAGAATAAGAATTTCAACCTATCAGAAATCATGTATTGTGGAATACACAGTTTCTGATAGGTTGAAATTCTTAAGATGCAGCCACAATAAAAGAAATAAGGAATTTGGAATAAGGAATAAAGATTTCAATCTATCAGAAATCGGATACATGGGAATATATATAATTTCTGATAGATTGAAGATAGAATCCTTATTCTTTATTCCTAATTCCTTCTATTATGGCCGCACCATTATTTTTTGTTCTCTGTTCCCTGTTACTGTGCGGAGCCTCTAAATGCGGCATATAAATGAGGTGGAAGACGTTGAGTAGCCGGCACTTTTATTTTTTTTTATTTAATATAGGCGGAAAAAGTTATATTATCTAACTCTATCCGGAATGGATTTCAACCATGTACGTACACATTCTGATCCAATTGATGATACACTTTGTGCATTCCTGTGTACATTTATATTAAGATGTATTAAGCAATTGGAAAGCACCATTAGTACAATGCTGCGTTCTGTATGCAGGAGTCATAAATTTTATGGATATCAGAGTACATGAATGCATATGAGTTAACATAGGGAGCTTTCCAGCAAGAGAGATACAAATTGACACAAGAATCATTCTATCCGTGTTCAATAAGAAACAATCAGTAAGAAACAAAATATCTCGTTGGAAAGCTACATAAGCTGACATGAATTCTAGGGTTTTTCTTTTTGCACTCTCTAAATTAATGCAATAAATTGAAGTAATAAACGAATATTTATTTCATTTCAAATTATTGCAGCGTGTTTATCAATCTAGAGAGTACAGGAATAAAAAACAAACTTCTGATCTTCTAATTGAAGTTAATTGAAGCCGTGTTCCAATATTCGATGTACAGTATTGAAAATCTACAATAGCATGAACTATAGATTTTCAGAACCGGCAGTGAATATTGGAACACGGCATGATTAGAATCCTAGATTATTACAGAGGTGCTACAGTATATAACTAATCCTAGATAACATATAAACTGCCCTTTATATTGAGATAATATATTTTTATTATTTTAATTATTAAGATTACAAAGATTTACTAATAATGCAGTTGGTAGTAAACAAAGTAATAAAATATATATTGTAATGAATAATGGAAAAAAAATTAAAAGAAATTCTCCCCGACGGGGAATCGAACCCCGGTCTCCCGCGTGACAGGCGGGGATACTAACCACTATACTATCGAGGATTTCTGAACACAAGTTTGAAAAATTGCAGTCTAGTGGTTAAGTACGTTTATGATAAATATAGAACATATCTTTCTTAGAATTTTAAATAATACAATTGAATTTGTTATCTAAAGAAAATGTTCATATTGATATATTTGTATTATTCTTTCAAACATTTTTTTTCATTTTCATAACAAAAAAGATATTTAATTATACTTATAATAATATAATTCAGAATTGAGCAATAATGTATGATTTGTAACATTGTTACCGTTGTAGCTATATTTGTAACTGTAACCATATATTCAGTTAATTTTTAAATAACCATAATCAATATAATAATTATTTTGTACATATATAATAAAATGTATGAAATGTGTATAAGCGAATTAAAAAGAATGGAGTATTACGTTTAATCATTGTGAATTAATAATATAATTAATTGGATTTTACTCTAAAAAAATATTAAAGCATTAGAAATTTTAGCAACTCGGTATTTTTTGAGAAATGATAACAAAATTCTTTTCCCAATAGGTAATGAATAACTTTTTATAAAGAATAACGGTAATGAATTATTTTTTAAAAAAGTTCCAACCCTAGGAATATTTGAATTAAATGTTTTGCGTAAAATCAAAATCTCTTCACACTTTTCAATTATTCTTTCAATTATCTTTTCTTTTATGTATGTATAAATAAGTATCTTTGTGCAAAAATACATATCTTTTTAACAATAATTTTATTTATAAATCAATAAAACAAAGAAAAGCTACAAAAATAATCAAGGTTTATGTATTAATTGTAACAATATTTCGAGAATCTCTTGTTTCTGTTTGGATACAGCGATCCTTTGTCTCCTTTCTTCGATTTCCAATTCAAGTCTTGCTTCGCGTTCTTTTCTTTCCATTTTAAATTTTTCTTCCTCGAGTTGAATTCTCCTCTCCTCCAAGTGGAATTGTTTCTCTTGAAATTCTACTTCCTTTTTATGTCTTTCTTGCAAAAAATGCAACGTCGACTTCTTCAATGCATCGTGGCGTATTTTGTTTCTTATTGGGCCACCTGTTCTCGATGGTGACATGTTTGGTGACTGCAATGGGCTCCCTGAAGTTAGTGGAGTCGACGACGAAGATGAAGATGATGAAGTTGGCGATGGTAAAGCAATTGGCAAGAATGTTGAAGACGTGAATGAAGGTATAGATGCTACCGTTGGTACAGTCGGTTCTTCTATTATCACTTCTAGGGTATCAGAAATATTTTCTAAAGTCACATCTCTCTGTCTTGATTTCTGTGCATTAGAGCCTTTGCCAGAACGCCTAAATTCTTTTTGCAAGTCTTGTATTTGCTGTAGCAAACCTTCTTTTTCATTGTACTGTTCCTCAGTCCCTGACCTAAAAATTAGCCAAGGTACAATAAAAACATTCGATAAATCTCTTTATAACCATGATTATGTTCATGTTTCAACAGAACAGAAAACAAAAAGTGATTTCATGACACAAACTCTATTTTTCTTAGGTCTGTTTTCTGTGACTAAACCAGTTTACACTTTGGAACTTAAAATGAAGTAGGTATATTTAGTAGAATAGTGCATTAAATTTAGAATTTAATAAAATATAAAAATGATTTAATTATATAAGTAATAAAATTAAGGTTAATAAATTAAATATTATTAAATTTTATTAGATTATTTATTCTTGGAATTTTGAATGTATTAGTGAGAGTAGTTTTTTTTTATATTTGTCGAAAGCAAGAAAAAAAGTTCTACTGCAGTCTAGTGCAGGAACAGAAAACAGACCACATGTGTTGCTAAATGAGAAGCTCCTCTTTTTTAAATATTTTAATAACACATCTAAGAAGGTTTCTTTCCTTTTTTTTAGAAAAAAACACTTGACACAAACATTGTTCTATCCTTCTTCATTTCATTCTATGTATTCATACATAACAAAGATAGAATGACATTTGTGTCTTCTGTATTTCCTAAAATGAAAACAATCTAAGGACATATCAATTATCAATGCATCTTATGTTAATTAATTAAAATAAAGCGACATGTGCTTACTCACTTCTTCAAATGTGCGCGGCCTTCTCTAGTCCAGATTTTCAGCAGGTGATCGACGTGCTCTTTGACGCAACGTAAACTAAAGTTCTTTTGCGTCGCGTTCACGACTCGCTCGGCAACGGTTTTCCACCTGTCGCTCTCCTCATATGGGTTCTGCCTCGAAACCTCTCGTAAAAGTATCAAATCATCCAGAATTGTAAAGCGAAGCCGCTCTGGTTTCGCCATCGAGCCTGATGGTGCACACTCTCATACGGATGTCTCGCCGTGTAGCAGCCTTTGTCGTAGCCTTGTCGAAAAGCGCGAACGCTCTATCTTCCTCGCAATAACATAGCAACATGTCATTGTCGAGGAGAGATGTCTCCTCGTACAGTATACGATGTACCTAGCTTTTTTGATGAAATTCAACATGGCGGACTCGATATACTTTGAATTCTTGTATATTAAGTGGCTCTAAACCATCTTTACCGACCGCGGATAAAATCATCAATATTGTATATCGATCGAGCATTTTTTTCAATTATTGTCCGATTCATCAGTGTTTCTCCTAACCTCGAAAACGTAAAAAACACAAATCGTTTGCTCTGATGTTTAAGAAAAAAAAGTTAAGATTACTTTGATTTTCAAGAAGAAAAGTTAAAATTGTTCTTTTCTCCTACTTTTTCGTGAAAGATCGCGAAAACTTTATCAGTAAGTGTGCTTTTTTTAATTTTACATTAAAAAATTTTTAACAAATGTACCCAATTTCTGGATATCCAGAAATTAACCGATTAAAAATGAATAAACATTAATTATACGTTGAAATAATATTGTAATATTATTAGGAAAATTATCCTAAAAAAATGTTAGAGATAACGTGCAACGACCGTCTTGGTAAAAAGGTTAGAGTGAAATGCAACCCAGACGACACCATAGGAGACCTGAAAAAATTGATAGCCGCCCAAACTGGAACACACTGGGAGAAGATTGTATTAAAGAAGTGGTATACTATTTTCAAGGACCATATAAAGTTGCAGGACTGTATCCTTTACTGTGAAAAATCGAGTCAAAATACTGTTAAATATCTTGTATTTCGTAAGAAATCTTTTCCTTAATACACTGCCTCAGATGAGATACATGACGGCATGAACTTAGAACTCTATTATCAATAATTTTATATAAAAAAACATTACACGTAAGCATTTTTAACATCATAATTATTAAATTTTCTTTTCTATGTCTAAATATATAATATATATTAAACTTTATTTTTTTTTCTACATCTAAATATATAATGTATATGTATAGAAGAATAAATGGTTAAACATAAAATATTAAATGATCACAAAAATGTCAACAAGGAAAATTTCTATTTTTGTATTATACAAGCCTCGTAATTATTCATAAATATTGCTATATTTTAATAATATCTAATTTATTCTACAAATTAATAGTTTCAACTGTGCCACACATAATATAATGCTCTTTGATATTAGTGCCTTTACGACTTGCATATGCAGGATGTAACTTGAAGGCAAAGTGATAATGCTATAAGAAAGATGATCTTGTTAGGCATATGAACATCTTTATTCTACAGCATGTATTTTGCTTTTGTAGCTCTGCTACATATCTTGGTCACATCCTGTATATTCTATATAAATATCTAAGTATAAGAGAGTTTTTAGTTTTATAATATTCTATAATTTTTACTCAAATATTACTGCAAAATATAAACGCTAAAAATATCATTAATGATGCCTTCTAAAACATTGATCTAAAAAGATTTTCCCTTCTGCTTTATAGAATTAAAATTATATAAAAAATATGTCCGAGTATTGAAATAAAACACGACTTGACGGATCACTCTAACTAAAGCATGTTAAAGTCTCAAAAATTAATGCGGCCTCTTGAATAATCCCTCTATCCTGTTTATTGGACTTTCAGGTCCCACCATTTGTCTACCTCGGTTGCTTAAGAAGTCTCTTATGTGCTGCACTATCAGATCTATCGCCACTGCAACAGATCACGAAATATCAGTACATAATCACGAATATATACGCAATTACGTCAGGGATAAGATGAATTGCTTTATTTGCAATATTATATCATTATACATTTTGGAACAATATCAAATTGTGGATATTTGAAGAATTAATTGTTACTATTTCAAATAATAACTGTGATCGCATTAGGATTACGTATGGTTTTATTATGCATAACACACTTGTATTTATACTGTTTTGCAAATACAAGAAATCTTTTTATTCTTTTTTTTATTAACAATATGCAAGTGTCCCAGAACTGGTGTTCTCTTTCTTTCTCTTTCGCACTCTTTCACTACAGGTATTCATTGATGCAGATTAGTAATCTCAAAATCGAAGCTTCTCAATAAAACTTACTAAAATTTAAGCTACATATATTAACAAATTAACAGACTTTAATGAATTAAGAAGTTAGTGAACCAAAAGATTTTAACAGAAATTTAATTCAAATTTAATAATTATTATTTCTATACTGAAGACCCACTCCTGCCGAAAATAAGAAAGAGGTACAATGATGGATATATGATCTTATAGAATCATTCTATTGAGAGTTACATTATATTAAACAAAACTTTCGAGATTTTTGTTGTACAGAAAGAAATTAATTACTTGGACGTATCATGTATACTTGTATGTAATGACATACAATAATTAATATTATTTTAAGATAAGTCTATAAACTAGATAAATTGAATCTTAATTATGCTAGGAAATACTTGTGATTACATTTCTAAAATATTATGCAAAATGCAAATGCAAAATATGTAAGTTATTAAAAATTGAATGATAGGTCTTATAGAGATATCTAAAATGCAGGAAATGGAAGTAACTAGTTATTGTAACTGCCATTACTTAATTATTTAGTTATAATCATGATTTGGTGATGATATTGCAAATTTTTTATTATAATAATAGGCCTATTCTTTTTGGTTGAACTTCTTCTTGGAGAAAAAAGGAAGAAAGATGAACTGATGCAAAAATTCAGCTAAAAAGAACAGACCTAGTGTAACGCCAGAGTTGGAACAGTCATAATTACTTATAACGAGTCGGAAAAGTGATTTGTTATTGAAAGAATTAATAACTTATAATTTGTAACTCGTTATTTTTTAATGTAATTTGTAACGGAATAATGGTATTACTCAACTTTATGGTATTACTCAACTTTATGGTATTACTCAACTTTATGATATTAGTAATGAGTCATTATTTATTACTTTTACAATAAGTAACACGTAATGACAATTTATTTTTCAAAGCGACTTTTCTAACCTCAGACTTTTCTAATCTCACTGTTTAGTTAGTCATTACAGTCATAAAAAATTTCAACATCATTATTAAAAATTGTTATTATAAAAAGTAACTAAAAATAACTCTTCCATTCCCTGTTAAAATGTATGCGGTATTTAAAATACATTTGTACACAACATACGAATTTACACACATATCACAGATACAATATCGCACACTCATACATATTCTTAAATTTCTTTTATCATTTATATAATATTTGAGACATTGTCCAGAAGATTAAGTCCTAGATAGTTAAGTGATATGATATTAAATTATAAACGGTAAAGGATAGCCGAATAAAAACAACATTTCATACAAATTCATTTAATAAAATTGAATTCCTAATGTTTCGAAAAATTTCTAAAATTTTTAATTTTTATTTTATTTTCTTCTTATTTAAAAATTGAGAAATAAATAATGTTAAATGACGAAAAAAATATAAATTAAAAACAATCGTTCTTAACCTCTCATTCTAAAGGATTCAACATAGTTTAAGTACGTTATTACTTATTATTACAGTTTTCATATAAAAGAATATAGAAACATTATATACTTCTTTAGTAAGTAGACATGAGAAATATAAAAAGGCGATGTTAGTTATATTGATATAAAATAGAAATTAAAAAAAAATTTTTAAATATTAAAATAAAAGAATTTTTCCAGAAAAAAATTAAAAATTCAATTATGTTGACTGTATTGTTGCCAACTTCTTTTAATTCACCTATTTTTTTAGTGGATTTACACAATTTCATGCATTTTTAATGCAATGATTTAGAATCGTAATTCTTATGCTAATGTATTTATCAGAATAAAATGTACATAAAAAGCACCATTTCTCCGCCATGTAAGTGTAAGATATAATCCGTCAAAGAAACATAATACATAATTGGCGAATAAACAATGTCCGTTTTTATCATATAAAATTAAAATTGTTAGACATGTTATATTTAATTGATCACAATCTGTGTATCACAGTAAAAATAAAAATTCTAGATATTAGTAAATATCAAGTCTCATATAAAAGTTCAATATTTTACATGATTATTGGTAGAAGTTGTTCTAATCTAATTAGACAAATATCATAGCAAAAGTATTTATCACATCTATTTGTTTTTTCTTTTAATCAATATACTATTTATGTTGTATATGTTTTAATCTCTTTTAAGTTACTGCCAATTGATATATTGATGATATAAAGATGAATAATCCTGCATTCAAAAACGGACATTACTTATCCGTTTATTATTAGAAAAAGGGATTGGAAAATGTCTCATAGAATTCAGTCATACATAGGAGCGTGATTTAGAAAAAAATGCAGTGCTTGACAGAGTGAGCTTATCATGCTTAAGTCATCTGCTGAGCGTGTCGGATGAGGCCGAAGTACGCCTACGCTGGTGGAAGAATGGATGCTGCCCGGCTGAGTTTTCGGCGTTTTTCAAACGCATAATATCCCAGATGTGGTGCACTATTAGATCTATTGCCACTGCAAACATACAACAACCAGACCATATAGGTTTCCCGCGAGATATTCTCTGTCTCTTTTAAACTTTCGCTTAGTTCAAGTAGGTGTAGCTCTGACATCCACAACCACGGCATACCAGGCAGCACCCATGAGATATATAACAAGTTGAATGGATGCAATTTAAATATACAAATAAAAAGAAAATAAAAATTTACTGTGTAAATAATCCCGTATTATTAAAACAAATGTATATGTATATATATATATTTATATATATATATATATATATATATAAAATTTGGATGTATACCATTAATTATTACTAAATGTATAAATAATTAATTGACATTTGCATCCAAATTTCATATAATGATTGGATATTTTAGCGATTATATCAAACTGTACAATTAATGTATAATATATCTCCCATATGTATAGATAAGTGTCAAATAAAAGTGTGATATCTCCATATTAGATGATTATGTATCTTGACTTGTTAATCTTATTAAATTATATATGTAATTTAAAATTTCAAGTTTTCTTTAGTTAAAATATAATAAATATTATTACTGTTGCTGAATACATATTTAATTATTCGCTATAATTCTTGGATTGTTTTCTAATTCTTTAACACATCTTGATACAAATGTAGCAAATTAATTCACATATTTTTTTGTGTTAATAAATAACTCCATTTTTTTTAAGATTTTGAAATTATCATAATAATAAAGAATTGTGTAATTAAATATGTAATTAAAAGGATTAAATTATTTATCAATAGTGAAAATATGTGAATTTGCTACGTTTGTATCGAGATATGTATTAAGCAATTGGAAAGCATTTTGTTTATTACAAATGATTGTGTAAAGAGGGTGATTTTTTAAATAATTAATAATTATATTTCAATAATTTTAATTGATTTAAATCAAATATTTACGAGAATGTTCATTATAATTTATTTTAATTCTAAAAATTAGAATATATATTTATATATTCAAGATATATTTCACTTTGCAATATTAAATATTTTTATAAACTTTCAAATTATAAAATTAGAATCAATAATCATAATTCATAGAGAAATGAATCTTTGTTATCTATCAGATTTTGGCTATTAAAATTTTAATCCTATAAAATCTTTTTCTTAATTATTTTTAATCCACAATCAAACTATTAATTACTTCATTAATAGTCGATTAATTTTCTAATTCTTGTAAAATAATTATGATTTCTTTTCATTTTTATTATATATTTCATATTCTGGCGTTTGCATTTAAAAAGAAAGAGAACTGCAGCTCTAGAATGCTTTGCATATATCCTCATTGTAATTTTATTGTAACCAGTAATAATATCAATTATAGTACCAAAGCATATTTTACTTATTTGTATCATTTAATCTATCAGAAGGAAAACTTGAAAAAATAAATTTTGATTAATATCACAATCAAACACGAGATCTTTTTAAATGAAATATTATGATAAAATGCAATATATAAAAATCGAGAAAAAAAGATCAAAAATGTTTATATATCTGACAAACACACTAAATTCACAAACAATAAACCCACTAATGAACATTAAGCGAGAGATATCAAATAATTATAATAGCAATAAAAATATTGTTATGTTATAATAATATATTTACCTGTGTTGTCTGCTCCCCTTGGTATTATAACATCTGCAAACTTTTTTGTTGGCAGACAAAACTCTTCAAAAGCTGGTTTTACAAAGTTCATATATTGATTCAGGACATAATCTAAATCCCTTCCACGTTCTTTTATATCTCTTGGCACTGAAGACATCAACAATATTATATAATAATATGATACAAGTATGACAAGTGATACTCAGATTACTGAAATTATATGTATGGAATTACCTCTCCTTGCAAGTCTGGTATCAGAATCAGTATCCACAAACAATTTCATGTGAAACAAATCCCGAATTTTGGGAAAATAAAATACCAGTATTCCTTCAAACAGTACCACATCCGCAGGATATATTGTGGTAACTTGATCTTTCATTCTAAAATAAATTCATAATTTTTGTTTATAATTTTGCAATTTGCCTAAGATTTTCATATGTAAACATCTTTTAATTCGCTGGATCTGATTTAATTTTATATTACAATTACTGTATTGCTATTAATTGTATGTTATATATATGTACACTGCATTATACAACAACTATAAATCTAAAGATAATTTTAAATTATCTTTAAATTTATAGTTGTTGTATAATGATTAATTAATATAATTTTAAACAATTATAAATCTAAAGATAATTTTTAACTTTAATATTAAAGTAACACATACAAACTGTTTGTCCTGTAATCATAAGCAGGTATCTCACATTTGACACCAGCAAGAATATCCTGCAGCGTTTGTAAGATTAGATCATCATCAAAGGCATCGGGATGATCAAAATTATACTGTCCCTTCTCAGCTTTCATTTTCTCAGCAGGTATCAAGTCACGATAGAAGCTGTCTTGTGATATACAGACTACCCGACGCTGTTGATGATCCATGTCGACTTGCCCTAATTTTTCCATTATACGCTTGCATACTGTAGACTAAAAAAATACAATTTGTCACTATATATGATTATATTCTTGATTTCATCATTTTTATAAATCTTTATATTAAATAAATAAAGTAAAAATTATGATCATATAAAGAAAATCTACTGCAGATTATAGATAGTATTTTCTTTTACAAACAGTTGCTTTAAAAAAACATGAGTTTATGGAAATTAAAATAATAATTGAAACATCTGTTATTATGGAATACCAAATGATATAAAATTAAATGAAATAAAAAAATAGAAAGTAAAAAAGTTATGAATTTCTGAAAAATAATGTAATTTATTAATCTTCTTTCATTAATCTAACACTTCATTGTGTAATTCATTAAGCTTCTGTCAATCTCAAGATCAGTCGTATTATTAATAAATATTACAAATTAATTCCATCAGAATTAAAATTATCAGTTAAGAATACATACATTCTTTTTAAGATCGTAAAATTGGTCATATCTACTATATAAAATTAAATTAAAATTTTATATAAGAAATATTCATAGAAATTGTAAATAAGAATTATATTCATTATATTCTAGAAATTTTATTTCATTAAATACCTACCTACAATATCTTTTAACGCTTAAAAAATTAGACGGACAATTTTTTTTAAAGTGTATGTTCAATATGTATTCTTTTCTTGTGATTCAGATATAATAATTCTACGCAAGATATAAGTACCTTTCCACTTGCAGTACCGCCGGAGACACCTATCAGGAAGGGTGTCTTGCTCTCAACGCCGTTGAGCTTGCCATTGATGCCGAAAGACATTTTCCGCGTGATACCCACGTTCGCTGGCATATCTGCCATATCGGGTACACAAGAACGAGGAAATGTCGACTTGATGTCGTTGAAAATGGATCTTCACCGGCGCGCAGTTGAGCACGATTGCCAGACTTGCTGGATGTCGTTGTTCTCCAACGCGTTTCTAGATACTGACGCGAATCTCGATGATCACCGTCCTGCACTGCAATCGACTGCGATTGCTGGTAAAGGAACAATAGCATAAAACGGCGTACGTAAGCCGACCACGTGTGTGTACCGGGAGCGTCCTATTTAGCTGCGTTGTGATTGGCCGCGGCTACACGATTGGTGCGTCGGATTTTTTCACGGACGATCACTGGAAAGTTCGACGTTGAATTGGGATGATTTTTTAAGTCTGTTCGTGTTGTACTTTTTATTCAGAACCTTCGCTTTCTTTTTCTTCAACGCTTGATTACTATATATTTATCTCGTTGAATTTTAGGTAAACAAATTAGTAATAAACTTAGTAATAAACTTCAGTTGCTATTCGATATTTATAAAATTCAGTTGTTATAAAATTCAGCGTTTTCTATTTGGAAAACTAGTGCAATACTGGCGTACACTGAGTGCAATTGAATGCAAATCACATTTTCAGTATTAATAAATGATTTAATCATTTTAATTACAAATTCTTTATTATTACGATAACCTCGTAACCATAAAAGAATTAAATTATTTATTAACACTGAAAATATGTAAACTCATTTGTACTCTATTGCATTTAGTGTTGCAGGCTAGTGGAAAACGTTATTAGGTTTATTTTTCATTGCAATACTGAATTGTACTAGATGTACTAGATTAACTAGAACTTAATTCCTTCTCACCAAATGTTAAACATCCTAGCAAACGAGAATGGATTAAAATGGATTGAAATTTTTTTCTACCCGAATGCATATTTTAAGCGACTATTTTTTTTGGATTTAATTGGATTCAATTGAATTCAATTAGATTCAATTGGATGCAATTGGATTGAAAACTGCATTTCTTATTCGAAATTTTGAATTGAACAGTATTCACAATGTATGTGTTGTGCATAGAAAAAACTAATATTATTTTTAGATTGAAAGGCATAGAGATATTCTCCATGCAATTCCTATAAATGAATAAAAATACATTCAGGATTGAAAAGCATTTATTTTAACATTCGTCAATATTTCTGAATCAATATTTTTGAAAATTTGAATCTATTTCAATTCATTTCAATCCATTTCGTTTGCTAGAGTTATTAGGTTTGTTTCTTGCAGTACTGGATTATACTAGATTAATTAGAACTTAATTCCTTTTCATTTTCGCCAAATGTCAAACATATTCATTTCACTTTAAATACAAACGAATACACATAAAAATTATATATAGGTCTATTTTTTATTGCTACTCTAAACATCGGTGCAATAAGTTAAAGTGAAACAAACGTATATTTGTTTCACTTCAACTTATTACACTATGTGTACCAGTTCAGAAAGTGTAGCAGTAAAAAATAGATCTTATGACTTAGTTTACATCGTGCACTTGATATCGACTAATTAGTAACTTTCTATTGAATAATCCTAATTTCGACGATTTCGGTGATTTTTAGGACGTTTCACCAACGATCAAACTTAATCGTGATTAACTGTCAATCGCAATTGGTCGATTCTACTAAACAGCAAACGCGATTGGTCAATCAACGGTCGATTAGATTAAAGGTTTGTTCGCATCACATGCTCCAACATGTGTAATGTGCTCCTACCGTAGTTCTTACTCCAATGCGCTTGATAAAATGAGTAGGAGTTGTAGGAACACATTCCCAATCAGAAATGATAATGAAATCGACATCGACTCGACATCGATTCAATGTCAATTCCATTATCATTTCTGACTGGATGGAGCATGTTGGAACATGCGAACAAACCTTAAGCTGACTGGCATTGATGACCCACGATAAGTATACTTAATCATTTTGATGCATGTTATACCAATTTAGTACATCATTCTTTGAATACATCGCTGAAATTAAAATAATTTAATAGAAAATTATTAGTTTGTATCAAATGCACGTAAACAATGATGTAGACAATTAAGTGCGTTCCATTTGATAGCGAGCATTATCCTTGTTTAATATTTGATAAATAATAAAGATAAATACTCGTATTCATAGTCAGACCTTATATTTAAGGCTTCCTTAAATTTATTTTTAGATACTCCTCGAATTATTTCATTAGCTGCTGAACATCTAAAGATAAATTTAAGGAAGCCTTAAGTACAAGGTCTGATTATGAGTACGGCAAAAATGATTTCATAAACATTGCATAAGTGGAATGCACCTTAGGATGTTTTTTTATTCGATGATTATGATCGACAATCGACACGCTCGAATAATAATATCACTCTGAATTGCGGAACACATACAAGAGTTGAAAGTATTAATTAATATTAATTAAATAATATTTAACGATTTTATAATTATATAATACTCATTAAAATATATAAAATATTACTTCATATAGAAGCGATATATATTTCAAGACTGCTTGACGCTCTCGACAAGAAAATAAATACATTTGACTTTTTTTGTTATCGTTCGCTCGATAGTTTTTTTCAGCGACGTAATCTCTCTATTCTACCTTGAACGCGTTCAACTGAAGTCAAACCAACTCCAAAGCTCAAGATTATCATAACATCCCGATAGATACAACCGTTTACGATTAAAGAAGGCAAGATAACTTATAAAATCGAAAATCTCGAATTTTCGACGGATTTAAACGACGGATTTATAGCGAATATGATGGTCGAATCATGTGAGTTATCGAGCGGTCGTGGCACCGTACACAACATCAGCACTTCCGTTTCCGCGAACGGTTACGTTCGCCATTTGGGTCGTGACCACGGAGTCGTGACCGTCATTAAAGGTTAAGGGCCTGAGATCGTCGCCCGCGACGAAAGGGGAGGCCGACTGCTCCCTGGAGAACGAGCGTTTCGCTCATCGCTGTTCGCGTCATCCCTGTGCAGCACCGCATCAACTGCCGACCGTCGTCATATCAAGACACATTTTACTACTTTGGCACTGACGAAACATGGCTTATTGAAGAAGATGAAGGGTGCGCGCAAAAATATTGTTTCTCCGAGGAGAGGAGACGGAGGAGACTGCAGCTGCAACGAGGCGAGTTATCAGACTGACTACAGTCGATTCGCAAATGGATATAAAGTCAAAATTCACGCTGTCCCCTGCGAGGGGGACTACTGCTGATGCCAGAAAGAACAAAGGTACATCTTCAAGGTCACTTGCTCAGAGAGCCTTAATTCAAATAAACAAGCTGTTATTAGTACCTTTTGGCATCTTGTGTATATTTCACTGTGATGTGTATCCTTTCAGGTATCAATAATGAGCTCCATCTGGGAACTTTGCGCAGAAGAGAATTTGCTGGCGCCAATAACGTCCCTGATGATGTACAGCCGACAAGGTACAATGTACAGAAAGCAAAAGATCTTATTAAGAGACAGAGACCTAAAGGACAATATCATGGCGGTACAGAGGAGAATTCCAAGGTTGAGTCAACATTTGAATTATGCACCTTTTGTTTTAGTTTATTACCACATTTTATATAATTTTTATATCTATAGGTAGTGGAGGAGAAGATGCCTGAGTATGGCTCAGTATTGGTTCAAAGAAGCAAAAAGAACGGCAATCATTTGCTGAATTTTCACTACGAGCGATATGTGATGCGAGATGCACAAAACAGGGATGTAGGGAGACATAATTCCAACAGTAATAGATTGCTGCCACCAGTGCAGCGACATAAATACAACAAGGAACAATTTGTACAAGCTAGGTAGTAATTATACAATATAAATGGGTGCTTTCTATTCTCCTGACACCCATCTTATTCATATAAATTCACAGATATTATCCAGATCAAAGTCACATTTTCTTTACTTAAAGTCAATAGAGTAGCTAGTTTATATAATGTATAAAAACTATATGCATAAGATTTTTTATAAATCTATTTTACCTTATTTATGTGGAAATGTTTCTTGGACAGTAAGGTTGCTCAGTAGGATTATTTTATGTAGAACTCACATATTACGTTACATTTTATTTAACATTTTTCGGACAGAATTTCGAAATTCGAAATTATGACTTGATTTCTTAGTCATGCAAATTGAATGTCGAAATATTCACGTAATAAAAATTATATATTTGATATTAACAATAAGTATATAAAAATTATTTTGTAAAAGTTAAAAATGATATACTTTTATATATTTTTATATATATTGCTAGTTGCCAATTTGTTGTGACTGCAAGTAGAGATTACTCCTTGCATTTGACTAACCCAGATATTCTCGTGGATTGGAAATCGATTGAACAAATTGTAAGTGTTTTTTAATTATAAATCAGCAATTGTTGCAAAGTTTCTTGCAAGAGACTCATACATATTGATATACGAGTAAATTAAATCTGATTTAATTTATTACAGATATTACATAATTCAGAAAATCTCTCGTGTCCTATTTGTTTACATCCACCAGTCGCAGGCAAAATGACTCGCTGTGGTCATGTTTATTGTTGGCCTTGTATTCTCCGTTATTTACGTTATTGTCAAGAAACAGGCAATTACAAATGTCCGATTTGTGATGAATATCTTCACAAAAATGATTTGAAGAGGTAATTTTGTTTAAAATTATAATAAATACATATCACATGAAGAAATGTTTATGAAAATATTTTAATTACTTTATATATCTTTTAGTGTGGTTGAGATTACACGCAAGTTATTTAATTTGGGCGAAACAGTCAATCTATGTTTGATGCGACGTGAAAAGAATTCTTTGTTTACAACGCCCGTGAAATCTGCTGTTCGACCCCCAACAACGTTTTTGTCTGTTTCGGAGAATGCTGATAATCAAATATATTCGAAACTTCTTATCGCAAATGTGAATGATGTAAGTTAAAAAAAATATATTAAAAATCATTTATTATGTACATACAAGAGTAATAGTGAATGAATGAAAATTGTCTTCAGATCGTGAACATCATAGAGTGTGAGAATTCAGAATTAGAACTTGAGTTGAAGATTAATCCAGCCATGGCTCCTGATATCAAGCAAGCACTCAGTGAATTATCAAAAAGGAAAGAAAAACTATTGTGGCAGGTAATATTAATCGTATAATTATATACCCATTATTCTACATAATAGAATAATAAAAAATATAAAATGTATATCAGATCGCAGAATCTAAAGATGCTCCATTGACTGAAAATATAACGGAAAAAGAAATTGCTGAAGAAACATCGCAAAAATATGAAGTAGATGTTGATTCATGCAAAGATGATGACAAGTCTTTAGCAAAACAATCTTCGACAGACAGTGTTTCCAGTGATAGTCAGACTGCTTCAAGTCCTAACAAATTTTCTTATTTTTATCAAGGTAAATAATTTTGCAAATTATAAAATTTAATTTTTCATCTTTTAATGCTACATGATATTAGGCATTTTCGAATCAGAAATACAACTGATATAGTAAATCATTTAATTTTTGTTTGTCAATGTTGTTAGGATGGTTTCTATGTAGTATTGCATCATTTGTCTTGCTTGGAAAACTCTATATTTCAGTGATTATATTATATTAATGAACTTTTTTTAGCGGAGGATGGACAACATCTGTATCTACACGCGGCGAATGTAAAAATGCTGGAAATGGAGTATGGCAGTTTGGAATACTGTCCTCCTGTAATTACAGGCAAGCTTCTCGAAAAAGAAGCAAGCATCTGCACGGAAGAGTTAAGACGAAGATTACGTTATCTTTGCCACTTACCACTTACTTGTCCATTTGAATTGGCTGAAATCGAATTAAAACTACCATTGGTATCAGAGAATGTCCTTCATGTTTTTCATGGTGATCATTTATATTTTGTTTTATGATTTATATTAGAGATTTGTAATACTATTTAATTGTTGATTTATATTGATTTTTTTTATTAGAGCAACTAAATTCAAGACAGAAGTTCAGAGAACAAAGAGAACGCGAAGAAAGAAAGAGAGAGAAAAAGATAATTGAAGAAGAAAATAGACAAATTGGCATATATCCAACGCCCGACATAGATATTGAATCCTATCAACATTTTCCTCAATTGCAATCAGAATTACAATTATCCAAGTAAGCAAAAATAATCATTATCTTTATTTTATCGCTATTTTGTTTAAGTTTTATAGCATTGCATTCTATCATATACAAAAATTATAATTTTATCATTTATTCTGTAGCGAGAACATTCTGTCACCTTCTGAATCAGTTATGTCAAGTATTGCTAGTAGTCCACTAGCTTTGAATGCATTTGAAGAAATTGCTCCAAAACAAGAAACGGATCATTCGCGCGAACAAACTCGAACATTCGCGGATATAACAAAGCGAACATCAACAATGCCAACAAAAATGTCTAATAAATCCGCTAATGCATGGCCGGTCGTAAGATCAAAGACGCATTCTGGTACGACAAATGCATGCTTCAACAGAGATGAAGAAGTATTATCAAAAACGCATAAGTCGACTAATGCTTGGCCGCCTGTTAAATCAGGAATGTTCGCTGGTACACCAGGTACCTCGATTAACGAAGATGGAAAGAAAACTTACGTTTCTGAAGGTAAGTCGCATATTGGAACCAAATAAATTATTTAGCATTATACAAGTACAAATTTTTTGATCACTTATCTAAACTTATTTTCAGAAGCAAAAGACGAAAGTAATGCGTTTGGCAAAAAGAAGAGGACTAAAAAGAAAGGAAAAGGAACCGTACTGTTTACAACTGGTATGACATCTGGTTATTCTTTATAATTATCGTATATTATCACAGTTTTATCGCTATTCGCGCTGTGCGTAATGATAATTTTAGTAGAATTTTATTGGATCAATAGTAGAAAATTTGATTTCATTTACAGCTCTTGCCACCATTGTTTGATATACTAAAAATACGTACGGCATACGTATTAAATATCCTTATTTGTCTATACTGAAATTGTAATTATTTGCTATAAAAAAAGAAAAGATTGTTTGCCAAGGTTCTCGATATTGCGCTTACAAATAAAATTTTATTTCATTTAAATATTTGTTTATTTATAATTAAAAACCTTTTTCTCTAATCTTATGCCTCTAAATCAAAAGAATCTGCGTTCGTTCTACTGACACAAATTAAAGCGAGAAGTCGAGATACAATCAAACCTTCTAATGTTTAAATTATTTATCTTCTTTTCTATCTTTTGATATTGCTACGAATGTTATATTGGGTTGTCCGGAAAATTCGTGCCGATGTTGAAGGAAAATTGAAACGCAAAAAATTTTAATTTAATAAATGTATATTAAAATTTAAATTTTAGTCTGCACAAACTTTCCAGACAACTCAATACATGCTGTGTTTTGACATGTATTGTCGACTGAAAATATACAGAGTACATTATATATAACGTTAACCTTATGATAGATTTCACCATGACGTTAACTATAAACTTTCAATACCGATAGTGTATATCGGAACATAACCACAAACAGGAAGAATCAGCATTTTCTAATCGTTGAAGTACGATTATTATTCATACATATATTGTAATTTGAATTGTATCAAATTATACTATTTTATATATTTATTATCGGGATAAAAGAAGACTGCAATATTAAATTTTGGTAATCGCTCTATATTTACGAAGTTTGGAAAATTAACAACAGATCGTCTCGAGAATAAACTGTAAGTACAGTACGATAATAAAATAAATAAATTATAAAGAGTACATTTACTTCAAAGTAGAAAATGGTGAAATAGAGGAACTTGTTTAAAAGACGATGCTAGAGAAAAGTATGTAAGGAATGATTAGAGCAAAGACCGCAGCTGTATAATAATTCTTATGTTCGTTTATTCGTTTTTTTTTCTTAATCGTGTTCGTTTATTTTTTTTATCAAGGAATGCGTATTGCGCAGAAGGTGACCACGGTAACTTGATTCTTAATCGCGTTCGTTTATTTTTTTTATCAAGAAATACATTCTCTGCTCGCAATACGCATTCCTTGATAAAAGAAATAAACAAACGCGATTAAAAAAAAAAACGAATAAACTAACGATGGGCAGTGGCGAGACAAAGCCAGGGACGATCCTTTTTAGTCGACTTCCTCAATGGTGGGTCCAGATGCACCGCCGCTGCTGGGTGCTCCACCGGCAGTGGCACCACCAGCTCCAGGGAAACCACCTGGCATGCCACCGGGCATACCACCGGCACCCTGGTACAGTTTCGTAACGATGGGATTACAGATGGCTTCGAGCTCCTTCTGCTTGTGTTCGTATTCCTCTTTGTCGGCCAACTGGTTTGCATCGAGCCACTTGATGATGTCATTGCACTTGTCTAAGATCGTTTGCTTGTCTGATGCGCTGATCTTGTCCTTCAGCTTCTCATCCTCGACTGTGCTCTTCATATTGAAGCAGTAAGACTCAAGACCGTTCTTGGCAGAGATCGTTTCCTTCTGCTTCTCGTCTTCACTGCGGTATTTCTCTGCCTCGTTCACCATTCTTTCAATATCCTCCTTGCTGAGTCGACCCTTGTCGTTGGTAATAGTGATCTTGTTCTCCTTGCCAGTAGACTTGTCCACGGCGGAGACATTGAGAATACCGTTCGCATCGATATCGAATGTCACCTCAATCTGAGGAACTCCACGAGGTGCTGGTGGAATACCGCTAAGCTCGAATTTGCCCAGTAGATTATTATCCTTGGTCATGGCGCGCTCACCCTCGTATACCTGAATCAACACGCCGGGTTGATTGTCAGCGTAAGTTGTAAAGGTTTGAGTCTGCTTCGTCGGGATGGTGGTATTCCTCTTAATAAGCGCGGTCATAACACCACCGGCAGTCTCAATACCCAGAGAGAGCGGAGTGACATCGAGCAAAAGCAAGTCTTGCACCTCCTCTGATTTATCACCGTGCAAGATAGCCGCCTGTACTGCCGCGCCGTATGCCACAGCCTCATCGGGATTGATAGATTTGTTGAGTTCTTTGCCATTGAAAAAGTCTTGCAGGAGCTTCTGAATTTTGGGAATTCGCGTAGAGCCTCCGACTAAAACGATATCGTGGATTTGAGCTTTGTCCATCTTGGCGTCGCGCAGCGACTTCTCAACGGGTTCAAGAGTACCACGAAAGAGATCGGCGCAGAGTTCCTCGAAACGAGCTCGGGTGATGGAGGTGTAGAAATCAATTCCCTCATACAACGAATCGATCTCAATGCTGGCCTGGGTGGAGGATGACAGGGTGCGCTTGGCACGTTCGCAGGCTGTGCGAAGACGACGAAGTGCGCGTTTGTTCGAAGTCAAATCCTTCTTGTATTTACGCTTGAATTCCTGTACGAAGTGATTGACCATGCGGTTATCAAAGTCCTCGCCACCCAAATGAGTATCTCCCGCCGTGGACTTGACCTCGAAGATACCATCTTCAATAGTCAGGATGGACACGTCGAAAGTGCCACCACCGAGATCAAAGATAAGGACGTTTCGCTCGCCGGTGGCCTTCTTGTCGAGACCGTATGCAATTGCGGCGGCGGTGGGCTCGTTGATAATACGCAATACGTTCAAGCCCGAGATGGTACCAGCGTCCTTGGTTGCCTGACGCTGCGAGTCGTTGAAGTAAGCGGGGACGGTGATCACAGCGTTGGTGACAGTCTTGCCTAAGTATGCCTCTGCAGTCTCCTTCATTTTTACTAAGACCATCGAACTCACTTCTTCGGGGAAGAAAGTCTTCGTCTCTCCTTTGTACTGTACTTGGATCTTTGGCTTGCCAGTATCATTTATTACGGTGAAGGGCCAATGTTTCATGTCAGCGAGAATGGTCGGATCCTCGAAGCGACGTCCGATCAACCTTTTGGCATCTAATTAATCAAAAAGAAAAAAATAAGTCAGTTACACTGACCACTTCTAAATAGCTATTTAATACGACAAAGAATATAATAATGTAACACTATAATACTTTTACATTAAGAATATTTAAATTTTTCTTTATTATGATTAATAACAAATTTATTAATTTATCAATGTTCATGTTAATATTTGATATAAATTACAATACTTTTACATTTATTCAAAAATATATTTGTTTCTTGCTTATTTCAATTAATAATTCAACTATTTTATCAAATGTGTATACTTAAATATCAAAATACTTTTACATTTATTTGAGAAAAATATTTATTCCTTTAGATTTATTTTTAATTATGTTTATACTTAATAATTTAGATATAATAAATGAATACAAATATAAATAAATAAAAATCTAAAGAAATAAAAATATTTTATAAATTAAAATATTTGTATCGAATATTTATTTGCATATTTGATAAACTATTAGAATTATTGAGAAAGAAATAAGTAAGAAATAAATAAAAGTCAAATAAATGTATTGAAATTTGTGTAAATATAAATAATTAAATATATAATTATAACAATTTCTATTTCTTATTTCAACCAGTAATAAATCATTACTAATTTATTGAATACATTAATGTTTTTTTTGCACAAAAATTCCACAAGAATTATAAATAAACGATTTTACTATGGAAAATTTTATTCCATATAACATTCGAAATTTTAGTCGAATCGATCATAGGCGTGAAAGAGATAAGCTTGACGCACCGGGCATATCTATATGGAAAGGTAAGATATATCACCGAAGATATCGACGCAAATGACGTGATTCAAGTCGATTCTTGAGAAATCCGTCGAGTCACGGTTTAATTTCGGAATTTGACTGGAATTTTTATAAAATGACGCAATGGTTTTGAGTAAAAGCAGTCAAATGGAATAGCTTCAAGTTCATGATTCCGATTCTCCTCCCATATAAATTTTAATTTATATTCATAAACAGATTAATGTCGATTACCTCTTTTGAAGTTTTAAATCGATTAAATTTATTATATATATATATATATATATATAAAATTTTTTAATTTCATTGTTACATCCTCTCATTTATTTGAAGTCTTTATTATTTAACTTGGATTTATAAAATTAAGAAAAATTAAAAAATTTAAAACTTCAAATAATAACATTGCGCCTTAATTAAAGAATATCCGATAAAGGAGAAAACTTTCATAGCACGATGAAGAGAAGTAGCGGGAAACTTACCGAAAATGGTGTTGTTGGGGTTCATGGCGACTTGATTCTTGGCGGCGTCTCCGATGAGACGTTCGGTTTCCGTGAAGGCCACATAGCTTGGCGTCGTGCGGTTGCCCTGATCGTTGGCAATAATCTCGACCTTGCCGTGTTGAAAGACGCCAACGCAGGAGTAAGTTGTGCCAAGATCGATACCGACCGCGGGTGCCTTCGCCATTTTCTTCGGATTCTGCAAGGTAAAAACGTGGACGATTTATATGAGTAACGATAATTACAATGATATTAACGAATTATCGCCTTCTCACACCTCTCATTCTCTCTCCGTAAGAAGTAAACCACGAGGATTGAAGAGAAAAGAAACGTACCTCTTACAATTACTTGAAAAGCCTCGTAAAATTTCTGTCCGTCGGACAAACGAAGAAGTTCCTCGTTCACGATTCACAGCGCGAGTGACGAGCCCGCGCCCCTGCCCTCTGTATATAAAGACTTCGATGCAGCAAGCTTCTGGAATGTTCCTTCCGCGCAGACTCATTCAGCCGGCGAATCACTGCGCTGACTTCCGTTCACGCACGTTTGCGTAGGCGCGCGATTGGTCGGGAGACATCGACCCCGGGCCACACCAGGTCGCACCACCAGAGTCAACTGAATGGCTGTGAGCGTCGCTTGTCGCGCGCGCTCAATCGCTTATCGATCGCGCCATCGCGCGAAGCATGCGAGTCGCGAATTCGCACGAGTATACGCGAATCTTGTCGAATTCTTCGTACGTGGCTCATCGAAACAATTCTTTAGTTTTCTTCTATGATCTTATGATATTGCGCGGTCGCGCGTCAATCGATCGATCGGTCAGAAAGGCGGATGAAAGTGGGATTACTTGTCCACGGGGTTCCGGTTTCCGACAGGAAGTCGATGAAAGTCTGGAGAGGGGTGGGGAGGGATTCCTGAAACGAGGAGGAACGCATCGAACAAATTCTAGAAACTACTAGCGCGCTCGCGCGGTTATGAGAGAGGAAAGATTCGCTCGCGGTGGAAACCACCTCGTGCCCAAGTTTCGTTCAAGGTTCCACGGAACTCGCACGTGTGCCGGTGACGTCAACGGATCGACCATCGACGCGAGGGAAACCGTGAATCGCTCATTCTTGGTTTCTCGGGGGACGAGATCCCTCCGCGATGCGTCGAATTACGTCATCCTCTGCCAAGCGCGTTCTTACCGTTAGACTCGATTCCACTGGCTAATGTAATAGCTTTTGTTTTTCCTGGGAAAACTAGTGCAATACTGGTGGAATTGAATGCAGAATGATTTACATATTTTCATTGATAAGTAATTTGATCCTTTTAAGAGATTATAAGGTTATCTGACGACATAAAGTATAATTAAATGGGTTAAATTATTTATTAACACTGAAAGTATGAATTAATTTACATTTAATTGCATTCAGTATGCACCAGTCTTGCATTAATTTTTCCAGTTTGGAAAATGCTAAGCTATAAGATTGACTTTAAACTTGATTTTGTTAATTAATTTATAGTCTTTATCTTTTTCTAATTCTTAGAACTAGAAAAAGATGAAGAGTTAGTTGAAATGAGATGGAAATTAAATTACATCGGTAGAAACGAGAATAGAAATACTGGACAATTTATTATTAGAAGACAACATTAATTACTTATTGGAATACTAAAAGTACTGAATAACAATGCTTTTAATATTTAAAATAAATAATCAATTATTGTCCTTCAGTAAGTCGGCAAATTTATTAAATTTTTGTAAACTACTTGTTCTAATTGTTAATGAAATTCCGTCTCTCCTGTCGATCGTGATGATTACGAGCTCAATTTCGTGTATGATTCACGATAGTTATTAGCCCGTAATTGTCTTGTCGCTATTATACACAGAAAATTTTATCACGTTCTTACGTAAAAAGCTCGCATAGCTCCGGAAAACTGCGAGAAAGTTGAGTATGATCGATGGAACGTTCTCGAGTTTGTTTTTTTCACATTACTTTTGTTGTGTGTGTGAGTTTGTGTGAATAAATTGATGTTTACACATTCAAAGTTCTATTTTTTTAAATGATTCAATACTGCAAATTTCTTTTAGTTTCTTATACAAAAAGTGCTTTTTAATTCGGAGAATTTACTAGAATGATATACATATGTAAGTTAATTGCTTTAAACTTCACCTAATTTATGAGAATGAAATTTTATAATATGACGGATAAAATATGACATTGCTAGAACTATAAATTATGCTTGTGAAATTGTATTTGTGAGCTGCAAAGATATAGAGTAGTACAATGTCTGGGATTCGTCATATTCCATTTAAATAAAATATCATCTGAAGAATATTTTAAATTGATTGAAGATAAATTAACTTGAAGAATATTTTAATTTAATTAAATATTTTAAATACATTGCACATTAAAATAAAATATTAAAATTGAATATAAAATTATTAAAATTTTCCAATTTTAACAAAATATTGTTAATTTCTCACTAAGTTAGATACACAATTTAATTGCCAATATAGAAAATTTATAGTTCACGTTGCCATACATTTTTAGTATATTGAAAAAAAAATATTAATCAAGAATCTATGTAATTGCTATCAAATGTTAAGAAAAAAATTCCATTCAAATGTTTAGTTAATACAATTAAAATAATTTTATTTTTCTAAATAAATATTTAGAAAAGTAAAATTATTTTTTGTCATATTTGATTATATATAGTCGATTATAACCGAATTTGATTGTTAATTAAACTAAAATTTGAATTGTTCACTCAAAATAGTGCATCACTCAAGGAGAAAACATCGAAAAATTATGTGTTGAATCATGGATATTTTCACAAGAAAAACCGACATAATATTCCGATATTTAGCAAAATTACATTTCCAATGCCACGCATGTCGGGTTTACAATTTATATTCGCGTATAAAAAGAAGAAAGAAGTAGTGATTCGCATGATCGATAATGATTTCGACCACGTGGCTCTCGAAGATGCCCGAACGTTTATTGCGAAGCTGTAAAAACAACTACAGGTAGAGTTTACGATAGAAAAAGAGAGATAACGAGAAAATACATGAGAATTTCGTGCTTTTTTTTTTTCAACGACAAATGAGAAAATAAAAATGAGAAAACGAAATTTACATTTCGCTTGATTATTACGATATTAGAGAAGCAATTACGAAGCACGATATTACTTTTTGATAATTACGAATATCTTAATACCTCTAAATTCTTAATAGCTTGTAATTCTTGTAATTATTTTTTTATCCGTTACTCGCGCTATCGAACTGTTTACTTTTATGCATATTTATATCTTAGAAAGCTGTTTCGAAATTGACATTTATCTGATATTATCTGTGTAATATATTTTATATCGATAACGTATCCTAAAGAAATATATAAAAAAAGGATGCGAAGCAGGAAGAATGGAAAAATATTACGTATTTTACTCCAACTGTCTGTATTAAAAAAAAAATAATAATAAGTGAAACACAGAACATAATATTTTGAATAAGCACAAATCTCTCGTTAATAAAGGATGTTGAGAAAGTTCCGATGATTGAGACAAGATGAAAAAACTAATAAAATGATGCAATAGTTGAATAGTTTTAAGAAATATCTACATTTTTCTTCTTAAGAATCCCCTGCTTGGATTTCTGACCCAATTTACATTCTACATTCTTTTCATGTCGATGTTATATGTATTATGTCAGTATATCAGATACATCAATCTTTTTTTAGGCACGGTTTCACAATTCGTGATTAACTTTATAGAAGTTCAACTTATCTCTCTCTAATTCTTCGCAAATTGGGAAACTAGACCATAAAGATCGTTTTCAAAGGGCCATTTTCAAAAGAGAAAATCTTGCAAACCACATAATGTTTACATAAAATATAATCCATACAACATACATCATTTCCTTCAATATTTCTGGAACATTGCAATATCGCTGCAATATTATAATATGCTGGAATGATGTTGCGACAAGTACTATGGGAAAAAAATATGATTTTATATTTTCAGCTATAAAACGACGGGTAGCAAAAAATTCACAGGTGGGCCGCAGGTTGCGCATTACTGCGTTAGACTATAGAAAAGTGACTATATTATAATGATAAAAGAATCGTTATTGTTATTTATTTAAACAATCGATGCCGAGAGCCGGTTCCATCTCTGCAGAAACTTGAATATTTCAAGAAGTCTGCGTTATTTGATGCGCAACGATATGTGCTTTCCCGCCATCAAGGTGTTGCTAAGTCAAACTCGAACCAGATGCA
>Ga0157363_1000445_pt1 | contig 31651 bp, 21 predicted proteins | sample AttsexASBM1_FD_111477 | JGI IMG/M metagenome (GOLD analysis project Ga0157363, IMG submission 111477) | Fungus gardens microbial communities from leaf cutter ant in Ribeirão Preto, State of São Paulo, Brazil - Atta sexdens ASBM1 | ecosystem: Host-associated > Fungi > Mycelium > Unclassified ... | reverse complement strand
TTTTTTTCGCGCTGTGTGCGCCCTCCCGCGGATATTTTATGTGTTATATATAATGTGTTATGCAATATATATTTTATGAAAAAATATATATATATATATATATATATATATATATATATATATCTAATAAAAAATATCACGACCCTCGGGCTCGGATTTAAACGCGCAACTCGAACAATTATGTACAAGAACGCAGCGTTGAGTCTTCAAAAAAATACTGGAAGATAATCGCGAGAATATGTTCGTGTGTGAAAGATTTCAGTGAGCTCCGATGACATCGTAGACAACAGTGGGCAAGGACAAGGAAAACGAAATTACATAATTAGCGCGTTACATGACAGTGCAGCAGCTCTTCTCCGAGTGATTATCGCTCACGATCTCACTGGTGTTCCCAGTGAAGCGCTGGGTGTAATCATCAGTGCTGAGATCGGAATTGGAGATGGACGAGACCGGCATCGGGATGCCGTTCCCGTTCGCGTCTACGGAACCGCCAGATATATGCCGATTTTGTGCCCGTTTCTTCTTCAGATCCGACAAGGATTTCACGAAAACAACGGATACGTGTATGTTGATCTTGCCATTGGTGTCAGCGTCCGTAGAGTAAATCGGCGACTGCTGTTGGCTGCCGACCAGTGGGTCAGATCCTGTTACTGCTGTCAGGCAAACACGTAAATCCAATGTGCTACTTCCTCGTCAAGCGTGCCGACTTTTCGATCGACGCGATCGCCACTTTTTCGCCCCTCCACCTCAACCCCATTTTCTATCCCTATGCGCACTGATTACAATTAAAAAAAAAGGGGGAAGGAGAAAAAAACCAAGGGTGTCAACTATGAGTTTCATGCTCCAAGCTTAACATGCTTTCAGCAACAAGCGTTTCGGAAACATTGCACCAAGAAGGATCATCATATGCACATCTGTGTGTACGTATACAGTATTGTTACTAAACGATTCAATGGTTGCGTCTTACGCAAGCAAAATCAATGAATACGGAAGAGAAAGAGATAGAGACAGAGAAAGAGGAAGAATATGACAAACACGGCTGTTACAAAGAACAAGAGTAGTGTTTAACAATTATGATATATCTGTACGTCTTCGCATTTTACTACAATGAATTTCTTTTCAACATTTGGATCTACGAATGACTGATCTAACTATACTTGTTATTGATTGTAAATACTAGTGAATGAAATACGGTATGATATCTTTATGTTTCATCTAGAGCATTGTTATCGATTGTTATCATCTAGAAAAACGTAAGCATAAAGATCCATTGGTAATATGTCCACCAATGGCTCGTCTTTGTTATATCTGATATGTTTTTCTTTTTATATACTTTTCGAATTGACTACTTCAATAATAAGAGGAGTGTGTTGTGATCCCTCATTACTTACTCCGCCACATAATACAATAGATGCAAAGTATTTATCGATTAGTAGAGAATTCATTCATCAATTTTTAATACGAATTGTGTAAAACTTGACGACAGGTATACATAAAATTCGTAGAGCTGCGATCAATCTTAAATCAATCTTAGATCATGCTTTAGGCTCAAAATCCGCCCATATTATATTACGGGCGTATTATTCGACTCCGTATTTGGTAAAATATTTACCAAAAAGTCATCTAAATATATAGGGCGATTCTTAATTACATCATATTAATATCTTTTTCATGTTTTGTGTAATCTCTCTATATAGCTTTTATGATCATGAGAGCTCATAATCAAGAATCGTTCTATATTTTCATTCTAGAAGAAATCTGCGCATGGTACAATATGTATAAAGAATGTAGAATAATATAAGTATCTGTCGATTCTACTACTTATTGTGCGTCCTACTAGCATAATATATACGGTTCTCTAAATCGATTAGGCTCCAGTTTATGTAAGAAATTACAGAAACAATTCGACATACCTATAATAAATACCACAATCCGTTTGATTATTATTCTATCTTGCGTTCAGTGGCCGCTAAGCTTTGCTAAAACGGTCCACAAAGATACGCTAAGGAAGCCAGTACATACTTAGGCCTTGCCAAAGAGATTCGATATGAATGTAAAGCGAAATGTGTACATGTATGTGTGCGTTTTAACATGAGAATAACTTCCAGAGAAAAAAATGTATCGTGTATGCAGCACACATAGATATACATTTTACGTACACCGTGAGCAAATAATAACTTTTGACATAGTGTGATATGTATGAAACGAAAAAGATAACATAATTAAATGCATTGTATAGATCATAATAATTAAAGAAATAGAAAAGTGACGTAGAAAACTAACCTCGCAATTATTCAGGAACACGCAGTAGTGAAAAAAAAGAAAAAGCTGGTAAATAATCGACAGCTAACACAATGAATTTGACAAAATACATTTATGGGATTTTGCAATTAGCAGATTACGTAGTATATAATTTATATATATTTGATCCATTAGGATTATTCCATATTACTTTCTATTAATGTATATATTATATATATAAAATTTTATTTATTATATAAAAATATAAAGATGTGCTTTTGTCAGACTTAACAAGAAACTATCCACATACTCTCAGTATGATTATATAATCATTCTATATAATAATGTCAATTATCTTCTCTTCTTTCGCCGCAATAATTTTCTATTATTTTTAATGAGTGATATGGCACATATGTGTCGAATTTATATAAAATCTTCAAGTTTCATGCTCGCGTAAATTTTCCTATGTTTTTGGCACTATGATTAATAAATGATTATGATGTACACGTATAATGCGTACAAGTATGTGCAATTCTTGAATCACATGATCGAGGTACATATTTTTGGAAGTCTCTTCGCACAAAGCTACCATTTACCACAATAGTCTACCGAAGCACAACCAATGCAAGCAAGAATACATTTGGAATGTACCTGAATCTTTATCAACATCTTCGTGAAGAAAAGACTCGTTGTCTTTTCCTTCGGGACCTTTTCGCACTGCTGAAGTTAGCGCGCTGGAATCAGTCTCGTGGTCCCCTACTTCCTGTGTACTGTTCTCCAACGGCGGTATATTAGTTGTAGGAGTGCTAACATACGTCTAGAAAAAATATCCTGCATAAATTAATATTCCTTTCATCTTAAAAGAGTAGATCTTATATATTTCTTAGGGAAAATATATAAAATACACTTTTCCAAATTTTTGTACCTGTTGTGCTTGTAACCTCAAACGAGCTTCTTCCTGGGCATCCTTTTTCGTAGTAAGGACTTTGTCTCGAATAGATGTCCGACGTACGCTTTGTGTTCGTGTGTTAATACTTTGTGATCTGCGTACCCTACGTCCTTGTGCTTCACGAAGTCGTTTACTCTCTTGTTCTGTTTTCAATTCTACTATTCTCTCTCTAATTTCCGGATCTTCACATATATCTGTAACGCATTAAAATATTAAAATACAGAGAAATTAAGCAATAATCGAAATAGATGAGATAGATCTTACCCGCGGGAGTTTCGTCGTGCTTATTCTTTGCATTTAAATCTGCTCCATTTTGCACCAATAATTCAAGTACTTCCAACTGTAACAAAAAATTGCATATAAGATGACATTTAAATGTCAAAACGTTCAAAAAATTATAACCGTTGCATAAAAAAGATTTGGGAAAATAGATTTACTATTTCAATCTTATATTTATAACAATCTCATTATTTATATAATTACATAAATAGAAAGATTTAAACTTACATGTCCCCAACATGCAGCTGCATGAACTGGCTGCCACTTGTCGTTGTCCTCCACATCTGTTGATACATGCTGATCAAGAAGAAATTCTACGACTCTTAAGTACCCATTTGCCGCTGCTATATGAAGCTGTAATAAAAATATCGGTAATAATATATAATTTATTAATTTGTCTTTTCTCAAATTAACAGATCTATATAAAGACGTATACATACAGGCGTAGCACCCTGATGATCTTTGTATTCAAGGTCGCCTCCTAAAGAAGCAATCTTTTGTAAATCGCGTAACATTTGAACCTCGGTTGAAGCTCTCGTTTCATCTATTAATTCTTGAGTGACTCCTCGCCTTGCCATCTCTCCTGCGTTAAAAATAATTTATGTAAGTACATCATATTATTATTTGTACTGTATGTCTTGTTCAATCAACAAAATACTAGGGATAACGCATTGATTTGATGTCAGTACGAATGATTAATAATCTGCGAATTTCGAGTTCAGTCCTCATTCTATATATTTCTCGATGTGAAATGAAGAGATTTAATTTGGTAGGAAAAATTAAAATTAAAAGTAATATTGTTTTGTAGATTAAAAAGAATAAGAATTTTAAGGATTAAACTGCTTTGAGCAAAATTAGTAAAAAGAATAAGAGTATGAAAGTAGAAGGTATCTTAATTTTCGCCATCTGGCGAGACATTACAAAATCATTAACAAAATATTAATTTAATAATCTATTACCTTCGATACAATCCAACGTTTTCTCATCTTCACAAATGTCGTATGGCATATTGCCATCTGCATTAACTGCTAATAAATTCGCACCTCTGGCAATGAGGTATTTGACTAAATGCAAGTGACCACACGTAGCAGCAGCGTGTAACGGTGTCCATTTCTCACTATCTTCCGCATTCACGTTAGCACCAAATTCAATGAGTAGCTTCATCATTTCCTCATTATCATCTATACAACACTGATGCAGTGCTGTTAAACCATCTTCGTTCGTTGAGTCAGGATTCACACCCTTCTTCAAAAGTCTTCTTACTAGAAAGAGATAAATGTTGACAATGTGGTAAGTCTCCAACATATAGATGTATACGTTCCAAACAATATATATACAAAATTTCTTACCTTCATCAATGTCGTTCCTCGCTGCAGCTTCTAACAACATAACACTATCGCTAAAGTATATATGACGTTTATTACTCGTATGCCTAGTTTGGTGTCGCAGCCATTCCTTCTCACGTTGCCTCCATACTTTTAATTGTTGAAGTCTACGATGACGTGCCAAGTGTAACCGTTCTTGCGTGGTTAGTCTTTCAACGTGTACCATCTCTGCCACTAACTCGGAGTGTTCCATTGTTATATGCTTGTAATTTTTGCAGATATATTTATCTGTTCATGCAAAAGAGAAACAAGAAAACATCACGAAATGTTAATATAACAGTTAGCATTTTATATATACATATACATAATGCTTTTTTGTAATGTATCAAGAGAATAAAATAATTTGTTCCAGAATAAACATACGTGTCATAAATGCTTGTCACATTTGACTTTATCAACTGTAGCATACATTAAGGTTTTTGTTTAATTAATATATTATTAACATATTTGAGAAGATAATCATAAAATTGAAAAAATAATGCAGTTTCAGTTTTATTTTTACTCCTACAAAGCCAAGGATAATTAAAAATTTTTTATTAAAAACACTGAATGTCATTCTGATGATTTTCACTTATTTCAATAACACATTTCAATAACGTAGCTTAATTGATCCCTGAATTATATCTAGAGGGAATGATGGCATATTTTATTGCAGATGTTCTCTCAAACTTATCAAGTATTTAAGTAAATATTTGCACAAATGTTCATGCCAAAAATGCTGCTAAAAAAGTTTTTTATAAATAGTAATGAGCAATGATTTAATTTAAAACTGTCCCTTTAAAACTTTTGTTTGTATTTCTAAAAATATTTCCTAAGATTAATGATTTATTTTCAGAATTTTGTATATAAAGAGATATCTTTAGACATAGAATAACAATGTAATATTTTAAAAATAAGTTATTGAAATGTTTCTATATATATATTTGCTTTGATAATGTAATGAAAATCTTTGTTAAGTATATATAGACTATATGTATCTGTGACACATCCATAATAAATTCTGTTCTTAATCTCAGATAATACACGTCATTAGATCAAGAATGTACATATTTAAACATTCTATAATCTCGGTATACAAAGTTTTACATCTCAGAAACAGTTTATAAAAAAACCGGAGGCCTAGCTGCACATAAGTCTCGATAATGTCAGTTTCTATGTAAATTAACTTTAATCTTGTTTCAACTTATTCTTCATATTTTTCTAATTCTTAAAACTAAAGAGAAAAAGATAAAGAGTTAATTACACCGAGATTAAATTACATTGGTAAAAACAGAACAGACATAAACATCACGCTTGTCCTTCCTCAAAAGAAAGTCGCTACAATCAAACGGGAAGAAATAAATGTCGAAGTTGTTTATGGATATAGAGATTAAAACGATGTATTTTTTTTTTTAGAAAACTATTAAGATAGAGGAGCACTTGATTCTCCAATTCGAATCAATTGCACGATTTCTAAGTCAATCTAACGAGACGAAAGGTGCGTAAGAGACGTATAGAAGGATACTTGCTGATTGTAGATCAAGCCTGGCGCCTGGTTGCACGTTATTTCGCGCACAATCACCGTTGAAAGGTAGTCGGCAAAACAATATTCCGTCTCGCCGGAATTCATTTCGTACCTTCCTCCTCGTGTCACCGCGTTCACGTACGGAGGTGATCGGAAACACGGTGGAGCACGTCGTCGAGGCAGGATGGACTTGACTTCCTGCCAATTACATTCGCTCGGCTTTCGGAGTGTTTCGGAGGGCAACCGAAGCCGTTTGCGTGATCAAGGCCAGGACGCGCGGCGTATCGCGCAGGATCTCACGGGAACGTGAGAAAGGCTCCGGGTAGAAAGGGGAAGGGAGAGGTGTTTTAATTGTCGCGGGGGACAGACACGAGGATCAGCGCAATCGAGCGATGCGCCGAAAATCGAGAGAACAGTATAGAGCGCAGTTCTCTCTTATTCCTTATATATTTAAATCTCTTTTTTTACTTACGTTAAACGCGTGGCTCGACACGCGGTAGTTGCGGTGGTTGCGGTGCGTATGATCCGCTTTCCTAATTCCTTCTCCCCCTTATTTCCTTGGCGATCTCGATTCGATCGCTCCAGCGCAATGTAACGAGCGACGACGAGGACGAGGCGGTCGGACCGAGGACTCGGACTCGAACTCGGACGCACAGCGGTGACAGCGGGGCGATTCATTCACGTCGCGCTTCGCGCCTACCGCGATGTAATACTGTAATCTACGACATAATCCGCGAGCGAGCGTGCGCGTTAACGTCGTCTCCGGTCTCGCGGAATAAGATACTGTGATCACTGTGTGGCCGGTGGTCAGAAAATACGCTCGCCTCGCGCGCGTAACGCGTTCCCCCGTGCCTGCCAGCGCGTGCAGCCGCGGAAACGTCTACCTGTCGGTCGCCATTTTTAAACTACCTGCGAGAGATCGCGCCCGCGCACGCCTCGCCTCACCTGTTTCGGTCCTCGGCTAGTCTCGCCTGGCCTCGCCACGCGCTGCCCTTCACCACCCTTCACCCGAGGAGGATCGAGCGACCACGAGCGACTGGTCTCGCCGGACTCGTGGTAGTCGCGGCTCGCTTCAGCTCGCTCGAATCGTCAGCGAATGAACGAGATGAAGGCGCTTGGCGCATGCTCGCCAGTCACCGGCGATCGGCGAACACCAACGCGCGCCGCGGTGCCGATCGGCTCAATACTCACGGCAATCACGGCTGCGCCACTTCCACCTCGCCCGTGGAATAACGTTATTGCGTAACCGTTTTGCGTTATGCGCCAGCTGGTCGATAAGCGGGGAGTCCTCTCGATGCTCTCACATCGTTTGGAATTTTCGGTCCGGACGAACTGATCGACGAAGCGTGAGTCTGCCGCGCTCCGCTGATTTTCAAATTGACTTAAATTCTTAGGCGCCGTACTTTGAGTCCGGATTACATTACTGATTACGCATTCGGCATTCGAGATTACGGATTATGAATTACCATTTCGACAAATGTAGATTAACTTGAATCTCGAATTAATCTACTCTTTATCTTTTTCTGATTTTTAGAAACAGAAAAAGATAGGTAAAAAAATATTAAATCGAGATTAAAGTTGATTTATATTGGTAGAAATGGAGATTATATTAGAAATTAAAAATTCGACTAGTCAGATAATTTTAATTCATACAATCTCGAATGCCTAATGTGGTACAAGCTTGAAGTCGTTTTTTTTTATCACTCACATATACATTTTTTTAATTACGTACGTATGACAAATGTTTTCCTGTTATGAGAAATTATCTGTCACATGTGTATGATATCAACATTGCAGAAATGTATTGTCATATCTGTGTGCAGATAATGCGATAGTCCCTTTTTTTCTCGCAACTACATTCCCATATAAAACACAATGAATCAAATGGGATTTAAATCGTATTAAAAACATTTAATTCTTCATTAAATTTTCATTACGTAATTTTAATTAGTACCATAAACTTGATTAGTATAACATGAAAAAGTAAGAAAGTTTTAATTAATTAGTCATATATATCAACACATATCAAATAGATAGTAATACGTATCAAACATTTCTCTCAGTGTAGTTAGATTGAAATAAAAATTAAATTACACTGATAGAAACGGGTATTAAACACACATTTTTACATCAATCTGTGAAGGACATCTTTAATGTGCATTACGTCGGAATGTTAAGAATGACAATGCCGACTGAGAGACGTGCATTAATTACATAACTGTTTCGCGATTCAAGTTTCGCAATGAAATCCATGTATTCCAAATCGAGGTGTGTGTTAATAAAAACAAAATACAAATCTTTTTTTCATTTCTATAAATTAAGATCGATTCGTACGTTTGAAGTCTTGAAGACGTGCGCCCTCATCATCGATCATGCGCGTGCTCAGATGACTCATCCGCGAATTTACCGTCATTCCTGGTCGTGACATCGTACGATTGCGCTCGATATTTGCCTCATCGTTGCATAGAAAAGTGATCTTGATCGCGGTCGCGAGCAGATAAGAACGAATCTTATCATTCGGCGACGGCGACGGCGGCGACGGCACGGTACCGTTTACCACCGGTTCTCCATTCGCAGTGCCACGTCATGCTGCGAACGACGACCTTGGACGTCGCCTCCCGCCGAGCTTGATCAACTTTGTCTAATCTCGTCGACGTGACGTTGTCAACATCCGGAATCCGGACATTCCGGACGTCCACGTGCATTGTTTACCGATATGGAAGGACGCGGTGGTGGCGCCGGCAGTGGAGCGCATCTCGCGGTTATTGCTGGCATTTTTGCGACCAGTGGTAGTCTTCTCGGCAAGCTCGCCGGTGGCGCTGATGCATCGTCATTGGTGAGTTGGCGGCCGATTCGAATCGTCGGTGAACAGGGCGAAATATGTAATTTTATGAGTCTTCTTTTTACTTTTCTTTTCTTTTTTTTTGAGAAAGATCCGGAGACGCTGAGTAGATACGTTCCATCATAGAGCGCAAAATTTTAATAGGCAGCGCTACTATTATAAATATAAAGCTCTTTTGATATTTTAAATGAATTAGCTAAAAGTGATTTTCTGGAAATCTTTTCAAATTTAACAATAGAGCGTTACAGATCTTATTAACTGTACCAACTGTCTGTGGCAACTCTGCAGGGGCATCTTTTTCAAAATTAAAAATAATAAAGAATTATCTGGGAAATACAATGACACAGACGCGGTCCTGCAATTTAGCTATGATATCAATTGAAAAAGAATTGGTGAACAGTTTTGATTATGTAATCGATCTTAACAGTCCTAACGATTGAAGACATAATCAGAATATTTTTCATAAACTAAAGCCAGAAAATGTAATATGTTGCATTAAGCGTCAAATATATTATTAAAAAAAATATGAAATTTATTGTATTCGTATTCCTGTATTGCAAATTAGTGGAAATTCCTTTTTTTTTAGTTAGCTAAATTTTGTAAATAAAAATCCGCAGTCTATGTAGGCAGTTTGATAAATCAGTGACTTTTTAGGAAGAGACTATGGCTGTGGTCAAAGTCTCACTACAAATGCTTTGAAGCATTTGATGGACCAATTAGAAGAAAAAATTTTATAAACTGACCAGTTAAAAAATGCTTCAAAGCGTTTGCACCATAGCGTTGACTGTGGCCTATGTTGAAAAATAAAACGAATTTTAGAGATAGTTATCGCTTTGAGCGTCGAGTGGCTTACCTCTCAGTACGATTGACTCGCAATTTGTAGATCCGGTGGATTCGATCTCACTTGCACCCACATACACAATTTTTCGCATTAAGGAGCCGAAAATAACTACTTCATCTGGTGATTATGAGATTTTTGATTATCAGTGCCAATTGCCATTGGCAGAGGATTCGTGGTTCAGAGACTTAACAATTCTTGTGATGGGGCGCAAATTCCAGCATAGTTCTAATAAATAAAGGCGATCGTAATGCCTCCGTATATATTCACTAAAATATGTATTATGTATAGATCTTTCCGAGTCACGATAATAATATCACTGGACATATATGGACGTTATTACGATTACCATTTTTGGCCTATGTTGAAATTTTTTTTGTGTCTCATCACAAGGATTGCTAAATTTCTGAAGCACCAATCCTCTGCCAATGGCAATGAATCGAACGGCGCTGGTGATCTCATAATTATCAGATGGAATCATTTTCAGCTCCTTAATGTGAAAAATCGCGTATGCAGGTGCGATCGAACTCGGATCTATTGCAAGATCGCACTGAACGGTAATTCGATGCTCAAAGTGATAAATATCTTAAAATTCGTTTTATTTTTCAACATAATCTACTTTTAAAAAATCTCTGATTTATTAAACTGGTGGATTTTTTAGATTGCAGATTTTTTATTTACAAAATTTAGTTTTTAGAAGAAAAAATTAATGGTTAAGAGCAAGGTTTTTTGGGTAACGCTAAATTAAAAAGTTAAAAGTTAAATTAAAAAGTTAAAAAATGAATTAATTTTAACTTCATTTAGTTACATTTTAGACTCTTCACTTTTTAACTTTACATAATTATATTTTAACTTTTACAGTAACTTTTAACTTTTAATTTAGTTATTTAAAAGTTAACATCGGGATTGGATAATTGGCGTTATACAGATCCCTATTCTTTATAATATATTCGTGGATTATAATATATTCGTGTTCGTCAGAGATTTATTTTTCTAATTTTAAATAAATTTTAAATATTTCATTTAAAGAAAAAGTCTGAAAGCGATCGTCATGATCTAAAATCATGATTTTCTCGAAAAATATGCAGAAGTGCAATTTACTGTTTTATAAGGATTATTTTTTGGTATTCTAGAATAATCACGTAAAAGCTGATCAAAATTCATGAAATACATATGTGTATCTCTCGTTGTTAGTTAAAAAAAGTTAACTTTTTACCTTAGTTTTTTAATTTAGTTAAAAGAAAAATTAACTTGAAATCATGAAATAAAACAAATTTAACTTTTAACTTTTTAATTACTTTTTCCATTAACTTAATTTTTTTTAATTCAATTAATGCCACTATTGATTAACTTTTATCTTAACTTAATTAAAAAAAAATTAACTTACCAACCCTGGTTAAAGGATTTAGAATATTTTTAATTTGTACAACGTGTTTATAGCAATGCGTACCAATACTTTTTCTATGCGAAGTATTATATAATAAGAATATTTAAAAAAAAATTCACCGAGAAATGTTTAACGCAAATGAACGAAGAAGGCCATTCTTCATCAAAATAGATCTTAATTGATATATAAATATAACGATATGTTTGTTTAAACTGGAAATTGTAAAATTCACATAAAAGTGTCACTAGGTAGCAAGATCATTTTCATCAAATATCACTTTTTTCATTTATTTGTATTGATAATAATAAGAAATGTATTTTTATATACATAAAACTGTTTTAACTATTTTGTGTGTGTGTGTGTGTGTGTGTGTGTGTGTGTGTGTGTGTGTGTGTGTGTTGTAATAATAACTTTAATAACTTTGTGTGCATTTACAAATTGGACAATATTTGAACAATATTTAAACAATATTTGAAAAGGAAACAAGAAAAAAATACATGCATCTAAATTGATAAATAAGTGAAAATGACGAGTTAACAGTAAGAAATTAAAAATAGATCAAACGTTAGAAGTTTAACACTAAAACTAATAATAAAAAGTTAAAATGTAAAGATATAAAATATAATGTTCACATGTTTACTTTCTTTTTGCGGTAGTCATCATTGTTTCTAAAAGGAGTACTTCTCATCTTCATGATCGTGTGCAACACCATAGGATGTACGTTTTTTGTCAAAGCGCTTCATGCTAGCGGATCTTCTTTGCCGATAACGATCGCCAGTGCAGCCACGAACTATATTTGTTCGGTGAGTTGTTAAATCTTATAATTAATCTCATAAATAATATTTTTAGATAACACGGTTTAACGCGATCTCCCTCTCGTGAGATTTTAATCTCAGGTTAAATTCTTCAATGAACTTAAACTTGATTAACGAAAATCCCCTGGCATCAGTAATTATTTTGAAGTAATAAGTAAAGAAAAAAAACTTTTTGAAAATTAAACTTTAGGAGACTTCACACAAATGTCATGATTAATATAGTTAATAATTACTCAATTGAAGTTTCAAAGAATTTTATCCCAATTTTAATTCGCAATCATTATAATGACATATAATGAAATTATAAAGAAAAAAGAAAAAAATTATATCATTGATATAACTTTTTTCTTTATAATTTTAGCTAACTTTGCATAAAAAAAAAAGTTCGACTTTAAATTTGAAAACTTGTCATTGAAAGAGATACAATAATTTTTATTTAGAAAACCGTAAATCAATGATATAATAATAATATTCTTAAATTTTAATAGAATTCTATTTCAACGAAATTTTAATTTTCGTGATTTATAAAAATACTGAAATTGAAAATTAGAAAGTTACTGTAACCTGCCTTTTTGTAAAGAAAAAGTCTTCTTCAAATTGGAAAATCCATCACCAATGAAATTAAAGTCGCGACAGGACGATCATCCATCGTATTTATCACAGAAAGAAATGAGATCGCCGTGAAACATCTGGCAAGATATATTTTCGAGAAAGTTTTAACATTGGTAATGGAATAAAATGAAGTAGGGAAATAATCTGCCGAAGGACATTTGTCGGTAGCAATTATTTGTCTATAGCCGGTGGTCTGATATACTTCCGAGAGTCGGTTCGCAAAGAGTGAAAGTTGTTTCGCAAACTAGACGCAATTCCACGAGTGTGTACAATGCGGTCATAGCAATTATATGTGCACAGGTACATGGCGATTGAACGAGAATTGTATGATATGATACACGCTATTGAAATGCAATCTCGATAATAGTATATTACACACTGGGAAATTACGCACTGCGCCAGAATTATTAATAAAATAATAGAAATAATGACGTTTACATATCATTTCGCGAATATTTCTATTCTTTCCTTTTCTAAACGTGAAATATTAGCAAGATTTTGTCTCATTAGTTTATTAAGTAAAAATGATCAGAAATATAATCGTTTTACACGTCACGACAGAATTCTTTTGTAATTCTCCGTGAAAATTGATTTAATTCGTTCGCGCGATAACTATAAGTAAAACGACATGTATATATATCGATTACGTCGGCATGAAATTAAGTATTTATGAAATTAAGTTTGGGTTTGCGAGGATATACATAGATGCGCTTTTAAACTTAAGAACGTCATCAATTGGTGAATCTCAAGAAATAAAAATGAAGTTATATCCATACCTATAGTTTGTCCTATATATTATCTTATATGAAACACGGCTTGCTGATCACATTGAGTTCCAATATTTTATATTTCTTTCATAGGTAATTTTTAAGTGCGAAAACAAGAAGACTTTCTTTTTGCATGAATCTATAATTCGGTGCAATAGTAATAATAAAAAAAATTTGGCCAAAATTAGTGAAAAACATAGGTATATAACATTTTCAATGTTTTTTATAATTTATATCTGCCACGTTTTTTACACTTATTTTTTTTTCATTTATACTCGTGAAAGTTGAAATTTAAGTGTATTTTTTCAAGCACAGTTTAATTGTGATTTTAATATTTTTACAATTAAATCATAATTTAATTGTAAAAATATTAAAAATCCCGATCATATTATGAAATGCTAATTTTATAAATATCCTTCTCGAAGGCGTTCGTAGGCTACATCGTATTTGCTGAATCCACCTCATTGACCTGGTGGTGCGGAACTTCCTTGGTACTTCTCGGCTTGATGTTGATCTGCAATGTTCCCGCTGAAAAAAGCGCATCCGCCATTGAGGAAAAATTGAAACATCAATAGCTGACGATGGACACTTTTATATTCTGAGCAAAAGCGATGATGTCACAACGGTACGATTATTTCCATTTTTGTATTATTGACATCGACAGATATATTTATTATGTCTTTACGTCGGAAATACATTGTATTATTTATGAAGGATAAAAATGAATTTCAATGTATAAAATGAAGGTATCAAAGAGTAGGTAGATAGATTATTATTTGTTACGGATGTTATTAAGTATTATATTTATATGTATGAAGCAGAGTTATATATTCTTATTGCAAATAAAATATTCTATGTTTCTATTTTTTCTATATAGCAATTTTTTGTAATAAATAGCAGTTATAATTTTGAAGTGTATCGACGTAATTGCTCGAACACACAAGGTGACGTACTACAATGTGCATGTATATACACGTAATGTATTATTAGATCGATCATCAAACGCAGCAAATTATTATATGCGAAATTCATTCGGGATAAAAATAATCAGGCTTAAAGAGAATTGTTTTGCATTCTCCTCCTATTCTAAAAATTATTTCAAAAACATCTTGAAAATCTCGAGAATAAAACGCGAGAATATGATAAATTATTTTTTACAGCAGTATAAGAAAAATATAGATTTTAGATTTCTTAAAATATTCGCTTTATGAGATCGACCTATTTTTTGTATTTCTGTATGCGGATTGGATAGATTTTACGTCGAGTTTAAAATGAAATTTCGAAAATCCACATCAAGCTGCATCTATTTTAGCGAAGTGGATATTTATGTCTACAATAACGATGAGTGAAATGACGATGACGAGGAATAGACGACGAGATGAATATTTCTTCTGTTCCTTTTTTAAATCATGCTAACATGATGCCTTTCCCCGTTCGAGCCGTCAAGTATAATGTTTCACATTGACGCATTAACGAGGTGAAATTAGCGTGTACAGCAAATTATACATCGTTATTATTACGTTACGCCCATGGTGGCGGTCTCGACATCGATATAACGCGTAATGAAGATGGAGATGTATTTATGTCCCGGGATGTAAATATATTTACTACGAATATACGGCGAATGAATATATACGGCAACTGATAGCGGGCTATAACCGGACGCTGGGCCAATCGATCCCTGTTGACATTAATTCGCCCGCGGGTATCGAGATAGTTATCAGAATGATATCACACGCGCACATCAATTTCAACGCAAAATTGAGACCCATTGGCTTTTTCGTGTGCAACATGGTCTCATTGTCGTGATTTCCAACATTCTCTTCGGAATTATGTTGGAACAAGTGAATATTGCATTTTATCATCATTAGCAAACATAGGATAAATATCGAATAAATATCAGGTAAAAGGAAACAAATATTGGTTTATATATCAAATAAGAGAATACGTTATTATGGATGAAAACGTTATTATTGTAATTGCAATTATATAAATATGAGAAAATTATAAAAGGAGAAATTACATTATCTTATTTAATGGAAATGCTTGAAATATTTCTCGCTTTCAACGCCATCTCCTCGCTTTTTCAAGATGCACTACTAGCAGCGGGAAGAATGCGTTTCGATAGGATATGTGAGCTCATTCAGGATTGCGTCGTACTCTATACAAGTATACACACCGATGTTCGGCCACGACGCAAGCGTAGCCCAGTAGCCCGTTGTGCGAGTTCTATTACACTAGATTTCTCGTTTGTAGGGCAGGGTCGAGGGACGGGAGGGAAAGAACGGGAGTTAGGGAGTGAGAACGGCCTTTATCGAGCGGCTTCTGCGCGAGCTCGTTCCAACGCTAACGCCGTCGTTCTCGACGTTTTCACCCCCAGGGGCGGATTACCCCCTCCGATACGTCGCCGGTAACTTCACGGAACGCGTAACTGCTGTCTCCTAGTTTAGAAGACATCGTGAGGAGTTTCAGCCCTTGTTGGTTAGACAAAGAAGTCGTTAATCTTTCAGTGAAGAAACTCTCTCATTTAAGACCTCCTTAAGTGGAGATCTACTTCTTAATTAAAGATTTCCGACTCACAATGAGATTGTAAATACTGCCGTTTATTTAAGATCTGGTCAGATCCGGTAAAGATTGTGTTACTTTCATAAATTCCAGAAAATCCTCACGAGTCTCTCCGACATCAGACTCTCCGTCGAGATAAAGCCTCTTCATCTCGAGCTAGGATCCGAACTGTCTCAATTCGGTCCTGCCGATCCCCACCGCGTTTCGCACGTTCTACCCCTTCCCATTCCGTCGCGACAAATCTGTTACGAGATTTCCACCTTCATCCTCGCCCACCTCATGGCAATGAATTTGAACGGGACGCAGATTCCCGCGGACGGGGTGAGAACGACGACGTCGGGCATTCGTGGCATCTGCGTCGATTCCTACATAAAAGAAAGAGAAAGGAGAAAGGGTGAGAAAGAGTGATATATGATTTTCCTTGCTTCTTGTTACGGCCGCGGATCTAGACGCTCGTATCTCCACTTTGTGGTATCCAATGCAGCGGGTGAGAATAGCTTCTTAAAAGAATGATCCGATATATCCTTTCTCGCTACCGAAACATCGGATTGATCTGACCTGACGGGCCAGACGTTGTTCAGTCCACTGCAATCGATCGCAATAGTGCTTCGAATACAAGAGCTCAAGGTGCGCGACCTCCGCGAGTGTGCAACTACTCGTCCTGCGACGATTTATCTCGTTTATCCATTACTTGTCTAATTCCGAAGTCTGGTGTTTCCAGAAGGTACCTCAGGTGTCAGGTGCGAAATCCTGTCTCAGGACGAGCTGTGCCTTGTCGGAACTGGCGAAACGCGCATTCGAGGCAAGCTGTTCGCGCGCAGTGGTAGGATCTACCCCACTATCCTGCACGTTACTCCAGCCGCTGTTCCGCTGTGTTCCGCCATCCTCCCTCATTCCTTCTTCGTCGCAGTCCAGTTTCCCCCACTTTGCGTGCACCCCGCCTTTCTCTCTCTCTCTCTCTCTCTCTCTCTCTCTCTCTTTCTCTCTCTGTTTCTCTTTTCCTCTCTCTTTTTCTCTACTCTTTTCTCACCCCTCACTGTTCGCCACTAGGAAAACCCTCGCATCTGCTCTTCACACATGTTTGTTCCTCACTGAGAGCGGGGCAGTTTTCGTACGACGCGCCCTTCCGTCGAGTCGCCGAGAAAGAGAGAAAAAAAGAGAGAGAGAAAGAGTGGGGAAGGAATAAGAGAGGGAGATAGGAATGCACACAAATTGCGGTGCAATCTACTGCAATGGTGTGTGACAGACGAGGCTGAAAGTGTAACCAAACGATGGAATTAAAGAGGCGCAATCTACCACGATCGTCCGCCTCGGGAATTCCTTCTCGTAGAAGCAATTGAGCGAAGTGCAAATGCTTTCTCGTTCATACCATCTGATCTCAGAGATAGAAAGAGAGAGAGAGAGAGAGAGAGAGAGAGAGAGAGAGAGAGAGAATGAGATAGATGAAAAGAAGGAGAAAGAGAGAGAGCGAGAGAGAGAGAGAGAGAGATAACTCCCGCGAGTGCAACGAGCTAATCCACGATAACGCAGAGCAATTTCTCCCAAAGGGATTCTCCTCGGCATCTTTTTCTTGCGATATCAGTGTGAAACGTGAATTGTGCAGGTGCGTCTCAAATGCTTTTTCATCTTTTCTCTTTTCGGAGATTGCCCTTTGGACAGATGCGTTCCTTGACCAAGTGTTCATTCATCGCGGATGATGAAATTATTAATCTTCATAGCTGCTTTGTTATTATGTACGTAAATAAGTATTCTAATATCGTCGTTCTCACATTAAAGCATTCGTTTCGATTCTTTGAGAGAAATATCAGCGAACTAGATGCGAATTTGCTACATCATTTATAATACGTACAGCTTTTAGCTTGATTACAGGCTAATTGCAATATGCGCTTTATACGAGATCAAAGATTGAGATCAAAGGAAATTCAACAGCTGATCTAGATAGAATTGACGAGAGAATTTTATGATACGCGTCACGTTGACACGTTCCTATTTTAATGAATTAAATTTATGCAATTGATTTGCACAAGAAAAAAAGCTTCCCATAAAAACTTTTCGAATAACAATATCTGCCGATTGGATGGATACCATTGGTTTTTGCACTTTTTTGTTAGATTTACTGGCCACACAAATCGGCTCGCAGTTTTATTTTAAGAGTAGGTCAACATCACAGGATGCGCTGCACTTTCGCATGCAATTGCATTTGAATCTGAATAGCAAATTGATAACTTTTATATAGTAATAAAATAGCGGCATTCTCAGTTGCGAATATAAAATAAATCTGGATAATATCGAATATCCTGAAGGTTATTCGTACTTGTGTTAGTGATTATAATACCGATGCTTCGTTTTACGAAATGAAGATACTCTCTTTAAAATAAATTACGTTTTATATATGTAGATTATTATTAAATCAGATTGATAACAGAATTTTATAGGCGTCGACTGTAATTACAATAAATCAAAATTTTACATATTTATTGTACTTATTTATTTTTACATATTTATTATACCTATTTATTATGTAAATCTCTCTCTATACTTACAGATTTATGAACCGAATGCCAATGTAATACTGATATGATTAAATGAACCGATGAAAGATTAAATAACATAGATAAATAATGAAAAATTATCTTTCCGGTATTGCAATTGCATAGTTATTCTCTTTATCTTCTCTGTATTACGATAAAATGTTAAACTACTATGACCAATTCATTTTTGAGGCAAAAGTTTTAATGCGAATAAAATAATATTTTTGAAATAAAAATAATATTTCTTTAAACTTTTCAGTTTTTAATTTTCAAATATTAAATTAACAGCTGTTAATAATTTTATCAATTCAAGAGTTGTTTAAAAAAGACAAAAACAATTTGATATTTAATATTATGTTATATTAATTGTGATATTTAATATTATGTTATATTTTACATTTAAAAAAGAGCTGTTAAGTTTTAATATATATTATATTAAAAAAAAATTATTAGGTTTTAATAAAAATAAACGTTTTTAAAACATGATTTTTTTCTATCTTGAAATTTGTATATAGTTTCCAAAATCTTATTTTAAGAAATTCTTTAACATTCAAGTTCCTCCTGTACTTTTTAACTAAAACTACTTATGTCCTGATCATGCGCCTTTAAAACAAACTCATAATATAGTGATAATTCATACTAATTCACTTATTAATTAGCGATGTGATATTAATTACGAAGTCGTCGTAAAGAGTCCGTGAATTGTCGTTGCAATTAATATAACTTTCAGCTACATCAATCAACTTTTTTCTTGGCGGTCGACCAAATTAATTAATTCAAATAAGGAAAGCGAAATTTCTTCATCTTCGTCGTATCGCAATTACATATTTTATTACGTTCTACAATTTTCATCGAAAATAAACAATTGCGAGTAAATAAAGCGTTTCGCGTGTTTTATTCATTTAATGTGTCTCGCCTTGGCGAACGAAATCAGAACGCTTGCTGCATCGTAAAGTGTGTTTTGCCGTTATGTAGCAAAATATGTCGTGTCAGCATCAAACCAATATATTGGGCTAGAATTTACATAAACGCATGCAGCCTTGTGCTTCTGTCATATCCGAGTGCAAGCAAAACACGTCTATTCCTATGCGCCACTTTGGCCAACGGAAACGCTATTTTTCTGCCAAGAAATATTTCGACTTGGTGTCCTTGACAGTGAACAGAATTTTCTCTGTGCGATCAATCGCACTATCTACTTGAATTAAATATTGTACGGAGAAATTTGTTCGTTGAAGGCTAAATCTCGGACACCATTATATGCACACCTGACTATATTACTGTGGTAAAGTGGGTTAACGTACTTTCAGGTCCTTATAATCCATCTTATTGATCTTAAAGTAATCGATAAACTCGCGTTCCCTATCCATTTTCTGAAATAATGCCAGCAGTTTTTAACAAGGATTTCGGTTGCCATTTATAACAACTCTTCGCGAATATTCGCTATTTCTATTCTACGATGACGTAGCTGCTTTCGACGCATATAATTTAAAGGCGCGTCATTGTTCATTCGAGAAATCTCGATTTGCCTGTTTTTAAGACGAGATCACGCGACATACGTCAGAAACGCGGCAACGACAATTTATCAATAACTTGTCCCACTTTCTTGAAAGAATAAGCGCACGTTTCCTCTTTCGAACAAGGCAATCGTGCTTCATGTATCGCTAATCGATACTCAAGACAAATTCCTTCTATCATTATTTTCGCTGCGCCAGCCATGTATATCATCTTTGAGAAAGTTTTTCAACCAATATTTTTTTTCTCTTGCAGGGCGTCACTATCGTAGCAGGTAACTTCTTAAAGACGGTTCTATTTTTCACACAACACACCGCTCTGTATTGAAAAGTTGATCGCTTCCACTCGCGCGCCGAAGATCTGCTTAAAACGCGGCCCCTTTCCGTTTTTCCCATGGCCGTCCGAGGCCAGACGAGAATGAATTCGCATGTAAACGATACCTTCCCCGTTGGGACGACCATACAGGAGTTCGATAAAGAGTCCGCAAAAAGCAAGACGTGAATATAAATGCGCGTTCGCGCTTTGAGAATCAGAACGTACGTGCTTTTCTTTTCTGAAATGCAGTCTTACGTTACGTAGGCAAATGCAGCTATCGAGAGGCACGATTGCAAAAGCGATAAGCGAGGCTCTCCAAATGCAGAAGAAAATTCAGAATAACGTCATGCATGATAATGTTAGCGAGCTGGAATAAATCACCAACGATTACCGACGTGCTAGGATAATAAATTATCAAGGCGACAGATAAAAACAGAAACAGGGGGGGGGGAGAGAGAGAGAGAGAGAGAGAGAGAGAGAGAGAGAGAGAGAGAGAGAGGAACTGATAATATTGCGAATGCCGAAAGAAAAAAATCGATCGAGTTGAGAGTCACGTGGTTCACGCAATTTCGCGCTGCGTACCGTCGATGATACGAGCAGATACGTGACGATTTGACAGACTCGATCGCGATACATTGAGGATGTTGCTTGACAAATTGTATCTCCACCTTGCCGATGGAAATCGAATCGGATCGTCAAGAAATAAACTCAAGAGACTGAGGATGACTGCAGCCGAACGAGGACTTGTGCACGACTCGCGTTTTTAAATAACAGTAATATTATAAGAACGCGCCCGACATCGCGCCGGCATCATGGGGAATGGCATGAACAAGGTGAGAAATTGCTTTATCAAGAAAGCTTACTTTCAGATCGATACTTGGGCTTTTAGCTGAAAGAGAAGGGAACGAATGCATTTTTCATACCGGTAGAAATGTAGATCAGGATTCAAGAAATTCTCTTCTATTCAAGAATAGTCTCTAGAACGAAATTGTATAGGACGTCTCAGTTCTCGCGAAACATATTAAATATTTATCGCTTTGGATTATTTTTTTTGATGGATATAAATTCTAAAACGGGATCGAAACGTTTGATATTCAATTTGCATTTATTTAGCGAGTCTTGTATAATTTATTTGATAATGTTGCATTCTCTTTCCTTCTCATTTTCAGTTATCAATATTTCTTATTATCTATTATATGAAATATTTGAGAGCTTTTATCGTGGACGCACGAGGCGTTTTAAAATATTCGCTTTTGCTTCTGTCGTCTCAACTATTCATTCTATCGTCTTCTTTAGCCTATTGATAGACAGCAATTAATTGGCTACTTCATACAAAAGATTTAAGTATACAAGCGTCTAAAGAAACTTGTCTTAAAAATTTAATGATTCTGAACAAAATGAAAGAAATCAAAGGACACTGTGAAGATTCAACTAATTTTTTGTTCTATTAATAATTCCATTTAAAATCTTTCAAAGTGACTTTTTTCTTTACAAAGAATTAATTATATGTTTGTTATCGCTCTGGATTGCAGATATCCGGTGGCTATTAAACAATAGCCACCGGATTTTTATTAAACGCATCTTTTTTTTCTCGGAGCAACAAGGGATGAGGTTTTCTTTTTATGGAGTGACTAGAAGTTCCATTCTGATCGAAGGATTGACTTCACGTCTTTATTACTTACTGGACAACTTATTTAAACGCGTTTCAATATAACGACTTACTAGCGTTGTCGTAACCGTGAGCTTAACGACCGACATAATATGCTTGATAATAATAAAATTTTACGTCCGGTAACGGACGCGATCATACGGTTCATAATCGCGAAACGGAAGTACGAGAAATAAACCTGACAGAAATGTTGCGAAGAGATGAATCATTTACGCTAATCCCCTTTGATTACGATTGATTTATAAAATACGATAGAATCATTAAATAAATGATGAGTCGATAATTTAACTTACACGTTGCAACTTTTAATGCATATTTCTTCATCAAGTCACTTTATAGAATTTTATCTTACTTTGATATAAATTGTCTGCGTATTACTAAACGTAATAGACTTCAATAATTCGTTTGATTGAAGATATTGAATAGAGAATATTTTTTATATAAGAACTTTATTTTAAAATAAAATTATACAGTTACAATTTTTGACAATGACGCAATATAGAATTTTGTGAAACAAAACAAAAGAAAACGAATTAGAATAATATGTAATGTTTCTAATCGGTAATTAATTTCAATTTTATTTTTTTCCACTATAAAATGTTCAATTATTTCTATTATCTACACTGACAATAAATTAAACTATTTAAAACGAAATATAACCACGTAACATATTTTCTTTGAAACGTCTTGCTTGATAGTGTCCAAGTTTCTTTTATAATTTTATAAATTATAGCATTTCCAAATATATATATATATATATTTTACACACAAACAGTATTTCACGTTCATACATTTGAGATATCGAGAAGTACATAGACCGTGATTATCTCGTTACGATTATCTCATTTTAATCCATGATTGGTCGATGATCTACGTTCTCCAGCGAATTCGAATTGTCGCCATTCGTGAAGCTCTCATATTCCAGAGATTATCTTGAAAAAATTCCTGATCGAGTATGTCGATAATGTTCATTTTTTTCTTCCTTTTCCTTCTACATTTTTTTATGCATTTGATTTTGTATCATTTATGAGAGTTTCGATTGGTCTCGCGAGTTGCGTTTCTCACAGCTTCCGCGATCGTCATCGCGTTAATCGTTAACGGGACAACGTTGGAAATTGTAAAGGCAATATCCGTGAAATGCTGCGATGTCGTTGAAGTTTCCATTGTTGATTCCGATATATGATTTAGAGTACTCGCAGAGTCATTCCTGTCACTTTTGATGCCAATGGAAATAAATAGATTCTTTACGATAGATAATCCTTTCAATTCTCTTGGTGTTTTGCTTTTCAGCAACGACGATTTTGTATTTTTTCGACACCTGCATTTCTTTTTTCGTTTATGATGTATCACTGAAGGTTCAATGATATTCTCGGCCACTTGTTTCAACTTTAATATTCGATGTCTGATTCTTTCAATCTCGCCCGACTTCAAAATCACATCCTCGATATAGTTCGATGAAGAACGAAGTTGGGACACCGGAAGTGACAAGACGGATGACGTCAAGTTCGGAATGTTTCTCGGAGAACGTACGAGGAGGGTTTCGATGTCACTGACTGGATGATAGGTAGATCGCGATCGATTTCCCGATGTTATCTGCACACCGCAGAGAATTGCACAAACATACCCGACCACCACTGATCGGAATCGCATTTTCATCGCCAACAATACAAGCTGCACGACAATTTGTTTAATATTATTTTTATTATTATTCATTCTTTTTACGAATGTGTTGCCCTCCTTTTTTCTACGTTTATGTTTTTCTCCTCTCTTTGTTCCTGATCGATCGATGGCGAAACTGCGATGTGGTCTCGTCGATTCGGTTGTTCTTTCTCATCTAAAATCAATGCACGTGGAGGAGCGGAGAAGGGAGCAGATTCAGCGATACAGTACGGGGGGAGATGAAGGAGGGTAATCACCACGCGATAAAAAAATTCGAATGAAATTAAATCGCCGGGGAACTGAGACTAACGACCTGCGTCGGATTCAAAGAATGGATGTTTTGGTAATAGTTTATTGCGACGAGAAAATAAATGTCACACACATGAACGTTGTTGAAGAGATTGCTGTAACAGATTGCTTTTCTGGACGTCTTAATTTGCCTATCGCTCATCGCGTTAACTTCTCGAACTCATTTATATGGAAGAAAAGAAGACAATTCTTCGATGTAAAATCGAACTGGCGATTAAAATTAAACCAATATCGATCAAACAATCATGGAAAGAGAAAAACGGTAGAGTTTAAACTAATGTATGCCTTCAGTTGTAGCTTAAACACTACTCTTCAAAATTCAATATTTGCAACAGTAAGCTAATCTAAGATTACAACGCCGTTGACGGCCATCACAAATTCATCACGCAGGTTTGCTTTTTTCTCCTTCGGTCTGACCTGGATTTCTTAGTCGTCTAATCTTAAGTAATCTTTCGTCAAATAGACGTCGAAAGAGGCTCGATATTTTAAATTAGGGCTGCCAAAAAGGGAAAGATAAGAATATTTTAAGAGTGACAAATAAAAATGATTTATTGTTAATTAAAGTCACAGTTGAGGAAGTGCGCTTTATAATGTTTTAAATTATGAGTTAATTTTAATTATGAATTAATTGATGATTATGAAGTCCTTGATTATGGAGTATCTAATATTAAATATTAAGTATAATTAAGACTCGCCTCGTAATTTTCTCGCGCTTTCTTTTGCAGGTGCTTCCTGGTCTTTACGTAGGTAATTATCAGGATAGCAAGGACGCCGATCAGTTGGAGCGTTTCGAAATCACGCATATTCTGGCTATTCACGACACAGCTCGTCGTTTGCATTCCGTAAGTACAAATAATATGCGTATTTTAGAATGAATAATCGAATAATAGCGAAAGGATAGATTAGAAATATTTATATTCTCTATAAAAATACAATTATACTATATTTCGGTTGCGTTTCAGGACAAGCATTATTTATGCATCTTAGCCGCCGACAGTCCTGATCAGAATTTGTCGCAATACTTTTCTCTGTGCAACGACTTTATTCATGCCGCCCGTCTTCGCGGCGGAAACGTTCTGATCCATTGGTATATACATTTATTGTTGCATCATTTACAGGATATTTCAAAATCGCTGGATTATCGTTTTTGATTAGAATTTTTTAATCAATTTTAAATTTTCTTTAATGAAAATACCGAATCTACTATTTTTTCCCCCCCAATTATCGATTAAAAAAGCAAATTTTTTAACGAGTGAAAAATGGCAGCAAGAAAAAGATATAAACTTTAAATACGAGGAAGATACAAGTAATTTGGTCAAAGAAGCTGGTCAAAGAAGAACATTCATTGATTTTGAAAATATATAATATTCAAAAATTCCATAAAATTTGATTTATTAAAATAGAAAATAAAAGCTGAATTTTCATGAATAAAACGTTTTTTTTTAGTTTGGCGGGAATGTCGAGGAGCGTGACAGTAGCGGTGGCCTATATCATGAGCACCACCAATCTATCTTGGAAAGAAGCGCTCAAAGTCGTTAGAGTCGGTCGTTCGATTGCAAATCCGAATGTTGGTTTTCAACAACAGCTCAAGGATTTCGAGTCTAGTCGTTTACAAGACGTAAGTAATAAACACAAAGAATGTTACTTTAAATTTGTAGAAATTTTTGTTATGAAAAATTCAGACTGTACAATACAATACCTTCTTTTCTTTTTCTTTATCTATTCCTTTTGAAATATTGAGTTGTCCGGAAAGTTCATGCCGACTAACCTATATAATTTAATAAATGTACACTAAAATTTAAATCTTCTGCGTTTCAATTTTCTTTCAAAATCGGCACTTTCCGGACAACCCAATACAATGTAATGCTCTCTTTTTCCCGTAAACAGTTTTTCTTCTTGTTTCTGCGTCAGAATTTTATTCACAAAAATCTTCAAATCATTCAGTTAATGTTATTTTATATTATTATCATCAAATTAGATTTCTATTGTATTATATCTTGATATAGGAGCGTAATAGGTTGAAAGAACGATTCCCTAGCCTCGCTCTCGCCGAGTCCGACGCGGAAGTCTGCAGATCCACCCTGAGGAATTACGAAACATTGGCTCTAGCGAAAGAGGTTTGCGAAGGTAAATGCGCCATGGGACGCACTTGTCCGACCGGGCTTTGTCGTCAGGCAACTAAGAGGTAATTACATTGAAAATCTCAATTGCAAAGCGATGTATATCTTTATCTTGTCCAAGTATAATGTGATAAAAAGAGAATTACAAAAAGTTATTACTAGACTAGAAAATGAAATCAAATGGAGATGATAGAGAATGTTACGTAGAATAAATAATGTATCTAAATTACAGGACTCTGAGAAGGAAGTCATCCACCAGCAGTATCGGAAGCGTGTCATCCGGCAGGACACCTCCGCAAACACCACGGATGTTACCATCCGCACCACCCTCACCGGCTTTGCACAGATCATCTAGCGTTATGTCCACATCGAGACCGAGGAGTGGACCGGCAGGATTGCATTCTTATACAGGAGGATCCGCTCCTCCTTCTAGGTAAATCTTTTCAGAAATTCTCGAAATTGTATTATTTTATTAAAACGTTACAACCTACAATTACAATTACAATTATTTTAATTGTCATATTTATATTTATAAAAATATGAGATTGAGAAGAAAAACATATTTTTTTATTAAAAGAAAATAGATTATTTATTAAAGAAAAGAAAATAAACGGACGTGTTTTTGGACGTTACTTGGATATCGCAAACTGAGAGAACGCGTTTCTTGAGGATTAGAGGAAAATATTAAGTTAGGGCTGTTTTTCGGCTAAAATGTGCAAAAGTTCCGAGATGTATAAATTATATATCATAAAGGGTTACTTAAATGGAGTCGAGCGTATCGCTTATTTTAGGGAAACATAGAAGAAATCAAGCAAAATATTGATATATCTCAAAAATTAAACAACAGAAATTGTATTGTTAGTATTTAAATACGTATATAATTTGATAATATTCATTATTTAAAGCTAAAATCAAACGGAAATCAAGCGGAAACCAAATTATCGAATTCTTCATCAATCACTCGATAATTCAAGTTGTATGTGTTTAAGTATAACAATTAATGCAATGCTTGTAATCGCTCAATTCTCAGATGTTTTGATATCTTACTTAATAATTTTTTATCAATAAATATGTATTAGATTCATCGACTTTCATATATGTGTGATTTCCCCTACATTCCTAATATTTCCCCAAGATAAGTGAACATCACTTAATTCCGCTTAAATATAAAACTTTTAATATAATATCTAATTTGTACATCTCAAAGCTTACTCATTTTAATCGAAAAAAAACAGTCCTAACTTAATATCCCCCTTTCCGAAAGTTGAACAATGTTGATTATTCAGGGCTGTGTCGAGGGTGGATCTTTCGGCGGCGGTCGCCTGCAGCAGCAGCAACACCAATCTCTCCGCCGTAGGCAGATCGAGTGCGTTCTCTAGTAACAATTGGAGACTGACCGCCGGTTCCGCGCCGAACACGCCGAGACCGACACCGCCGGTCTCGCCACAACGCTGGCCAAGGCGACTCTCGAATCGGCCGCAATTGCCGGCACCACCGGAATCGCATCCTTCGACGATGACGTAGCATCGGGAGTTGCGCGGTTCTCTGTCGAGCCTGGTGGAATAACCGAAGGAGGATTGGCGAATCGCTCGAGGATTTTACCGCCAATATTATGTGCTTTTCATCATTGGCAGATTAAATTATGTAATTGCTGTCATTCTTTGGGAGCGATTCGGATGAGTCTTGAAAAGAGATTTCCGGTAAAAGAGAAAGGAAAGGTTTCGAAAAAGGTATATTTATGCATTATATTAAAGATGTGCCTGCGAATGATTTTTTTACATTTGGGACATTCGGAATATTTACTGGAACATATACAATTGTTCGAGAAACTATCACAGGAAGTAAGTAATGATCTTTGTGATTTTGCAAGATAATGTCATATTTGGCTTAGTTTGAACCCGTCGGAGCGGCGAGTTTCGAAGGAAACGTCGATACATCGAATGCATCGTAATGCGTTGTTGGAAATTGTTGGTGATATTGATTTATATAAATTGTTACAAGTTGTTGCTTATATACAGCGAGAAAGTGCTTTTACCATGGATGGGAACCGATGAAATTCTTCTTGTAAGGGAACACTTCGTGTTTTATGTGAGTTAATTTCGCGTCCCACAATTAGATCTTCATCCTGATTAGATTCTCTCACAGAGAAATATCTACGAGCAATGATATATCGACGGATACTGACAATCTGTCACTTAAATATATCACGAGGTTGAATTGGTACGATCGCGTATGGATCGATCTGTGAGGTGAAGTAGTAAATTGGAAAGATTGACACATTCGGGACATGGAATTAATCCTTTGGGGCTTTATCAGTTACAATAATAATTGCGTGCAATTAAGTGCGAGAGATTATTTCGCGCTTTTATGGCGTAGTTCAATCGTGCTCGTTAACGATTCATCGCGTGCAATTTTTTTCTCGATAATGCGTGAATCGTTAGCAACTAATCACTGGTTGTGAAAAGGAATATTGCTCAAAACGGCAATTATGCAATATCTACAATAATGTTTCCAAAGGATTAATAAAAAAAAAGAAAAAAATACATATATATAACGCGCGAGCGTACGAACGTAGATCGATAGTTTTGAATTTGATCGTGAAGATTCGTCGAAGAATATTTTTCGATAGAACTTGCGGCGTGCATGTGTGTGTGTAAGAATTAATATAAATGAATCGTGACGTATCAAGAGAATATGTAAAATGTCAATTTGCTTCCAGATCTATGCGCGATTTAAGATTAGATCTACGAAAGACCGAATGGTTTTGCGCGAATACGTTCGTAGTAAACGAGGGATCTTCATTCTACAAACCTCCATTAATTTCGTTCGCAACCGTCCATATGATTGTTGGCTTTCTAGCGAGATCGCACTGTTTTATCACAAGTTGTTGAAGAAGAAGAAAGAAATACGTATATATATATATATATATATATATATATATATATATATATATACACACATATATATACATATATATATACATACACATTACACACATGTTGGAAATGTACACATACATTGTTGCGCGAAGGGCTTTCAGAGAATTTTATAAGTGCGCCGGTGATCGCAATTATATTATTATATACGTAAAGTAGTAAGAGCAATAGGCAAAGTTATTGTTGTCTCGTCAGCACGAGCACCAGTCGTTTACGAATGAGTCGAGATAACGTCGCTTCGATCCCCCTCAGTATTCCTAGTGTATACGATAAAGTAATGTAGATCGTTTTTAAATCATTCCCATGTACGTTTCACATACACGTGGAAAGCTATGCATCGCGGCAAATTATTCGATGTACAAGCAATCGTCATACCAGTCGATTCTATCAAATGCGCATTTTTTGTCCCATTAATCGCGTACATTTTCTAAAGAAACATGCATTCTATCCACGAACAAAGTTGGATTCATATCTTAGAGACGTTCTCTCTTACAAGGGAATAGCATATTCATAAAATATTTTTTTAAAAAGATATTGATAAACGTTAACTTTATTGTATTACTACATACTAAAAAGAACAGAGTAATTAGAGACATAAATTATTGAACTTTAATAGCAAACTTTTAAACTCATTAGATAACGTTGAATTCAAATTTTATTGAATTTGAATTAGATAAAGGTAGAGTCGTAGTCATCTACGAAGTAACTGAAGAGAAAAAGCAATATTTTATAAAAAAAAATATTGTAATATATATAGAGTATCTCACTATAATCACACTATAATCGCACAATATTTTAATCGTTTCTGGAGTAAATCTCAGTATTAAAATGTCAAGGTCATAATAATTTTCGAGTTGTAAGCCAAGTTGACTAATGGTGCAACATTTGCATGTTTGCGGTAATTGTATAGATAGATCCGTCATTTATTACTCATTTTCACGTGATATTGATTCTTGCTGTTCAGTTGATTTCACATTTTAGTTTCTTATGTATTAGATATCATAGATACATATCTATATAAATATATATATATATATATATATATATATATTTATATATACATTTTAAGATACAAAGAATAGAATATTCGGTATTTATTTTATAAAATATTTCGGGACAGCTAAAAAGCTTTGTTTACATATCGACTGATACATGATAACGCACGTCATTTTTGCATATTGTTGCGTTATTCCTCGAAATTACGATCGCGATAATTGAAAGCGCCAGTTATGTGATCTATTTTTTATATTATTAAAAATCGCGATTAATTTCTGTGTTTTATTCATAAAATCGGTAAAATTATCGATGATTATTTATTAAAGCAGATATTTATCTATCTAAGCACAATTTATTTATTTAAAATAAAAATCGATAGAAAATGGGACTTGTACTGTTCTATATTAGTGTTTGCGGCTAATAATTATTTTTTAATAATATTTAGAATTGAATACATCTTACATCGAGTTGAATTCACTGATTTAGATATGACTTTACCATTATTATGTATTGTAACTCGAATCGCCGCATTATTATCATTAGTAATATAATAGTACACGGTCGGATACAGTTTCAGATCAGATTTCAACTTACAGAAAGCCACATCCGACTACAGATTAATAATACGTGTTTTTCATGAATTATGCGATATTGAACCTTTTTATTTTATTTTTTTTCCTACTGTCGTCAATACATTTATTCATTTATTATTTAAAATATCATTTAAAATGTACGATAAGTTAATAATATTAAATATGATTTATTTATCATTTAAAAATCGACAATGCGCGCGTTATTCATTGTTAAAAAACAAAAGATATATCTTTAAAGAAGATATCGCTAAAACCAATATTGCAGTGAGTCTTTTTTCATGTTGTTTCTTTTATCGCGATGTAATAAAATACACATCACAAACAATTAATGTTAGAAGTGCCGCCTTAAGTGCCGCACGGTCATTGTATTTTGGTGATTAGTGCGCGTGCGATTGTAATTAACTGTGTCTTTGTGAATTAAAGTTGTGTCAAAGAAGCAGTAACAACGAACAAATAAGAGAAAGGGAGAAAAAAGCCTTGGAAGCATCAAGTAACGGTTAAGCATCCGTAGGGTGAGTAGAGTTTATTTGCGAAATTAAGCAATTATTTCCGTTTATTTTGTTTGTTTATTTAAGTGATTTATGTGAGAATGAGAGAAAAAGGACTTTTATTTATAAAACTTTATAGACTTTATTTGCGCTTAAGAAAACAGCTTTTTTTGACAGTTATACGATTATTTTATTAAATAAATAATTGAAAAATTAATAGAAAATGAAACATGCTTAATTATCTTTGACAATTTGTATTATGCTGGATTTATTCTGAAATTACTGCTGGTATATTTTGATCTTGTACTTTGCAATTTATAATTAATATGCATATTATAT
>Ga0157363_1000444_pt1 | contig 31672 bp, 26 predicted proteins | sample AttsexASBM1_FD_111477 | JGI IMG/M metagenome (GOLD analysis project Ga0157363, IMG submission 111477) | Fungus gardens microbial communities from leaf cutter ant in Ribeirão Preto, State of São Paulo, Brazil - Atta sexdens ASBM1 | ecosystem: Host-associated > Fungi > Mycelium > Unclassified ... | reverse complement strand
GGGATTGCATCCACCAGACCCATTACAACAAAGAACTGCGTACGCAGCAGAGGGATCAGATCCGGTTGACGCGCGGCGCCTTCCAGGAATTTACCTCCGAGGATGCCGATACCGATCGCAGCACCGATTGCCGCTAAGCCCATCATCACAGCGGCAGCCATGTACAGCAGATCCATATTCAGGTTTTCCATGACAGTCTCCAGTTTGTTTCAGTTAAAACGCAGTAGTGTTGATAAAAAAATCAATGTTCTTCAGATGCCATCGACAGATAGACAATCGTCAGTACCATGAAAATGAAAGCCTGCAGCGAAATGATCAGGATGTGGAAAATGGCCCATGGCACACTCAGAACCCACTGTGACCACCACGGCAACAGGCCGGCAATCAGGATAAAAATCAATTCACCCGCATACATGTTGCCGAACAGTCGCAGACCGAGAGAAACCGGTTTGGACAGCAGGCTCACGCCTTCAAGGATCAGGTTGATCGGAATGAAGATTGGGTGATTGAAGGGTTGCAATGTCAGCTCTTTAGTAAAGCCCCCAATGCCTTTCATCTTGATGCTGTAGAACAGAATCAAAATAAATACGCCCAGCGCCATCGACAGCGTGATGTTCACGTCGGCTGAAGGCACAACACGCAACGCTGGCAGACCCAGGAATCGCTCACCGATAGTCGGCAGCAGATCGATAGGCAGCAGGTCCATGAAGTTCATCAGGAAGACCCAGACGAAAATCGTCAGAGCCAGCGGTGCGATTACTTTGCTTTTACCGTGGTACATGTCGCGGACGTTGTTGTCGACGAAACCGACAACCAGTTCAATCGCCGCCTGCAGTTTTCCCGGAACGCCGCTGGTCGCTGATTTCGCTACTTTGCGAAACAGCACCAGGAATACCAGTCCCAGCACCACAGAGAAAAACATGGAGTCAATATTCAATACCCAGAACGACGGTGCGTCGTGCGGATTCACCAGCTCGAAGGTACGCAGGTCCAGCTGAAGGTTATTCAGATGGTGGCCTATGTATTCCTGCGGCGTAGAGATTTCTCCTGCAGCCATGATGCCTCTTACCCTTTGTTGTTAATTACAGCCGGTGCGACGATTTGCACAATCACCACCGATAACCAGGTCAGTCCGAGCGGCGTAAATGCCGCCCCAAACAACGCCAGCGACACGACAAGCAGAAGAATGGTCGCCAGAACCTTCAGCACTTCGCCCAGAGCGAAGCTCCAGGCTACACGTCCTTTAACCGGGTCTCCTGCCTGATGACGCCAGGCAAAAATCATAAACAATACGTTCGGCAGCCAGGCTGCCAGTCCGCCCGCCAGCGCGGACAAGCCCCAGGTCAACTCTTTCAGGGCAAACAGCGCGCCGATTATGACCAAAATCACCAGCTGAAACAGCAGCACGGTTCGGGCAAATTTCACTCTGTAAAGGGACACTGACATGACGCTGAAACTCTCCTCCCCCATAAGGGGTATGTCGCGTGTCGTATAAAACTGCCTTTGCCGCTTTGAGTCAAGCAGCAAAAAACGAGCAAATTATACGGTGCGAGCCTGCGATTTCAATGGATAAGTAGCGAAATGGTGAACAATTATTTAAATTTCTTTCTCAGGCCCACTTTTTCAAAACAACCCTGAACGCCAGACAGAGGAAAAATGCAGGCAATAAGACCGGAATATCGTTCATAAAGCGTGCGGATGATCACAATTTCGCAATATTTTATCCGCAGCGCTTTAAGGAATAATCTTAATTACGCTCGAGAAAAATATAATTATATCAATTACTTTCAACCACTTACTTTTTTTAATGCGTTAAACAGGCCGGCAGACTGATTAAAACTGTTAATTGACATTGATTACCGCCATTTTTTCCGGCCATTACGCCTGGCAAACGAAATAAATATCACACAGCCATTTTTCATCTGGCCTGAAAAAATGCGGATACAGCGGCAGACAGGTAATATCATTGATAACACATTGTGAAATTAACGTTAAATGTAACCAGATATGACAACCCATTTCTCTGCGTTATTTTAACCTTACTGAAACATCAAAGGCGGGAAAAAAATTGCCGCCGTGCGCCCGAAAAGCTAAATTTTCGTCCGCTGCGTTCGTCCCGCGCCTTCTGCTCCCCTGCCCTGCCGTGCTGACTTAACTAAAATTCAGCGGAATAAGAGACTTACCTTTGATGCCGCTGCTGCTTATTCAGGCAATGATATGCGCAAAAAACGGCGATTAAGCGTGCTTTTTAAGGCTTACTCAGCGTCTCAGCCAGCCTGTTTCGCCGGATTAATCACCACCAGATGACGCTCGCCTTCCAGTTCAGGCACGAAAAGCTTTACCGTTTGGTGATGAGTAAAGCCTGCCGGCAGCGCGTCAATCTCATCCTGCGGCACTACGCCTTTCAGCGCGTAAAAACATCCCTGCTCGCCCGGCAGATGATGACACCAGCTCAGCATATCATTCAGCGAGGCGAAAGCCCGGCTGATTACGCCGTCGAAAGGCGGCTCCGCAGGAAAGAGTTCCACCCTACTCTGCACTGGCTCAATATTTTCCAGCTTCAGTTCGTGCTGCACCTGCTTAAGAAAGCGTACGCGCTTGCCCAGGCTGTCCAGCAGCGTGAAATGGGCCTGAGGACGTACGATAGCCAGCGGCACGCCGGGCAACCCAGGGCCGGTGCCAACATCGATAAAACGCTCCCCCTGCAGATACGGCTCCACCACGATACTGTCCATGATATGGCGTACCAGCATCTGCTCCGGGTCGCGCACCGAAGTCAGGTTATAAGCCTTGTTCCACTTATGCAGCAGCTCAACGTAGCCGATAAGCTGCTCTTTTTGTCGATCGGTCAGGGAAATATTGGCAGCTTTAAGCAGCGCGGAGAGTTTATTAATCACGATAACATCCAGTTCAGTTAAAAGGGCGACCTGAGCCGCCCTGCGAAGCATCAGGCGCTTTTACGCAGCAGTCCCTGCTTTTTCAGCCAGATCAGCAGAATGGAGATAGCGGCAGGCGTGATCCCTGAAATACGGGAAGCCTGGCCGATAGATCCCGGCCGATGATCGTTCAGCTTGGCGATGGCCTCGTTGGAGAGGCCGCTGACTTTTTGATAATCCATATCCGTCGGCAGCAGCGTATTTTCGTTACGCAGCTGGCGATCGATCTCTTCCTGCTGACGAGCGATATAGCCTTCGTATTTCACCTGAATCTCAACCTGTTCGGCGGCCTGAGCGTCGCTCAGCGCTGGCGCGAAGGTGCTCAGCGTCATCAGCTGCTCATAGGTCATCTCTGGCCGGCGCAGCAGATCTTCGCCGTTGGCCTCTTTGGTCAGCGCTGCGCTCAGCACGCCGTTAACCTCATCCACCGCTTCGGATTTTGGATGCACCCAGATATCGCGCAGACGCTGGCGTTCCTGCTCAATGCTCTCCAGCTTCTCGTTGAAGCGCGCCCAGCGAGCATCATCCACCAGACCCAGCTCGCGCCCTTCGGCGGTCAGGCGCAGATCGGTGTTGTCTTCGCGCAGCATCAGGCGATATTCCGCCCTTGAGGTAAACATGCGGTAGGGCTCTTTGGTGCCCAGCGTGCAGAGATCGTCAACCAGCACGCCCAGATAGGCCTGATCGCGGCGTGGTGCCCAGGTCTCTTTGTCAGCAGAGAGGCGTCCGGCGTTAAGACCAGCCAGCAGACCTTGCGCCGCCGCTTCTTCGTAGCCGGTGGTGCCGTTGATCTGTCCGGCAAAGAACAGACCTTCGATAAATTTGCTTTCCAGCGTAGGCTTCAGATCGCGCGGATCGAAGAAGTCATACTCAATGGCATAGCCCGGACGAACGATCTTCGCGTTCTCCATTCCCTGCATCGAGTGAACAATTTTCATCTGCACATCAAACGGCAGGCTGGTGGAGATGCCGTTCGGGTAGATTTCGTTACTGGTCAGCCCTTCCGGCTCCAGGAAAATCTGGTGCGCGTTGCGATCGGCGAAGCGCATTACCTTGTCTTCGATAGAAGGACAGTAGCGCGGGCCGACGCCTTCAATCACGCCAGCGTACATTGGGCTGCGATCCAGATTGCTGCGAATAACGTCGTGCGTTTTCTCGTTGGTATAGGTGATATAGCAAGGCACCTGCTGCGGATGCTGCGCCACATTGCCCATGAACGAGAAGACCGGCAGTGGCGTATCGCCATGCTGCGGCGCCAGAACGCTGAAATCGATGGTGCGCGCGTCAATGCGCGGCGGCGTACCGGTTTTCAGTCGGCTAACGCGCAAAGGCAGCTCGCGCAGTCGACGCGCCAGCGGGATCGAAGGCGGATCGCCAGCACGGCCACCGCTGTAGTTGTCGAGCCCGATATGGATCTTGCCGTCCAGGAAGGTGCCAACGGTCAGCACAACCGCTTTGGCGCGGAATTTCAGCCCCATCTGGGTCACGGCGCCTACGACGCGATCGTTTTCCACAATCAGATCGTCGACCGCCTGCTGGAAGATCATCAGGTTCGACTGATTCTCCAGCGCGGTACGTACGGCCTGCCGATAGAGCACGCGATCCGCCTGAGCACGGGTGGCGCGAACCGCCGGGCCTTTGCTCGCGTTTAGTATCCTGAACTGAATGCCGGCCTGGTCGATAGCGTGTGCCATCAGGCCGCCCAGCGCGTCCACTTCTTTAACCAGATGTCCTTTTCCGATGCCACCGATCGCTGGATTGCAGGACATTTGTCCAAGCGTATCAATGTTATGCGTTAAAAGCAGGGTTTGCTGACCCATTCGGGCTGCCGCCATAGCGGCTTCCGTGCCCGCATGACCACCACCGATCACGATGACGTCAAAAGGATCTGGATAAAACATGGTACTGAACCTCGCGGTTGTGCGATTAAGAAAGTGGGGGTTGCCCGGGGCGTGAATTCTACTCAACTTTGGCCGAAGGTGAAAGCGCAGGGCCAGACACGTATTAAAAAGAAGATCTTTTTTATTTAGAGATCTCTTTACTAGATCTTCTATTAGGATCGGCGATCGCTGTGGATAAGCCTTTTTTCCTCACCAGGATCATCCACTTATTCAGGATCGTTTACTGTGAAAGATCGGTGATCCTGTGCCGTATAAGCTGGGATCAAAAAGGCATGTTATGCACAGGCACAGGCGAGCAGTCAGGTTGTTATTTGGATAACCACCGGTTATTACCGTGAAATAAGCTTAGTTATCCACAGTTGATCGCTATTTAAATGCGCAGATCGGGGCGAAATTTACAAAACTTCGTCCATTTTCTGCGCGGCGATCGCTTAAAAAGGCACGATCCGCTATGCCGATCGTCAGTGGATCAGCGTTTTCCAGCTCTCGATCCACACCTCTGCGGGATCTTCCGGAATCTCATGTTCGAGCACGTCGATATCCAGACGATCGCCAATGCGCTGTGCGCCACAGGCGGTCAGTAATTTATCCATCTTGTCGATCGCGCCGCAGAAGAGATCGTACTCGCGATTGCCGATGCCAACGGCGCCATAGCGGAGCTGGCTCAAATCGGGCTGCTGCTCTTCTATTTCGTCAAACAGCGGCTGCAGATTGTCCGGCAGGTCGCCCGCGCCGTGGGTAGAGGTCACCACCAGCCAGATCCCCGTTAAAGAAAGCTCTTTCAGCTCCGGGCCGTGCAACAGCTCGGTGGAGAAACCGGCATCCTCCAGTTTTTCAGCCAGATGCTCAGCTACATATTCCGCGCTGCCTAAGGTGCTGCCGCTGATTAAAGTTACGTCCGCCATGTGAGATCCCTGTTTGCTAAAGGCGGGTATTGTACGTTGTGATCAAGCAGGGATCTACCTGTGGAAAAATAGGGTTTTTATTTGGGGCGCCTGGCTTACTTGCCATTTTCGCTTCGGGCAGTGCTCACGGTCCTCACGTACTTAAGTACGCTGCGGGCGCTGTGCGCTGGCCGAACCGAAACTGACTGCGCCGCCGACGACGCATATGACGAAGAAAAAAACGAAAAAATTAGCTGTGGATATTTTTGTGCACAGATCAGGGTTTGATCGTGCGCATGATCGGGTTTTGCAGGGAAATTAAGGTTTCGGTGGACTGGATCTCGTCAATGGTCTGGATCTTGTTGATCAACACCTGTTGCAGAGCATCAATTGAGCGGCACATCACCTTAATAAAGATGCTGTAATGCCCGGTGGTGTACCAGGCTTCGACCACTTCATCCAGCGCATCCAGCTTTGCCAGCGCGGAAGGATAGTCTCTGGCGCTCTTCAGGATGATGCCGATAAAACAGCAGACGTCGTAGCCAAGCTGGCGAGGATCTATCTCTACGCGCGTGCCTTTGATAATGCCTGCCTGCTTCATCTTCTCTACGCGAACATGGATGGTGCCGGGACTAACGTTAAACTGCTTGGCCAGTTCGGCATAGGCGGTGCGCGCGTTGGCTAACAGCGCGTTGAGGATACCGCGATCGAGATCGTCCGGTTGCATATTATCGGCCATACAGGCTCCTGAATTGAGGATTGTTCAATTTATAACGGGATAATGTGCAGGAAATCTAAAACGCAGGCAACAAAATAGCGGATAGCTTGCGCTATCCGCCAGGTATAAAGAATCGGGTCGCGTTGAACCGCTACGCTTTAACGCTTACGCCATATCGTCAGCTGCGCCAGCGTATGCTGATATTTGCGCGCCGTCTCGCGGATCACAAAAGGCACATCCTGCGGCGCGGCAATCTCTTCGAAATCGGCGGCCAGCAGACGCTGGAGCGCCTGATAGGTGGTCAGCGCCTCGCCGTTCTCGCGGATGCCGCCCAGCCAGTTCTCTTTTGGCGTGTACTCTTCCAGCCAGGTGTAAGGCGAAGAGAGCAGCAGCACGCCGCCGGAGTTGATCATTTTGGCGATATCCTGCAGAAAACGCTTCGGCTGACGCAGTCGGTCAATCAGGTTAGAGGCCAGCACCAGATCGTAACCCGCTTGCTGTGGCTTGAGGTTACAGGCGTCGCCCTGCACAAACTGGATGCGTTTAGCCTGTTCAACATCCAGCCCGAAATCCTTCAGCCGCACCTGGCGATACTCCACCAGCTCGCCCTCTTCCTGAGTGACGTAGCGGAAATCCTGCCCGCTGGTCAGCTGCAGCGCCACATCGATAAAGCGCGCGGAGTAATCCATGCCGACCACTTCATCGAAATAGCGGGCAAGCTCAAAACTGGCGCGGCCCGTTGCGCAGCCGATATCCAGCGCGCGACCGCGTTTTTCCGTCATTGTGCAGGCGATATCCACCAGCGCCTTGGCGTAGTTTTCGGTACCGAAGTAGCTCGGGCCATACTGAAAATCGAGATACTGCGACACCATGCTGTCGGTTTCATAAGGATTCAGCGACATCTTTTCCTGATGCATGGAAACCACGTAGCGGAAGCCCGCGTGCTGGAAAAAGTGGCGGCGGAAAGCGTAGCGGGAAGATTTGATCGCCTCGTTGCCGGTGGAGATCCAGCTACCGCCTTTGATCAGCGCGTGTTTACCGTCGAACGTCGGCGTAGAGAAATCATCGTAGAGCGGATGCACTTTAAAGCCTTCCAGCCCGTTGATTGGCGTGGTGGTCCACTGCCAGACGTTGCCGACCAGATCGAAAAAGTCGTCCTGAGCAAAGCGATCCACCGGGCAGGAAGAAGCCCACCAGGCGAGATTAAGGTTGCCTGGCGCTTTCAGCCAGCGATCGCCTTCGACCCGCTCACGCAGCAGCAGCCATTCAGCTTCGCTGGGCAGCTGAATCGACTGACCGGTTTCATCGGCTTTCCAGCGGCAGAAAGCCGCCGCTTCCAGCTGGTTAACCTCGACCGGCCAGTCCCAGGGCATGGCGACCTCTTCGGTCATCAGACGCAGGCGCAAATTAGCCGGATCTTGCGGCGAACCGAGCCAGAAAGTCGGCATCGTGGCCTGCGCGAAATTGCGCCAGCCCAAGCCTTCTTCATCCCACCAGCGATCGTCCTGATAGCCGCCCGCCGCAACGAATTCAAAAAACTCCGCGTTGCTGGCCAGCATCTGGCTGGCTTTAAAAGGCTTTACCTCTGTCGTCAGCGTGCCGTATTCGTTATCCCAGCCGTAGGTATCGTCAGTTTTGCCTTGCGTGACCCGCGCGCCTTCAACGGCGATGAGTTTATTCTGCGGCACGTCCTGACGATCGTGGCGCGCGTCCGGACAGGCTGGCCAGCCGGGCTGCGGCTGAACCCACTCGATCGGCAGCTGGCGGATCAACACGCTGGAGGTTTCCAGATGGATGCGCTCGTGCTCAATACCCATCAGGATCGCCCAGGCCGGGCTTTCCCAGCCGATCGGCAGCGTTAGCGGCATACTCTTTATGAAGTTTTCGACAACTGAACGCACTCTGCCGCGATAGTCGCGCAGCTCCGCCAGCGTCGGCCACTGATAGTGCGTGGCGTCCAGATCGTCCCAGCTCATCTCGTCCACGCCGATCGCCATCATCGCTTCGATATGATCGTCGATACGGTTTTCGATCAGGCCAGCCGCCATCAGCTTATTGATATAAAAAGTCGCGGTATGGCCGAAATAGAACACCAGCGGATGACGCAGCGAGTTTGCTTTGGCGTAGTAAGCCTGTTCGTCGGCAAGAGAGTCGAACAGACTTTCGTAAAGCGTCCACGTTTGTTGAAAATAACTGAGCAGTTCCTGCCTTTTTTGTTCTGCATCGCTGCCGTTAAGCAGCAGCGTGCGCGTTGGTGCAGGTAAAGTTGAAGCCTGGTGATGTTGTGCCACGTAATACTCCTGAGAACCGTAGGCAAAAAGCGTACCTACGACTATAGCAGCAGAGTATTACCGGATAGCGGCAGAGCGAAATTTAGCGGCGCCAGCGCCGCAGCAGGCGGCTTTTCAGACCGGTATCAAAACGCCAGATATGGTCGAAGATGCGCATAATGCCCGGTTTTCCATGATCGGACAGCGCAACAGCGTGAAAACGCTGCTGCTGAGTTGTCTGATGTTTTTTAATGATTTTTACCAGCTCTTCCGGCAGCCGCTGAGCGATAAAATCGGAAAGAATCACCGCGTCGGCATCGTTCCACTGCGACATCGCCAGCCGTTTCAGCACCGCCTGCAGGCAGGCCGCCAGATCGGTGCCGCCGCGAAAGCGCTGGCTGAGAAAGCGGATCGCTTGGGCGATGCCGTCGTCTGCGGTCAGCTCATAGCCCACGACTTCATGGGCGAACAGCATAACGTAGCAGCGGCGTTTATCCGCCAGCGCCACCTTCAGCAGCGCCAGGCAAAAGGCTTTGGCGCAGCGTTCGTTGAAGCCGCCCATTGAACCAGAGGTATCCACGCAGACAATAAAAGGCCCGCGCGGCTGTTCGTCATGCTGCTGGTGGCTGACCGGCCGCAGCGAAACCTTGTCGTGCCAGGCTTCGCCCTGCAGCCGATAGGTCAGCAGCCGTTTCTCCACCAGCCGGCGATAAAACTCCAGCTCCAGCTCGCTGATGCCCAGCGCCGCCAGCTCCGGCGGCAGCAGGCGCAGCACGTCGTCGCTCTGGTGAATGCCGCTGACCTCTTCCGGCACGCTTTCCGGCTCTCTCACTAACTGGTGAAACGCTTCCAGCGGCGCTTCTTCGCTCAGTACCGCTTTCGCCTCGCGGCTACGGCCCAGCTGCTCCGCCAGCTTTTGCAGCATCGGCTGCTGCGTCAGGAAATCGCCATAGTCGACGATCAGCTGATAGTCGCCGCGCTGCAGCGGGCTTTTGCTCAAATCCCACAGGCGGCTGGCAGCGGCTTCACTGTCGTCCGACAGCACCGGCGCCAGTTGGCCGCTCATCGCCAGCCTTTGCTGCAGCTCCGCCAGCAGCTTTTCGCGCTCGCTGTCGAGCAGCTGCTGGTTCAGCGACAGGGTTTGCAGCGTCAGGCTCAGGCGCCAGCGCTGTAGAAACAGCGTCTGCTGCGGCTCGCTCATGCTCTGGCCGGTGTCGATATGCGCCACCAGCTCGCGGGCTTTTTCCGCAAAAGGCGAACGATGGCTATCCAGATAAAGCAGGATTTCCGGCAGCTTGAGGCAAAAATCCCCGTGACCGAGCAGCTGGCATTGGCGGAAGAGGTTAAACTCTCCGGCCAGATCCTCCGGCACTGCCGTTTGCTTCAGCTGTGCCAGAATTTCACTCTTCCAGCGCGGCAGATCGTGTAGCAGCGCCTTCTTCATGCCGGGAAACTTTTCGAAAAAAAGAGCGAGCTGCGGGCTGGCCAGCAGCGCCACCACCAGCTCTTCGATCAGCTCGCCTTCGCTGACCGCCAGAAACGCGCTGAGCGTGTCTAACGATATCAACGGCGTACCTGTTTCAGCTGGTCGGCGACCTGCTGCAGACTCTCTTCGATCCTGGCGAGCCAGTCGTCGCTGATAAACAGGCAGCGATGATGCTGGCTGAATAGCGTGCGCTGGGCGTGCAGCTGCGCTTCCACCTCGTCGAGGGCGTCGATAATTTCCTGCGGCAGCTCGTTGTTCAGCGGCTGGCCCGGCAGCATCAGCCGCGAGGGCTGTAGGCTGACATCGCGCAGCGTCAGGCAATCATTGCCGTCGACATGCAGATCCAGTGCCTGGGCAAAACCGATGCCGTTAAGCTTGCCGCGCGCCTCGCCGCCTTTCTGCAGCCAGTGCTGCAGCGTTTCGCGACCTATAACGATATGGTTGACCTGCATATCGTGCAGCACCAGCGGCTTTTGCAGCAGCAGCGTCAGCGTCTCCGCAGAGAGCGCGGCGGGCAGCTCATAGTGCGGCTTGCGTACGAACATGCCGCCATGCTTTTCCAGCTTTATCGCCTGCTCCACGCTTTTTTCCTGCTGCAGGCTCAGCCGGCGCGTGGCGATCTGCTGCAGCTTGATCAGCATCGGCTGCTGTTGCCAGGCCTGCTGGGTGATCAGGTTGTCGATTTCTCTGTCCAGCAGCTTCATGGACGCCACGTCACGCCAGAGGCAATCTTTCAGCAGGATCAGATCCACCGGCGCGATCGCTTTGCGCCCGCTGTAAAAGGCGCAGGCCTGCAGCAGGTGGATCGCTTTTTTCCAGCGTCGATCGGATATATAGGGCGCTTCCGGCAGGCTCTCCAGCTGCTGGCGCAGCAGAAAAATCAGCTCAAACACCTCATCCGGCAGCGCGACCTGCGTGATACCTTTCTGCCATTCGCTATACTCTTCATCGGTGATGCAGAGCGATTCCGTCACGGGATTGCTGTTTTCATCCTGCTGGTGCGTCAACATGCTCTTGAAGTTCTGCTTCTCATGCACGTTGTCCAGCCACAGGCGGATCAGCATACGGTCATAGAGCGCTTCCAGCCCGCTGTCGGCTTCGGGCAGTTCGTTGGAGGCGGTGATCAGCAGCCGCATCGGAATCTGCTCTTCGCAGTCGCCGTTGCGGAAGCGGCGCTCGTTGATGGCGGTCAGCAGCGTGTTCAGAATGGCCGGGCCGGCTTTCCAGATTTCATCCAGGAACACGATTTCGGCATCGGGCAGATAGCCTTTAGTCAGTCGCTGGTAGCGTCCTTCATCTTTGAGCGCCTGGATGGAAAGCGGGCCGAAAACTTCTTCCGGCGTGGAGAAGCGGGTCATCAAATATTCAAAAGCGCGGGCGTGTTGGAAGGCGTATTTCAGGCGGCGGGCGATCAGGCTTTTGGCGATGCCCGGCGGCCCAAGCAGGAAGACGCTTTCGCCGCTCAACGCCGCCAGCAAACAAAGGCGAATAGCATGATGTCTTTCATAAAGTCCCTTTTCCAGGGCGTTGCTGAGGCGTGCGATTCTTTCCGCCAGGCGGTGAGGTTGGGACATCATCAAACATTCATCCTTTTCTACGTTCTGGCCATTATGGGAACTGGCGAGCGCAAACACTACTGGTTATGATGCTTGAAAGAGTTGATACGCGTCAGCTTTTTTCTTGTCAAAGGGTGACACAGGCCATTGAAGTCGCTTTCCACACCTTAATTAAGGATAGGCATTCAGAATGATTCGTGCATACTGTGCGTTTTTTGATGGCTTGAGCCGGACGCAGTCCAGCAATCAGCTCCAACAAAAGATCCTTCTATGAGTTCTGACAAAAAACAGTCCCTGGGCGCCGTAACTCTTGCGGCAATCGGCGTCGTGTATGGTGATATCGGCACCAGTCCTCTCTACACCCTCAGAGAGTGCCTCTCCGGCCAGTTTGGTTTTGGCGTTGAGCGCGATGCCGTATTCGGCTTTCTTTCCCTGATTTTCTGGCTGCTGGTGCTGGTCGTATCGCTAAAATATATCAGCTACGTGATGCGGGCGGATAACGCTGGCGAAGGCGGTATCCTGACGCTGATGTCGTTGGCGGGGCGCAATACCGGCGCCAGAGCCACGGCGATACTGGTGATTATGGGATTGATCGGCGGCAGCTTCTTCTACGGCGAGGTGGTGATTACGCCTGCCGTTTCGGTACTTTCCGCTATCGAAGGGCTGGAGATCGCCGCGCCCAATCTCGACGCCTATATAGTGCCGCTGGCGATTGCCGTACTGACGCTGCTGTTTGTGATTCAAAAGCACGGTACCGGGATTGTCGGCAAGCTCTTCGCGCCGGTGATGCTGCTGTGGTTCATCATCCTGGCCGTACTGGGCGCTCGCGGCATTATGTCCAACCCTGATGTGCTGCACGCGCTGAACCCCTGGTGGGCGATGCACTTCTTTTTTGAATACAAAACCGTATCTTTCTTTGCGCTGGGCGCGGTGGTGCTGGCGATCACCGGCGTGGAAGCGCTCTATGCGGATATGGGACACTTCGGCAAGCTGCCTATTCGGCTGGCCTGGTTTATTGCGGTGCTGCCGTCGCTGGTGCTGAACTACTTTGGTCAGGGCGCGCTGCTGTTGAAACATCCTGAAGCGATTAAAAACCCGTTCTTCCTGCTGGCGCCGGACTGGGCGCTTATTCCGATGCTGATCCTGGCGACGCTGGCGACGGTTATCGCTTCCCAGGCGGTTATTTCCGGCGTCTTCTCGCTGACTCGCCAGGCGGTTCGCCTCGGCTATCTGCCGCCGATGCGCATCGTCCATACTTCAGAAGAGGAATCGGGGCAGATCTATATTCCGGTGATCAACTGGATACTGTTTTTCTCCGTGGTGATTGTGATCGTCGGCTTCAAACACTCCAGCAACCTGGCCGCCGCCTACGGCATTGCCGTCACCGGCACTATGGTGCTGACCGCTATTCTTTGCACCACGGTGGCAATCAAGAACTGGCACTGGAATCGCTATCTGGTGCTGTTTATTCTGCTTTGCATGCTCTGTATCGACCTCTCGCTCTTTTCGGCCAACCTGGTGAAGGTTTTCTCCGGCGGCTGGCTGCCGCTGAGCCTGGCGCTGGTAATGCTGGTGATTATGACCACCTGGAAAAGCGAACGATTCCGCCTGCTGCGCCGTATGCACGAGCACGGCAACTCGCTGGAGGCGATGATCGCCTCGCTGGAGAAATCGCCGCCGGTACGCGTGCCTGGTACCGCCGTCTATATGTCGCGCGCGCTGAACGTCATTCCGTTCGCTATGCTGCATAATCTTAAACATAACAAAGTATTGCATGAAAGAGTGGTGCTGCTGACCCTGCGGACGGAGGATGCGCCTTACGTACACAACGTGCGCCGCGTCTCTATTGAACAGCTGTCGCCAACCTTCTGGCGCGTGGTGGCGAGCTATGGCTGGCGTGAAACGCCGAATATGGAAGAAATCTTCCATCGCTGCGGCCTGGAAGGACTGAACTGCCGGATGATGGAAACCTCGTTCTTTATGTCGCACGAGTCCCTGATTATCGGCAAACGTCCATGGTATCTGCGGCTGCGCGGCAAGCTTTTTATGACCCTGCAACGCAACGCCCTGCGCGCGCCAGACCAGTTTGAGATCCCGCCAAACCGGGTTATTGAACTAGGCACTCAGGTCGAGATTTAACCTCTTAAAGGCCGACATCTGTCGGCCTGAGGTTGTTAGCAAGCTGATTTTCAGTGAACAGGTCGCGTCTGAAGCAGTGAGACGGCAGCAGGATCACCACGCCAGTTTTACCTCGAAACCGCCGTGGTTCCGGTTGCCGTAATGCATCTGCATACCATGCAGCCGCGCGATACGGTTAACGATGGAAAGCCCCAGGCCGCTGCCCGATTTCTCCTGGCCTGGCGGACGGTAAAAACGCTGTCCCAGCCTTTGCAGCGCCTCTTCATCGACGCCAGGCCCGTCGTCCAGCACGGTAAGCGCCTTATCGTGAAGGCTCAGCACGATTTTGCCGCCGGCGCGACCATAGCGCAGGGCGTTCTCCAGCAGGTTACGCACCAGCAGCGACAGCAGCAAAGCGTTGCCGCTGCGGATCACGGGAGAAGGCGCCTCCAGCTCGATCTCCATTCCGGCCGCCTGCGCCTGCGGAAAGTGTTCGGCCACGACCTGCTGCAGCAGCTGGCGTAAATCCAGCAGTTCGGTCGCCAGACCCTCTTCGCTGTCGAGTTTTGAAAGCGTAAGCAGCTGATCCACCAGACGGGTAGCGCGATCGATGCCGAGATCCAGATTCCCTAACGCGTGACGCCGCGCCGCTTCATCGTCGTGGGCCAGCTGCGCGACCTCTGCCTGCACCTTGAGCGCCGCCAGCGGGCTTCTCAACTCATGGGCGGCGTCGGAAGTGAAGCGCCGTTCACGCAGCAGCATCTCGCCGATTCGCGCAAACAGCGAATTCAGCTCCGTCAGCAACGGCTTCACTTCGTTCGGTACGCGTTTTTCCACCAGCGGCGTTCCGTCGTCCGGCGCGCGATGACGCAGCTGGCTGGCGATTCTTTTTAGCGGCGCCAGCTCGTGCGTCACCAGCCACAGCAGCAGCAGTAGCATGATCGGCAGCGCGATCAGCCATGGGATCAGATTGGTCTGGACGATATCGCGGGTCATATCCTCGCGGTATTCCCATTCCTGACCTACCACCACCACATATTTTTTATCCGGCGTGGGCAGCCAGACCATGCGCCATAAATCATCATCATCTTTCAGCCTGCCGTTGGTAAAACCATCACGTTTGTAGCTGAAAAGGAAATCCTTGCCGTTGTCGCCATCGTTAATCACCATGCGCCCATCCGCAGTGAACACGGCGAAGGCCAATGCGTCGTCTTCCTGTTCGCCGCGATGATGCTTCAGCAGCTTTTTAGTCTTCGGCAGCGTCAGCGGTTCATGGCTTAATTGTTCAGGGTTCATGGTCGCCAGTCTTTTGGCGAACAGCATCTGCTGGGTATCGAACAGCTGATTGATATTATGGCGTGTCTGCCACCATGAACCGAGGCTGGCCGCGCCCCAACAGATTAGCGTCAGCAGCAGAAAGCCCAGCATCAGGCGCAGGCGCAGGCTTAAACGGCGCATCAGGGATCTCCCAGCGTGTAACCGACGCCGTGAACGGTGCGAATAAACTGGCTGCCCAGTTTTTTGCGCAGATGGTGAATATGTACCTCGACCGCGTTGCTGGAGACATCGTCATCCCAGCCGTAAAGCTTCTCCTCCAGCTGCGAGCGGGTCAGTACCCGGCCGGCGTTGAGCAGAAACAGCTCCAGCAGCGCCAGCTCGCGCGACTTCAGCGCCAGCGGTTCGCCGTTCAGCGTCGCCGTATGCGAGCCAGGCTCCATCGCTACCGCGCCATGAGTCAGGACGGGTTGCAGATGGCCGTGGCGACGACGGATCAACGCCTGTAGCCTGGCAGCGACCTCGGCCAGCGCAAAGGGCTTGCAAAGATAGTCGTCCGCGCCCTGCTGTAGTCCGGCCACTCGCTGCTCCAGCGCATCCCGCGCGGTCAGGATCAGCACCGGCTCGTCCCGGCCCTGCTGGCGCCAGTCGCGCAGGATCGCCAGGCCGTCGATACCGGGCAGGCTCAAATCCAGGACCACCGCATCATAGGCAACGGCGTAAAGCGCTGCCTGTCCCTCTTTGCCTTCGGTAAACCAGTCGACGCTGAAGCCCAGCTTACTCAGTCCTGCTTTAATGCCATCGCCAATCAGGCGATCGTCCTCAATGACCAGAATTTTCATTACGGCATCCTCTGTGAGTCACGGCTTTATACGAAAGAAGATGAGTGCTGTACAGGTAAAAATTGGCGAAGATAGCCGTTTTTCGGCACGGCCCGCAAAGTGGCCATTTCATGATGTTTCTTAAGATCCTGTTAAGAAGTTTTTGCTTAACTTACAGCCGAACAACAGTAATCGCGCAGCAAAGGCTGCACTACTCCACGGAATAAAGGTGACTATGATGAAAAAAACGGCTGCTTTATTAGCTATCGCTGCACTGGTTTCTGGCTCTGTTTTCGCTGCTCAGACGGGCGGTTTCAACGACCCGGCCGCGCCAGCGGCTAAAACTCAGCAGGGCGGCTTCAGCGGGCAGGAAGCCGTTGTCACGGTAAAACAGGCGCAGGATATGTCGGATGACGCCTGGGTAACGATGCGCGGCACCATTGAAAAGCGCATCAGCGATGACGACTACATTTTCCGCGATGAGACCGGCACCATGAAAGTGGATATCGACCATAAGCGCTGGGAAGGCCAGAACATCACGCCAAAAGATAAAGTCGAGCTTCAGGGCGAGCTGGATAAGGATTTTAACTCGGTCGAGCTGGATGTGAAAAAAGTCCGTAAGCTCGGCAACTAAGCGCTATCTGCGGGCGAGCGCCCGCAGTAAAGCATCAGCCGATCAGGGCGCTGGCCGCCGCGCGATGTCGGGCAATTAACGAGTCGAGATCCATATCCGGGATAGCGCCCGCGACAACCCGCCATTTGCCGGCAATCATCACGTAATCCGCGCGCTCCGCGCCGCACAGGATCAGCGCGGCAATGGGGTCGTGGCTGCCGCTGAAGCGTAGCTCATCCAGCCGGAACATCGCCAGGTCGGCCTGCATCCCCGGACGCAGTTCGCCAATATCGCTGCGTCCCAGCAGCTGGGCTGAACCGCGCGTCGCCCAACCTAACACCTTCTGCGGCGTAATGCGTTCGGCGCCATAGCGCAGCCGCTGCAGGTAAAGCGCCTGGCGGGTTTCATACATCAGGTTAGAAGCGTCATTGGAAGCGGAGCCGTCCACGCCCAGGCCTACCGGCGCGCCAGCCGCTTCCAGATCCAGCGTCGGACAGATACCGGAAGCCAGACGCATATTAGAAACGGGACAGTGGCAAATACCCGTGCCTGCCGCGCCAAGACGACGGATTTCATCCGCGTTGAAATGAATACCGTGCGCCAGCCAGGATCTCGGGCCAAGCCAGCCAACCTTTTCCAGATAGTCCACGGTTCGCAGGCCGAAACGCTCCAGGCAAAACTGCTCTTCATCCAGCGTTTCCGCCAGATGCGTATGCAGGCGAACATCTTCCTGCGTCGCCAGCCGCGCGCTCTCTGTCATTATCTCTTCCGTTACGGAAAACGGCGAGCAGGGCGCCAGCGCGATCTGGATCTGCGCGCCCGCGCCTCGTTGGTGATAGCGGCGGATCAGGCGCAAACTGTCTTCCAGAATCGCTTCGCCACTCTGTACGGTTTGCTGCGGCGGCAGTCCGCCCTGTTCTTCGCCCAGGCTCATTGAACCGCGCGTTAACAGCGCCCGCATACCCAGCTGTTTCACCACTTCGACCTGAATATCAATGGCCTCTTCCATGCCTTCGGGAAAGAGGTAGTGGTGATCGCTGGCGGTTGTGCAGCCGGAAAGCAGCAGCTCCGCCATCGCTACCTGACTGGCCAGCGCCAGCGCTTCCGGACGCAGCCTGGCCCAGACCGGATAGAGCGTTTTCAGCCACGGAAACAGCGGCTGGTTGACGACCGGCGCCCAGGCGCGGGTCAGCGTCTGATAGAAATGATGATGGGTGTTGATCAATCCCGGCAGCACCACATGCTGAGCGGCGTCTTTGATTTCATCGCAGGGTGCGGAGGGAGAGTGACCGGAGGCCAGCACTTCCACTATCTGCTGGTTTTCGATAACCAGCCCGCCTCGTCCATCGATCCCTTCCGGGGTAAAAACAGCCAGCGGATTTTTAATCCAGATACGTTGAGCGGCCATAGCCAGCTTCTCCTTTAAAGATAAAGTTAAGCCAGCTCAGTTATGCCCTGTCTGCTGATCCAGGGGACGCTCGCGCGTCGGTTATTTTTCCGCGAGCAGCACGCTTTCCGCTTCCGCCTGACTTTTACGCGCAGGATCGGCCGGCAGCAGCAGGTTTAACGCGATAGCCACCAGGCCGCCAGCGGTGATAGCGGAGCCGAACAGGCTGCTGAAGATTGGCGGTAAATGGCGTAAAAACTCAGGCTGCGCTTCAACGCCCAGGCCGATGCCGAAGGAGACAGCGATAATCATCATATCGCGGCGTGAAAGCGGCGACTGAGTCATGATGCGGATCCCGGCAGCCAGCACGCTGCCAAACATCACCAGCGTGGCGCCGCCGAGCACCGGCGCCGGGATCTGTTGGATCACGCCGCCAAAAGCGGGAAACAGACCGATAAGCAGCAGCAGCCCGCCGATCCACATGCCCACGTAGCGGCTGGCGACGCCGGTCATTTGGATCACGCCGTTGTTTTGGGCGAAAGTCGTATTCGGCAGCGCGGAAAACAGGCCCGCCAGGAAACAGCTTACGCCGTCGGCCAGGATGCCGCCGCGCAGACGCTGCAGATAGCTTTCCCCCTGTACAGGCTGACGCGACAGCAGACAGTTGGCGGTGATATCGCCGACGGCTTCCAGAATGCTGATTAGCGAAATCAGCGCGACGGGCAGGAAAAGAGAGAAATCGAAGCGAAAGCCAAAGCGCCACGGCTGTGGAACAGCGATCCATTCAGTGGAGTAGGGGTGCCAGCTTAGCTTGCCGGCCAGCGCGGCGGCAATGCAGCCCGCCACGATACCGACGATGACCGCAGAAAGCCGAAGCCAGCGGCTGCGGGTATGGCTGAGCAAGACTATCGTGCCCAGCGTCAGCAGCCCCAACAGCAAATTAGAAGTGGCGCCGAAATCCGTCGCGCCGTGTCCGCCGCCCCAGTCTGTGATGCTGACCTTAATCAGGCTGATGCCAATCAGACAGATAACCGTGCCGCTGATCAGCGGCGTGATCGCGCGCCTGAGCTGACTGATAAAACGGCTGACCACCACAGGAATAAAGGCTGCTACCGTGGTCAGGCCGAAAATGGTCGCCATCACCTCTTCCGACGTGCCGCCCTGTTGTTTCACATGGAAGCCTGCCGCCAGAATCACGCTAAGAAAAGCGAAGCTGGTGCCCTGCAGGCAGATCATGCCGGCACCGACCTGCATGATGCGCCGCGCCTGCAGAAAGGTGCCCAGCCCGGAAACGAACAGCGACATGCTGATCAGCCAGGGCAGCCAGGCGTTCAGGCCCAGCGCCGTACCGACAATCAGAGGCGGCGTAATGATGCCGACCAGGCTTGCCAGCACGTGTTGCAGCGCGGTAAAGAAGGCCACTGCGGCGGCTGGTTTCTCCTCCAGCCCGTAAATCAGATCGGAAGGTTCGTTTGCAGACATAACATAGCTCCGGGGATCGTGGAACTCAGGTTATGCATGAAACAAGCCAGGCTGGATAGATTTCGCGCGTTTACTTTTACCCAATGAAAAAACTGCGTTTATTTATTAAGCGCGCTGTTACGAAAGTTTCATCGCAAACAACTTGTACAAATTTGGTGCATTCAGGCCGGGTGATGCACTGCTTTTGATTAGCTGGTCATCGTCGACAGGTGCATAACGGCGGGCGAACGGTCAAAACGACGCCAGGCCAGCGCGATATCGGTATTCAACGTTTCCTCGTCAATGGGACGGAACACCACGCCAGCATGAGCTATACAGCACAGCGACGCCGGCACGATAGCGAAACCGAAACCGGCGGCGACCATGCCGATAGATGAGGAGATCTGCGGCGACTGCTGGCCGGTATGCGGCTGGAAACCGGCGCGCAGGCAGGCGCTAATCACCAGTTCATACAGGCTTGGCGCCACCTCGCGCGGGAACATAATCAGCGTATCCTGAGCCAGCTGCGACAGCGAAACCTGCGGCTGCGCGGCCAGCGCGTGGCTGGCGGGCAGCGCCACCAGCATCTTTTCGCTGGCTATCACCTTCAGATTGAAGGCTCTGCTGCTTTCACAAGGCAGACGCACAAAAGCCGCGTCCAGTAATCCTTCCTGCAAATCGTGCATCAGCGATGCCATATTCTGCTCGCGCGTTAGCAGCTTCATGGCCGGATAGCGCGCCTGAAAATCTTTCATTAAGGCAAAAGTGGCCGGATGAAAGGCGACCGAGCTGGCGACGCCCAGCGAAAGCTTGCCTGTTACTCCGCGAGCGATGCCTTTGGCTTTCTCCAGCGCATGGCCGGTCAGCTCCAGAATCTGACAGGCATCCTGATAAAAGGCTTCGCCCGCTTCCGTCAGCTCCACGCCGCGCGTCAGCCTTTTCAGCAACGGCGTACCTATTTCGCGCTCCAGACGCAGGATCTGCTGGCTGAGCGGTGGCTGCGAGATCCCCAGCATTTCTGCGGCGCGCGTAAAGTGATGCGTTTGCGCGACCGCGACAAAATAACGCAGATGGCGGAGTTCCATATCAAATACGTCTCAAAGTGATGGGCTTTCTATATTGGAATCCAGGACTGAATCGAGTCAACATTCAATTAGTAATCCTGAACTGTTTAAGCATAGAGGCATCTCATGAAACATTCTGTAACCGACTGTTTATGTGAGCAACAGCTGGTTTCCACCGTCAGCGCGCTCCGTCAACACAGACCAGAAAGCGTTATCTATCAGACCTCTTTGATGAGCGCGCTGCTGAGCGGCGTCTATGAAGGCGACGTAACCGTAGCCGACCTGCTGAAGAAAGGCGATTTTGGCCTGGGCACCTTTAACCAGCTTGATGGCGAACTGATCGCTTTCGACAGCGAAGTCTATCAGCTGCGCTCCGACGGCAGCGCGCGGGAAGCCGATCCGCAGCAGAAAACGCCCTTTGCGGTCATGACTTTCTTTCAGCCGCAGTATCGGCATCGTTTTTCCGCGCCAGCCAGTCGTCAGGCTATTCACGACCTGATCGACAGCCAGGTCACCTCAGATAACCAGTTTTGCGCGCTGCGTATAAACGGTCATTTTACCGCTGCCTCTACCCGCACCGTGCCCTGTCAACATCGGCCTTACCGCTCGATGCCAGAGGTGCTCGGCCAGCAGCCGACCTTTCAATTCAGCCAGCGTAACGGCGTGCTGATTGGTTTCCGCACGCCGCAGTATATGCAGGGCATCAACGTGGCGGGCTATCACGAACATTTTATTACTGACGATCGCCAGGGCGGCGGCCATCTGCTGGATTACCAGCTGGAAGAAGGCGAGCTGACCTTCGGCGAAATCAGCCGGCTGGTGATCGATCTGCCAGGCGACAGCGATTTTCTGCAGGCCAATCTGAATCCGGAAAATCTGGATTCCGCCATTCGCTCCGTTGAAAGCTAATCCTGAGGAATTGAGATGAAAAACCCAACCGAAACCGCACTCTGGCAGCACGGCGCCGATTTGGTCGTGGCACAGCTGGAAGCGCAGGGCGTGAAACAGGTCTTCGGCATCCCCGGCGCGAAGATCGACAAAATGTTTGATTCGCTGGTGGATTCCACCATCCAGACCATTCCGGTGCGCCACGAAGCCAACGCGGCCTTTATGGCTGCGGCGGTAGGTCGGCTTACCGGCAACGCGGGCGTCGCGCTGGTGACTTCCGGGCCAGGCTGCTCGAACCTTATTACCGGTATGGCGACCGCTACCAGCGAAGGCGATCCTGTTGTGGCGCTGGGCGGACAGGTGAAAAGAGCCGACAGCGCTAAACAGGTTCACCAGAGCATGGACACCGTGTCGATGTTCCGTCCGGTCACCAAATATGCCGTGGAGGTCACCGATTCCAACGCGCTGGCGGAAGTGGTTTCCAACGCCTTTCGCCACGCCGAGCATGGTCGCGGCGGCGGCGCCTTCGTCAGCCTGCCGCAGGATATCGTCGATCAGCCCGCTCGCGGCCAGCTATTGACCAGCAAAGGTCAGCTGCTGCTCGGCGCGGCGCCGGACGCCGCTATTGCCGCAGTGGCTACGCAAATTGCCAAAGCGAAAAACCCGGTGCTGCTGCTGGGCCTGATGGCCAGCCAGCCGGAAAACAGCGATGCTATCCATCGGTTGCTGGAGCGCAGCCGCATTCCGGTTACCAGCACCTATCAGGCGGCTGGCGCGGTCAGGCAGGAACACTTCTCGCGCTTTGCGGGGCGCGTCGGATTATTCAATAACCAGGCGGGCGATCGCCTGCTACGTGAAGCGGATCTGATTATCACTATCGGCTATAGCCCGGTTGAGTATGAACCGGCAATGTGGAACAGCGGCGCCGCTACGCTGGTGCATATCGACGTGCTGCCTTCCGATATGGATAACTTCTACCTGCCCGACGCGGAACTGGTGGGCGATATCGCCGCCACGCTCGATAAGCTGACCGCGCGTATCGACACGCCTTTACAGCTCAGCGCGGAAGCGGCGGCTATCCTGGACGATCGCCAGCAGCAGCGTCGGTTACTCTCCTCGCAGGGACAACACCTCAATCAGTTCGCCCTGCATCCGCTGCGTATCGTGCGCGCCATGCAGGACATCATCAACAGCGACGTGACGCTGACCGTGGATATGGGCAGTTTCCATATCTGGATTGCGCGCTATCTCTACAGCTTCCGCGCCCGTCAGATCATGATCTCCAACGGCCAGCAAACGATGGGCGTGGCGCTGCCCTGGGCTATCGGCGCATGGCTGGTGGATCCGAGCCGCAAGGTGGTGTCGGTTTCCGGCGACGGTGGCTTCTTGCAATCCAGTATGGAACTGGAAACCGCCGTCAGGCTGAAAGCCAATATCCTGCATATCATCTGGGTCGACGAGGCCTACAACATGGTGGCGATGCAGGAAGAGAAGAAATACCAGCGCGTTTCCGGCGTGAAGTTTGGGCCGGTCGATTTTAAAGCCTATGCGCAGGCCTTCGGCGCCGCCGGTTTCGCTGTGGAAAGCGCGGCCGATCTGGAGCCGACGCTGCGTAAGGCGATGGATGTTAACGGGCCTGCCGTGGTCGCCGTGCCGGTGGATTACGCCGACAATCCGATGCTGATGGGCCAGCTGCATCTCAGCCAGATACTGTAAAGCGTTCAAGGAGATAAGATGAAAACGAAAGTAGCTTTAGTCACGGGTAGCGGACAGGGGATCGGCAAAGCGATCGCGCTGCGTCTGGCGAAAGACGGTTTCGCCGTAGCGGTGGCCGACTTTAACGCGCAGACGGCGCGACAGGTAGCTGACGAGATCGCCAGCGCGGGCGGCAAAGCCATAGCGGTAACCGTCGACGTCTCAAAGCGCGACCAGGTTATCGCAGCGGTAGAGCAGGCGCGCAAAGAGCTGGGCGGATTTGACGTTATCGTCAATAACGCGGGCATCGCGCCGACCACGCCGATTGAAGAGATCACCGCGGAAATGGTCGACAAAGTTTACGATATCAACGTAAAAGGCGTGATTTGGGGAATGCAGGCGGCGATTCAGGCGTTTAAAGCCGAAGGCCACGGTGGCAAAATTATTAACGCCTGTTCGCAGGCGGGCCACGTCGGCAATCCTGAACTGGCGATCTACAGCTCCAGCAAGTTCGCCGTGCGCGGCCTGACGCAGACCGCCGCCCGCGATCTGGCGCCGCTGGGCATTACCGTCAACGCCTACTGTCCTGGCATTGTTAAAACGCCAATGTGGGATGAGATCGACCGTCAGGTATCGGAAGCGGCAGGCAAGCCGCTGGGTTACGGTACGGCGGAGTTCGCCAAACGCATCACGCTTGGCCGCCTTTCCGAACCGGAAGACGTTTCCGCCTGCGTCTCTTTCCTGGCCGGGCCGGACTCGGACTATATGACCGGGCAGTCGCTGCTGATTGACGGCGGGATGGTCTTTAACTGATTTAGCCGCCAGCCGTCCGCGCCCGCGGGCGGCTGATTTTGATGACCGATTGCCGTTGCTGTTTTGTTAGATACGGTTAACGAAACGTTTCGATGGCGATCACAGTTCCGTATTATATCCATTGTTTTCCGCCGCCGTTTTTTTACACTCCCGATCAGCGAAACGTTTCGCTCTGGAGTGAAAGATGAAAAAAGGCGCCTTACTGAATTCTGCAATTTCTTCCCTGGTTTCCCGCCTGGGCCATACCGACACCCTGACCATCGGCGATGCGGGCCTGCCCATTCCTTCAGGGCCGGAGCGTATCGATCTGGCGTTAACTCAGGGCATTCCCGGCTTTATGCAGGTGGTCGACACTGTCACACAAGAGATGCAGGTTGAGAGCGCCATCATCGCGGAAGAGATTAAGTCTCATAATCCACAGCTTCACGACGACCTTTTCGCCCTGCTCGACTTACTGCAACAACGCCAGGGAAACACCATTGCCGTTCAGTATGTGCCACACCAACAGTTTAAACAGCTAACGCAGCGCAGCCATGCGGTGATCCGCAGCGGGGAGTGTTCGCCCTACGCGAACATTATCCTCGGCGCCGGCGTGACCTTCTGAGGCCGCCATGCAACCTTTACTGCAACTTCAGGGCATTGAAAAATCCTTTCCCGGCGTGAAGGCGCTTTCCGGCGCCTCGCTGGCGGTTTATCCCGGCCGCGTGATGGCGCTGGTAGGGGAGAACGGCGCCGGAAAATCCACCATGATGAAGGTGATGACCGGCATCTATGCCCGCGACGGTGGCACCATTAAATGGCTGGGCGAAGAGGTCAATTTCAGCGGCCCGAAAGCGTCGCAGGAAGCGGGCATCGGGATTATTCACCAAGAGCTGAATCTGATCCCGCAGCTTAGCGTGGCGGAAAATATCTTTCTGGGACGTGAATTTATCAACGCCTTCGGCGGTATCCGCTGGAAGAAGCTCTACGAGGAAGCGGACAAGCTTTTGCAACGTCTGAACCTGCGCTTCAGCAGCCACAGGCTGGTGGGCGATCTGTCGATCGGCGACCAGCAGATGGTTGAGATAGCCAAAGTACTGAGCTTTGAGTCGAAGGTGATCGTAATGGACGAGCCGACCGACGCGCTGACCGACACGGAAACCGCTTCGCTGTTCCGCGTTATCCGCGAACTGAAGGCGCAGGGCTGCGGCATCGTCTATATCTCGCACCGTATGAAAGAGATTTTTGAAATTTGCGATGACGTCACCGTGTTCCGTGACGGGCAGTTTATCGCCGAAAGAGCGGTCGACAGCCTGAATGAAGAGTCGCTGATTGAAATGATGGTGGGACGCAGGCTGGAAGAGCAGTATCCGCGCCTGAACAAAGCGCCGGGCGATATTCGTCTGCAGGTGGAAAACCTCAGCGGGCCAGGCGTAAACGACGTCAGCTTTTCGCTGCGCAAAGGCGAGATCCTGGGCGTGGCCGGTTTAATGGGCGCGGGACGCACCGAGCTGATGAAAGTGCTTTACGGCGCCTTCGCCCGTAGCAGCGGCAGCGTCACGCTCGACGGCAAAAAGATTACCACGCGTACGCCGGAAGAAGGCTTGCGCAACGGTATCGTTTATATCTCTGAAGATCGCAAACGCGACGGGCTGGTGCTGGGGATGTCGGTGAAAGAGAACATGTCTCTGACCGCGCTCGATTACTTCAGCCACGGCGGCGGCCGCCTGAAACATGCGGAAGAGCAGCTGGCGGTTAGCGACTTTATCAAGCTGTTTAAAGTTAAAACGCCTTCTATGGAGCAACCCATCGGCCTGCTCTCCGGCGGCAACCAGCAAAAGGTCGCTATCGCGCGCGGGCTAATGACGCGCCCTAAAGTGCTGATTCTGGATGAGCCGACGCGCGGCGTGGATGTGGGCGCCAAGAAAGAGATCTATCAGTTAATCAATCAATTTAAAGAAGAAGGGCTGAGCATCATCCTGGTCTCTTCCGAAATGCCGGAAGTGCTGGGCATGAGCGATCGCGTGCTGGTGATGCACGAAGGTCGCCTGAGCGGCGATTTCCCTATTGAACAGGCCACGCAGGAGCGCCTGATGGCGGCGGCGGTCGGCAAGCAACATAGCGCGGAGCTGGTAACACCATGAGCACTCAAACCCTTCAGGCCAATCGCATTTTCAGTAAGGCCTGGCTGCTGGAACAAAAATCGCTGATCGCGCTGGTGGTGCTAATCGCCGTTGTCGCCAGCCAAAGCCCTAACTTCTTCACGCTGAACAATATGTTCAACATTCTGCAGCAGACTTCCGTTAACGCCATTATGGCGGTCGGTATGACGCTGGTGATCCTGACTTCGGGTATCGATCTCTCTGTGGGATCGCTGCTGGCGCTGACCGGCGCGGTAGGCGCTTCGCTGGTCGGGTTCGAAGTCAACGCGCTGGTCGCCGTGGCGGCTTCGCTGGCGCTGGGCGCGCTGATTGGCGCCGTGACCGGGACGATAGTGGCGAAAGGCAAAGTGCAGGCGTTTATCGCCACGCTGGTGATGATGCTGCTGCTGCGCGGCGTCACTATGGTTTATACCAACGGCAGTCCCGTTAATACCGGCTTTAGCGACAATGCCGATCTGTTCGGCTGGTTCGGCATCGGGCGACCGCTGGGCATTCCTACCCCGGTCTGGCTGATGGCGCTCACCTTCCTGCTGGCCTGGTACATGCTGCACCATACTCGCCTGGGCCGCTATATCTACGCGCTGGGCGGCAACGAAGCGGCTACGCGCCTTTCCGGTATCAGCGTCAGCCGCGTGAAGATCACCGTCTATGCGCTGAGCGGTATGCTGGCGGCGCTGGCGGGCACTATCGAAGTGGCTCGTCTCTCTTCCGCTCAGCCGACGGCCGGCACCGGCTATGAGCTGGACGCCATCGCAGCGGTAGTGCTGGGCGGCACCAGCCTGGCGGGCGGCAAAGGCCGCATCATGGGCACGCTGATTGGCGCGCTGATTCTGGGCTTTTTGAACAACGGCCTGAATCTGCTCGGCGTTTCCTCCTATTACCAGATGATCGTCAAAGCGGTGGTGGTTCTGCTGGCGGTGCTGGTCGATAATAAAAAATAACCCTACAGGAACCGAACATGAAAATGACCAAACTCACGGCGCTGGCCGTCCTGCTGAGCGCCACGGTAAGCGCCAACGCGCTGGCGAAAGATACGCTCGCGCTGGTGATTTCCACGCTGAACAACCCGTTTTTTGTTTCGTTGAAAGAGGGCGCGCAGAAAGAAGCCGACAAGCTGGGCTACAACCTGGTGGTGCTGGATTCGCAGAACAATCCGGCTAAAGAGCTGGCTAACGTGCAGGATCTCTCCGTGCGCGGCACGAAACTGTTGCTGATTAACCCAACCGACTCCGACGCGGTAGGCAACGCGGTGAAAATGGCGAATCAGGCCAACATACCGGTCATCACCCTTGACCGCGTGGCTGCGCAAGGCAAAGTGGTTAGCCACGTGGCTTCCGATAACCGTCTGGGCGGCAAAATGGCCGGCGACTATATCGCCAAACGCGTTGGCGATAATGCGAAAATTATTGAGCTGGCGGGGATAGCCGGCACCTCCGCAGCGCGCGAGCGCGGCGAAGGCTTTAAAACTGCCGCCGATGCGCATAAATTTGTTATCCTTGCCAGCCAGCCCGCAGATTTCGACCGCACCAAAGGACTGAACGTGATGCAGAACCTGCTGACCGCTCATCCGGACGTGCAGGCGGTGTTCGCGCAGAACGATGAAATGGCGTTAGGCGCGATGCGCGCATTGCAAACGGCAGGCAAATCTGATGTGGTAGTAGTCGGCTTCGACGGCACTGCGGACGGCGTAAAAGCCGTGCAGGGCGGCAAACTCGCCGCCACCGTGGCGCAGCAGCCGGAGCAAATCGGCGTTATCGGCGTGCAAACGGCTGATAAAGTGCTGAAGGGCCAGCAGGTTCAGGCTATCAATCCCGTTGACCTGAAGCTGGTCACTAAATAAATCAAAGAAAAGCATGGCACGCGCCACCTCTCGCAGGTGGCGCCTTTTTCTGGACGCTCCCATGACTAAAACCGGCAGGCTGGCCGTGCTCGGCAGCATCAACGCAGACCATATCCTTAATCTGAACGCATTTCCTCGTCCCGGCGAAACGGTGATCGGTAAGCAATACCAGATCGCTTTCGGCGGCAAAGGCGCCAACCAGGCCGTAGCGGCCGGACGCAGCGGCGCAAATATTGCCTTTATCGCCTGCGTGGGCGACGATGACATCGGTCAGCGCATTCGCCAGCAGCTGGCGGAAGACCGCATCGACGTTGAACCGGTGGAAGTGGTTGCAGGCGAATCCACCGGCGTGGCGCTGATCTTCGTTAATGAACAGGGCGAAAACAGCATCGCTATCCATGCGGGCGCGAACGCCGCGTTAACGCCTGAGCAGGTAGAACAACAGCGGAACATCATTGAAGAGGCGGACGCGCTGTTGATGCAGCTGGAATCGCCGCTGGCAAGCGTGCTGGCTGCGGCGAAAATCGCCCGCGAGCACCATACCAAAGTTATCCTGAACCCGGCGCCGGCCACGCCGCTTTCCGACGAGCTGCTGGCGCTGGTGGATATGATTACGCCAAATGAAACCGAAGCGGAAATTCTGACCGGCGTGGCGGTCGCTTCCGACGAAGATGCGGCTCGCGCGGCGGCCGTGCTGCACGAAAAAGGCATTCACAGCGTGCTTATTACGCTGGGCAGTCGCGGCGTCTGGCTTAGCGAAGCGGGCAACGGCGAGCGTATCCCCGGTTTCAAAGTGCAGGCGGTGGATACCATCGCGGCGGGCGATACCTTTAACGGCGCCTTGATTACCGCGTTATTAGAGGGCAAACCGATGCCGCAGGCGGTGCGTTTTGCTCATGCCGCCGCCGCTATCGCCGTGACGCGATCCGGCGCGCAGCCTTCGGTGCCGTGGCGCGAAGAGACGGATCGCTTTTTACAGCAGCAGGAGTAGCCCGTGCCTACCATGAAAGATGTCGCTCGTCTGGCGGGCGTATCGACGTCTACGGTTTCCCACGTTATCAACAGAAACCGCTTTGTCAGCGAAGCGGTGCAGAAAAAGGTTGCCGCAGCGGTTGCCGCACTGAACTATGCGCCTTCCGCGCTGGCGCGCAGCCTTAAGCTTAATCAGACGCATACTATCGGCATGTTGCTGACTGCCAGCAGCAACCCTTTCTATTCGGAAGTGGTGCGCGGCGTGGAAAGAAGCTGCTACGAACGCGGCTACAGCCTGGTGTTATGCAATACCGAGGGCGATGAGGACAGAATGAACCGCAGCCTGGAAACGCTGCTGCAAAAGCGCGTCGACGGCCTGCTAATCATGTGCACCGAAAGCCATCTTCCCTCAGCGGATATCCTCAATCGCTATCCTTCTATTCCTGGCGTGATGATGGACTGGGCCCCTTTTGAGGGCGGCTACGACATCATTCAGGATAATTCGCTGCTGGGCGGCGAGATAGCGACCCGTTTTCTTATCTCCCGCGGCTATACCCGCATCGCCTGCATCGCCGGGCCGCAGGACAAAACGCCGGCTCGTCTGCGCCTTGAAGGCTTTTATCAGGCCATGCGTGAGGCCGATCTGGCAGTGCCCCAGGAGTATGTAGTCGGCGGCGATTTTGAGTTTCAGGGCGGCTATAACGCAATGAACCAGCTGCTGGCGCTGAATTCACCACCGCAGGCGGTTTTCACCAGTAACGACGCGATGGCCGTTGGGGTCTATCACGCGCTTTATCAGGCTGGACTGTCGGTGCCGCGAGATATGGCGGTAATCGGCTATGACGATATCGAGCTGGCCCGCTATATGACGCCGCCGCTAACCACGGTGCATCAGCCGAAAGACGAGCTGGGCGAACTGGCTATCGATACCCTGATCCATCGCTTTGCCGATCCCGACGCCGACCAGCAGCTGCTGGTGCTGACGCCGGAACTGATTGAGCGTGGTTCTGTCGCCTAGCGTCTGGCGCGCTTCTCCCGATCGGCAATCAGATGCCTGCCGTCGCCCGGCTTCAGCAGCATAAAGACCAGGCCCGAAAGCACGGTAACTATGCCCATCGTCAGGAAGGTGGCATGAAAATGATCGACAGTGGTGCCGTCGAAATTCTCATAGAAACGCAGCACCGCCGCGCTGACCGCGACGCCAAAGCTGATAGCCAGCTGCTGGGTGACGGCAAGCATACTATTGCCGCTGCTGGCGTTGCTGTCATTCAAATCCGCCAGGGTGATGGTGTTCATCGCCGTAAACTGTGTCGACATCGCCATGCCCAGCACAAAGAGCGGCAGCAACAGCAGCGCTACGTTGGCCGCGGGCGACTGCAAAGCGAAACTGGCAATCAGCACGCCGATAATCACGCTGATCCCTGTCAGCGTTTTCCTGTAGCCGAACCAGCGCAGCACCTGCGTCACCGTCGACTTGGCCAGAATTGAACCCAGCGCGGTCGGCGCCATCATACAGCCAGCCAGAATAGCGGAATAGCCGAAGCCAACCTGCAGCATCAGCGGCATCAGGAAAGGTATGCAGCCGGTGCCAAGCCGCGAAGCTATGTTGCCCAGAATGCCAATCGAGAAGGTTCGGGTTTTAAACATGGGCAAAGGGATGAGCGGCGTCGGGTGACGGCGTGCATGCACTATATATAGAAGAAGCAAAAGAATGCCGCCGAAGGTTACCGCCAGCGCGAGGCTGCTGGCCACAATCTTTTCGCCAAACAGTTCGATGCCGCTGGAAAGCAATACCAGACCAATGCCAAAAAGAACAAAACCGGTGAAATCGAAGCGGCGTTTTGGCGTGGTGAAGTCCGGCATATATTTACGGGCGTAGACGATACCCAAAATCCCTATCGGAATATTTATCAGGAAGATCCAGTGCCAGGTCGCATAGGTTACCAGGACGCCGCCGAGCAAAGGGCCAAGAACCGGGCCAACCAGGCCTGGCATCGTCACAAAATTCAGCACGGGTAGCAGCTCGCTGCGCGGATAGGCCCTTAACAGAGCCAGCCTTGCGACTGGCATCATCATCGCGCCGCCAATACCCTGCACTACCCGGAACAGAACCAGCAGGGTTAAGGTGTTGGAAAGCGCACAGGCCAGCGAACCGAGCGTAAATAAAGAAACGGCAAGGATAAACACCTTACGCGTGCCGAAGCGATCCGCAAGCCAGCCGCTGACGGGGATCAACATGGCAACGGTCAGGGTATAGCTGATCACAGCGGACTGCATAGCGAGCGGCGAGCGGTTGAGGCTTAAAGCGATAGCGGGAAGCGCGGTGTTAAGTATTGTGGCGTCCAGCGATTGCATAAAGAAAGCCATAGCGGCGATCCAGGGAAGTCCGGCCATACTGCGCGCGGATTTTGTCATTGGGCATCCTTCTCAGTCGTGATTACCGACAGGAAAATCCTGCGAAGTAAAAAGAATAGCATTGCGCGGCGCGCTATCGTGACCGATATAAACGAGAATTTGAGGCGAATTGCCGGTTAAATGGGCTGAAAACGCTGGTTTATTGCGCTTTTGTTGAAAAAAGAAACGGTCGGAAGTTTTTTTTGCAGAAATGCTTGTCAGCCGTCAGAAACTCCCTATAATGCGCCTCCACTGACACGGAACAACGGCTTACGAGTCACCGGGTCAGCAGGTTCAGGAAGCTGAACCGCCGGAGAAAAACTTCTGAAAAAGAGGTTGACTCTGAAGGAGGAAAGCGTAGTATACGCCACCTCGCGGCAGGGTAGCTCAGCTACTTCCCGCACCGCTCTTTAACAATTTATCAGACAATCTGTGTGGG
>Ga0157363_1000443_pt1 | contig 31701 bp, 8 predicted proteins | sample AttsexASBM1_FD_111477 | JGI IMG/M metagenome (GOLD analysis project Ga0157363, IMG submission 111477) | Fungus gardens microbial communities from leaf cutter ant in Ribeirão Preto, State of São Paulo, Brazil - Atta sexdens ASBM1 | ecosystem: Host-associated > Fungi > Mycelium > Unclassified ... | reverse complement strand
ATAGGTTAACACGTTATTATTTAATATCGTCCACATTCGGATACGAATCCGATATTCCTCAGCATTTGATTTATACAACTTCGGTCGGCGACCTTGCCTGGTAAATTTATGAGACAAAAAAGCGTATGTGTTCAAATGATTGTACATATATTGTACAATTATTTTTTTTGTGCGATACGATGCACGAACAAATATGATTACACTTAATTAGATTATCTGCGGAAATTCGCATAATTTGCGAAGTGACACTGCTAAGAAAGTATTATCGAATTTACGATATAATCTGTTTTTATTATCCTCCACATTGATCATGTTCAAATAGTATTTACGATCAAACACCACCGTAATTTTTAACGAAATCGCAAATATATAACGTTTTGAACAATTACCGAACGCGTTTGTCGCGAAAGGAAGAATTGTAATAAAAAAAATTAGAAATGTCGATTTATGTATTGTCAATTATCAATCGCGAACACAAACGCGGTATTCGCACTTAACCCGTGACTCTTATTTAGAAAAGCGTATTTATTTACGACTCTCTACACAACGTCAACTTCTGGCCGGCCACCGTCGTATCTTGCCGGCGACTAATCGTGAGAGGTGAGGTCGTCGGAATATGGGTCCCGGACGCACTTTGGCGCTCGGTGAAAGGAGAGAAACTCCGTAAATAATACAGTGGGGATGGTTAACGATAGCTTTTTCTTCGTTCCCGTCTCGTCGCGATTCTCGTATACGCATTCATGGTACGTGTGCGTGCGATTTTGCGATGAAACGCACGTCTGATGTAAAAGCGGCACTGCAAAACGCCGATAGATGACAAGACTCTTCCCGATCTTTGCGTAGCTACAGCTAAACAGCTGTCCATCTATGAGGATGACTGATCCGTACAGTCATTTGACGAACCCACGGATCTAAGTTCAATACATTGTGGATTCTCACGTATATATGTATATATGTATTTGCGAACGACAGGGTAATAAATATTCGGGAAAAAGTGGAACCAAGATATTATCCAACAAATACTGAATATAACATGTTTGTGTATATGTTATGTTATATACACAACATACATATAAAACGTATATATTTGCGGATATGTTACGTAGCAGTTATATCTCTCATTTAAGAATAATCAATATATGTAAATATTCTATAATATATGTACATATTTTATCTAAATCAATCTACAGAAATACTCTGCATATTTTGGGATCATTTTTGTATTTTGAGGTTCGCGATTAATTAAAATAAAAAAGATGTAGCTATATGAATTGTAGTACTTCGACCCAAGGTTTCTACGCGATCGATTTCCCGCATTATCTCGTCTCTTATTTAATATCCAATGCTTTTGAATTTATTTTAAACGAATTTATTTTGTCTCTTGTTTAATTTTGTTGTTACAAAGAGTTGCCCGTTCATAAAAAAATAATGTAAATCTGATTTCAGAAAAATTGATTTGCGTTACACTTATGTGAATTTGTAATGTATTATGCATATATGTGTATATATAGTAAAATTCGAAAGTTCAACATTTAGCAATAAATACTGGTTGAGCATATTTTCATCTATGTATGTCAAACCTGTCCAATTTTAGCTTTGAGCGATGCTTATCAATAATGTACTGTCCCCGAAATCTTACATTTTTTGCGTCGATGGCTTTGCGTTTTAACTCTGAAACTCAAATTGAACATGCCTAATATATGTGTGTATATCATTTCCTTATTATTTTTTTTTGCTTTCTTATGAAGATTTGTCATTATGTTCTGTGTACTATTTCGACAAACCTATGTAATTTTATATCCAAGAAATCTTTAAGAGATATGAAATTTAATGTATTACTAATTAATTAATACATTATTTGATGTACAATATTCTAAAAATGTCGAAAAACAGGTTTTTACAAGTTTTTCCTCAATTATTTAAAAAACAGAATTTAACAGATCAATCAAAATCACAAAATGATCACTTCAACGGATAAGAATTTAAGAAAATTTTGATGAGAAATTAAGCGCCAATTTTAATTAAAATTTAATTAATAATTACTAATCTTAAAATTAATAAGTTAATATAATAATTTTTTTGAATCATAACTCTAATTTAATTTAATAATTACAAATTTTTTAATTTTAATAAAGTAATTTCTGCTTAATTATTAGTAATTTCTAATTACTATTAAGTCTTTCGTACCTCCGACTTTCTCAGAAGAGATGCATTTCGTATGAAGATGGTTCTATGAGTTTTTGGACTGATTCCAATTTAACTGTCAAAAAAATTTCAAAATGATGGATTCAAGAAGGTCATAGAAAAATAAGATATCGACATTTTGAAATATGATTGTGGTTAAAATTCTTCTTTCTAATGACGAATCAAAAGTGAAAAATTAAATTCAAAACAGCAGATTTAAATAAAATGCCGGTCAGGAAAAGCTATAATATCGATATATTTAATATGAGCTTAAATAATATTTTTTTAAATTATAAACCAAATATGAAAATTTTAAGTCAAGATAATACATCCCAGTTAGCTAAGTATTATAAGCAAAGTGTTCAGATTTTAACATGAACAATATGAGTTTGGTGATGGTTTAAAAGGGTTGCGGCGCGTGATGGCAAAAGAAATCGCTAGTAAAATTTGCATAACTATGTTTTATTGAAAACAGTATATTGCAAAATGTGCGATTTTTTAAAACATTAATTTAAACCTTTTTCTTTAAGACAAGCCAAAGTATAAGTTAATATTATTTGTTAAAAATTTGATTTTTTTGTAAGTGGAACATATATTCCAGAGGTACTAAATGGAGTAATTTTTCGGACGATAAAAAAGTTTGTGACAAAAAAGTGAAAAAAAATCCACAATGGTGAAGAAGAAAACCTCGAAAAAGGTGGACACGATGATTTATGATTTCGCTTGTGATCCACGTATTCAATGGTACTCTGATACTGCATACTGTGAGAGAGATATCATCCTAAGAAGCCATGAAGAAGCGCGATAACGGTATCTACCGTGAATGATCCCCTCCCTCTCGAATGCCGTAGATATGGTCGAACGGGCTAAGAAGACGAACGGGAAATAAGATACGTTCACATTTTTCGCGGCCTCTCGTAACGCGCACCTGTCGTCGACGAAATCGCGTGTTACAGTGGGGAACAAATAACGATAATTCTGATTTAAATATCGATTTACTACAGCCATTTTGCTTAATCTTTCAATTCTTAGCACAATAGCATAGGAATTAATATGTACAATAGCTTAATTATATTATTATATTAGAAAATCATTTCCGTGGAAATTTCTATGAAAATATTACAAGATATATGAGATATATTAATAACGACGCAGTATATATTATAATATGCATATAATGTGCAAAATTTATGATATTAATGAAATTTCGCATTACAAAAAATACTTACAAGAATACAAACGGATATATGACATAGTAATATTCACTAATAACTCGAAATTAACGTTCTACTATCGGATTCTACTTCGATATGCCTTGTTCCCATTGTTCCCAAGAATCACAAAAAAAAATGGAGTGTAAAATTTTAATACTACCCATGGGGGAAAGTCGAAGGCTATCGAAGACATATAATGTACAACTATAAAATTCCGGATCTTTTCCTACGAAACCATAACTGGCATAAAGTTACAAATGGAACCAGATTCCGCGGGATGTAGTTTTCCCTCGCTGCATGCTATTGAACGTACACAACTACTTTTACCACATATACGGACAGGAATGTCTAATAGTGCACGCGTTTCTCATTGAGACCCACTTTTCTCTTCCGGTAACAAGGACACGAGATTTTTTTACGCAGAAAAAGTTGCGCTAGGGGTGCTAATAGTGTGCTGTGAATTTCTTAAATTAGGCTTCACATCGCCTATCACAATATCTACTAAACAAATATCTATTAAACAAAATTTTTTGAATAAAGTTATTTTTATAAAGTTATTTTTACAAAAACAAGACTGTTCTTACAAATTTTTTTTACCACTCGATGGCTTGATTAATTAATTTCAAGTGTTTTGTACGTTTATTCTTTATATATGTGTGTGTGTGTGTGTGTGTGTGTGTGTGTGTGTGTGTGTGTGTGTGTGTGTGCGTGTAATGTATAAAAGAAAAGAGTTGTTAAAAGAATAATAAGAAATTTATTTAAAAGATATAAAGTAATAATGAAAATGTTTCTAAAAAAAATTGCTTTTTATCAATATATTTAACACGACTTGATTTAAAATAATCAAAAATAAAAGGACAAAATTTTCTTTTATTTATTAATAATATAGGTAGGGCATAATCTCAAGTTTTATGAAAAAATTAAAATTTGCGACAAAATGTTGCGTCGGTTCAAAGATTAATTGTATATTTTTGTCAACAAATTAACTTTTATCATAGTGAAAAAATATTTTTAAAATTTCAGGAATTTCAAAGGCTCTAAGTGACTAAAGATATATGCCAAAGTAGAAATCAATCAGTCCAATTTTTAAAGTATTGTGTTCACAGATTTTGAAAATATAATTTTCAGAAAAACGCATTTAAAGATATTAATATTTATAATTAATATTTATTATAATTAATATTTTTTAATAATTTGTAATATTTGTATTTTATATATTGTTGGAAGTATAGGATGGACAAAGTTTAAAATCAATTCTTTCCGTCGCATTTTTTTTCACAAAAAAATTTATAAAAACAATCTTATTTTTGTGCTTTTTTTCATTGAAAGGAGAAAGACTATTTTTAAGAGGACATAGATACCTAACAAAGTTCGAAAAAAATTGAATATTTTTATATATTTTTATATCTTCATTTTTCAAGCTCTTCTGCCTCCTTAAGAAAATAAATCGTAGGTAAATTTTTAAATGTGTATTCGAAAATAAATTTATGATAGGATTATTCTTCATCGTAGTAAACAATAAGTCCTGCGTCTAAAGATTAGAATAGTCAGAGTTTTTTCATTATTGTTCTTGGTGAACTAAAACTGATTTCCAAGGACATCTTTTCTTGAAATGATATATTCCCGGATATCATCATGAGGATATCATCTAGTTTTATATTTAAAATATACGATTAAAAGACATTCCTCTGATATTATATCGAATACTTGTATAAAAATTTCAGATCTTTGATAACGTTGACATTATTTTAACAAGTAACATGAGAACACAATTTTTACGACTATGAACCGTAAAGACTTCTGCACTAATTACACGGAAAAAAAAAGATTTTAATCGAATTAGCTAACACTATCATATTAAGTAGATTAAGTAGAGATGCTGATCAAAAGTATCCTCATAGATAAAATCATAAACAATGAAGATTTTGTTGTAGCGGCATTTAAAACTTGCTCTTCTGGACTAATCGAACTGAAAAGTACCTTCATCTATTAAATCATTCATTTTTTTTATAATTGTATCTTATACGTTAATACTTTTATACACAGAATAATGAAATGAATCGATTGATCTAAGGAAAACGTAGCTGTTTTTTAAAAAGAATATGTAATTTGCAAATCGCAATTTTTTTTAAAAAACAGTTATATGTTTTCTTTACGTCACTTGATTCATCTCATTCTGTGTATAAAAATATTAAGATATAGTTGCTAAAAAATGAATGGTGTAATATATAAAGATACTCGTAGATACTTTTCAGTCTGATTAGATTAGAAAATAGCAACTATGAAATAGCATTAAAGCAAAATCTGTTCATTTTTTTATAATTTTGTATAAGAAAACTTTTCATCGGCATCTCATAATTTACAATGTCACAGTTTCAACCAATTCAACTGAAACAATTTTTTTCGTATATGATTAATGCTGAGTCATTTATCATGTTTTTATTTTTTCTTAAAAAAAAATCGGAGGATGCAGAAGAGTGTAACCGGGTTTAAGCTGGAGATTAAATAATAATAGCCGATACACAGTGATAGTGAAGATATTTGCGAAATACGAAGATACTCGTTTGTTCAGTTCACTAAGAAATCCGCAAGAAAGGGCGTCGCCCTTCGTGTACTTGTCTTACATAGCGTAACAGAAGCCGATCCGCCGATACCGAGCGGCACGCTGTAGAAAACGCAACCAAGTACGTCCAACGAGCACCGCGTCGTTGCTCCGCGTCGAGGCGTTTCACGCGCATTTTTAGTCGGTCAATGACTCTGAAATTGTATTAAACATCGACTACGCCGTAATTGAAATTACGTAGTACTGGAACTGGAAACGCCCGGCTGGCTACACGTGCGGTTTCCTTCGTTGCCCAGAAGTATGTATATCGAAACCATACGATAAACAGAATACGAGGTGTATCCATCATACACAATAGCGTCATCCCGAATCTCAATCACGAATCTCAATTGCAGTCCAATCGACGCGTTACTCAAAGATAAACGTCCCAATGACCGGACATGTACCTATATGTACGGACACTTACACATAATTTATTATTATTAATCTCAAATGTTCTTTTTATCATAATATTATAATTTAATTGTAATAAATTATAATATTATGATAAAAAGAACATTTGAGATTAATAATAATAAATTATTTTGTGTAAGTATGACCGGATATGGACATACATGTCGGTCATTGAGATGTTTACCTTAGTTGCAAGCGCATGATTCATTCATTACTTCCTACAATTCATTTATTATTTTATTACAACTAAGTAAGTAAAATAATCGCACGAACTCATAAGCGAGAAATGAATAACACATGCCTATGAAAATAAGACTTTGGAAAGTTCAGTGAGATATAAGAATGGTTTCCGCCATAATTTTTTCCGCTGTATCTAAATTTGTCTAGCACACGTAAAGATTTTAAGATATTCTAATCTAAAAATACAAAAAAGCGTTTTTTTAATTTGTCAAATTAAATTTTAAAATATAAGGATATCTATTGATTTGGATTCTTCATGAGAATTATATCCGTTGATTTGGACAATATATTTAGATATTTGGATTCTTCATGAAAAAATCTACAAAAATACAAGCAGTTGCAATATGGTGATTTATCATTCTATTCATCATATTGCATCCGTCATTTTACACTTAAAAATTTTGACTCTAAATTCATAATCAGTGACTCAAAAAATCCTTTAATACAAAGTGTCAAAAAAATTGGCCTTATAAGCGTTCGATACGCTTATATACTAAAAGACATAGAATTTGTTAATACAATTTATTCTTGCAGTTATATATTAAAGGTTAAATATATTTAATCTTTTCGGAAAACATGCACTTCTATAGATTTTTTCATGAAGAATCTAAATATATTGTCCAAATCAACGGATATAATTCTCACGTTTTCGTGAGAAGTTATCGTAATCTAAAAAATTAAAAAAATACTTTTTTGCATTTTTAGCTTAGAATATTTCCTGATAGTGTTAAATAAATTTTGTGATCAGATTCCGATACAAAAAGATTACGTCGATAAATCACACTTACATCTCAGTGGACCAAACATTACAGGTTTGTGTAATTATAAATTTTTACTGATAGTCGTAATAATTTGTAATCGTCAATAATTTTAATGATGACTTTGATTACTTATCAATCAGTTCGCTACCAATCAGCGACTCCCATCTTTAAATTGCAAAATAATGTATACATGGGAATTTATTGCAATTGATCGGATCCGAAATAATTTAAGCACGGGCGTAAAGAAAACAAAAAAAAACGAATATATATAAATATAGTCGAGGGAAGGAAGGAGGGTATAAATATAGTCGAGGGAAGGAAGGAGGATCGTTTCGGTTTATACCTCGATCTACTTAGAAATGGTATGTCTGAGGACTCTCAAGCAGTTTCAAGGCTGTCGCGTCCTTCGCGATCATTGCACGCTCGACATATTACCACACGAAGAGGAGCCCCACGCTTGGCCAATGGAGAAAGGCAACATATGGCGAAACAGTATGTGTATATTGTATATTACACGGCGCATCCGGGGAATTGTACTGAGGATGCACTGAGCGCACATTTAACCTGTCAGTTGGAAAAGGTTGGGTATGCTAGCTCCAGCTTGTTCCGCAACTCGTCCTAATTCAAACCATTGTTATTCGCATAATTTAATGTACACATGTTCAAGAGTAGAGAATCCGACGCGAATTGATTTATTTTTATTAAATCAAAATGAAGAGAAGCTTCTTTTGAACTAAATGATTGGACAATATATAACAGGGCAATATATAACAGGGCAATAGGAATCAAGCTCGTCATTTTACACTTAAAAATTCTTCTGCAAACCAATACGGTTAACAAAACAACTTTAATAATAATTAATCCGCTTACATATTTCGGCTCACTTTTGAACCATCCTCAGAGACAATATGACGTAATTACAAAAAATTTTTTTGACAAACTAATTCATTTCATTTGAATCTCCACCTATTAATGGAAATTATAATATAAAAACGAACTTTAATAACAATCTAAAAGGTATTAAAATGATTAAAAGGTAAATTTGTTGGGAGCAAAAATTTATTATAAAATAATATAAGGTAGTTCAGTAAAACAAAAATTCACTATTCGCTATATCGCAAACACTTCTACAATTCTATCGGTTTAGTCAAAAACCAATCTTTGACCATTCAGCGAATCAATATCGATTATTATGTTGAAATTAATGAATAACTTTTAATATATCTAAAACGTTAATCGCAAAGAAAAAAAAAAAGAAGGAAAAATTCTGATATTAATTATAGTCCAGACGGACATCAAAATCAAAACTGAATCTTTAATAATTTAATTTTAATGTAACAATGTACTGATTAGCTGGCAATAATAACGTTCCGATATTTATTCGTTTACAATTGGAAAATAGGCCTTGGGACTTATTTTGAACTGTTTTGAAGTTTGTAGTTTTCAAATCGGAAAATAAAGTGTTTCGAAGCATCATGGAAGAGCAATCACATTTCGAAAAGCAATCCGAATATCGAATGTCATTCCGAGGTCAACGTTTATATTAAATTATCTGATAAAATTTTACATAAAATTTGTAATCTGACAATTATATGGATACAGTTACAAAAATAGATCAAAATGCAAAATTCTGCAGATCTTTTCTAAAATATTGATTGTTTACTCAATTAATTTCAACCGAATTAATATTTCGCCAAGACATTAACGATATGGCGAGAATCATCCAAGCAGCATATTTATATTTAATTTTAGAAAAAAATCGTCCAATAATTGAAAAAAACATTTTGGTTGTGTTTTAAATATATAACTGTGCCTTGAACTCTGCTTATACAATATGTATAAAAATGCTTATAAAATTATAACGTAAAAATATTACAACATGAAGTATTTATACATTCGGTATAGCTAAATTAAAAAATTTTAAAATTAATCGGCTTTTCGGATGCATATAAATCAGTTTTTTCAGAAATGTTTGTCGCGCATTTGAAAATAATCAGGATAGCGTGTTCTAATTTCTTTCTTCAATATATGCTGGCGTTTTATTCTTATATTTTTTGGAAAAAATAAAATATATATACCTCAAATCGGATTTGACTAATTTTTGACAAATATTATTTATCTAAAAATTTTGTTCTGACAAAATTGTTGCGTTATGACGAATCATCTTAGCACAATTATTGCAAAATTGTTGTCACTTTGTGCTATTATTGTGCAATGTTCTCACAATTTGTTTATTCGAATACGCGCTTGAATAAAGTTGCTCATGCAACTTTATATAATGTATTATTATATAATTATTATATAATTTTATATAATTTATTATGTTTTTTAACTTTTTCGATATTAATCGAACGACTATAATATTGCAGCGTTGAACACGCTTTCCGTGCACTAATGACGATTATATAGTTTAACAGTTTTTTTTAAGTGTTGCTACTTTGAAACGTGTTAAAGTATAATTTCTTCCCACCAATACTTAACATTACATACGTAATGTACGTAAAATTTAACTGCTATACTTCTTCTCTAGTGAAGTGACGTTCGCGTCATACAATTGTCCCATACAGTGGCAACGTATTCGCGATTCAATTGTCCGTATAGCGGAGATACAATGGCGGAAAATAAAGTTGTACCAAAAAGATTAATAAATATTTGATTTGAAAATAAGTTGTCTTAGACTTTATTACAGTAGTTTGAGAATATTTCATATATATATATATATAGAAATGAAGATTTTTGTGAAAAAAATATATTTCTATGTACATTCTTAATTTCGATGATTGGGGACACTATAATTCATAATAAATCGACTTCTTTCAAACATTATATTGATTTATATACATATATTTTTTACATATATTTTTTATATATATTTTTTACATATTATATATAAACTTCAAATGTCGTAAGGACGCCATAATGTCACCCTGAAGACATTTAGAAAATGTTTCAAATGTACGTCGACTCATCTTTTGAATATTCCGATTTATTTGGGGGATATTTAATCTTATGGATAACTTTCAAATTTCACAAATGCTTTATATTCGTTTTCAATGTAGATCATCAATGTAGATTAATTCTAATCTCGGTTCAATTTATTCTTCAACTTCTACTACTTCAACTTCTTTTCTCTCTCTAGAATCAGATTAATTCTTAGAGTCAGAAAAAGACGAAGAGTAAGTTGAACCAAGATTAAAGTCAATCTACTTAAGTTAATGAAAATGCTTAATTATTAATGTGTTAATAGTGATCGATCGGAATTCTTGGTATGCTTCAAGTTTTTTCAAGCGGCGGTTATTTAAATACCTGTAGCTTTATGTCTGGAAGTATCAACATCGTTTGTGCGTCCGTTCGCCAGAGCGAATCGCGGGTATTCGAGTTCACTTTTTGATCCGGTCTTCACGTATTCGGCGTCGAACGTCCTCCGCGTGTCTTCTTAAGATGAGAGTAACACACGACCGCTTGTCGACTGTCGTCGTCTTCGGCGGAATTCTTTGGAACCGCTAGTTCGCTACCGCGAAGTTCCCGTGCTCGCGGTCGCGTCGTTCACACGGTCGACCGGAAGTGCGAAGCGACTCCTCTCAACCGAGTCCGATATTTCGATCCCGATAATTCACAATCTATCGTTCTCGTGGAATACAAAAATCGTGCACTGTCTACTTTACGCGATGAAAGGCATAATGTCGGGTGTTTCGCTGAGCAGAAGAAAGCGGTGGTGTGTTTCTTCACGTAGCGTCCGAAGAAATATTGGAGAACTCTGGAGAATTCGCGGTCATGTGGAGAACGGAGAACACTTTGATGAATGGAAGGATAAGATCGAGAAAATTTCGAGATTGTCAGATGACGTTTAATCAGCAGGCGAGTTTCGGAGCACGAAGTGAAGCTCGACAACGCGATCGATGCGATGGCGTACACGACTTCCTGATCGGTGTAGACGACGATCCATCAACGCGGCAACCTAGAGCTCGGCTAGAATCGGTCGCGATCGGTGTAGCTCGGCGAAAGGGAAAAAGAAAGGATGATGAACAGGGACTAAGGAGTAGGGACGGGCCCGGTCGCGAGGATGGGCCTGTTGTGTGGCTGACAGCGCTACAAGAGAAAGGAGAAGGTAGAAGGAGAGAACACTGCGCGTTTCGCTGTGATTGTGATAAATTTCTCAACGGAAATTTCAAACATCTTTTGACATCATTCGAGAAAAATGAGACTGATATCGTAACGCGATAATTATACGATATTATAGCGAAAGTATAAATAATAAAGTTTAGATTTATGATATCGAGAATGATTTCAAATAAAGATCAAATTCCTAAGCTTTAAATTAATGTTTTTCTGATAGAGAAGCAATGTTTCCCATTTTGTAAGAAAATGTGATAGGAATGATGTTAATTTTTGATTGCCGTCAATTTGTCGCGTCGTTAATTAGAAACTCATGATATAAGACAGGTACACTTACTTGCAGCATTAACGTTATCGTGATTGCAAATGTCATGCGAACTATCCCTGAAATTGCAATGAGGTCAAATATTTCTAGACACACGTAATCATATTGAAAACAATGAAAACTATTTAAACTTAAAGAAACATCTTTAAAATATATATATATATATATATATATATATATATATATATACGCCAGATGCATGAAAAAGGTATCGAAAATTACATTCCTTTTAATAAAAAACGGATACGAAATAAATACAATTACCAAGTAATATAAGTCTTTATTAATTCGTATTGCAAATAATTTCCCTACTAGACATATATAACCCTAGAATATTGCGTTTTAACACAACAAATTTTTTCTTCATTATAATCCAATTGACCATTTTAATCTTTCCATTTTCTATCCTATGTGTTTTGCGTTATGAAATACTTGACTAATTGCATTTATTTCGTATCGATTTTTTATTAAAAAGAATGTAATTCGATACCTTTTTTATGCACATACATGACGTACATTTTTTCTTTTTTAAGAGATTATTTTTTAGAGATTTCACTGCTTTTTGTAAATTTTTGAAAACAACAACGTCGTCGTCGCTCGGCGTAATCGCATCGTCGTTGTCCTTATGTGAATTATATAGGACCTTTTTTATAAAGAATTTCCTAATTTAAAAGTATCATAATAACTATATTCTAGTAGAACCAATAGATTTTAAGATATTCGTGAAAAACTGTTTTTTACCAAATCCCTCTATAGCCCTCTATAAAATTTTTAATAAAAGTCACATCGATGAAGACTTTTGAGATATTGTTTAGAATGACGAAATAAAGGCCCATGCAAAAATTTAGCTAACAGCTAAATTTTTCCTCAGATTTGTCATATCTTTGTCTAATTTCCATGGTCTATCTCGTGTACTTGTTCGACCGTTGCGATTGAGTTGAAAAAAGCGACAGATGGTTGCAAGAACTTTTCTTCTTTGAGGTAGCACCTTAAAAAGAAGCATTTGCACTTCGACATTCCAACCTGACTAGACCGGATGGCTACTTTAAGCCGGTCTCTTTAAGATGATCACTCTATATACTTCAAGCCAGAAAGCTTGAAAATCCAGCAAAATCCGTTGTTAAAATAAATTCTATGATATGAAAAATTTGTGTAATTTCAATTTGATACATCTAACTATACACCACCTTCCATTTAACATCTCTCTCCTCCCCCACCTCGGTTTCATACTATCATTTAATCATCTTTTACGTAAAGTTTTGCGTACCACTTTAATGATATTATAATAATTATTGATTAGATCTTTGTGTATATAATAAATCCAAATAAATTACAATGATGAATTACAATCTTAATAAATGAACTTTTTCGTTAAATTTCGCTTCGTTTCGGGATTAGGTTTTCATTTACAACCCATCTTTCCAATCTACATAAAAATTATATAAGGTTTGATTTGGGGATTACAATAAAACAAAACTCAGAATGCAGAATCTTCATGTTGTAAATCGAAAGTTAGATGCTATAGAAAATCAACATTGCCACTTTGAGACACTGAGAGGAAGGAATCGCGCTCGCGATGATTAGTTCATCGGGATAAATTGAGCTAGGAACTGAGGACTTTTCTGCCATCTGTTAATAGAATGTGACCTTTTCGAATATTTTAATCTGGACCGGAAAAATTTCCGCATTGAGGAAAAAGGTACCGTGCACTTGCCGCTCCAGGGAATACATACGCGGTCAAGCGATATATTTACGTAACTGATTGCGAAAGAACTAATCGTTTTTTACTTGTCGCACCTGACAAAACTCGTAAAACGCATATTCTGGCATAAAAATGGAATACGCCCTAAGCGACTCGCGTGACGCAAAAATATCGCGCTCGCTGATTTTGCAATGTGAAATTGATATTTGCGATTTACGGCACATTGCATGATTATTTTTTCATATTGGCAGGTTTGCGTTATGGCAGATTAGAAGCGATGCATACAAACAAGCTCATCCATTTGATTTACCATTCTATGTGAGGCGTGTCTATGACTGATATTCATATAGTTGATTCTTATTTTAAGAACTTCTTAAGATGCAAATATGGCCCTCTGATTGGCTTATGACTATAACATCTTAAGACTATAACACATACTTAAAACAGTCTCAAATATAACAATTGACTATGAATATCGGCTTAGCATTGATGTTGTAAATGGCCAGATCTTCACTGATGACTACTAATGAAGAAACTGCTCATGAAAGAATTATGTCTCTACAAAGTTAATTTCAATACTTTTCGATAGAATTGTTAAAATGTATCTACAAAAATTTCGGAGAAATATGGTATTAATCTTTGCATTGTTACTGTATTTTTCGAATTACCTGTAAAAATTGTTATGTATGATAGTCATAATATCACTCATTTGTTGCAACAATTTAATGAACAAAATTTTTCAGAAAATTTAAAAGTATGTTCTCTTGAAGTATCTCTCTTTTTTCTATGTTTCCATTCTTTTTCTACAATTAACTCAGAAAGAAAGATTTTTAGTTATGTATGTCATTGTTGTAATAAATGAGCGATATAAAGATACATATCAATATCCACCCGTGCATTTTGTTATCCAATTCAATATTACGCGAGCAAGCCTTTCTCTGAAAGAACGCAAATAAATTTATTCAAAGATAATAAATAAAATTAAATATTTCATATTTTAGAGATGTTATTATCTTTTCATTAAGATATGTGTCATATCTAAAAAAAATATTAAAAATATAGAAATTTCATGGTTTGTTCTATTATTATCTCTGAATATTTGTATATTTGAGCACAATTCTCTAATTGGTTTAACAATTATTTAATTTTCTTTGTTTATTTTGATTCTTATACGTAAAATCGCATTTCATAATATTTATTTATAAATTTGATGAGAAAGTACAACATTAAGAATTAAATCAAATTTTATACATATATTGATCAAACAATAATAAATATTCATGCAAATGTTTATTTGGATCTACTTACATATTCAAAAATTATTGACTTAAAACTACAGAAAAATATAGCCACATTTTGTTGCAAAAAAATTATTATAAATGAAATTATTTGTTTTTGCAGTTGATCAGATTGTATTTATGGGTTAATATCATCAAAATTTTTTTAATGATATTGGCTTATTTTGGCTGATTGTTTGACTGATACTTTTAGATAAGATTGTATAGCCAAAACATCTTTAATTAACTATTAACTGTAGAAATTATATGTAATGTTAATTATATGTAATGTTAATTAAAAAATTTCCAAGAATTTTTAGCTTTGACTGCAGGATGTGAAATTTGTTTTTTGTCGACGAAAGAATATCCTTTGTGAGATCCTTAAGTATGCAATAAAATTAGGAACCGTGGCAAGGTTAACGAGCGGCCATGACGTGACTTGTTTCGCATTTAGAGGCACGAAGACGCGCTGCGTGTCGCCGACATGTGCGATTACGCACGGTGCGACGTGACTCACATAAGTTTGTACCTATCGTTTGTATCCCAAGGCGGTCACCCCAAGGAATAGGAAAATGCAAGGAAGCGTCTCCGCCGTTCGGGAGTACCGGAAGGCAGCTACCGCTGCGCCTGACAGCTGTGCCGCCGGCCGCGCCAGCATGACTCACGCGAGCACATCGCATACGCTATTAAAGCACTCGATCAAATGTCGCTTCGTTTTTCTATTGTATGCGTAGTGTGTACCATGCTGCCTTGCAGACGAAACCGATGCGAATTTCAGAACGGCTGCATTCAGCAGAAAAAGCAGCTTTGCAAATATTCTTTAATAGGATTTAGAATTGATTTATACAGAATTGATTTAGAATTGATTTAGGCGATTAGATTGAAAGAGGAATTAAAGGCAAGAATTAATTTATAAAAAAATCTTATAATAATATAAAGCTGCTTCTTTTGTTAAGTGCAGCTAGAGACGGCTCCACGATGGTGGACATGGGGACCACGACCCTCTTGGATGTCTTCTTTCTTAAAAATATTTATAGCAAAATGTTATATAAATACTTTTAATACCTATAAAAATGTTTAATCACAATTTTAATATTCCAAAAATATTTTTTAATTTAAGAAACTCCTAAATTTTTACGGCTTAAGACTTATTATTTTATTACATTTCATGTTATGTAACGTTATGCAAAATATCTATGCTGTGACTTGTATTTTCCGCCCGTTGCAAGCAAAAAAAATTTTCACTTGCGACGCGTAAATTAAAACATAAGGACGGAAAGATGGAAACTGAAAATTTCTCTTTTTTTGGTTGTTGGCATTTGGAAAAACTTGATTGACAATCCAATAGCATATAAATCCGCCAATGGCTCTAGTCTTGAAAAGTTCCTGAACCCATCCCTGAATGCAGTCAATGGCTGCATTTAACAGCAAAAGCAACATGTAATTCTTGAGTATGATTGGTTTATATATTCAGATCCAATGAGAAACTAAGACAAAAGACTAACAAGATCAATCATATTAAAGAATTTTATAATAGTTGCAAAGTTACTTTTTCTGCTGAACGCAGCCAATGATAAGTCTAACTCATCCTGAAAGACAGTCAAAGATTGATATCGCGCAAACTTCATAATATTTGATAAAATTGCTATTCTTTTTTTAATGCGGAGTCTATTAATCAATTCGAATATGAGAAGAATAATCGACTATAATTGATCAATTTTCTATGACTTAAGACCCTACGACTGCTATTGTAGACCCACATTACACTATGCTCTTTTAATGTTTTTAATTAAATATAATTCTTTTTGAAACAAATAAAGAAAAATGTAAAAAAGAAATGCCAAGAAATCAAAATAATTTAAATACGTGATTTGATTTTTATACTCGATTCCGCAATTTTTTTCTACGCTCAGACTTCAAAGAAAGAAACAGGAAGGTATAATTTCAAGAATAGAAGTGCGGTTAAAGACGACAGACTTAGCGATTAGATTAGCGATCTTCTTTCACATGAAGAAAGAGTCAGCCACTTGTTCAGGGAAACACGTGCCAGCTCATCGATTAGTAATTGCCGTCACGACGACGTGTCCCTTGATGATTCGTCCCTTGCCAGATGATGTACATGCCCTAATCAATCTTTCTCTCTATATAGTATCGATATGTGCAAAGCTTTTAATAAATAAATTCTTTCGATTCCCAATCTTTTCATTAATCATTTTTTTTATTCGCTTTAACAAAATTTTAATTTTTAAATTTGGTCTTTTCTTTTTTCTCTTCTCTATCATTTTTGTCTCTTTTTCACATGATAAAAAGATACAATCTGTGTGTTAAAAATTAATATATATAAAAAATTTACGTGATAAAGTTTTCGTTAAATAAAGGAATAATTAGGATTCTGAGATATTACAAGAATAAAAGCAAGAATAATAGCAAGAAGAATAATTTCTTTTTTTTTACATATGCGAAGATATCAGAAATGTTTCCTTTAATATTTAACCTTTTCGCGCTATAAATTACAAATGATATATTGATCGTTATCTTTCTGATAAGATAAGATCTGAAAAGTGTGAATAAACCATTCGATTATCCATTCTGATTACATAATTTTTTTTTCCGATAAGAAAGAGTTATTTTCTTCTATTTCTATATCTGTGGCATGATTGTATAAGTATCTCATACGCAGATTCGCTGATAAAGATTCGCTGCATAAACTATAGAATTCATGAAATGTCGTAAATGGCATTTCACGAATTCTATATAGTTTATGATTTCATGCGAATATATGCACACAGAATTATTCACACGATTCTATACCTACATTTCATGTACGTTTCATATATGTTTTCCATATGAAAAGGCGTACGTTAACGAATGAATAAAGGATATCTATTATTATCTATAATATAAATAAACAGTGAATCTTGAAAATAACGGACCAATGTCCTTGACTTTCACATATATTATCAAGGTCATGATTCTGAATGATTTTCAGAAGATTTTAGCCCATGCTCGTTATTCGTTATTCGTTTCAAAAGTTATTAACAAAATAATTAAGAATAAGAATTTTACTGGACATACATTTGAAAAACAAAAAATTCAACAAGAAATAGAAATAATGATCATAACGATTAAAGCTAGATCTTTAATGCTTAAATAATTCAATCTGAATTATTATATACTATACTAGCACTATACTAGAATCAAGCATTCTATTAGAAAGATGTAATATGCTGAAAAATTATAAATAAATTTAAAAAAATAATTAAGTTCTACCATATAAAACAAAAATTCTCTGCTTTAAAATAAATTTTCTGTTTTAAAAACGTAAATTTTCTTCGAAAATATTATTTTCTTATATAATTTTTGTTTTTAAAGCAAAGAATTTGGTTTTAAAGGAGAAAATTTGCGATTTTGTCTATCCTACTTATCCTCCTTTATCTAGGAAGGTGACCTTGGTTCGCGTGGAAAGTCGTCTCACATGGCAGGTGAAAAGATAAAGTATTGAGTTATTTGTAATAGTTGAAATTAAAAGTATACAATTAAATACATATTTATATTGTCAACTTTGTTTGTTAATAACTTTTAAAAGAACGGCGAGCGCGGGCTAAAGCTTCTGGAGATTATTATTCAGGGCCATGACCTTGACAATATATGTCGACAATATATGTCGAAGTCATTGGAGATGAATGCGTTATTTTCAAGATTTATCAATAATTTTTCTGGATAAATCTTATAATGAAATTTTAAATAAAAATTGCGAGGATTGCGCCGTGTGAAGTGGTGATTGAGATCTCCTCGAAAGAGGAGAGAGAGAGAGAGAGAGAGAGAGAGATATTGATTAAATGATTGATTGATCTTTATTAGCTTCAATAGCTACAATGTGTGATACAATTTAATATAACGCCTATTTATTAATTATCCAAATCGCCAGACTTTAAATCAATCCAATACATCTACATTGTACTATCCCTCTCCACTCCTCATATATAGCGCTCTGTTAAAGTTTTTTAATCTTTTTTTCTTTCTTGTTTCATTAGGTAAATTTGTACTAGGTAAATTGTTGTACATTTTGAATCCATTATATAACAACATTCTCTATTCCTCTCTAGTTTTACATCTCTAATATTTCTCTCTAATCTTGTTTGTACTCCTTCCTCCCGAGAGAGAGAGAGAGAGAGAGAGAGAGAGAGACTGAAAAAAGGAGAAAAACAGAGAGAGAACAGGTGCGTTATGCGTCGTGCGATTTCCGGAATGGTAGACGAAGGTGCGGCGTGGTACGCGTGATGGAGAACGTATCCATTCGAGCGTATTCCGGTCGTGGTCGGAGGAGCAACCTAACCGCGCGATCATTGCCCGAGTTTACTCCTGTTCTCGACACAGCTGACGAACAGCTAGTGGCCAAAAAGACTCACTTTTTGAAAAAAAATCGACAGTGCAATTCCCAATCGATTTAAAAAATCTTTTTTACGTAGATACTTGTAATGAAATGCTCTATAATGTGATCCCGTATATTATAGGATTGCCAACAGTTACAACGAAACCAACACTGCTACGGCTGACAATTGATGACCGCGATTCTGTCAGTACTAGGCCCAAGTTGTCATTCAGTACTTAGCCAGTACTGCGCAATAGTTTATTAATATTACGCTATGTCTGAACTGTGATAGCAACTCAATAACGGTCCAGCACCGCCAATTGTAAAATCCTATATGGGATAAAGAGCCTTTTCTTAAATTGAAAATGACAAATGATTCAAAAATGATTATCAAAAGTGATATTACATCTACAACATTAAATTTATACTTACGCCAAATTAGATACAATATATATTTTCGAGACACTAAATATGAATTTAGCAACTAAAAAATTCTAAACTTAAAATGACATTAAATATGGAAATCAAAAATATTTAAATTATACAATATCCAATAAATTTTCAAAAAAGATGGTAAAAAAAAGTATTATTATTTTTAAATATATATTTTATACATTGTTATCTGGAGAATATTATTATTTAGCAAAATTTTGTTATATTATTTCGTTACTGCTAATATATAACAAAGCAATGTCTAAGCCTTTTTATCGCGTTATGGTATCTATCTGTCTGCTATTAAAAGGATATTTGGCTTTTTGTTTCAAGCGATCAGGTGACGCAACAGCGCCAACGTCGCCAAATGCATAAAAATGTAAAATGGATCGCTTGACCGCTTGATGCATAAACGTTATGTATCGTATATGCTCATGCAGCTGCCAAATTTGCGACTTTATCACTAGCTAATTTATCTGGAATTTTGACATCGACAAACTTTTGATTAAAATTACTAAAACTGCAATAAAAAATCTTGTACCTGTTGAAAGCATTGATAAACATAAATTGTTCGATATATGTAAATACATAAATGACGTATTCGTCATCTAATTATTTATGAATGTCTCGTATACAACCATTTTCCTCATTGCGCAGTTTCACAATTTATTATTTGCGACACAAAGTATGACGTAAATTGAAATTGTTCTATGAGAAAAAAGATGATATTATAACTCATAATGATACATATTCACAAACATTTCCTTGACAAACTATTATTTCTAAATTACTTTCAATTTTCCTAAACAAAAATAATTTATTCTACAATTCATGTTTTGCAATGAATTTATAATTTGTTATATGATTAGAATTTTAATAAAGCAATCAGTTTCGTATAAATCTTATATCAACAATTTCTTCACAAACAATATTTAATTGGAATTTTATCTCGTTATTATCATATAATTCGTTATTATCATATAATATTATTATCATATAATCAAAATGAATGCAAAATAATTGTAAAAATATGAAATCTATAATTTTAATCGAGAAAGAGTGAGGTTCTCAGACGACATGCACGAAAACGAGACATATAAGATGTTTTAAAGATACCTATAAAAAGACATTTTAAAGATACATTTTTAAAAAAAAGATGTCTCAAAGACATCTAAAAGACTTATTACATCTAAGTCTCTTTAAAAAGTCTTATGTCTCGATTTTGAACTTTTTGTTCTTTGGGTTCGTGAAATGATTTCAATTTTAAATTCACGTCGAATGTTTGAAAAAGTAGTTCAAAGTAGACGAGAGTCTGAATCGCTACCAATTGGCACTTAATCGAAAAGTAATCGCTTCACGTAATGTGATTTTATCGTTTATACATTCAGAAGTCGAGCGAAAAGGAATGCATGCATTCTTAAAAATACAAGGTAACAATAGGCACGTGCTCTTTTACGATGTACCTCGTTAAAGCAATTATGCCAATTGGATGAAGCCTAAGGAGGTAAGAGTCGCACGTCGCGTTCGCCAAGGTAAATTTTCTCATCGTTATCGAGATATAAAAGTCGCTCGTTTATCGCTAAAAATTAAACATGTAAGTACAATACACTTTAATAGATGCAAAACACCTGTATGTAAACATAAGCATCATAAGTATGTACACTATTAGAGAGAAAGAGAGCTATTAAAAGAGCAATAGTAATCCAATTAATTAAGTTAAATAAAATTTTGTAACATTTAACTTTCTTAATGTGTGTTTCGAAATGTAAATCAATATCCATTTCTGTAGATAGTTTTAAACTACAATGTGTCCACATTAACGTATGCATTCAGTAAAAATTATACATCTTCAGTTGCAGACAAAATTTTCAAGCGAAAGTTCGTCGAATATTTTTAATAATAAATAAATGCAACTGTAATTAAAGTTGTAACTTTATGATATGAAACAATTAGACAAAATGTAATGTTAATGAGTATGTATGACTAATGTAACTCTGGTATTTCTAGACAAATTTACAGCTATTCTGAATGTGTGACAGATATTGTTATCTTTTATTTCTATGATGATAATGGCTATGGTACGTCATATCTTTGTGGAATCTTCCTACAAAACGTCGCGTCGCGGGGATTCAATGCGCGATTGCATTCGCGATATCTCGCAACGCATATGGCTCAAGTAAGTATCGCATGCGTAAAGTGTACGTAACATCCGATGAATTATAACAAAAGATTGAATATCACTTATCCTCTTGCACTTATGGAGGAGCGAGTAAAAACATTCTCGACACAAAAATATCTCGTGATTAAGATAGTGTATCGTCAAACACGCAATGTGAGCGTGACGTTACTTTTAAGATGAGTTTAGGTAAAGTTTAGGTAAAGTTTATACGTGTAAGTTTTATTTTTGTTTGAATGAAATTTTCGTGAAATAAAAAACTGATTAATAAACAATAGAAAGATTTCTGAATAAATTCTACTACAAAGATTTTGGAACAAACAATTTTTATTTAAAAAATACTGTTTAATTTTTTGTATTGTTAATTTTCCCGAAATTTGTTCCATTGTTTAAAATATGTTACTAAAATAAAAAATTATCTAATATCAGATCTAGAAAATTATTCTGTTCTGTAAAAGATTGATTTTCGTTTCTAGTTTCGTTTTTCTATTTTCGATATGTTATATCGATATGTTATAGATGACCATTATCCTTGTAATCAATAAAAATTATATTGGTGAATTTTGTTCTCGAACCATCCAAGGCTAACTTTTACTTTAGAAGTAAGTGGAGACTCATAAAATGTTTTGGATATCACATTAATTAAAAATAATTTATACAGGATTTATATCAGAATCCTGTTCTAGTCGTTATTTGAATTTATTTCAAAATAAAGAAAGTTTTTTAAACAAACGACTAATATCTGAAATGATTTTTAAACATAAATAAAAAAAAATGGAATTCTTAGATCCCTTATGTATACACCACTTTAATATTTTTAAGATTTAGTTTCCCTCTCTTCTTTAGTTTATCGAGTATCTTATTGTGTTGTTGCTTAACACGTGATCTCATTAGATCCATGACAAGCGTACTGTCAACATCGCATGATACCATCTTTTAATTGCCATGTAAGTTTTTTTATTTAATTACCTTTAGTTTAATTTTTAATTTTCATTTCATTGACTTATGGTTTATTATTTAGTATATTTGGAAATTTAATGAACATTATTGGGCACATACGGATGCGATTTGACTATTCCATTCAGATATTTTAATCATAGTTCACATAATGACGAACAAAGTAATTTTTGTAATCTTAAACATAATTTAATGATCCAATTGTATAATTGTATAATCAATTTGTATATATTTTACTTATGGTTTTGGTGTAATTGCCGAAGGGATTCCTAATCTACGGGTCAAAATGTTTAATTATTGTTATATACAGTAAATTATAATCGCAACGACGTTCAACGTTGGCTCTTAGGCTTTTTATTTTTATTTAAAATAAAAAATTTATTAATATAAAACAATGAGACTTTAGAATAAATCCTTTTCTGAAAAAAGGAATGTATTTTAGATATAATTCTCGATAAAAAAAATGACAAATTGTACAATTTCTTTCTTTTATTGCCAGTTTATCTCTTTCAAAGTTACCTTATATAGTAACCATCGTAATTGTTAAAAGAAAAAATGATTAATCAACAATGTGCCAAAACTGCTATATTTACCATTTAAAATTAATATTTTTAAACATTTTGAAATGTTTCTATTCAATTATTCTTTAACAGAACACTGTTTATGATTATTTATAATATAGCTTTATATTCAATACCATAATTTTCTCTCACACTGTCATAAATGACCTGATATTATAGAGCAATCGGCAATCGTAACAAAGAATACAGATTAAGAATTTTTTTCATATTTAATTAAAATTGATTACATTATCTGATTATTTGCATATATTTGCATTTAAAATATAAGATTTATAACATTTTAAAAAGAAATCTTCAAATTTTAATGAAATAGTTACAAAGTTATATAATTTTTAAGTTCAATTTTATATATTTTTTTTTGTCATATACTAACCGATTAGAAAGATTTGTTATAATTAATTAATTATAGGGGATGAATGGAAGTGTGTGTGTGTGTGTGTGTGTAAAAATTGTAGATCAAATCCTTTCTCGACATGTGAATAAAGTAAATAAATTATTCTATTATTCTATAATACTAAAATAACAAATTAATTAATAGATAACGGCGAGTCACTCTGTGACCGAGAACAAAAAAAAATTCTCGAAAAAAGAACATTTTAGACTATAATACATTTCACAATCAATGAAAAACATTGTGACTTCTTTAATTGCCAGCCAATCTCTCTCAAATTTATAGCATATATCATATGGAATGCATTGCTGTAACTAGTTCTACACATATGCAATGAAATTTCCATTCGATTGTCCATCGCGATGAAATTTTAACATATGCATGCAACATACGTATAGTTAATACGTTATATGTTTGTACAATAATATCACACCTGCATCTGAAGGATACTCAATTATGCATGAGCGTGTGACGCTGCAAATGAATTTTTTAACTTGTTAAACTCGCATTGTAAATTTCATTCCGTCAGTTCGTATCCGATATTCATTTTACATTGATTATACGCGAGAGTTACCACAAGTTAAGTTTAGATTAAATTCTCTCCTTTTCGCGTATGAATTATCGCATTTGCTTTCATCAAGAGATAAAAGCATTTTATTAAATAAGATATGATATGTAGGAATGCAACGCAAATAAAACTCATAGTTGAGCAATAAGAAGTGACAGTGTTTTAGTGGTAAACGCGATCCTGAACGCGGCATCGCCAGATAGAAGCGAAAGTGAAAGTACCACGGGCCTTTGACAGAACGATCGTTAAGATCGTTTCCGGCGGATCGAATCGATGGAAACATATCGAATCGAGATCGACGCGATGATCGCCAATAATCACGGAAATCCCGAGAATATATTTCACGACATGATGGATCCACGTCGTGTTGTAAAAGCTCGCGCTATAAAAGCAAAACTCAACTAGTCGTCCTTCGAGGACGATAAGTTTGCTAATTTGAAGTCGCGGGACCGTGAAATTCAATAGGAATCCGGCAATAGTGATATCAACTTACCCGAACGAATCGCGGCCGATCGAAGCCGCCATCGTCGACGACGTCCCCTGCCACGATCGGAACGTTCATTGTAGCCGCCGACGCATCATATATAATATTGCTCCCCGTCCTCTTCGATCAAACATCGATCATCGTCATCATCATCATCATCATCATCAGCATCATCATCATCATCGAACTAGATTCTATACTATATATGTATAGAAAGCACTGAGTGATACGTCGCACGGAGCAAGCATCGTTCATATGTTCACAAGTACGCTCTCAGGCATAGACGCGTGCTGACCGATCTGCGAGCTGCGAACTGCGAGAACACAATCGAAGAATTCCAAGATCTCAGCTCGCGATTCAATTTAAATAAATTTAAATCGCTACGTAACCGTCAGCGTGAGCGCGCCACTCGTTTCTCGCGCGACTCTCGATTTCGTCGGTCGGTACTGACAATGAATTAATTTAACTGCGAGTAAACTGGAGCTGACCGGAGCCGAGTGATCGTCGCGCCGAACCGGGCCGGGGCCGGGGAGATCGATTAACGCGATCGTGTAGCGTCGACAGCGCACGGCCACTGATCCTCCGACTGCTTCGGGCTTCGGGCTCACTGAGCTCGCTCTCGACAGTCTCGACACTCGACTGACTCAACACACGGGACACGGTGAACGGTCGAACGGTCGAACGATCGATCTCCGTGCCGATCACTCCGAATAGGTCGCGTATATATACGCTCGATACGCTATACGAGAGTATATGCGACAGCCACGTACCACGCGAACACACTCGTGTCAGACTATCGCTCGGAACTTGGAACTCCTTGGAACAGTCAGCGCGCTGCAACGCGCGCCAAGTAGCAAGTACTGTACTGCGAGCGCGCGCGCGCGCGCGTGCGCACACACGCACACACACTGGCGATCACGCGAGTCCGTTGCAGCGGACCGCTTATATTAAGCACAATACACCTTGATAACTTTCATGGGAGATTGGCTACGGTACCTGGATGTTATCTTTAAAATGATTTCAACTCAACTGACATCAATTGAATCGGTAATTAATTTAGGTAGCATTTGTTCTTTTTTATCAACATGGATTAGAATTATTAGAAAATTCCGATATCGATACACCTCTTTGTATTTGGACGATATTTCTTGAACAAAGGCAAAATAGTTTCTAGAAATACAAATTAGAAAATCTTGTGTATCAAACAATATATATAGAAATTTTTATGATACTTTTTGAAATTTTGTAATAATAAACTTTTTTATAAAATAAACAAAAATGAACGCCTGACAAAATGAATCTCAAAACAGTGAGGCAATAATATGCTACATATTCTCATTCTTTTTCCTTTACAGGCATTATTTATACAAAATATCTACAAGTGAATATATATAAGATTTTTTAGAATCTTTTTACTTTTGTACAAAACGTTTTTCATACATTTATATGCATACTTTATGCTGTTCTACAAAATGTTCTACAAACATATAATACACGATTTTTTATTTATATTTACAAATTTATATAGATAATATTCTATGAGTGTCCAGGAAAAAATAATGAAAAAAATAACGACTCATTACTTTTTGAGTAACAGTAACGGTAACGGTAAATAACGAGTTATTTTTACAAGATAATGTTGTCTGTTCTGTAAAGCAATGTTTCTAATATCATTGTTGCTTGATAATTAGTGAATACTATAATTAATCAGAATTTAATCGAAATCAAGTGACTTTAAAAAATCAAATTTAAATTAATTTAATTGCAGCGATTAATTCAACCGATGGAACCATATATGTATATTTATATATATATATATATATATATATATATATATATATATATTTATATAGAGAGTTATTAATTATATAATGTATATTATTTATATACATATATCTAAATTAAATGTATAGCATACAAGGTGATTCACTTGGAAACCTTAAAATATTTCCTTATTTTTCCCTTATTTTTGATAATAAATGTTTCAGATAAAAGTGGAATGGTTTCGCGAAGGGGACATATTTTAATCACATTGTTTTTTTCCTAAGTGAAAGCGTCACATATAGATACAAAGTTCACCTCCGCTTTTTTAAATATAATTATATGATTTTTTTACATAATTTGGTTCCTCCAATTATTATTTTGCATGTAAAAATATTAAGATAGATATTGAAAAACCAATAGTTTACGAGATATTTTATCTCGTAATAAATTAAATGATAATTATTTAGAATAGGAGATCCTATCCTAATGTATTGTTTAAATCATGACCCTGAGTGATTTCCAACAGATTTTAGCCGTCACTCGTTATTCATTAAAAAGTTATCATAACAATCAAAGTTGATATTTCCCCGCTTTACATGAAAAGTGGATGACTTTAAGCACGGGAGGAGATATAAGGTACAGACCGACATAAGGGCAACTTTCTGCATGAAAGCGAGGTCCATCCCATCTTCTCCCTTAGAGCGATTAAATTTCGCCTAATAAAATAATGATAAAAGTAACAAGTCCAATCGTTATTCAAATGTAACGCTGTTACTCATTCGTTATCTACTGAAAAAAATAACGAAAAAAATAACGTTTTACTTCCCAATCCTGTTATTTTGTTAATATGTATAGAATTATTAATATATTTTATTACTAGAACTAATTAAGGCTCAGAATTTTTAATGAAATTTGAGAAGGGGGGGGGGAGAGAAAAGAAAATAGCCAACGCGGATGTAGGTGAGTAAAAAATTTTATATCATTTATTCTTATCTAATGTACGTACATAACTTACAATTAGTAGATCATTTTGTTTGGTCTTCTTTAGTACAATATGATAATAATCGAATACTCATATAGAAGTAGCAACGATGGTCAAGCAAAATTGTGCAAATAAAAAATAATATTATATTACAAGTAAAATTCATATGCTATAATTTATTTTGTCACAGTTGAAGAATTGAATTTGATGATTATATAGCCACTAGCACTGAATTTAGATTCGAGATTTGAGATATGAAATTTGAAGATTTGAGATTGGGAAAGAGATTTGAAACTTGAGGCATGACTATGAATTCCGGCTTCAGAGGCCCAGCCTCTGTATTCTACAACGTTATGCAGTTGCTATAAGCACATAACGATAGACTGAATCAGAACCATCAATCAAATCATATCAGAAATCATGTATTGTGAAATACACAATTTCTGATAGGTTGAAATCCTTCCCTGTTTCCTGTTTTCTATTCCTTGTGCGCAGTCCCTTATATACCCCTTATATATTACGGCTCTGCTTAAATTGTTAATTTCAGAAGTTTTAGGTTATGTATCTAGACAAAATGATAGAAAAACTGACTTCATCTATTGTATTAATAAATTAGTTAAAATGAACTTTAATATAAGAATGCAATGTGAGATTAAAGTAAAATTGATTTGAATATTCTTATATCAATTCCACAAAACAACAGTCATTTTTCATAAAGTTCTTCATTTTTCTTTTAAAAGAAATGAAATAAATAAATATGAAATACTTATTAAATATCACTAACATGTAAACATAATCTACATTTTATTTTTTCACATAATTGATGCCTACACAAAATATTTCATACATTAATTTAAATGTAAGAAATCGAATGAAATAATGCTGAAAGTGAATCAATTAATATAGAATTCAATATGAAATTCAGTAATATTTCATCATTATTCATTACAATTTAGGAAAAAATTTTCATCAGGGGTGTGACAAGTAAAAAGTCAAATTTTATCGGGGACAGTGATTAAAGATTACAAATATTTATTGGATGTATATCCAGTGTATTGCAGTAACTGATGATTGCTAATAAACATTAATACATGTATTTTATTATTAGCTAATAAGAATAAAATTAATAAGAAAAAATTAAATTATTAGAAATATAATTTAAGTCGGAAAAAGCATGTAATAAACTAATTACATATATTTTTAAATAAATAATGACAATATACTTTTTATAATTCTTTTCTAATTCCTATTTTATTAAACAATTAAGCTATTAATCTAATATTAAGCATTATGATTTTTTTTCATCATGCAAGATATACTTCTTTATCATGTGATATACCATTCCTATTGTCAAGCAAGTTACTGCTGTTCCTTGGGCAGCCACTCGGAGTTGTATTAAATATAACTGTGTAGATATTTTTTTCTTCTTGAAACCATAAAAACCATAGCCACAGATACCAGCTAAACTTATTAAACCTATTTAAAAAGCAATACATGCATTAGATATTAATGATAAATATATACATCTTAGATATGTTTTAAAAAAGCTCACATACTTGCAATAAGAAATGGTGATTTTTGTCCTTTCTCTAACAATCGCTCTGACAAAGTTTGATCTTTTATTGTGTCATCAATAGTAGCCATTTTTAAAAAAGAATATAGTGATAACTAATAACTGCTAATCTGAAAATGGTGTGATTCGTTCTGGATTAATTTGGTTATAAAATTTACGTAGATTAAAAGTTTTGTAAAGATAAAAAATAAATCATTTTCAAAAAATTTATCTTATAGACAGTTCTGTTTATAAAAATTTACCATTTCCATTTAAGTTTAATATTAAATTAATAAAATGTAAAGATATAAATATAATAACTGCCAAATAACACAGTTAATTCAAGATTATCACAATGATTAATAATCATATTAATTAAATTTTGTTTATTTCTCTCAGCATTTTAAAAAATAATTAAAAATTAATATACATTATATTCTTAATTAGATGTTTCCCAGCAAAGACATAGTCAGACACTGTGCCCACATATAAACAAGCAAATAGTTCCTTGTAGGCAAACAAGAATGTAATGATTCACTGTGTTACACTGTGTCTGACTGTGGCCTTGTTGGAATACCCATTATCTAGTAATGAACAGATATAAATTCAATAATTATTTATAATATTCCTATTTACTTCAATTTTGAAGAAATTCGATTTCAATCGATTTCAATCGACAGTTTTGCATGAAACGAAAGAATCTGACAGAAAGAAGTGTTGTTCTGTCCCGCGAACCGAGATTAATCATTAAAGTTGGCAACTATTCAGGTTAGGAAAACTGTCAACTATGAAAAAGAAGACCCAAGACCGTCCTGGATCCTTCTGACCTTCTCTCATTCTTTGATCATCTGATGCAGTGTGTTAGACGGGCCGGGTTTCAGACGCATGCGCGTCCAAAGCTTCAGTAACGGTCACTAGTAAATAGATTATTAGTCGCTTAAAATATATTATATATATTTATATATGTATACATATGTAAAATATGTAAAATATATTAAAATTTTCAACATTTTTGAAAAAAATTTTACATAGGCGACTAATAACCTGCTATTTACTAGTGACCGGTACGTTTCTAAAGTTACATTGGACGCGCATGCGTCTGAAACCCGTCTAAGAACACTGATCTGACGGCTTTGATAGCGGAGAATTCCTTTTCTCTCCCCACGCCGCGGGCTAGACGGCGAAGGGGGGGGGAGGGAGAGAGGAATGGAATTCTCCGCAAATCGCAAAGTACAAAGTATGTACGTGTCAAGGTCAAGGATAAAAAGATTCTCTCCCGTCCATCAAATCAAAGTCAATTTTTTTTTTAATTAGATCTCGCTTAGTGTGTAAAGTTGAAAGCCAATGAATAATTCCACAAGAGTTTACAACTTTTCACACATAGCAAGAACAGAGGAAGACCTTTTTTGTGACTGTGACAGATTTCCTAACCTGAAGAGTCGTTAATTTTAATGATTTATATCTCGATTCACAGGATAGAGCGAAATTTTTCTATCGGATTCATTCATTTCACGAAAAAACACGTCAAATGATATATTTTTTATCCAATTTTATGATTCTGTACGCTGAGTATCAATCGTGAAACTTTTTTCTTAGGATAAAAAGTGAAAAATCTCCATTAATTTCAATGGTGAAAATTTTCACCTTTCACTTTTCATCCTAGGAATAAAGTTTCACGATTGATACCCTGAATTAAATAATTATTACCTAGATTACTTCATACAAAGGATCAGACGCATAAGTAATATTTCTATATTATATGAATATGAATAGTCGTCAATCGAGTTCTCAGCGAGTCAGCGGGGTCTAATTTCTAAAGCCTCGTGTACACGATGCTAGAAATCGATCCGAAATTTCGGACAGAGAAAGAATAACAAATCACGTTTGAACAATTTGATCACATGACCAATGCGATTGGTCAATTCCACCATGGAAGGGAGAACATGGTGTCTCTTTCTAAATCTTTGCCCTCTCCGTTAATATATAACTTTTATGCCTGTTGCACACTGGACGTGACGAGCGGACGAGCGATATCCAATGAGAATTCTGTTTTAAATTATCATGTGAGAAAAAGCAAAGGTTTAATTGGACATTGCTCAACGCTCACCGTGTCCAGTGTGTAATAGGCATTAGTTCGGAACTACAATAGATGTTTTATGTCCGTATTCATAGTCAGGCCTTGTACTTAAGACTCCCTTAAATTTATCTTTAGATGCTCAGCAGCCAATGAAATAATTCGTAGAGTAAATCTAATTAATTAAATTTATCTAAAGATAAATTTAAGGAAGTCTTAAATATAAGACTTTACTATGAATACGAGAATTAAGTCTTAAGCCGTAAGAAACTGGCCAATTATAGCTAATTATCAAATGCCAGAAGAATAATGAATTGTCCATTTCTTATGGCTTAAAGCTTAAAAATCTATTATAGATCCGGGCAACAGAGAGTATCAATTAAAGTTTTTCCTAGGAATGAATACACAAAAAGCACAGTATATACAGTAGCGCATCTCTCTGCACCTTTGATGTTAGTCTTTTCCAAAATGGAGTGCGCATGTGCGAAATAAGTAAGCTCCCCAGTAGCACCATCTGAATTTTTTTCTCAGTT
>Ga0157363_1000442_pt1 | contig 31716 bp, 14 predicted proteins | sample AttsexASBM1_FD_111477 | JGI IMG/M metagenome (GOLD analysis project Ga0157363, IMG submission 111477) | Fungus gardens microbial communities from leaf cutter ant in Ribeirão Preto, State of São Paulo, Brazil - Atta sexdens ASBM1 | ecosystem: Host-associated > Fungi > Mycelium > Unclassified ... | reverse complement strand
AACAATAACACTTTCACACGTAAATTTCTTTACGGCACATTCAGGCATAGCATGGAGCTTTCGATTCCCATCTATGGGTACTCTGCAGAACCTAGGTACCAACAGCCGACGGCGCAAACGGAATGGTCTTGCTTCGTCAGACTCGTGTAAGGATCTTCGGCAGAAGAGACACACGATACACCTGCAACCGGAAGTAATCATTCAGAAAGAACCGTGCTTGATTGTAACTCCGCCGTCACCTGAGAATCTCGTCGAGGATAACTGGAGGTTCGTATAAAATATTTTAAATATTATACGTACTTATGATCTATATATACTGAAAGCATTTAAAATAACGAAGATATTAAGAAAATGACGCGATCAATATCAGAAAATTACAGTAAATTTTAATTTTTTACTTTTTTAAAACTTATACAAAAATGATTTCATTAAAGTAGATAGATACAGATCTGAAAATAATTTCGGTGATCCATCAAAATAGTATAGAAAACTTAAGCAATGCTGCAAAAAATTTTGATATCCTAATAATCAGTTCGAAAGTCCTACATAATTATTTTAATAATCCAACAAAAGTATTTTTAGATCTGTATCTAGTTAAATTTTTAGATACTTCAACAAAATCATTCTATGTATAATTACATTCTGGATTATTAAATTTTGCTTACTTTTTATCTGTTTGGATCTTCGTGTAAAAGGATTAAAGAGTTATAAAACATGCGAGACGAAAGCTGCGAGAATGAGAAACACGAATAAATGAAGATGAATAAGGGATTAGGTACCATACAAGGGACACAGCTTTTTGCTAAAGTCGAAGATCCAAAGTTATAGCTTATATGACTTAGCCTCTTTTGAGGGTACATCGAGATACCAGTATAGGAATATAATGGGTCTGGCGACTCTCGAACCGGTTTCTCTTGATCTCTACCTTCAGAATGATGTACCCCGTTCCCGTATATGACCGGCCAACAAATGCGGGAATTCTGTAATAAGAATATAAAACCGGGAAACTATAACCGAACCACCTGTCATCGAGAAACGACCTCGAGTATCGTGATCTCCGAGGGAAAAATGCGTGCGTCACTCCAAGTGTTATGGGATGATTGACGGATCAAAGAAACCTATCAATCATTCTCGAAACGTTCTCCCGTGATTAATCTCGGCGATTCATACGGGAATACATCCCTTTTTCCCGTATAAAAAATTTGAAATAACATTGTTCAGAGAACGGGGATACACATGCATGAATACATTTTTTTCAGGTGACTTTCGAGATAAATCCCGGTACAAATACACGACGATCGTGCAGTGGCAGTAATCCTCGTGAATATTATATTTACGTGGGAGATATGACATTGTAGCCCGCAGGAAGATTAGATTGAAATGATTTTGCAGTTGCTCTTCTCCAAATTGCAATTTTCACGATCTATTACACAAAATCGTTCTTTGTTTTTCTTATTTTAATTACACTTATTTTGTATCAAATTAATCTATGGATCTTATTTATAATTTAATTGTTTACATTTCATATTCGTATATGTATATATATATATATATATATTTATATCTCTGACTCATATATTACTTCATTACATACGAAAATATAATACGAAAATTTAATTATAATTTATACAACATGAAATTATATTATCAGGAAGATTGGACGCCAATTCTTAATTGGAGAGGCAAAATTTGAAATAAAAATGGCACAAAACATTATACTTAAATTAAATGTCATGTTCTTATACGAGCAAGTACAATATCGGCTCAGAATATCTCGATGATGCCACTTATCGAACGTTTCCAGATGACGCAAGCGCACCTTGGCCGTCGACTCCCTTCATATATATATGCAGCCCCTTGTCCGAGGAGATCAATAACCCCCGTATCGACGGAATAACCCGGTCGGAAGCGATAAAAGCAATGCACTTTTACTCTGTCTTGCGTTATATTTTTCAGTATAAGAAAATACGTAACGTGAGAAGCATCTATCGTCGACACACATCTACTTCGATATCCATCGTCTATCAAAACCACTAGCTTTGACAAACGAGAAGAAGGGGCGAGTATAGAGCGGGTAGAAACGAACGAGGGCGATAACATCGCAGTAGTGTACCATTTTAGGAGTTCAAAGGTGCATAGTAATCGCGATCATCGGACGAATGTAAAATGTGACAAACTTTAATTCTTTTTTTTTATTTACTCTTATATGAATTAAAGCACAAAAAATTTAAACTGAATAATTGCTATACGAAATATTATAATTTATGTAAAAAAAAAAATAATTGCACGTTCAAGTTGTCCTATGATGATTTAATGGAGTTAACAGGCATATATACGTCGAGTTACTCGCACACTAACCAGCGGCATTATTTTCTACACGCTTGTTATCCGCGACGGCATGGCCTCTTATCGCGCGAGGCCAGCTCCGTCGGATTTAACCGCTGGTTAATCGCCGACACGCGTATGGACCAACAAAGAAGTCGACGGAAAGAAAATATTTTCCTTGGCACGCGTAACCAACCTTCTCTCTCTTTCTCTTCTGTCTTTCGCTCTTTCCTTGCGATCTATTAATATCACCCGATGGTACCCCCGCGATACCCTGTGAAAATACGATCCTGCTTGAATCGCTGGTCAGTGGGGTGCGTGCGTGCGCGCGCGTAGTCTCTGAACTCGAGAGTCGCGGTCAAACTCTATCCGCCCGTCCAAAGAGCCGCACGGAGCTCTTCTTCTGGACGAGAGAACCGAAATCTATGAGAGAGAACCTCGCCGGAGGTCGAGTATGAAGCGCAGAGATGTGAACGACTGAAGGTCTCGTTCTGATCGCAGGACACCGGAGGAAGACAGCGACGCGAGGGTGGATCATCACATCTATCCTCCAAGTGAACGAGAATTATCCTCAACGAAGACACCTGAAAACAGCAATAACCTGTCTCCACTGATGGTGAGTACTCGATCATATATGGGTTGTTTATCATTGAAGATTGATTTTGTTCATTACTTGGAGAAATTGAGTAATATTGGATTAATCAAATTCACTGGGATTTGTCTTCGAATAATCATGAATATTCATATGTGCACTGATTTGACTAGACTTAATTAATTCCACATCGTACATGTTGTGTACAGTGTTTATCCTTCGCTGATTCTCTGAAATCCGAAGTCAATTCCTAAATTAGTCAATTCCTAAAATGTTAATGTTCCCCTTAATTAAAATATTAACGTTACATTCTACAATTAAATCAATCTTTAATTAATTTTAAAATTACATGTAATTTAAAGTGAAACCTTCAAAATTAAATGAGAAATGACAATTTTAATTCCTTCGTTTTTTTTTCTTGAAGTTTGAAAAGAACATACAATTTTCGTTTTTATAACTAAATAATTGATATTTCTGTTCATGCAAATTTTGAATGGATAAAAATATAATAAAAAATACATGCTGCACTATCCGGAATATTCTATATGTCATATTTTATATGTCATCGGGCTCTCACACATATTCGCGTAATCGATCAAACACGTAATTATGGGTTTAAGTTGAAACGGCATCGCCAGCTTTTTTGTCGTATACGATATATAGGAAGCAATTAAATAGAACGATATACTCAAGTATAAACCATGATGGGTTGTATGATAACCAAGCTATTTGACGCGTTGATGACGAGTCACAGATGATCGACGGCAATGTGATGGGGAGCTCAAGGCTGCTCTTATTAAGCCAATCTTCGCTGGACAACAGACTCCGGTCTCTAGCATTGATTGTTACAATTGTCTTACGCGGAACATTCGCTCTCTCTCTCTCTCTCTCTCTCTCTCTCTCTCTCTCTCTCTCTTCTCTCATTCCAAGTAATTAATTAACGATGTGAGAATGTGTCGACGTAATATATTCAAATCATTTACGACAATAATCATCATTCATAGTATTAGAGAGAAGTTCATTGATAAAATCAAGTTTTTGATAAATATTAATGAAGTATTTTTTTGTAATTCAAACTGCATATCTGCGATGTCTCAATTCCTTTCTATTTAAAAGAAATGTACACGTTTAAAATGAAATATACAGCATAGCATAAATGCTTCGAAATTAAATTAGAATTAACGAAATCCAGGTGATATAAAAAACTCCTCCTTTTATCGGTTTTAAAGGAGCCACCTGAGGAATCCACTCGCAAACTCTTGGAAAGAGAATTGCGACTTCTCGATCCTCGAGATCTACGATCGCACGCCTGGTATCATGGTAGTACGTTGCGTGGTGGTCGAAAAGGTGCGGAGGCGGAAGTGTCGAATGACGGTGATTTTTTAGTGCGCGATTGCGCCTCCCAACCTGGCAATTATGTCCTAACTGTACGATGGAAAAGTCAACCGTTACATTTCGTTATCAATCGAGTAAGTTGATTAAATCATCATGATTAAATCGAGAAAGATTGCTTTAAAAATCCTAATCGCAATCTAATTGTTTTGGATTATATGAAACATATACTTTTCTTGTACAAAGAAATTAGAAATAAGTATGTTAGTGATATCTTTAATTTCTTTGAATATCAACATTCATGTTGGAATTAATAAAATATATTAGAAATTTTTCCTTTTTTAATTGTTTTTCATTAAATAGATAAATAATTGATTCAATATTTAAAATGCTTTAAAAACAATTCCATTTTACAATAGATTTAAGAATAATCTAATTTTTCTTGGTAGGTCGTAATTCAGCCCGATACGGTTTATGAAAGGGCGCAGTATCAGTTCGAAGATGAAGCTTTCGATACGGTCGCCGATCTCATAACTTTCTACGTTGGCAGTGGTCGCCCAATTAGTCAAGCTAGCGGAGCTCGAATCATTACCCCAAAGCCCAGATCAGTGCCACTCACATGCGTTGCAGGGTCTACGAATAATCAACACTGTTCTAGTCCTTCCTCCACTTCTCTGTCAACTGGTTCGCCACCTCGCCTACCCAGAAAACAACAACGCAGCCATTCTTTGACCGCTCAACATCATGCTCCAGATCAGCATGTTGCTCGAGACAGCAATCAACAAACAGGACCGCAATTACCTATCCAATCCAGTACTCTACCACGAGTACCGCCAATTCAGAACCAACCGCCCTCTTGTTCTCTGTCGTTGGGTCGTCAAAAGATCACCCGGGTAATATCGGATCCAGCGTTGCAACAGCAACAGCAACAGTCACCATGTTTGAATCTTCAAAATACCTTGAACACAGCGCCACCTAAACCTCCCAGAGTGCCCTATGTGCCGAATCATCAGCATCATCATCATCACCATCATCATCACCATCACCATCATCATCAAAGCTATCAAGCCTCCGGCAGCGACAGCGGAAACGGATCGGGAGACAGCGAATTCGAGACTAATAATTCTGGCGGTGCCAGCAATCCCTCTTCTTCGGTGCCAATTAAGGGTGTGGTGATACGTAGTCATTATAACACCAGTAACGACGGTATCAATGGCAACAATAACAGCGAATACGAACTATCGGCAGAAGAACAATTGGTGATAGCCGCACCGTCTCTAGAAATCACTACTATGCTCGATATCGAGGGTTTTACGACATTGCTGTTACCAACTGGCGAACACAGACCTTTGGATCCAACAGCCCTGAGGGGAGTCTCAGGAATGTTATTGGATTCAGCACCAAGAGTGCTCGCTTCTCATCTCACGAGGCTTGATCTTGAAGTGGCACTTCAACCGGGACCAGGAAACAGAAGTGGATTAAGCGGGATCGAACTGGCGACCCTTCCTCACGGTAGACAAGCTAGAATGGACCTAATTGAGAGATCTGAATGCTTGAAACTATTGGTGGCGGTGACTGTGTTGGCTGGCGCTACAGCTATAGGTGAATTTTGAAATTTTATTTTATTTTAATTAGTCTATTTCAATTAATTTTCAACTATGATAAATATTTATAAAAATTATTAAGAAAGAAAAAATATATTTTAAGTTTACACAAAATAAATTAAATATAAGTTATAAATATTAAAAAGAGAGCACTTAATTTTTCTTGCTTCTAAATGACGATTGTCAATATCGTAGAAAGAGCAGCTACTATCAGTAAATGGATCAAAGTAGCAATCGACACTAAAACCGCACTCGGCAATCTTTATGGCTTCTGTGGCGTAATGCTCGGTCTATGCTTACCGCAAATTCAGAGACTGGCCAATACGTGGCACTTGCTACGACAAAAACATACAGATGAAGCTTTCAGTTTCGAAGCGAAATTGAGACCTACTCTACGGGCTATGAACGAATGTACCAATCCGCAAGCGCCTAATACAACGTTGCCACATTTATTACCGATTGCGCTACTTGGCGAACGTGGTCCCGAAGATGTTTTAGGTAATCGTATAAAAAATAATTATATACTAAAATTACTTGTAAAATAAATAATCAGTGAATAAACAGAAGATATCTTCCTTCGTTTGCATACTCGTCTTATAATTGTTTTAAATACAGATATCTATATTTGTTCGTATTTTTTTCGTTATTATTAATTGTCAATTTATTTTCTTTTTTTCTTTCAACTATATCATTTCCTCATTCAACAAAATTTATTATAGGTACTGTAGCACCTTTCGGACTCACAGCAGCGATTCTTTCACCATGGGAAAATTCGGCATCCGATTGCGGTCTATCAATCGTCTGGTCGCATCTTGAGGCGGCTCGCAAACTAGCCGATAGTCTGCCGCTCTTTCGCAGAAATGCGGAAATCGTCTTAGAAGGTTGCAGAAATGATGAATTACTATCGGACGCCTTTCGTACCGAATTTCACATCAAGTTCTTATGGGGCAGCCGCGGTGCTACTGTCGCTCCGGAAGAACGTCATTTGAAGTTTATTCAAGTCTTAGATGCAATGTACGATAAGTGTGCGGCGAGCGAAGTGGCCGCTTAAAAAAATAAACCAAAGGATCTCAAAGATCTGAATAGAGAGAGTCTGAAGACGTAATTCTCTATATGAGAGTTTATCTTCTTCCTCGAAATATCACCGTTACGGATTTTTTTTTAGATTTTTATAGCTTCGAATGCGTCGGCTAACACGATACAAGAAATTAAAACATCCCCTGCATTAATGAAGTGCCACTTTATTGCTACTACATATAATCTCGAATCGTAGAGTATATCTCTGAAATATCGAATGTTCTTCCTAAATCTAATGCTTGTTTTGAATCGTGTAAGCAACAGCATCCAAAGAATTGATCGAGAGAGGCTTGATTGAAGCCTACATACGTATCGTCAACTGTACTTAACTTTAATTGACAATGTAATTCTATAATGTTATGTTATAAGTGTTGTTCATATTTGTTCATACTTAATATACAAATTTAAAAAAGTATTTCTCGTGATTTTTTATTTTCATCAAGATACCTTCATTAACTTTCAGACAGATTTATAAAATATTACACTTGCAATATTTAGGGATTTTCATTAACTGAAATTAAAATTTTAATTAAATTAAAATTAATAATTAAAAAAAATAATTAAAATAGATTAAATTAATAATTAATAAAGCTTGAAACTATACAATGTACAAAATGAATCATAATAATTATCTTAATTATATTAATTTACAAAATACAAATGTAAAATTCAAAATAATCTCACGCCAAAATAATGTTTCTAAAAATAATTATTTACTGGCTCCAAATATTTAACTTGATTTTTATTATTTTTTATTTTATTCAAAAGAAAGATATTATTAAAATAGTTATACATAATTTCCGAAAAATATATATAAACATTTCTAACATTTCATAAATAAAAATTTTCTAATTTTCGTTTTTAAATTATCCAAATAAGTAAGAATAAATAGTTTGTAACATATATAAATAACATATATAAAAATATTAAGAAATATTGAATTACTCACCGTTTCTCGTTGTCGCTCTATGTCTCCATATGTGTCTTCTTTCTTTTCCGCCAATTTTTCGTCGCAGTTTCTTTCATTCTTTATATAATTTGACACTTTCGAAAACATAATTAATTATCACGCACATATTAATCACAAAAATACGATAATCGCACGGCATTTTCTGGCACTCATGATGATACATAACTGATATAAAATCCTACAAAATATTCGAAATATTAGGTCTGTTCATACTGGATGCATTCAGTACTACAACTGAGCGCTCAGTGCGCTCTTGCATCTGATTGGAATATTCGTTAGATCTAAAAATATAGACCAAATAGATATGGACTGTAACAGAAGCTCCTTAAAACATATACTACTGGAAAGAGGATAGGCAGAGAGAAATCTGAGAGAGGACATGACTAAAGCTCTAAATACCAAAATAGTGCATCCTTCATTTTGGATCTACTACTCTATACTAATAATACTAAGCGCTTATTGGACTAATCATAATGGCGATCGAAATAGCCAATAGGAAGGCTGTCGGCATTTCGGCTTAGATAAAGGAATGCGCTACTTTGGTATCTAGAGCTTTAGACATGGTGATCTAAAATCTGTAACTGCAAAATGCTACCGTGTGACTACTACTCTCTGACAAAGTGGATGTAAACTACATAGCAAATATCGATTTACCATCTCCAGCCTTAAAAAGTGGACGTTGTTCATGTCTTCTCTCAGGTTTTTCTCTGATATAAGCCTACAATCCTGTATGAGGGTCGATTGTGTATCTCTAAAGCTTAGTGTAAATACCGGTTGTTCCATTTTTTGATAAATTTTGATAAATTTTATCTGTGAGATAAAAATCTGGTAATTCGTGCATGTAATTGGATAATCTTGCTTCTTATTCAACAGGCAAAATTTACCAAAAGATGGAACAACCAGCTTTAAATGATAAAAGTAAGCTCTCATTTGATTAGATAATTTTCATCATAGTGGAAATGCGACATTTCTCACGTGACATTACTCGACAAGAAATTTTATATCGAATTGTATCGAAGCGTTAAAGCGTGTCGAGATTGGTCGAAATTAGTTGAAATTTGTCAAAATCCGTTCAACTTAAAGACATAGGCTATGATCAAAGTTTCGTTACAAATGCTTTGAAGCGTTTGATGAACCAATTAGAAGAAAGAATTTTACAAACTAACCAGTTAAAAAACGCTTCAAAGCGTTTTGCAGCATCGCGTTGATCGTACTCATAAATTATTGGTTTCCAGTAATGGACATTATTTTTATGCTTTGTGTAGAGGAAAATGACAACGAAAATAATAAAATTCGCAAGACATTTGAATTTAATAAGAAGATGATTACGGGATAATCAAGACTCATTTAAAATCTCAGACAATACATTTACAAAATTATATAGATCAGTATAAAAATAATATTAAATATATAAATATGTAAATTATTTAAATAACTAAGATAATGAAATGTGGCATAGGTCGAAGAGCAAATCTTCATGTCTTATAATATTTTTTGCGTAAATTTTAAAATTTCAAACAAAAATTATGAAATTACAAGATTATAAAATTCACTTAAAAATATTATTGAACACTAAGATCCGCTTGATCGTATAAGTATTTTTATTATTAGTTATAGTTAGTTATTTGAATAATATATGGTTCATAAATACTTCTACTGTTGAAATAAATTATATTCTGTTATAAATTATACACGTGTGTGTGCTTGTATAGTGTGTGACGTGCGTCACAAATATTACGTATCATTTTGATTATGCGTCACTTGCATTTCGCACTTACATTAGAGCACTATAATATAAATATTCGCATCCGTCATTTTTAATCCTTTCCCCACTCTTTGTTCTCTCTTTAACTTTCTCTCTTTAATCTTCTTTAGTGGTGGATGGAAAGAGAGCAAAGAATTGATTTCTGAAACATGGCGGACTAATCAATACGCGACTTTGACAAAAAAATAGCTTTGCAACTATTGTAAATTTTTTAAATATGATTAGTCTTGCCGTTAGTTTTTCACTAAATGCGTAAATCAATCATATTAAAGAAATTTACTATAATTGCAGAGCTGCTTTCTCTGCTGCATTACCGACGAGATATTATTAAAGACCGATATCTTTACGGGAATTCATATCCTTGTAAATATTAAAATAATTAAGAGTTAAAAACTGATAATATTGTACTAATTTTATGATTTATTAGTTTAGTAGATGTTTATGCATTTAGAACTCAATAATACTTGATTTTTCTTTAAAATTGTAATTTCAGTATTATCGTCAAAGTTTGATTATTAACAGAGATGATAACTGCAGAAAAAAAAGAATTTTCAGCCAGAAAATATTAATCAGTTGCGGGATTCTTTAAATATTTTATCGATAATTATCGCTGTCGTTAACTAGTGAGCCAATGAGAGCCGCGCTTTCTTCCAGGATTATCCTGCCATTTGCTATCGCTAGTTAACGGTAGGTCAATAAGACGCTTAGCACCTTTGTTTTCTCTCTTTTCAGCGCTAAATATATATCTATCTCATTTTAAGTGTAAAAAGTGTAAACAAGTCGAACCATTTCTCTGCTGAACGCATTGCACCATGTAGCATCCACTCTCAAACTCTCTCTGATCAAAGGTCGGCGCCACACAATCTCATTTTTTTACGTTTATGATCATAATAGAGATCGAGTCATAGATTTCTATATATACTACTAGACTGCTAACTTATTTGAAAAAGTGACTCCCAATTTTGATGTAACATTATACGCATGCGTTGAGAACCGCTCCGTGTGACGTATTCTACACATGCGCACAAAAAGCACATCAGCACACTATTTTAACAGATTAATTTATTTAATAATATTAAAACCACCAAATACTTATTTTCATAATCCTAAGCTAATCATAAATTATTCTAAGAGGCTCCGCATAATAAAAGGAATAGAGAATAAGAATTTCAACTTATCAAAAACTGTGTATTCCACAATACATGATTTCTGATAGGTTAAAATTCTTATTCTCTGTTCTTTGTTCTCTGTTCCTTTCCTTTTATTGTGCGGAGCCCCTAATTTATAAGAAATTGAATAAGATCTTTTATACTCGTTTATTAATATTCAATTGTCTTTCCAATATCTTTACCTTTTTACTTGAACTCTTTCTTCCAAAAAAAATAAAATTTTTCGCTATGAAATTACACTACTTTCTCTTCCAAAAAAGAAACAAAATTTTTCGTTATGAGATTATATCACTTTCATAAGGTTATGAAGTATTCAGTATTCAGAACGTGCTTTTCTTGATAAAAGCGCGCTTTTATCTCTAAAATTCTATAGTATGCGTAACGTAAATTATATATAGCATGCGCACTAACATCGTTGTAAAAGCGTTCTGAATACAGGCCTATACGTTTAACATGTAAACAGTTGATGCAAAACAGCCATACTGGGGCGTTTTTTCGTTATCTAACCAGAAGCTACCACAACTCAAGGCTATCTTCGTCTTCAGGGATCAGAAGACGAAGATAGCCTTAATTGTGATAACTTCTGGTTGTACAACGAAAAACGCCACTGCATTCCTTTGAATGACGCATGCGCAGAACTACTACAATTTCGGGGTTCATTTCACATAAGCTTGTCCTAAGGAGTTAGCAATCTAGTAGTATCTATTGAAGTTTGTGGTAGGAGCAGAAGCGTGCGAGAGGATGCTCCGTAAGTAAGAGACACCAAGTGACACCCAGTGCAGGCAGGTTATTCCGCCGGAGCGAAATCCATTGGTAAACATGCAGCCGCGGCATTACCATCGTGAGTGACTGTCGTGATTATACCCGATTATAATGGCAGAGAACCTGTCGAAACGGCCTTCCAAAGGAATCCTCAAGACGTCCAGCAGTTTTGACAATCCGGAGGCGCCTAGGTGAGAGACGCATTAATTGAATTTCGATTGGCGTAAAAATAGAGATGCATGCAAAACCCGCTGTCGGCGTCTCCCGTTGACGTTAAAGGCGGTTCGCGTGACTTGCGTGTCACGCGCGGCATATTCGTCCGGTATTTACAAATCACGAGTTCACGCAAACCGTGACAGACATCTCGACAAAGAGAACAAATAATTATTGAACATTTCTCTCGAGATAATATGTGATCTCAATTTGATTTACTGTTTTTTACTCAATATTACCTCAAACATATCGTTCAGAATTCATGATTATCTTTGTGAAAAATATTTTCCAAAAAATCCTCTTTTTTTTATCAGGATATAATTAAAATATGTATACTTTTCTGGAATTATTCAATTCAAAGTTAAAAACTTAGAAAGAAAAGTATAATATTGTTTGAATATTCCTAAGTTGTGAAGTAATGGGCATTACCCAGCGTTAGTTGACACGGATTCTATTTTTAGACTTAGTGAACACCATTTTTTTATTTACCTTACATTAATCATGTAGACCGAACAAAGAAACAACATGGGACGAAATGAATATTATTGCTACTCTTCATCCTGCTGATAAGGATTATGGCCACATGAAGATTGAAGAACCAAAAACCCCATATAATTTTGAAGGCCTCCAAAATGAACATGAGTTTGATCAATTAGACGCTAGTGCTCTTGCAGCAAAGTAAGTAGACATGATATACAATTATAATTTTAGTTATTAATACAAGATACATTGATTTACAATTATATGCTTCGATTATATGTTAATAAAATTATATTTAATATTATCTATTTTATTATTAAAATTCAGATTAGCTGGAGGTAGTAAGCCCAAAATTTTTGAGGAATCCAGTGAAGAAGAGGAAGACGAAGAAACTCCCGAAGAAAAAGGTTAAACATCTTATAAATTAATTACTTTATAATATAAAAATTGTAATTATTGACGCATTCTATTTTAGAAAGGAGAAGAGCTTTCGAGGCAAAAAGAAAGGGCCATTATCGAGAGTGGCATGCTGTACAAATGGCGAGAAGACTTTTAGAACAAGAAGAATTAGAAGAGGAAGATGAAGATGGCGAGGGTAAAAATAATGAGGAAAATTCGTCAGAGGAAGAAAGCAATTTTGACACTCGTTTCAAATGCATGCCGTCCTGTGATAGAACCGAAAAGAAATAAACGAAAAACATCGATTGATAATTTTCTTAAATCGTCGATCACAGTCATAATTTCGCAATGTTGACTTCACTGTTTAATGCTATCGCGACTAAAATATATCAAGCAGCAAAGAAAGTGTTTACATCAATTACATTAAAATGCCCAAGTTAAATTTCGCATTTTAATTATGTATATATAACTTTTTTCAACTCCATCTTTATAGCTCTTTAGCTCCATCCTCTGTAAATAAACATTTTAAAATGAACTTGAATGTTTAGCATAAACCTCTGTTAGATTTTCCAAGATTAGATAAAGTTACAATAACATTATGAGTACTTAAAAATACTAGTAAGCTATGCACAGAAAAATTCATCTTGTTTAATGATTTATTTTAGTTTCCATTATAAAAACTTAATTTAATTATTGCTTCATATAAACTTTCCTCGTCATTCTTTCGCGAATGTATTATTCCAGGCCTATCGACATTATTTCAACACAGCGTTCCTGTAAAATTTAATGTTTTTTTGAAAATTCTAATTACTATCAAAATTTGACGAACAATAAGGCTAAACAAAGCTCTTACATATAGTGAAAATTTAAGACGCTGTATGTAATATTTACATAAAAAGAGAAAAACATATGTATTTAAAACTATTAGTGTGTGTGTATGTAATATATTACACAAGTTCTGTGATTAGCATAGATGTATGCTATGTAACCTCGGAATGTATGACTTCAAATTTTCGTTTCTTCTCATAATGTTTGATTTTATTTTCCAAACTATCTGTAAAAGAAAATAGATTATATACACATACATAAGTATTCAGTTTGTACCAAGCGGATTATGTAGTATAAGTCTGTCCAAATTCATCAAGTTTATCTTAATTCATGCACTCACTCTTTATCTCAATTCTCAATTATTCTTTTTTCTTTAATGATATCTAACTAATTGATTGCAACGCATGAATACAACGAACACATGTCTATATGATAATCTATTCTCTTTCGTTACATCTTGTATTTTATTCATCGAAATGATAGGGAGAAACATTTTGCTTGTAAATCATGTGTTGGACAGACTTAATCGTACTATTCAAGAAATGTACATTTAGAAAATTGTAATCTCAAATATAGACGTCCAATCGCGGCGACATTGTGTTTAGTATAGTATTAGAAAAAAAATTTTGAAATTACGTATATATGATCGTCAAAATATTTTGAATGTCTGTATCATAGTCTAATACAAAGCATATTAATAGACTTAAAACAGTGTATTTGTATGCAATGTCTCGAAATTAATAAATATATGGGCTACATTATGAATAAGTAATGCAAAGTGAAAAAGAAAACATTTTTTTGACAACATACTAAAAGTTGGAAATTAAATCTTGACTTTATCGATGAATTTACATTCACTAGCTTTGATTGATCATATACTTACCACACATTTCTCGCTTCATCAGTGGTTGATATATTTTTGATTGTACTCCAAGAAGTAGACTATCGCTTTGAAAATCACTATTTACACAGTTAATGAAATTTTCCAATTTCATCAACATATTTTTAATCATTATAGATCTGTATATGACAAAAAAGGAATTTGATTATAAAACTGATCACGTATACGATTATGTGAATTTCTCTTTTATTAAACATACTTTATAGTATTGAGAGCCCAATCCTGTTGTAATACTTTGATAGTGTTTAATAATTCATTTTCGTCCATAAACCAATTTATGCTTTCATAATCACAATACCAGAGATTCAATGGAACTTGATGAGCCATATTGTACTGTGGCTTCTGTGGGCAAGTCTCAATATCTAGGAGCTTCAAGATTATTTCAGGCTCTTCTTTTCTTTGTCCAACCAACAACAAGATGCCCATTAAACAACGAATTTGATGCCAAAGAAAGGCTTGACTTGTGATTTCTAATTCACACATATCATAGCCTTGAAAATAAATTAGAATTTATTGTACATATATGTCAATAATAAATATTAAACAGCTGAAAAAATTTAAGATACCTGTTGACTTTTCCACATTCTGATTAAGAGAACTCACTCTTGCATCCATTACAGTTCTTTTAAAATTAATTACACCATTAGCTACATCCATTTTACAAATATTACGGAAATCATGATTTCCTATGACATACTTGGCAGCTTTGTCCATGGCCTCTATATTTAAATTACCCCTTGGAAAGAAATACCTATAGCTTCTAAACTTGCAGTCAAATCTTGCGGAGAAAGTGGATGAGACCGGACACCATGCTATACATCTTATGTTTGCTGGTAGTAATCTGTTCAATATTTTACAATATGGCAACTCATTGGATAGGTTGTCTTGATTTTCTGGTTCTAATCTACTGCGTATATCCAATGAGATTACTTGAGAGAAAGAGCTAACACCTTTATCGGTTCGTCCACAACGATGGTAATTTGAACTCTCACGGGATTCTATGCAGCAACTTTTTAGCAGAGCTGCGAATAAATGATACTCAATGGTATCAGTATTATCTTCCTGTACAGCAAAACCATGATAGTCCCAACCAAGATAATAAAACTTTAGCAGAATGTGCCGTTTGTAACATCTGCGATTGAAATTATAGACTATCACTCGAATGAAAAAAAAAAACGTGACAAGTTCAAGAGCAACATATTTACCGTGAAAAATCAAATGATTTTCTTACTTTCCCTGGTGTCTCTTCTTTCTTCATTTTAGTATCCGTACGTTTTATAATTGTTAGTTTCAGTTGCTCGTTGTGAGCTTCCAATTGTAATATCTTATCGATCAGTTCCTGCAAGCCGGATCACGTTGAGATTATAAATAATATATTAAATAAATATACGATATAAAATATAAATACACATGAAACATTTTTCAAAACGCATTTATAAACGTCATACCGATTTATCGAGCATTTCCAACTGCTCTCTCGTGCTTCTTGTTGTCTTAATACGTTTCCACGAAACTTTTGCCATAATCGTGTTTCTGCACCAAGAATAAACTACAGTAAACACAGAAGAAAATTCACAGATCTTTCATCTGTCGAATAATAATTATTACAAACGTCAAAAGTAGAGGTTATGTTATACTACACGTGTGCAGCACTCTCAACAGTGCATCATGTGACTCCCCTGCTAAAAGATAATTGCACTGCTTTTTGCACTTAAAAATAAGATAGATATACAATTGGATGTCGGATAGAAAAAGAGGGAAGATGAATGGCACAGAGAGTGCAGCTGAAAAAATAATAGTTGTATTATATTTTCTGCATTAAAATGAGATAGATGTATAATTAGATGTTAGGGAAAAAAGAAAAAGATTGAAAATGTAAATTTATTAATTGCGTCCTCACGGGAATGAACGATGGAGAGGTCTAATCTATATTCATGTTTAAAAAAGTTTAATATATTACAAAGAATAAATTCATAGAATTACATGGATATGACTTGCGCTGTGAGAAGCGCATGTGACGGCCAATCATCTGTTTTTACGTTCTACCTTGAAAAGCGGATGATTAAATGGCCACCGCGGGAAACAATAAAATCGAATGTCGCCCATCGAACGATTTTTGCAATCAAATGTTATTTCAACAGAAATACTTTGATTCACGTGCATTAAATCCTAAATTGTTCTACGTCTTCCGTTTTGTTTCAATTTTTCACATACATCATAAAACTATACAGAAAAATAAATTGTGTTAAATTGCGTTTTGTTTATTCATGATGAATCGCGATCTCCTGTTGTATTCTCCTATTGAAAGCGGAATTATTTTTTAATTGTTAGTTTATATGCAGAAAGACTTGTTTACAATGAAATGTCGAGAAAAATTCAAGTAATATACATATATGCGGCGTATTTTAAATAGCATATTTATGTATATATTAATATATAATTTATAAATATTAATATAATATACATATGTAATTGCTTGTTTTTTTTGTCACGGTCAAATTAAAAAAGTAAATAATTTATTGAATGACAGTCACTTTATTGAGAGTAGACAGCGGTGAACATTAAGATTCGCCTTGCGCAGCAATTACCTCGATAGACTTTAGATAGTAAGATATCACACGTGCCCGGTAACTTGTAAGAATCCTATCTTTATCCGCCGGCATGCTATCAATCTCTCACATTACGACGAGCCTCGATCGTCACGTAAGTGCACTCGTAAACTATTTTACTCTTCTACTGCAAAAAATAGGCGAGCTAAAAGGACGGGAACGCGACCTGCGACATTGTGTTCACGATTTCATTCACACAAAATGAGCTCTCTCTCTCTCTCTCTCTCTCTCTCCACAATCCCTTTAAATTTACTTATTTTTTGCAGAGTTCTTTTCCTTCGAAATGGAGGTACGATGGATATTTTAAACGCGTGATAATTGACGATACATGCATTGTCTCTTGCGAAAATATATGTACAGGTAGAGAGATGTAAATAGTAATAATATATAAAAGTCGATAACAATGTTAACAAATGTTAATCACTTCCCTCAGAATAATCGTTACTTCTCGCTAGTAAATGTGCTTGCTGATAATAAAATACCTTTTAGGCATTTTCCTATAATCCTTGAATTAAAAGAAATCGGCGGGAATAGAGTTTCCGAAATCACATCCAACCCTTGTTAACTCCATTTCTGATCTTATTAGAAATTTAACTGCTCGAATTACATTATTTGATCGAGAGAATCGGAAAAAGAAACTTTTCTCTTTTCGAAAAGAGGTCGAAAAACACGTCGAAAGAGAACTACGAAGTTTTAGCGCCAATCTTCCGGTTTCGAAGTCTGGCAATCGGATTTTACAGAATGAATTCCAGTCGATCACTTTTAATTCGCCCATTTTTCACAAAGATACATCCGTATATGTTACACCGATGTATGTATCCCGAAGAAAGAGCGCTTCGTAACTCTTATTTTATAATCACACTTACTTTATAATCGCCTTCGGCTTCGCTGTACGCACGCATACATTAGTCGCATATATGTATATATATATATTGCTGTCAGGTTTTTTTCTCTCTTTATTTTGCTCTTCGCGACGATTGGTAAAAAACTTTTGGCATGGCTTGCGACACCACTGGCTTACATAATTATTACGGGATATTAAGAGCATGCTCTAACAGTAGGAATACGAATATAAATGCGTCGAATGTTTCGTCATGCGACCGGTATTGACCGGAAATAAAATTATCCTTAATTTATCTGAATATATTGCATCGCGTTGTTTAGAGCGTCGTTTCATCTATTAAAAGTTCAAACGACGCAAGACCGTTATTAATTGAGAGTCGCGATGTCGCCTTTGATGAATTTGAAATCGTTGTGTCTCTCTATATTTAAACGCGAGCTGCACGACGGAACTACCGTGCCATAAAACGGGGTACTGTTACACGAGAACAATTGCGCGTCACATTAAAAAAAAGATTTTATTCTTTTCTTCTTAGACTTTCTCTGGTTAACTTTGGTCATGAATTGTGAATTACACGTCACAAGTTACGTTGACTTAGGCCGCGTCATCTGAGACCCTCACAACTTAGGAAACTTAGGAATCTCACGGAAATACTCAGTGAGCTCTACTTTTAATGAGTTCACTTGCAAGTTGAAATAACGAAAACTCAATTTCACTCGCATAAAGGAGCAGTGTATCTATTTTACCTTTCAACACATTTTTCCTCCGTGATTCGCATTCGCATGATAAAGTCACCCCGTCTTAGAGCAAGAGAGATGTACAAATTCGATTTACCTTGAATCGAAAATCTCCTCATCGTGATTCGCGTGGAATGGAATCGTATTTCTTTATTACTCTTCGTAGAAACGAAAGGATATGAGGCAATTGACAATGCATGCATTGATTCGATTCGATTCGATAATTATCAGTTCTAGGGATATACCCGAAGGCATTTTATTAACATGCTCCGCTATACTTCTCGAGGTATTTTTGAACACAGCACCCTAGCGGAGAACGAAATATACTTGGTGAACGTTCACATAATTACCCCCTAGAATTGGCTAGACGTGCCAAGTTAGACGTGTATATGTGTCTGTGTATTCATCTGTGTACGTATGTGTATGTAGGAAATATTCAATGAATATACATTACTTTGTAACATATATTTACAAACACATAGTTATTTATTTTAGAAATGTACGCGAGGGAAAACTTACTTTTAGTATTTGTAAAATACCGCTTCTGCCGCCTTCCGGCCTGAGATTTGGCGAGCCTCGTGAAAACGGGCGCTCGAAGGAGAGAACGGACACACTCCTAATTAACATATTCTCGATATCTCTGCTTTAACAATCCTTATAGATTGTATATTTACACACATACACACTTTCTCTCTCTCTCTCTCTCTCTCTCTCTCTCTCTTTCTCTCTTTTTTTCTTTCTCGCTTTCTCTCCCTCTCTTTGTAAAATATTTGTTAGCCGACGGAGACGTTTGTAAATCCTCATTTCTTCAAAGAGTTCTCGCAATCATGAACGAAGAATATTTTACAAGTTGGAAATCACTATAACAGTCAATAGTTAAAATTTACTTTTCGATCTGCCGCAGCTAACAAATATCTTTTGTATTTTTTTTTTTTATGTTTTCCTGTAATTTGTGTTGTAAATGTAAATATCTCGAAGGTATATATTCGTTAATTAATTAACCGCATTAACTAGAACTAGTTCAATGTTTCAAAGTCGCGTCACAAAAATATTCTTCGGTCGTACTAGGAAATATTTAAACAATATTTGTTCGCTGCTAGGGTTCTACCTACCCTCTTTCCCACTTCCCCGAAAACGATACGCTATATCGATTACATAGACAGACGACTTCCGTCCCTCCCTTCCACCCCGACTTCGTTCCTTTCAAAACTGCATGTACTATATCACGGATGTGTACCAAGTTTTTCCCTCTCGTTTGCTTCATTGCAATGTTTGTTATATGTCGCGTAACATGCTGCGTCACTAATGAGATACAAGATCTATTGACTGACGTTCAAGTAACTAAGTGTGCTCGATAATATCGCGCGCAATCCATACATTTACTCCGTTTAGGTCTAGAACCAAACAACGATGAGTGAGACGAGCAGATAATGGGATTTTCGGTGACTTTGAGTCTTCGAGCTCGCGATAGACCTCGTTAAACTTCGAATTCGTTTCTTTATTTTCTTTTTATTTTCTGTTTTATATTTTCTTCTTCCGTTTCGCCTTTTCTTACTCTTAAATAATCGTCGTCTTTAGAAAATATCTCTCGTGTGTATTATAGAAAAAGTCTTACCTTTATTCGTCGACCGTTGTCTTTCTCGTATCTCGTTGAGAGAGTTACATGATTCGAGCATTATTATTATTATTAGAGCGTTACGTTATCCAATTTTCTTTTTTTGTCCTCGTCCACGCTTTACCGTGATATATCGAGTGCAGTAGAGCGAGGACGCGAGAGACGGAACGAATAATTAATTAACCCGGCTGCGGTGGCGCGGTATAACGGTATTCCAAGTCCATCGTCATTCTTATAAATAAATCAACGAAATGGTAAAAACCATCTGAAATGTACGTTTCGATTTAACGATGCATTATCGCGAACAACGTCGCCGACCGCTCGCTCGGGGCGCAACAATCTAAAAGACGCTCGCGAAACGCGAGATTAACTATAATTAACTTAGATAATAATCGATCTAACACGTCCTACACGATCGATGATGTCCGTGACGAGAAACGTGATTTCGCGTGCCGGCGCGGTGAGGAGAACCGAGAAAGCGTCGTCAGGTCGTCGCCGGCTTGGCCGTTAGAGGTACTCGACGATGTCGCACTTGATGGATATATTCGGGCAACTAGCTATATTCGAGCGATAGCCCCGTCTGGCAGTGCTCTTGTGCCGCTCGGTGAGGAGCTTCTGAAAGATCGGCAGAATTGTCAGATCCAGCAGTTCACCATCCGATACGGCGCTGTACATCTTTGACACGTTCACCGCGGAACCACCTGCAACCGAGGACATCAAGGTCGAGAACTGTTAGAACAACGCGTTCGTGACTCTACTTTAATGTATCCATATCAAAATCTAACACATTCGACGTTATCCAAACATATAACACTTGTTATGGTAATCATTCCATTTGACGTTATTGTAACTTGTTGTTCTGCTATATCCTTCATTCTTGAAGGCAAACATACAACAAAATCCACGAAATGCATTAGGCTGATGTCCGAATAGATATATACGTACATTCATGTGAATTAGAGTGCTCTGTTAATCGGCCTTAACGCTCGAATAATGAAGGTATGAATATTTCGTGAGGCTTGGGTAGGTAATTATCCGATGCATTCAATTAGCCGTATATCAATAACTTCACTGCGTAATTATACTGCTATTCAGACATGTTATATACTTTATTAATTGTTGGCGGCAATTCATTTCGTTATTAAACATTCGTACTACTTTAATCTAAATATATCTTTAATTTACATCTCACGCGAGATGTGATAGCTGCTGAGCATATACAATATATATATATATGTGTGTGTGTATGTATGTATATATATGTATGTATGTATGTGTATATATACATATAGACTCGAATGCAATTAATTTATTTGTTATCAATATTTTAAAATATTTTAGTGTTTTAATATCAAGAAATCAATATTAAACAAATTAATAACATATATTATACAACTAAACATTATTACTCTCTGACTTTTCCATTATTAATCTGATGTCTCAAAAATTTTTATCTTTTTCATTATAGAGAAATCAATTTTTTGTACTAGATTTTGACATAAATGCAACACTAATTTTGTATAGCAAGAAATCTGCGGTATCTCAAAATGTTGCAATAATTTTATGCCACTCCAAGACTTAATTATTATGAAAGACTGATTGTGTTTGTACGACAATAGATTTGTTAAATCAATAGGATTTCTAATTGTTGGCGAATTTCCTTCTTGCAACCGTAAAATTTAATCCTTAGTATATACGATAATTTTCCGATTTTTTTGCTGTACATGATGAGTCATCGTTTGTATCCCAAATTACTTTAACAGTATACAAAAATTTAATTATTTTCTTACATATACTTCAACATTTTTAGAAAATATTTGTAAGGTTGTGTATTTAAAGACCTTGTATATTTTATTATTTAACACTCCTAATTTTTTGAAAAAAAAGAAATGTGCAAAATATGAAAAACCCAATCGTGTTTAAGGATTAATTGTTATAGAAAAACTGATATAGATTTGTCAAAGGATTTGTCATTAGGATTTCTAATTGTCAGTGTCTTGCTTCTTTCCGTGCATTCAGAATAAATGTGCGTCTTTGAACGTTTAGTATTCCGCAAATTTCCGATGCTGTATAAGTGTATACAGGCGCTTAATGAAGGAAACTGAGAGACGGTACCGTTCACGTCACCGCTTCCATCGCGCGGATTCGCCGCGACGTGCTTGCCGTTGTGCATCGTCGCCACATTCGGGGTGCTCTGCACGTACTCGAGCCGTGCCTGATGGCGCAGCTTCGAGCCCGTGTGCCGGCACATCCGGCGTGCGACGCGGTGCGAACACTCGACTATGGGGTGGCCGCTACCGATGTGCAGCCGCAGGCACTTCTCCCGCGTGCGTTCCGACATCGAACGCTGGATGATCGTCGACATCGACTCGTCGTACTTCCCTGTTAACAGAACACTCGCCGTATCGCTCCACGTCCGCGCACAATGTCTCAAGTTCTACAGATATCTAAGAGAAATCTAGCCAAACAAATCAAATCTCGGATACGGATGCCGAGCGACCTCAATCATAAAGTTGGAACACAGACGTGCTGTTCAAATAACAATAGTTAGTCTGGTATGTTGGTTTGCTGGACTTGTAGAATAAACAGACTCATAAAATTTTATATAGTGTACGTACTCATAAAGTTAAAAAATTCAAGTTAAAAAGGCTCAATAAATATGCAAATCAAAAAATCAATCCGTAAAATAATTCTTTCTTTTTTCTCCATGTTACGTAAATAGAAGTAAGCAAATCAATTGCTTTAATAAAAATTGCTTTCAGCTTGAAGATATTTCAACTGATCTGAATATTTACCAAACTTTTTTTTATTCAGTTTAGTAAATACAATCTAGCTTGTAAAATCTGAATTCTTTTTGAAGCTCTTATACGTATTTTCGCAACGTTTGAGAAATTTATATTTTTGAAAAACATTTCACGATTGTGTATGCAACGACTGAAAGAATAAAAATTATTTTTTTGTATAAATTTTATTTATATACGTGTACCATACTAAGGATCCTTTAATAAGAATCTGGATTTGAGAAAGCCACTTCTGATTAGTTCGTCATGTTTTAACAATTCCTGAGAAAGAACGAGAGAGAAATAAATAAGAAAAAGATAGAACAGAATAAGAAAGAGGAAGAAATAGTAAATATGTGTCCTTCTCGCAGATTTTTCTTAAAACTATTATCTGCGTACAAAACTAGGGCTCATGTTCAGACTCTTATTGGATGATTTCTATGCTAATCGTGGAGAAGTACTCGGAGGACCGATTCTTACCGGCATGCCGATGATTCGGCACGTATTGCAATGAAAATGGCATCACGTGCTCGATGTAACTCTGTTCGTGGAGCTCGCCGAAGGAGACGTTCTTGGTCGGCGGCGGCGTCGAGAGCTTCGCCCTGCGCTCGTCCTTGCTCCTCCTCCTCACGCGGCACACGTGTCTCGCGATCTCAGTTTCTTCCAGGATCACGGAGTCGCTCTCTTCGACGACCGGTGGCACGAAACTGTATCGCGTGGTCACAGCGTCGGTCGGCAGAGGTTCCGGGGTCCTATGGCGCTTCAATAATGGTTCGCTGTCCTTGCCCACCTCGTCGGGGATGCTCTTGCGCCGCAATGCGTCCGCGCCACACGTATGCCTCACATGCGTCATCGTCGTCGTTGTTATCGCCGTTGTCGTCGTTGTTATTAACGATAGCGACGGCGGCGTCATGTCCAACGCCGCCTCAGCGCCTGGAGAAGAGCTCTCCTCGATCGCCTGGCTCGTCATAGCCACTCTTTCGTTGTCGATGATGATTGACGTGGCCTTCGAAAGGGACGCCCTTTTCCTAAAACAAGCACCACGCGACTACCCTGAGGCTGGACGGCAAATAGGGTGCACCGGAGACTTCCGGGAGATGGTCAGCAGGGTAAACGGATTACCGAAATAGTTAAAATTTCACTCTTTCTTGCTTAAATTTTGAAAAAATATAAAAAGAACAAGATAAAATTACAAGTGATTTTAATGACATGGTGTTTATTGCGATTACAAAACACATTTCTGAACTGTATTTTTATTAAATTTCCTTTATATGTCGCGAAATTACTATTTAATGTCAATAATCAATCATCAATCGAAGTAAATAATTCGTCTATATGCAATAGCGAATTTAACTACGTTTCGTTAAAGGGTTTAGATCTAAAGGAATTTGATGTCAAACGTTACGACGTACTTTGCTACTTGATCCACGTTGACGTAATCACCCTCTGGCTGCGAAACGGTTGACGAGTTCAAGCTACACATTGACATTGAAACATCAGTCGTCTCTGTGGTTATCGACGGTCCTGTCCAATAAGTAAACAAAAATTATAAATATCGCGCATTAATAGGCGCACAGTTTGCGATTCACCCATTATAATTTTTGTTTTAAATAAAACTTGTAGTTTAAAATATTAAAAAAAAAAGATTTTCAAAAAATTGTTTTTTATGTGAGAAAAATGTAATTAAAGCCAAAATATATTTTAATTAATAATGACTACTTCGGAATACTGTGCAATTCTGCGTTTTTAATTTTATTTAATAAATATAACAACTTCTTTTGAATAAAACGGACCTTTACCTTCCTTCTTAGCTTCTTCTGGTTTCGGGACCGGCAATGTATCGACCGTCTCTTGCGTTTCGCTCTCAACTTCCTCGCCCATTCTCCTTAAAAATCCCTGAAGTAAAATACGAGATAATAAAATAATTTTCTATGGCCGCCATGTACACGCTCGATATGAATTCAACATTTATAGATTAAACAATATTGCTTAAACAAGCGAGCGTACTAAGAGCTCATCAAAATAATTTTAGATTATTATTCGCAGAGAATACTGCACGAAGCAGCAATGACGTCGTGATTACTCATATATAACCGAATTAAGATGGATGGTGCGTTCGCTTTTCCGTTAATCGAAACTCGCTATCGATCTTCCTCAAATTAGTCCAGTACATGGATGTTTTATTAAATAGTATATATTTTATCAAGGAGGTATTTTATAATGAAATTGATTGTTAGACAGGGATAAACGTAGAATAACATATTATAAACAATTATAATTTAAAATATATTATATGATACATTTTCTATTTTTCTTTATTTTTATCTTGAACTTAATTCTTTCGATAGAGAGCTTAATTTTAATGTTAACCATTAAAACAGATTCTAAATTCGTCGTAGAATCTGAAGGAACAAGATGATTCTATGATAATAGACTAACGTTCCTTGTATAACAAGTTCGTAACTCCGACGAAGTAATGCCGTTTGAAAGTTTGATGAATGGAAAAGCTTACCTGAAGCTCGGAATCCTTTTGTAACAATTGCTTTCGGAATTTTTTATTCGTCAGTTTCGCTTCCTTCAAACGCTCATCGAGTTCGCTGACTGTCGAGTCCCTTCGTATCTTCAGCATCGGCCTCAGAGTCGCCCTGGTCCGCTTATTTATCGCCCCTTGTGGATTTCTGCGTAACTCTATTACCTGAAAATCCCATGAGACTTACTTGGCTTCTCTCTCTCTCTCTCTCTCTCTCTCTCTCTCTCTCTCTTGTCGTTGGTCTTACGCCGAGAATAGGATAAATAGAAATGTTTTATTAACGCTCTAGGGCAAGTCCTTTAAAAACATGCGTATAAAGAAAACATGAAATACGTTTGAAATATTAATTAAAGCAAGTGTATTATAAAATTAACATAAAATAACGAAAGAAAAGAAAATTATATGGATAAATGAAATGTAAACAGTAAATATACATATATATGAAAATACTCTTTCTCTAACATAAATTCTAAGATTAACATAGTAGATTAAAAAGTCTCTCTTTAAATAAGTATATCGACTTCGAATTCCGAGCAGACTCTAAAAAAGAGCTCTGTAGAGATTATGTTGTAATAAGAAAAATTGCTAAAGAGTAAACGCGCGACAAATAGATAGTATCAAACGAATCAATAATATCATACTTAAATAAACGAAAACTTTTGTAACACTTTAGCGATTTAAAATTAAATCCATTTGATAAAGTTTTAGTTCGGAAAAATGCTAAGCGAAAGACATTCAATTAGCTAATCTCTTCGATTGTCTACGATCGAAGATCGGCCAGTTTAAAATGTGAAACAACAAGTGAGATGAAAACGTACCTTAGGAATAAAAACCAGACAAAGAGTGGCTGTACTACAAAATATAATGAACACCGCCAACATTATAAACATGGCGTCTTGTTTGTCAGTCAGCACGAAGCTTATAGCTGCACCGGTGACGCACATTATAACAACGTTGTACACACTCATCCCGACGTATTTACTGTCATTTAATGCCGGTATACTAACGTGCCGCGTTTCCCATGCCAGAAAGGCACCAAATATCTGAAAGCGATCGGGTAAGTGTCTATCGTATGTAATTTTATCTGCCAAGGCGCTTAGCGATGCAGCTTAACTTACCATTAAAAGGCCTTTGTATGCATATATGCAAAACAGATAAATATTCATTTGATTGCTCTGACAATACTCATTTTCCGGGATGATTATTATATCTTCGCTGGAAGGGTGATGCTGCAATTGAGAGGCGATTCGCGTATTAACCGATCATTATCGTGAATTTCTTTCATGAATTATAATAGAAAATATATAGAAAGAGGAATATACCGAAATTTATAAAATAAGCGTACATTTATTAGCAAACATTTTTTGCATATTTTAGTACTCACATAGGGCTCCATTTGTTTTATCGCCCGATAAAACGGATCGGCCACTTGCCACGTTGTCATGATCGTGAGATCGACAGCCAACAATATCCCGACGACCATGAACAATTGGTAATCTTTTATAACCTGAATCACGATATGAGCTCGTTAACGTTGAACACGAAAGTGCGCTTCGTGCTCTCGCTATATAGTCGTTAACGAGTTACCTTTTTATTGAGCTTCACATCAGTGAATATGGAATGTACACGCCACGTTTTCGAAAACATGGAACCAAAGGCCAACGAGAAACCAGCCATCAACAGCCACGCTCGAGCCGTACAGATATACGGGAAAGCCGCTACGCTCGATAATTGCGAGTCTAGTCCGAGGAAGATAACGCTGCTGTAGGTCAGCATACAACCGATGATGATAAGGTTGTTCAGGTGGGGCGATGACATTTTGATGTATCTGTAATATTGAGTTTCGCGTGTAAGCCGCGCATTGGATTGGAACTGAGAAAGTAATCTGGGAGTCAAATGGAAGAACCGTGTTACGCGAGTGTTGCATAATTGTTACATATTACGGCGGAGCCGTCACCTTTGATTTCTGTATCTGATATTGATGGCGAGAAAAATGGATGCCAAGACGATACCGACACTAGCGGCCGAGGCTAGCACCGCGTACAGCGTGATGTCCACGGTGGAGTGCTCGATGATGCGAACCGTCCTGTCTTTCGGTGGCGATTTCCCGTTCCACAGCGAGGCCTTATGTCTCGTCAGATCCAGAATGCCAGTTATGCTATCGTACTCGCCTACGTTTACCTCGCGACCGTCTAAAAAGTTCACATTCAATCAAGAACGCGCACGCCGATAAAATAATATTCCTATTTTATATTAAGAGCACTTATTTCGACACGAGCAATTTTTAATATCCGTATATATCTGTATTACTATTAAAATCGAGTCGGTCGCGGGAAATGTACGCACTGGTCCGTAAATTACACCACTCATGCGAAATACCCGGTCACCGATATTAAGCAAAAAAAGAAATAACACATCTAATTGAAACTGTTCGAATTCATATCCATAGCGCAATATAAAAAAATTCTTTTGTTGAATCGAAATTGCATCCGCGCTTTCTATACGACACATTTTTCATCTGAATTCCTTCATTAATTGCTGAATTACAACCAGTACGCTGAAATTTATTTCGAAATAGGTACTTTATCTGTTTAATTCTAAATTCGAAGTTTTCTCTTTCTCTTTCTTCTCCCCGCACCGGTCCTGAATCAAGAAGAAACTTACCCAGAAATTGTTTTAGAAGAATGTACGCTTTTCTCTCATTGTCGTAGAAGCGGACCGGTCCCTGCAAAATGTTAAACTTCTCACATTCATGTCGCGTTATTATACAGAACGGTTACACACACACAGGCGATCGGGATCGTGAATCGGATTTTAAAATAAAAGCCCGCTCACCGATTCAACTCGCTATCAACTCATGCCAATTTGCCCCGCTAACTCGCCCGGCGGTTTGTCATGTTTTTGATTTCGTTTTAATTTCAATTCGGTTCACCACCGATCGGTCCCATTCTCTGTTATTGCTACCATACATGTATGCATCCCTTTTTACTAAAACGTGCTCAACCGTAGCATTGCAAAGCACTGCGTCACGAGTATATGTACGAATAAAAGAAAGAGAATAAAGAGAAAAATTGTAAAAAAAGAAGGGAAAAAAAGGCAACTCATTAAGTTTGCCGGTAACGTTGGCGCGGTTAGGTGTATGTAGAAAAGTGATGCCTGCGCTTGAAGACACTTGGGGTCGGACAAAAAGACAGTCAAGTGTAACACGCGCGGCAGTGCGAATGTTGATTACTGAGAAACACAGCCTGTGTTCCTTCGCATCTCTCTGTCCATGACAGGCACAAAGTGTCAGGCAGCTCGTCGTCACCAAGCCCACGCATACGACGATCGAAAGCAAGGGTTGTCGCTGGTCTAATGAGAGAATGTAAAGACCCGTTCTCCAATTTTCACCCTTCTTTATAAATGTCTTCTTCTTCTTCTTCTTCTTCTTCTTTTTCTTCTTCTTCTTCCTTATTCTCTGTCGTCTTTTTAAGCAAGTTCCTCTCAATTCTGCAATGCCCGGGGCAGTCTCACGGCAACAATAGATATCTCAATGCCCTCGACACAAATAACAACTTGACGAATTGGAGCTAAGTGACGCGAATCAATCGAGCGGGGAGAGAGAAATATTTTGCTTTGAATTACGAAAATTATCGTTAAAAGGCTAAAGCTAAAGATGATAATCCAAGCGAAAGTCTCTTTCCTCCATGAAATACAAATGTATGTCACAAAATGATACGAAATGTCTTCAAAATTTACTAGGGCGATTATGCGAAAAAAAATATCATGTAAACAGAGATTTTTATTTTAATCAAAAACGGTCGCATAGCTATGAGAAATAAAAATCTGACAATTTTCATCCAAAATTCTCAATGCAACCCAAATATAACAGTGTTATATAATATTAATATATTAATATTATTTAAGGAAAACAAAACGAAGCACTTAAAAGTTAGATTATATATTTGCAGTAAATTATATATTTTCAGAACGTTTTTCAAATAATTTAATATTAAGAAAATTATCAGAAAAATTAAATTTATAAAACATTAAAAAGTCTTAATCTGTTACAGTTACCTAACTTTTTAGATATCTTTTAGAAACTCGTTAGCAACCGATGGCGTCAACGAAAAGTAGAAAACTGATATAGACTTCAATTTTTTTAAAGAATTACTTAATATAACAATTTTCTTTCCTAGAATTTTCCGTTTATCAATTATAATCAGAAATCAAATAAGTAAATATACTATTAGAATTATAATTACATAGGATTAGAATTACAATATCTTTTTAAAGGCTGTTTAAAACTGTTCATTAGCGATAAAACAGAAGTAGAAAAACTCGAGTAAGATGACATTTTTGTCATCTTACTTATCCAAGATGACCTGCCTAGAAAACTGCTGCTGCAGCTTTTTACTCTTACTGTGAGGCACGTTCTATAATGGCGTTCGTTTTTAGCACTAAGGGTTTTATGTCGAATGACATTATCCGGTTTGTGTTCGGCGCACAAGGGAGAAGGGGCGTCGTTGCGGCGCGAAATTGCAAGGCGGGCCAAGCTTACCGTGACACCGTCGAAGCTTGTATTCCTGAGGGCATCGAGGAAGAGCTTCTCCCACAATACGTCCCTGTACCGAAAGTCGGATATAGTCTGGTTACGATGGAAGTGTCGTATCCTGCGCGCGACATGTTTCACAGCCAGCGCGACCGTCCAGATACCATCGTACGTGTAACCGTGAAACCTGGAATACTCGCTACCCCGTCTCGAATCGTACTCTTTCCAATACTGGTCCGGGGTCTGAGAGGTGAAACACATATAAAATCGAATAGAGACGCAACAGGCGTGCCCTCGCATATGACGAATCTCAAAGACTCGTCGTATATACATCGTTTCCATTTGAATCGTTCTCGATCGCTCCGAGGTGCGATTAAACGCAATTTTCGGGGATCCGTATTCCATCAGAAATGCAATCGAGCAGATATGTATACCTACGTACGATACTCGAAGTACCGTGCTCCATCTGCGGATTCTGCAACCAATCTGAATCACGATTCTTCCGTAATCCTTTTAGAATCGTATTCAGCTATTCACGTGGAACGGAAGAAATAATATTACGTCGCGTTTCTGCCGAGAAAAGAAGACTTCGGACATGATTAAATTACATTTAACGATCTTTCAACCAATTCTAATTTAGAGGGTCAAGTAATTTTTAAATTTTTAAATAGGATCCGACTTCCCGGAGCGATCCGTGGATTTAATCGAAAATCAACAGTAAAAATTTCAATGTAATTCACTCACGATTCCGGACGTGGTGTGTTGCTCCTCGGTCGTCAGCGGAAGCAGATCCGCCAGGATGACACCGTGAAGGGCCTCGGACAGCTCGGAGGGAGCACATCCGCCACCAGGGCGCAACCACCATTCTCTGGTGTAAGTCCCGATGATGACCCACTGATATTTTCTGCCATATAAGCCAAACTTGTAAGCCTCACAGAATATCCGTCTAGCCCATGCCTCGTTGAAATTTCCCAAGAGGATCCTCACGTCTCTTTCTTTAAGCTTTTCGAGCGCCGTTGTCACCTCGGTGGCAAAGCTTTGCGTCTCCACAAGCTCCATTTTGCTCTCATCCAGGTCAGCCACCAACCGATTGTGCACCTGGAAAGAAGATTCGAATGTAACGAGAGAGAAAAAGAGAGAGAAAGAGAGAGAGAGAGAGAGAGAGAGAAAGATAGGACTCCTGCAACTTTCAATCCAAATGCTTATCACGTGCCATAATGTAAGCGTATTCGCGCATTTAGCTTGTTCAAGCAGGCCGCAACGACGGCAAATCTCCATTTATAATGTAAATGGAACAGTTGCTGCATATACATCATCCACTCTCGCGAGCGCACGTGGAGAACGACGCGATCTCGCGACGGGATTAATTAACCCTTTCATTTCCTCGAATTGCTTCCAACTGTCGAGAATCGCTGTTTGAATCACTTTCCTAATGGTATCTAACGCGTGGAAAATGTACAAGAAAATCTTAAGATTTTTCAAGATTTCCTATTTTCCTTTTTTATGTGTTTTTATATTACGAATAAAGGAGAAGGTATTCGCTGAAGAAACGGAATCTAAGTTATTAAATTTAATTACGTTTGCGACAGAAAGTACTCTTTCGAAGTCGTACCTTAAGTTCATGATATAAAAAATTATTTTAAATTTTATAAATTT
>Ga0157363_1000441_pt1 | contig 31718 bp, 19 predicted proteins | sample AttsexASBM1_FD_111477 | JGI IMG/M metagenome (GOLD analysis project Ga0157363, IMG submission 111477) | Fungus gardens microbial communities from leaf cutter ant in Ribeirão Preto, State of São Paulo, Brazil - Atta sexdens ASBM1 | ecosystem: Host-associated > Fungi > Mycelium > Unclassified ... | reverse complement strand
TATATATAGATAAAATACATATATATATATTTTATTTTAAAATACATATATATATATATATATATATATATATATATATGTGTATATTTAGATAAAATAAAGAAGCAACACGTTGCGAAATGTAAATGAAAAATAAATATTATAATTATTGCGTTACTTTAATACTGAATAAATAGAGATGATCGCTGCTATAGCTGACAAGAACGTCTTGTCCATCCGGGCTATAACTCAACGATGTAATCCTGTAAGAATTGCCTTCGAATTCTGGGACAGTGAAACTGCATAGTGGTCTCACTGAACTTTCCGCATCTGTCCAACCTAAAGAATGCACACACATGTAATCATGGTACTCTGTACCGTGACGTAATACAGTTATGTCCTATAAAGATTACCAGTAGCCGGTGTACCAAGAGTTCTTCTGTCGAATGTTCTTACAGTGCTATCGGAACAACCGATCGCTATTTGGTGAGGCAATACAGGATTCACAGACAAAGCAGTCACGGCTCTTTGACACGAGATTAGTACATCCTAGAAAAATAATTTAATAAATTCCAGATGTATATATATATATATATATATTCAGTGAATAATGCTTACCTCTCTGCATCTCGTAGTGCTACAATTATCCTTTATCCTGAGATCAAACCATCTCACAGTCCCATCTTCTCCACAGCTTAAGAAACTATGTGGTTCACCAGGTATTGTCGCAATTTCGTAAGTAGTACCGGTGTGACAAGTGAATTGATTATGAAACGTTTCTGTTCTTCTCATCAGATCTGTAAATATGACATTAGTGCTCAATAAAAAAGATGACTTGTATAAAATACTCGATCTCATTAATTTCTTTGTCTCCAATCATAGTCTATTGATTTTTATACCTGTATACAAAATAATGCCATCTCCACTACAAGAAACAATACGATGATCTCCGCTATTAGGCAAAAATTTGGCACTAAAAATATTTGCCCTGTGACTTGTCTTATAATCTGTTAATACCTTAAATACATATAGAAAAAAAAATTATTAAAACAATATAAAATATTTTATATATCTATATAATATATTTAATTTTCAGTCGATTTCTTGAATTAATCTATTTTAATGATGCAGATTCAAAAAAAATTTCTATTGGATATATTGTGTACGTATATTATAAACATAAGACAAAACTTAGCGTCATTATTATATCTCTATTAACTATGTATGCAAAATATTATATCACATAACTTTAATGAAATGTTATTCAAAACAAGAACAATGCAACACAATGAACATTTCACTATGATTAATTAGCAAGGTGGATCTAAGATAGTATTAAACGATAAAATTAACCACGTGCACATTTGAAGAACCTACTGATTTGGCACCAGCGCCTGTATCTCTAACTATGTCAATGTTGGACCTTGACTAGAATTAACTATTCAAAATATTCCCTTGAAAAGGTTTAATATCATGGTTAATATAATTTGTTCAATGTATTCGAATGTCTTTATCTTAGTATTAAAATAAATACATTTTTTCATATAAGAAATATAATAGTATAGCTTTATATGTTTTATATAGTTTTATATAATAATAAATTAAACATTATTAATTGATAAATTAGGAAATATTAGGATCCAATTAAAATTAGTTAAAAAATCTAAATAGAATATAAGGAAAAATTAACAAATACATATTCTTTTCTATAGATAAAACACAACGAGATCTAATCGTCTTCTACTATACATCTAATCTACTACACTTACTTATATAAATACATTTTGAAATGTACATTGCATCTTCAAGATAATATTAAAAGTTAAAAAAAATATTTCGTGAACTGTCAAGCATAATTAACTTCCTAGACACATAACTTCCAAGGATAAAATTAAAAATAATCTTGGCACAAGATTCTTGTTTGACAATCCACAAATAAATTTTAAATTAAGAAAAGTAATGGAATATTGCTTCGTCAGACAATATGCATCAATCGTTAAGTTCGTATAATACGTATTTAACTCTTTTGATGCTAATTGAAATATACACATATTTAAGTTTCTGCTTAATAGATAATAATCTTTATAAGAGAGCATAAATTTTTTTAATGCATAGCATCTTTATCTTTTCTTTTAATAAGCATATAAGTGTACCTCATAATTATGTGCATTAGTTAGAACGAGATGTTGATCATCACTTCCAGACAGTATCAATTCTCCATTGCTGTTCCAACATATAGAATTCACACAACCATTGTGGACCTTCAATCTCTTTAGCAATGACATGCGCTGCATTAATTGTAAGCTAGCTGTAGAACAAGAAATGTATAGTAAAATATACTTTGTCAATACTTTGTCAAACACAACAATTCATCTAAACTAATTAAAATAAATGTAAACTTCTAATCTTCTAAAGATGTTTATAATACATAAAATATACAGATAAATAACAATTTATCTTTCTATTTTGAATTGAAAATAAAAAAAAAATTAGCAAATCAGATTAAATAATATAACTTGGCAAAGCAGCTACCAGCAAATTTTGGCCAAATTATTATATACTTATAGAATCTGTGCAGGTATTACAAGGAGCAGAAAGAATACCTTTGCTGCTGGAATTGAGCTTTAGTCTCGTGCAATCGTCATATGGTTGATAGTAGATATCGCGGAAGATGCTGACGCGAGTCTTCCTCATGGTTGAATCTTCAATGGAGTTATCAGCTGACTTTCAGTTTCAACGGTGCATAGATACTCGCAACTAATGGATTGCGAGAGAATTATTGTCGAGTAAATTGCGAGTCTCTATGCCTTGCCTTGTCGAGTTCTTAAAAATTCCGTGGCACGTTGTTACGTAGCAAAAATCCTGTCGATGAGTTGATGCGACGACGTGACATGGCACACTCGAGACTAAAAATAAACACGATGTTGCAGCGTGGAAAATTCGCGTGGTACGATCTTGACGTCTTGGACTACTTTGGAGTTGGACAAACAGCTGAGAGATCGTTTTATATACATATATATATGTGTGTGTGTGTGTGTGTGTGTGTGTGTGTGTATTTATATGTATATGTATGTACATATGTATACACGATATCCTCGGAATATAAAATCGCATCAGACTTGAGGCTCGGTGTTTCAGAGCGCTAGCATCGTATTTACTACCTAGAGATAATCTAGATATTGATATTAATTATTATAATATTAATTGCACACATCATAAGATTAAGAATATCAGAATTCTGTTTGACAAGCATCGAGTCCGAAATATATATTTCCAAGAATTATAATTTTTGAAATTTAAATTTTTATATAACAATATTTTATCAAGCCACAGTAATAATTATTTATGATTGGTAAAGTCAACGTTAATTTTACCAACTATCGATAATTGGTAATTTTTTATGACAAATTTTATCAACAATTCACGAATCATAAAAATGTTAATTTTTAGAAATTGTCAACATATTGTATAAATCAAGGAAAACGTAATATAAGACAATAAATTAAAACACATAGCATTGTAATTTTTAAACGTTATAATTATATTATGATAAATAAAATGTAGACATTTAAAATTTTTTAAACTAATATATATAAATCGAAATATTTATATCATAATATTACTGATATACATATAATTCACAAAACTAAATATGATCGTTTTTCTTTTTTTTTGATATTTTAATCCCTAAGAAATAAATATTAAATAAATAAATATTAATTTAACATTTTAGTTAAAAATGTTATAACCAAGTGTGCTTACTAAATAAAATATATTGTTATTATTTGAAGCTGCTGCGCCAAAAAATAAACAACATACAACTTATAATAAAAATTGAAAAGAAAGAATAGATTTTTAATATTATGAAAATTGAAAAATATATTATAATAGTTAGAATTATATATTATTATACATTATAATACATAATTTAATAATTATTATTCTACATTAATACATTGTAAATATATTTACATATTTATTACATATATCAAAAGAATAATTTATACTAACGAAGTAATTACTTTTCTATTGATTCGATATCTTTATAGTTTTGCGAAATATTCAGTATACATGAATTTTCAATCCGCTCTCGTCGAGAAACTTTCAGAGAGAGACATCGTTTCCTCTATTTTTAGAATAGACTACTCGCATGAAGACTTGAGTCTTTTTGTATTCCCCTTCCTTCTCTTCTAAGGAGCGAGCAGACTTTGCGCGTGACCAAGTAAAACTCAGAAGAATCACGTTGAATTAAACTCGAAAATCGTTCCATTTTATCATTCTAAATGTTATTTCGTAACCTACGTCAAATAAAGATAAAAGAACAAAACAAATATTAATACGGTTTTTCATATTTTAAATTCATTATTAATTATATATTGATATGTTCACATCAATTCTATTCTTCGATTTCAGTACACAGAAATAAAAGATTCGACTTTATTTCGACTATACAAGAAAGAAGAGTAAACATATTCTCATACCAATCATGATCTGATAAGATTTCATGAAATATGATTGTTTATTATTACGTATGGAAAAGAAAGATAATTTATACGCCTTAACATGAAAAGTTTATGAAATTATGACGGCAAATCTTCAACTATATCATAGAAATTTCTTAATTGTAAATTTATTGATTATCTGTGAACATTGTTATAAAGATTCTTTACAAGTTCTACATTTTATTTATACATACAAATTCACGCACACTTTATTGACCTTTGTTCATATCAATAAAAAATTAATATTAATTTATTTATATATGCATAGAGAAATACATATGTGAAAATTTCTTTAATAAAACGTGATGATGAAAAGAAAAATGAAAAAAATTGTGTAACGTCGTAACATTTAATATTCTGTATCGAGGATATAAAATTACTTTCATTCGTTGATAAATTTTTTGTTTCAATCGTCGTCTTCGGAATCCTGACGACATCTTTACCTGACAGTATTAGAACCATCAACTTCAATCTAATGCTGCCCGGTAAGATGTGAACAGATACTCCATCCGCCGGCAGCCATCTTGATGTCTTGCGAAGAACGATCTTTGATTTCTTTTTTTTTTCAATAACAATTTCTTGCATTCCTTCCTCTTCTTTTATTCGCTCCGACTTGGGATGTGGACCTTGCCGAAATTACTAAAAAAAATTTTTTAAAGAAAAAATTAATAAAAAAATTATATCTTTTAAATATAATGTATCTTTAAATGTTTATTTATGTTCAAATTTGTCTACATCCTTTTCTGAATAAAATAATTTTATATTAATAAAATTAATGAATATATCAAGTACCGCGAATTATTGCTTGTAAAATCGAAATATCGAAGCTAATTTTTCATGCGAGAATTACGGGAAAGTATGGTCTCTTATATTTTGAAGTCATTTTTTATTGCGTTTTACATTGAAAGCGACGTTTATGTAGGCGCGCATATTTTATGTTTTCTCTCTTGCTTTCTAACCTATCTACCTTCGGCCATTCGTACGGCTACATTTAAATATTAAAACGAAAATCTGAAGAAACGACAGACGATCCCTGCATTTATATGCAGGTGTCGTCATAGCAATATTTGTGAAAGCGAGTTCCAAACTGGTCGTCGCACCAGCACAGCTTTAACGAGTGGACTATATATAGGTGACACAAAAATAACGCAACATTTTTTTATTTATATTTAAAAGAAATTAATATTATAATAATCTTATATATCACTTTGTACTACACACAATTGTTCTTGCATATATTTTAAGAGTCCCGATTGTATAATAGTATTAAAATAAATAATTATCTACAAGATATTTTATTCTAATGTAATTTGACGTATATAAAATATTTTGTTAAATATTTTTTTCTTTAATGACTAATATTTTTATGCGATTAAATAATGAGATGAATCAATTAATTCAAGAAAATTTTAATTACATTTACAAAAAAACAATATAATTTATGTGTAAATAAAAATAATAATCACTCGATAGTCCGCAATTGGCGTCGTATAAGATGGTTGTATCAATAGCTCTTTATGCTAGCAGTAGATTGATATTCATAATGAACATTAACATACTTCTTAAAGATGGCTGCGACTGTTAAATTTATTTACGAATAAATATTCATTTGCGCAGATATAGCAGCTTAAGTTTTTTTTGTATTCAAAAAAAGATATAATGTGACAAAAATTATAAAACGAGAAAACATTCTCAAATAATTCACTCGAGCGCATTATTAAATTAACGACAATAAATTAAATTAACGACATTATTCAATTAACGATACGAAATTTTCTCATCTTCCTCTGCGTGCAATTAAATGACAAATTGAAGCAATGGGAGAATAATACAAAAAATTTATTAAAATGATTAAATTGAAACACTGGATTACTGGATTTGTTTGAAACAGAATAGATACTATGCTTCGTATCAACAATTATCTAAAATGTTGCAGAAATGAATGGTAGATAACCGTTGAAATCTTGAAAATCTCAAGGAAAAAATTTTTTCATCGTTTTGTAAGCTTGGTTGAAGAAAACCGCTGCGTTAAAGAAAACAATATGTTCTCAAACACATTTTTCTGTCACAATTTATGCTATAATAGATAAAATATTCACAAAAAATATTTTCTCCATCATAAAAATACATTATATATTTTTACACATCTGCGTTTATTTAGCAATGTTATACTTTCATTTTTTCTCATGATTGCAATTTTCGCAAAAAGAAACTTAAAATTTCACTTATAGGCAGAATTAAAGACAAAGTACCAAACTATAGCAAAATAAATGTACTTGCATTAATCAGTACCCAACCGATTCTCTTAACGTTCAATAAGATATTCGGTAAACTATCGAAAGCACTTGTTCAAATTGAAATCAATCTGTATCAATACGATTGATACTTTTAGCATTGGTTTCAAAATCGAAAAAAAGATTATCAAATATAATACAATTGAAAACATCTTATTAAGTATAAAACTAAATAATTTATATTTTTTTTCATACACATGATTAAAATATAAAAATAAAAATTACTGAAAAAATAATTATTTAGATAGAAACATAGAGTACTTTTGATATTTTCGAAACTCGGATCAACAAGAAAAAACAACATATTTGAAAATTTATTATTAGAGAGAAGTAATTAAAAAAAAACATTCAAAAATTATAATTACGAACTATAGTTATGACAATCTATTCAGTACAGAAAAATTCTTAAAATTTATTCAAAAAGTTCGTCGAAAAAATACGACAATTTGTTTTGAAATATAAATATTATAAAGATTACATTGCTTGAATCCGTCTGTGACATATCGTGAATTGCGAAGCCTTCGATTACGTAGAAACGCAAGAAATAAAATGGATGCTGGATGAATGGAAATGTCGGGTTATTATAAGATGCGAGATATACGACTAAGACTCCATGTTTGTTGCAGATGCAAATGAAGCCTGTTGATCAACATATCACACGTATTGTACACATGATACGTATTAATAAAATACGCAAATGACTTTGCGGATTCACAATCATAAGTTTCTGATTGATACAAGTTAGAATTGATAGCGTTAATAATATTGATCATAAATAAATTATTAGAAATCTTATTGTTGCTTATTAAACTTGCACAAAAGTCAAAAAGTTAAATGTTATCAAATTGTTTTTTTACTTTTTCTCTTTCCGCCACATTCTTGTTTTTTATTGTCTATGACCTGAACTATAAAAGAGATTTCTTTTAAGATACATTGCTAAACGATATAGATTATATGATTCACTTTGCCATTATTTGAAGAGAGAGAGAGAGAGAGAGAGAGGGAAGGGGGAGAGAAAGAGAGAGTATAATGATACAAATAATATTTATATCGTGTTAATATTATTATATAAAAGAGTATGATATGTAAATTACATATACCATAGTGCCATTATTATACAAATTATTAAAAATTTACATATAATAATTATATGTTGTAATTGTTACATTTGTCATAAATATAATATGTGTGCGGTTATGAATGTACGAAAGAAGGGTCATAATGATTCATTAAATAATATTAAACGGAAGAATCTAGACAATTGCATTTTGAAAAAAATTACAAATATCTCAAATCTTCATGTATCTCCGAAAGTAGTCCTTCCGTATCAAATAATATCGGATTTAAATTTATTCTTATTAACTTTTATTAACTTTGATATTGGCTTTAGCTTTATTAATGTAAACATATTAATTTTATTAATTTATTTTTTAGCCTTCTAATATAAATAATGAAAATAATTATGATTATTAAAATGCTGAATATATATTATTGTATCCAGTTAAACACGAATATTTCATTAAGATATTAATTAAAAAATCATTATTATTATATCATTATCTTTTATCTTCATGAAATTTAATAACGCAGAGTAACACTTTATGTCACTTCTGTCGAACAAAAATCTATACAAATTTCATAGAAATTATCAAATTATATTGATTGAAATAAAAGCTTATAATTATTCCGATGAATTAAATAGTAGCCAGTAAAGTAGTAACTAAGGATGAGTGTTCAAAATTTTATATCATACACATATTACAATCATTTACGCGTTTTTTTCGGCAAGCAGAGAAAGAAAAAAGAAATAGGAAGGGGGAAGGAGAAGGAAAAGAGAAAGAGAAGGAAAGATAGCGAGAAAAAGGAGAGAGAGCCAAGAGAGTGCGCGAGCGGAGAGGATACCGTTGCATAAGCTATATTTAACCGCACCTGCTGGCGCCAGACTATCCACGCTCGCGCATGCGCTATACGTATTTTTCGACGCGACATATTCATTCTCTCTCCCCCTCCTCCTCTCTTTCTCCCTCCCCCTCCCCTCCCCTTCTCTCTCTCTCTCTCTCTCTTTCTCACTCTCTCGACGCGTTTCGAGCAAGTCTACTGCTCTTCCATCCGGCGAAGGATAAAAGCATACTATTGCTGCTCGCTATTCATATTCTGGAATAAGGTACATTAAACGTCGTATATATGCCTCTACAATTAAACACTTTCGTCATTGTATGTATCTATTCATACATCAATCAAAGTAATAATGACTTTTGATTAAAGTATCTAAAGCCTAAAGAAGTAACTTAATGTCAGACTGCTCTTAATTTTAACAATGGATCTATACACGAAGATAATCCGCAAAATATATAGCTTTTTTTATAGAAAGTGAAAAACCTAAAAAAATGTATCTAAAATGTATCTATCTTTAAACTCTTTACATTTCATATTTATATACACATGGAATACAGCTGTTTTGTTGTTAAACACAACTATAATATTTAACTATTAAATTTATTAATAAATTTAATAATTTAAGGATAGATGTAAATCAGCCAATGCAAGATATAATATTTAAGATGAGAATATCACTATCTAGATTGCATATCTGATGTTTTCAGATTCTTATTTCGAAATGGATAGAAGAAACGTAATTTAGACGCATTATATGTATATATATATATATATATATATATATAGTTATATACAAATTTCATGAATAAAAATGTAAATTCAGGTTATTCAGAGATATATAAGACGAATAAAAAAACTAACAAATAAAGATGATGCGAAACAAATGTGATATGACACGGGAATGACCTTAGGGAACCTGCTTTATAACGTAGTTAATTTAATTAAACACCACGCCATCAGTACTGGGTGCGCCATTTATTCCAGCAAAATTCGCCTAATACAGAAGTGAAAACTATTTCATGTTGTCAATATTATGCATTTTCTTTTGAAATTATTACTTGAAATTATTACGTTCCAAAAATAAAATTTTAAGATTATGCAATATTTATTTAGTTTAAATAATCTAATTTTAATTTAAGTAATTTAATTTAAGAAACATTAAGAAAATATATTTTTATAAATTTAGATATATCACATTCATAGTCATTTTCAAAAATTATATACTGAGATTTTAGAAATTTTTTAAAACTTAATTACAAAATACTGTAAATCAAGCATAAATGTTATTAATTACTTATTCTTTGCGTGTTTAATCTAATTCGATATCTATCTTCTTAATTCGTTTATGAACTATGTTAAAACCACGTGGCAATGATGTTATCTCATGATTACGTAATTGATAATGAGTTACCCGACATCGATATTTCGACCCGACATCGCGCCGAAAATATTATTTTTCGTTGTCACATATTTTTCACATCTTAGGCTACAAAGCAAAAGAAAAAAAAAATAAATATGTACACATGCGCTCCAAATAAAATAATATTAATATTAAAAATTATATTAACGTAATTTGTAATATAATATATACAGATGTTATTCATAAATAAGTAAAACATTTTGATTAACAAATTTTATATTTGTAATTATTTCGTAAATTACCTCTTATATATTTAACATTTTTTTCATTTTACATAAAAAAATTACATTTTAAAAATATAAAAAATAAATAAATATATCATCATCATATTTAATAAAATTTCTCTGATTTATTGATAATATCTAAAATTCTTGAAAATATGTATGTATTTATAAATTATATAACTCTTTAAAAATATTACAGATATGCGCTAAAATTACACATTCATAAGTTTTTAAAATCAATCATATATAAATTAAAAATAAAATTTTAAGGAACTTTTTTCTAAATATTGGGTTGTCCGGAAAGTTCGTGCCGAACTAACCTATATAATTTAATAAATGTATACTAAAATTTAAATTTTCTGCGTTTAAATTTTCCTTCAACATCGGCACGAACTTTCCGGACAACCCAATAATTCAAATATATGCATCCTTAAAAATAAAACCTTAAAAGATTATAATATCACACATAAAATTATAAATTATATATCGTAGATTAAAGAAAAAATAAAATTAATATAAAGAAGAAAAAAGAAAAAGAAAAAAAATACTATCGGAGAGGTAAAATTATAAAATAAAGTGGGACAATATGATTTATTCTTCTCACATAAAAAAATCAAATATTTCGGAAAACAGTAATTATTTTAAGTATATCAATTTCTTAATAAAACATTCAGCGTATATATATATATATATATATATATATATATATATACACACACACACATATATATATATTTAAGAGAATAAAAAATAGCATTTAAAATAATTTACTTTTTATAATTTAAAAGATAATCTATTGGAATCCAAGATAGTAACAGAAAATTCACATTTAAAAAATTCAAATGACTTTCTAAATTTATCTTTAGACGCGTAATACGTTTATTTTAAGATACGAGAAAAATGTGTAAAATATTTTTTCTTAGCTCAATAGCTATTGATATATTCTTATCATCAAAGACACAAACTCAAAAGCAAATAATTTTAATCAATAAAAATTTTTAAATAAATTATAAGCTGTTTCGACAATTTATTCGATTACCATAAAATTAATGTACATGACTTCGAAATTTATAAATTAAGTTTTAAATAAAAAGAAAATTATTTTTACTGTTTTATTATTTATTGTGCTGCAAAGAGTGTTTATTAAAAAGAATAATTCGTTTCTATACATGTAATAACAGATATATTCGAAATGCGCGATTTATATTGCGGTAAAACACTTAGAAGAAATAGAAAATTTATTTAAGAAAGAAGAAATAATTAATCTATTTGAAACTAGAAGTAAATACTTCGAAATTATAAGAAAAATGTATGTAAACTAATTACGTTCAACAGAAAACTAGCTTTGTAACTGTGGTAAGATTCTTTAATATGATTGGTTCTTGCTCTTAATTCCTCACTGAATCTAAATGTATAAACCAGTTATATTGAAGAATCTTGCAACAGTGTTGCTAAGCTGTTTTTTCGGTTGAACGCAATCACTCTCGTTTGGGCAGCAAATACCATTTAAATTTTATATTTCGGCTCCAGTCACAACCTTCTTTTATCTGACGACAAAGAGTAGGATATTTACCAAACAGTTGTGCGCACACATTACGCCACTGAAGAAGATCGATAGGTCGGTTGCTCGAGGAGGAAAACGACATGGCGCCCGTCCTTTGGTGCATGAAGTCTGATACACCCAGATATGCGTCTCGTTTGTCGTCGTCGTCATTGTCGTCGATGTCGTCGTCGTTGTCATCATCATCATCATCATTATTGTCGTCGTTGTATCATGAACGCCTCGCGATCTCGTATGAAACGTCCGCGACGGACTCCACCCTCTTCGCTTGTCGGGGAGATTTGTGGTTCATCGAGAGTCACGCTGGAAGGAAGGTGAGGAGGAAGGGAGGGAGGGGATTGCGACGTCCATTGCGCGAGTCGCGCGCGCAGGCCTAAAAAGCGCACTGTCAGCCGGAAGCGTGTAGCACACGATATCCAAGAGGAGGAGGTAGAAAGATGGCGAGGAGCAAAGAAGAGGTAGAAGAGAGAAGGTAGAAGCGATGGAGGAAGAGAGGAGGGTAGACAGAGAGGCCTTGGCAGCGGATCAGGCTAAACTCCAAGATAGAAAGCTCACACTCGTTAATCGTCCAAAAGTTCGACGAGGGAAAAATATTACTAGTTTCTCTTCGTTTACTTACGTATTTTACAATTCAACATTACGCCATGAATGAAGATGCGAAAAAAAAAAACGAAGAATGCGAAGTGAGACGAGATGGGACGAGACGAGACGAAATAAGACAAATAGAAACGAACAGGAATGATACGAGGCGAATAGAAACGATCAGAAACGAGACGAGACAAATAGAAATGAACGAAACGAACAGAGACAAGATGAAGGAAAATGAAGAGAAACGAGGTGAGGCGAGGACTGCGAGGAGAAGGGAAAAAAACCGACTAAACACAAACGATACCCACATGCTTCAGTCGATCGAAGCGAACTGAGCGGCCGCGTTGTGCGTTGGCCGGCTGGCAACGCACCGTCGACTTCCCCTTCCATCGTATTGCGCGCGTCCCCACCAGAGTGCTGTGACCGTCGTAACTTACCCCCATCGGTCCCATCGCGGCGCGCCGTTACCGCACTCTTTCACTACTGCGCTACGTTGCCTATGTTGTTCATAGGGGAATCGCGCGCGCGGAAGCATGTCGAGAATCGAGACTTCAGAACTACAACTCCAGAAGGCGAGTTAGGCGAGTTGCGCCGCGTCGCGCCGCGCCGCGCCGCGAATGCCGCGGTCCGGCGTGTTGCCTGTTGGCGATGTTGGCATGGCAAAGGCAAAGGCAAAGGCCAAAGGGAGGTAAGGGGAAGAGCCGGTGTCTCACGCGGTTTCGGCGACGCGAGGATTGGTTGGCCGTGAATGGCGCAGGTGGCGGCCGGCCGGCCTGGCGAGCCGGGGCAATGACTGCATTTACGTGCCATCGTGTACACGCGTTAAGAGAATCGAAGGCGCGATATCCTTTGAAACATATTTTGTTAAATATTCCGTCCTGACATGGAGGCGGAATGCATTTTTCCAATTCCTAGCAATTCGAAAGAAAAAATAAAAAAATGTTTGTACGCTCTTCTGCTGTTTCAATTTTATTTTTTAAATTATTTTAGATTTCTCCAAATTTTGCTCACATTTTTAATCATTTCAAAATTACAATATGTTTATACCCTAGTTTTGATTTCGTTCATATATTTAAGATTATACGAATAAATAATAATAGTAATAATGAATTATTATGTAACGCTTTTGAAAGAAAATATATTTTGCTGATAATATACTGAAAAAAATTAGTAAGTTATTAATAAACTTATATGAGAATAATATAATAATTTTTTTTTATTATCGACATATTAAACATTATAAATAAAATGATTTTAATTCATGAAGAAAATGAAGCAATCTAAGTGAAGTTAGTCGAAACTCCGTTTAGGGTTTGCTTTTGATTCATCCAAATTTGGGTTGGTTCACCGCTTCAGAACCGGTTTGCATCTCTGATTCTGGCCATAGTAATACATATACTATATTTTATAACAATATATTATATTTATTACGTTGCGTATTTATTCATTAACTTATACTACAAACACATCGCTGTAAATGGAGTTTTTTTTAAACATACTGTTTCTACTGAATTAGTTATACTCTAGTATAACACTAGTTTAGTGTTACTATTATAGTTGCACATGGTCTAATATGGCATAAAAATATACATATATTTTTTATTAGACATTTTTCTGAAAAATTGCGTTTCAAATGTTTATTTTTTAAATGAAAATAATTGCTTATAATTGTATTGAATGCGTAGCGTAAGCTTTTTGTATTTCTTTAAGCATATTTAAAATTGGTGTTGCTTGCTATTTCATAATTTATTAAATTATTTGGCATATTTTAAAGATCCTTTGTGAAATTTTCTATGGAGAATAACGGATTTTCACATTTCATTTTTTCATATTTTATTGCTTTTCCATGACAACTTTATTTTTGGAAAAAAAAAATAATTGTTGCGCGCGCGCGCGCGCGTGTGTGTGTGTGTGTGTGTGTGTGTGTGTGTGTGCGCGTGAACACCCGTGTATATACATATAATATATATAATAAGCGTTTCTAATTTTTATTATGATGATTTGCGTCTAAATATTACTTATGTGTATATGTGACATCTAAATGTCACCACGCCCCTTGATCAGCAGGTTAAACATGCTTTCTTGCAGGATCGCTGTGCGTGCGTTCCAATAATTAAATACATACGCAGGACCGCCCAGTGTCGTAGGACTCTTATCATAAGGCTTCAATTATTGGTAAAACTTATTTTAATTTGCATGCAGAATGGAATAACAAAAACAGAGTGCTCAAAAATAGAATTATTATATCTATAAATATATATATGTGTGTAATAGATTTTGAAATTCAAATATTCTGCTTTTCGATTACAGCTAATCGTCGTCATGTCAATCACGTGACCAATACGAATAAATGATTGAACGATACACGCGGGGTAAAAGCAAACAGTGGCAAAGAGATAGCGAAAGTTGACATTCGGTACTTTCAGTTGTTATTTGTTACTGATTATTCCACGTTCCAAGAAATGTATATATTTTATTATACATACAATAGAATCAAGTAGAAAACAAATGCAAAATGAGAACAAATGGAAAATGAAGCGTAAAGTTAAATTAATTATTGAATTATAATAAAATAGTTACATTAAGTAATGAAAGAAAATAAGATAGAGTAAAATAAAAAAATGAAAAATGAAAGCGTAATGAGAAATAAAATGCAACAAAATGAAAAAATAAAATAAAATAAAAATGTTTAAAGTAGAAGACAAACAATAGAGCAGTAAAAGACATTTTGCAATAAAAGACCTTTTTCCGTTTAAGCAAGCAGTCTTTACATTAAATCTTAAGGAGTCTGATTTTATATTAACGTGTCATTTTGTCGACCTAGAATCTCGTTTTCGTCATATTATCATTTTACATAACCGATGTACTTATACCGTTTAACGTCAATAATCTTATCGACCTATTCCGACCCCGACAACCCCGTAATGCTACCCTGTAACCTAAATTCAAAAAAATTTATCAAAACGACGCATTCATCGTTCGTTCTTCTTACGAAATAGGGCCAGAGGCTTCAGTGATAACAGTACAGCAAAACAAATTTGATGCGCAGAGCAAGAATGATGGATAATATGTGTAAAGATCATCATATAAAACTCATATCAAGTTGCTTCATGTTATATTTTGTATTTGCAAGCAGATAAAAGATGATATAATAATTATTTCAGTTCTTTTTCAAGTTATATTTAATTTTTTTTTTGAAAAAATAATGTCAAACTTACGAAAATATTTTGTTTATAATAATTTACTTGTTAGGATAGACAACAGATACTTTTCTCTTTTTAAAAACTTACTACTATGGAAGAACATACTTTAAGCTCGAAATTAATTGTACGTTAAACAAAGTCAGATATTTGCCGACCCGAAGAGACCCGTTGTTCACATGCAAATGCACTTTTCCTATGCGAGCGACTGTATTCATCATGAATATATGGAAGCGCGCGTGATTTCGTAATACTTCACCTATCGTCACACCATGTACAGAAACCGTTTAAAAACCTTGTCGATAAATTGCCAAGATGTAAAAAACTCAAATGGACAATTCTTGACAGAAATAATATCCTTGACAGAAAAAAATATATATATTTAACAAACATTACAATAATATTAATATCCTAGAGTGATACTAATATTTTATAATTTACGATTTTAATAACGATTAATAGATTTTTTGATCACAGTTTGTAATACATCCTTTTTTTTAACAATATGTTAGAGGAAATTATTACATTTATACTGCACTTTCCTAATTTTTATAACTTATATATGTATATCTACAAGATATCGATATTCGCAATCACTTAATCCCAATAATGATGTATTATTCAATAAATAATTGTTTTCTTAGCAGAAATGTAACAAGAAACGACATATTTCTATCGTTATTACTAGTTTCAAATTTGTTATATAATATATTAATATTAAGAGGAGTATTAGAAAGTATTAATCAATTTTATATGCGAGACATATATGTGATGAAAATAGGCTTGCACAAACGTAAAAGCTTTAAATTGTCTTAATACTAATATAATTTAAAGGAAACACAGCATATGTCCCGTTTCGAATTTCCAATCATTGTTTATCATTGTATCGATACGTTAAAATTTATGAGACTATTGCTAATTTCTTTGGCACATAATAGGATTTTTTATATTCTGAATTATTAGAGCCTACAGAGGAATGAATCAAGATGAGACTTACTTCATAAAGTGTATTAGTAGGCCACGACGAAAATATATACCAGGCATCTCGGCTAATAGTAGCCAAACGATGGCATTGACCGCCATATTCTTAGTAGTTTTCGAAGTAGCATTTAAAGAGCGAATTTTGTTTCTAATTTTTCCTTTCTTTTTCTTTTTTTCTTCTTTCTATTATTCTTTTTTTCTTCTTTTCTCCTGCAGGTAGCTATCGAAAAGTTAGAGAACCTTCAGAATCTTTATCTCATGTTAATTATGCGTGCGTGAGATTGCAACGAAATTATTTCTGTGGAACAAATATTTCTTTTATACAATAAAAACAATTTTCTATGAATGAATATATATATATATATATATATATATATATATGTATATATATATATTGTTTCGATGTAATATTTTTATTTTTTACACACTAATTTTATTTACTCACACGCGCGTGTAACTTTAACATTTATTTGTTATTTATAATAATGCCTGCTTATATATATTATACTTGGATTATATTTGAAATAAAAAATGCTCAATTCGATTTGATGGCGGATCGTCTCGGATCTATCTCTTGCTCGATGACCTGTGGTCCAACGTGGTCATGCGTTGATATCTTTCGCATAGTTTATACACTTTCTACGCTCATTCGCTACTCACTGTCACCGAAAAAAGTCGATAACCCGAGATATGCTCGCCCGGGTACACGCGTCTCGTTATCACATGCTCCCGTGACTTCGACTTCAAATCGTGTTGCTAGGCAAGCATAAGATTGAGATTTCTACGTTCGGAATCTCATTATTTCATCATTGTCTCAAAAAATTGATTTGTCACGTTACATTCATTTTAATTATATGAATTTGTGAATTAATTATGCTCTACACTGTTTTATTATAATTTCACCAAAAATTAGTATTAATTTAGATAAGAACGTTTATACATTAAAATTAATTTGAAGTGATAATCATATAATAATAATAATCTGAGACGATAATCTGAGTTCAGAAAATAAGAACAAAACTTATGTTTAATATAATTTTAACTTCTTTTCTGATAAGATTTTTCAAAAATTTTCAAGATTTCTTTTTTTTAAGAGAAATGTAAAATATGACAATATTATATAAAAGATATGTCGAAGATGATGTAACGCATGAAAGACAAGTGCGAGTGCTTTCAAAGTTGCTTCATACGGCCCTTCCCTGATGGGATACGCGACACTCGAAAGATTACACTCTTCCCTTCCCCTTCTCTACCACACAAGTACTTTTCATTTTCATTTTGTCGTTATATTCTCTTTCGTCCCCTCGGTTCTCCAAGATAGACCGCAACTATAATTAGCTCCCCTTTTTTTTATTACGCTTTGTAAACGCGTTCGCTCGAGATCAACGCGGTTGCCAATGGCGTAACAATCAATTTTCGGTCCTTAAGCAAAATAGTAAAGAAATGATTTTCTTATGAAGGTATACAAAATGAATTATTAAAAAAAGAATTATGAAAGAAAAAAACGAATAGAAATCTTTTAAAAGGAGACTCGCATAAATGTAATTCTCGATGTTATATATCTTATCTTGTAATCTTTATTATATAATGCTCATTATTATAATGTATTTTATTTTTGCGTAACGTATAGAAAAAAATTGAATTCTACGGAAATTATAATGGAATCTTAGAAGGATTGATTATATAGCTATATAGTTTGGGAACTGTGTGATGATGGGGGCGTAGGTCGTTGACAAACATGGGAGTGCCATAGATAGAGGATCGATAGCAAAAAGAGAGAAAGATAGTTAAAGAGAGGACCTCTTCTACATCGTTTGGCCATTCCCTTCATAAACGGGCGTGGCTCTTAGATTGTGTGCCTTAGATTGTCGTAACATATAATTTTCGTTTCTATGGAAAATTACATTTCAGAAAAAGAATTTTTAATTAATGTTTCGAAATTTTATAAATGAAAAAAATTTTCTCAATTTCACAAATTTAATTAAGAGTTGTGTTGATGTGTTTTCCTTTTCGTAATTTTAGAGATTAAAATTAGATTATGTCGTTGATAACGGAAATGCGAAATTTCACATGTAACAAAACCAACCCCATAGTTTATATTTATTCGCGCACAAATATATTTATTTGCAAATCGTTTAATAACGGACTTATTAAAACGCGAAATAGATAAGCGAAAAGAGAGTCAATGAGCGGAAACCAACCGATTGTACGCGCGTATAAGCAATTGTAAATCGCTATGTTAATATCGCTGCCGGGGTTCACCGGGGTCGCGCCGGGTCATCATGACGTCAGCGGATACCGCGTCTCACCGTTGTTCGACGAGCTAATATATGCTCTATGTATGAGCATATCGATAGCACCAATAAAAAATATATCGCAACTACATTTTTGGTTTTCAGATACAATCATTTTCCATTTAGTATTTAGAAAAAAATCATCCATATATGTGACCTCAATTACCTAATACATATATATATAGAATAACTTGATGTTAATTTAATATTATAGTTACTATTGCGCTTCTAAACAAATTTGCAAAATTATAATTTTTTAGAATTGTAATCATTCTTATGTCACTTTTAAAGGATTACAATGTTGCCCAAGTTGCAAATTATAACCCAAACAACACAAAGTCTAAAATTATGACATAAGTCATCAGAAGCATAAAACATCTTATGACCTGATTTTAGACACTTTTTGTTGTCTAGGAATATTCAGTTAGATATATCACTAAAATTTTTAACTTTTAAAATATATAAATATATAAGAATTAAGATGATCTCTTTTTTCAATTTTTTTCCAAATTCTTTATTATAATTCTTTTCAGTTCTTTATATACTATATTATTATTTAATATAATTTTCTATAAAATTAATTATGTCTTTTTTAAATATATCTATTTATAATATTATCCATCGTTTTCCCTTCTTCATAATTTTTTAAAAAACTTCTAAATTTTATATATTTTTCCAACATTATCATAGCGGCGCGTTTTTATCTTTTTTTTACGATAATTTATGATTTGCTTTGAGAATTAATTCATTGGTGTAATACATTGTTAGAACAATTCAATCATGTTCAAGTTTCGCCCTCTGTCCTACATTTCTCATTAAGAACTACGTATATACATGAATGAGGTAATCTGTCGGTTTTATATCGATAAAGTAGATTTCTTATTTTTTAAACGTGTTCTTCTCTTTTTACTCTTTCTAGAATTAAAATGTAAATAATATATGCTTTACATACAATTAAACGCTATCTGACAGAATTGAAAAATTAAAAAATGTTTTGTATTGTTTGTTTTTATTTATCATTTTATTTATTACTTTACGTATTATCTTTATATCGATGTTTAATAATATTGGGTATTCGCTCTTATAAATTATTATTATTCATTATTATCGATATATGATTACCAGAATCCGGATCGTGGTTTTTCCCATTCCAAGCGCCGCGCGCCGCGACAAGCAGGCCGCTTTAAAGTTCTAGACTTCTACCAAAGTAGCGTATTCTTTTGATCTGAGCCGAATAGCAGAATGTCGACAGCCTTCCTATTGGCTATTTCGATCGCCATTTCGATTTAATTGTCTGTAGTCCAATAAACGCTTAGTATTATTGATATAAGATTTGGTTAGTAGGTCCAAAATCGCTTTAAAAAGCTTTATGCCATCTTTACGCCACCGCTACTATCTAGAGATATGTTTGGGAAGACGCTATTAGCGTTATTTGCATCATTCTATCCTTGTTTTACATCTAATAAATTATAAATAGAATAATACAATTAATAGTATTAGAAGCATATCTCCCTAAAAACGCACTAAAATACTAAATAGAACATCATCGCATATAGTAAAGAAACAAAGATGAAATATAATTAATATAATACATATAAGAGCTTTATTAAATACCAATAGAAAATACAAGTAATAGTAGTGTTATTGTTATTATAGTTAAAAAATACAAATTATATGTTCATTATTTCTTAAGATATACCTATAATGAGTCATTGTCATAATTCTTAAGAAATAATGAACATATAATTTTGTACATATATGTATTACAATTAATGTACATATAAAACTTTAAAATTTTAATAACGGTTTAAACTAAATATCTATAAAATTTGTTTTCACAAAATACAAAAAGATAAATATATATTCATAGAAATGTAATTTATAAAAACTTGTTTTGTGTGTAATGTCTATTTTTTAAACAAAATTCCTTTAAAGTTATACGTTTTAGAGGTGGTGTAGGAGGAATTTCATTATCTTCCTCCTCATCGAACTGACTTACAGATTCTCGCATATTTTTCAGGCGCGAAATATAACTAAATCTTTGCAATCTTTCGAATATCGATAATGGAATTGCGCTTTGTGCCAAAGTATAAGCTTTTTCTAGCGGTTTCTTATCGTTCATTTTGTAAAATTTGTTCTATTTAAACAATTAAATAGAACATTTTAATTAAATAATAAAACGAATAAATAAAAATCCAAAGAAAAAAATAATAGAGAATATAATAAAATGATAGAAGAAAATATATATATTATTATATTATAAATTAATGAAAATCGAATGATAATAATCTTAAATATTTTTAAATCTTTTAGATAAGTAAATAAATAAATAAATAAATATGATGTGATACCTTTTTCATAATAGTTCCTTTCTTATATTTTACAAAAGCTTTAATACTTCTAGGATTAAGCCAAGCATGTTGAATAATATCATCTTTAAAGAATGTCACATGATATTTTACCTACACAAGCATTATTCATTATATTATAATAAGTTTCCAGATAATATACATATAATGTTGCAAGATATCTAAAAGATTTTTTAGACATCTTTTAAATACAAGTCATCTAAAAGACGTCTTTTAGATATCTTATGCAACATAAATGTTATCTGGTTGTAAGAAATTAATTAAATTAATTAAAAATTAAAAATGTTAAATTTATTAAATAAATGTAAATGTATTTAAATAAATAAAATTTTAATTACTTTACATATATGTATTTATATTTTTTGGAACTTACAGGGATTATTGATGATTCTTTTAATTCATAATATCGTAAGTTCTCAGGGCAATCGTCTACGATTGCAGGCCACCATAGATAATTATGCATATGAGCCCATACAAGACTTCCGCAATTGTATTTATTTTCTATTAAGTCTTCTTCTACTGCCTCCATTTTTGGCACTTCCGGTACGAAACAAGAAGCAATAGTTTTATCTATATGATACATGTCTTTTATATTTAATTCTTTATTTATATATTAGATATCATATTAAATTGTACTGTTGTGTATATTTCATTATAATTATATATAATATTAATTACTTTAAATGAAATCTTTTTGGTAATAAAATATAATATAACTTAATATTGTATATATGTATCAATTAATATACAAAGTGTCCTTTTTAACTTTGCTGTCGAAATAACTAAAAAATTTTACGAAAAAATAACTAAAGACAAAATATTTAGATATTTTGAGAAGGCTCTAATCTGATGGATTAAATTTTTTGAGAATGAATAATATTATAAGATGTTCCTATATTTAAAAAATCGAGTTGGATTTAATTTGGCCCAATGATCGATAAGCTTCAAACCGATAATTTAATCAATGCAAATCTTATTTTGAAATCCATCGAGTCTGTAACAAAATGTCTTTTAATTATTTGAAAAAATCAACTTGAGTTTGATTAATCCCAACACTTGCTCCAGACTGGAAATCTAATCAATTTATCAGATTGTGATCCTTAAAATAATAAAAGTTTTATTTCAAGTTATTTTTTTGTAGAACGCTTTTTAATCATTTTAATGGCAAAGTTAAAATGAACATGTGTCCTGTATATGTGTCAATGTATTCATAATATAGTAGTAAACACGTACTTGAGTTCATTTTACAATACCAAAGTTTTGGTACATCTACAGGATCATGAAAATCATCACAATATCGCCATTTTTTGCAAGTTTTCCTACAGCATTGGATGAATATACCTATGTCTCTTTGAGGTTGTAACCATAATAATATATCTTCTTTACTCATTTTTATATCCGTATTTATTATATCCGTTTTTTGCAACGTACTTATTGTATCCGTTTTTACTGCCAACAAAAAGATAGATATTTTGTACACTATAAATCTTGTTATTCAAGTTTGTTTTTTGTTTATTCGTGAACAATATTAAAACATATAAAGTAAAGTGTTTAGAATATACTTTTCAATATCGAAGTACGTAAGATGTCGGAGCCAGAAGGCATTTGTTTGTGCACACATGAATATTTGTTACCTTCTTGCATATGCAAGATAATTGTTTGATTATCAAAATAAATGTTTTCATTATATATATATATATATATATATATATATATACACACGTAAATATATATATGTATTACATATTTTACTTTTTTAAAAACTATAATGTAATAACAATTTATTAGCTTGTTACATACAAGAAAATATATTATATATCCTTTTATATGTTTTATAATCTTTTCTTGTATATATGTCCATCATTGTAATAATCATAATAATCACCATTACAATATGACACTTATTTAATCATTAACATAATTCTATGATTAATATAATACGAGTATATATATGATGATTGTGGCGCAAAACATAGCATGATTGCTCTCCTGTGTTCAAAGTTTAAATTTTTCCTGAACATCAAATTTTGATTGCCACCATCCGGAAGGCAATGGCAAGTCTCTCCGAGAGTATCTTTACCACTGCCATTCAAATTTGGCGTGTTAAAAACTGTAGGTCCCATATATATATATATATATATATATATATATATATATATATCAGTGGATACACTCATCACATGTATTTTTACGCCAAACTCTTTTCTTTCGAAGACCATGTAGAATGGAAAAAGTTGGAAAAGGCTAATATCCAGCAATGGATGAAATTAGGCTTAGATATAAAATAGATAAATAGACAAGTATACGCAACAACAATTGCAATCTAACAATTATAATGAACATTTATATAATTAATATATTTATTATTTATATACACTGATTTAATAATCACATTTACACTAATGATCAATTAATTACAAATATACTAATTTAATTATTATTGTGATATTACACTGAATAACTTTTTAATACTTAATAAACTCATTAATTCATTAATTCACTGATTTCATCATCATTATTATCATCATTCTTGTCATCATATCGTCATTATTATTATTATTATTATTATTATTATTATTATTATTATTATTATTATTAATATGATAATAATTAAATAATTAATATGATAATCGTAATCATCAATATCTTCCAGCAGATTATATACGGAAATGTACAAATTCACCTTTCGGACTGCAGTTTAATTTTGACGATTGGGAAGAATTATTATTTCTCGCACGTTCTTTTGTAATAGAACGATTATTACTTGCTTTCCTTTCATATTGTTCTTGTCCATATTGTCTATTCTCCTTATTTTCTAGCTCAAGTCGCATACTTTGCAACATGGTATTCAAGTTTTCGCTATCTAATCTTCCTGATTCACCTTGTTTTTTCGAAAATTCTTTTTTCCGTTTGAACATTGTCAACAAATCTACGCTTTTTTCAGAATTATGTTCATCTTCTATTTCATCTTTTTCTTCGTCTGTAAAGCGAAGCTTTTTAGGTTTCAAACCCTCTTTCGAGAAAAGTTTCCTCGGTTTGATAGGAGCGTTTGGAGGTACAGGCGTGATGCTTTTTACTGTCGGAGAGATTACGAACAATTGGGATGTGTAAGAGGAATGTGAGGAACTACTCCACGCTTCGTTCTAAAAATAAAAATAGATCTGTAACGTTTCAATCTGATATATGATTATTGATTTTATTCTATAATCTAAATTATCTCAATTTGCATAGGATTATTGAGAAATATCAAGATTATTCAAATTTGTTTTAAATGTATATTATTTTTGAGCGAATGCGAGCAGAATAAAATCAAGCTGACATTAAAATGGCATCAAAATAGTTTCGAAATCAATATTAACATTTTTCATTATTTAATCATTTGAATGTCATTATATAGATTGGCTTGGGAGCCTATTGTGTATCTATTTATACATGTATACATGTACAGTATTTAATTTAATTTAAACGCAATTGTAATGTTTTATTGAAAAATTTCGATATAATATTGAAAACTCGAAGAGTAGATAAATACAAAAGTTTTGAGGAAAGACTTCTTGTATCCAAATATGATAAAATTTATTTTTTAACTATAAATAATTATATCTACTAATAATTAACTTATTAAATTGAGGATTAATCAATTTGGATTTAAAAAATTAATAAAACTTAACTCAACTTGATTATATTCCAACTTACCCAAGGAATCGTTCGTGCGACTTCCGCGACGATGTCACGTTTGCGATTCCGATCTTCGAATAATCGTATTGTTTGCTTTGTATGATCTACGCGATTGCGATTGTCTCGATATTTGGCCATTCTTCACCAAATTTCGAAATTCTATCGATCCGAGATTTTTCAATGTTCTAGAAAGATTTAGAAGATTGTAATGAGCATATATAAAAGCGCGATCGAGGCAATTTAACAGGCGAAAAGGCGCCACTGTTACACTAAACGGGGTTTACACGAGTGTGAACACGACTTTTTTCATTCATGTTAACATTGCTGCAAAAATTCGATCATCATTAGACTTATCTGATAGATGACACACTTCAGGCTATATATCGTGTACTCTGTAAGGCCCTGCGCACAATGGAAGAAATATTAACAATAAATAATTAGAAATAAATATTAAGATTTCAACTTATTTGAAATCTTATATAGCAGTATAACTGCAGGTTTCTGATAAGTTCTTCTTCTTTTTCTTATAAGAGTATGGATTTCCTCTCTATTGGATTTCCGAATCTTTCACAAGGTCACAATACAAGTGTAACTGATTTTGCGATCTAGCAAAATCTTCTCGAGGAGCAGAGGTCTTACTAAACTGTTTTCTTCAGCTTTTCTCTTCGTCCTAGAATCCTTTAATAGACTTTATTCGTAAGAATTCTAATAGATGAAATCTTAATACTTATTTCTCTCTATTCTTAATATTTCTTCCATTATGCGCAGCCTTTTAAGTTTGTACTATCATTGTGCGCAGTTCTTAAATCTGTACATGCTATAATTTATATATATATATATATATATATATATATATATATATATATATATATATTCTAATAATAATTTTATTTCGTAGAAGCAATATTTTGATATAAAATTTTTTAAATTTATATTTCTTACAAAGTTATAAAAGATTTTTACAGCCGAATTTTGGATTTTGTTTTCAAAAATATTATATTATATTATATTATAATAAATAAAATTATCTGCTTCTATTACTTTCGGAGCAGATATAATCAAGTTTAATCATATTTTATTGTTTCTTTTATAGAAGAGTATGTCTCGTACAATATTTAATTTCGCCATTTTTTTGGCTTATATTTTACAAAGCTATAAACACATGACTGTGATTAATCAATTTTTATAGATTATGGCATACGATTATAGCTAATGTATAGCCTGTTCTACAATATGGTCGCAAGCCGTAAGAAATTAATCAGTCGATTATTTTTTTCATAGTCAATTATAAATCTGGATTTACAATAGATGTTTTAAGTCTTAAGCCACGAAACTGACCAATTACAGCTAAATGCGAGAAGAATAATCGATTGTGATTCGTCCATTCCTTAATAGTTTAAGGCTTAAAAATCTATTATAGATCCGAGCTAATTGACTAATTTCTTACGGCTTATGACTTACGACCATATTGTAAAACATTAGTATAAATACAATAATCTGTTGTTTCTCAAATTACGGTCATTATTTTTATGTAGCTCGCACAATGTTATATCCTGCGTAATTCGTTTCGAAAAGATAAATTGTTTTTCTTGGAATTTTAAAATAATTTGAAAATGTAATAAATTGAAAATGAAATATATTTCTGTAAGTTTCATCAATTCCGTCAATCCTTCAGGGTCTCTCGTGATTTGTTAATACGACCCTGTCGGTGGATCCTAATGGAAAATGGCGTCGCGGTGCGGCGCGAGCTTTCGGTCACCGCTCGCATTCGAGAAGCAGTTATTCGCCATTGTAGATGGGTAGATGTCACATGGTCGTCGCAGTTCCCAACGAGACGCACCAAGAGGATTATCATCAAGATAGTCGTACGAGCGACTGGAAGAGAGAAGTGAGTGAGAGTATTGGTTTATCGAGGTAAGCATACGTGTTCGTAATCGGCGGCGTGAATTTTGACGAAAAGATGATTCCGTAAAATTGAATATGGCGAATTCACGATGTGCTGTCGGTAGCGACGACAGCGGCGACGGCGATGGCGGCTGGTGGCAGCACCGGCGGCAACAGTAGCGCTGTAGCGCACTACGCTGCGCCACCGGCACATGCGCGCCACCACGCGGACGATAGATAGTTTTTTTCCGAATATGCCGAATACTACCGGCATGTAAAATCTACGAAAAATACTATTTAATTATTATTTTAGATGTCTTTTTTAGCCTACCTTTTCCACCTTCCTTCTCAGGCAATAAAGTTTCCGGAGAATATTTAGTGTTAATAAACGAATAAATGCTGAACATTCAGTTAATCCCAATCGTAGAAAGCATGAGATAAATAGATTTTTTTAATTGCACTTGCTGACAGATTGAAATAGTGTAGAAAGTGTTAGTAAAAAAAATATACGCATTTCCTTTCTTGATCAGCAGTATTTTTTACGTTTCCATTTAGATTCTATTTTAATCACATTTTATTTAAAAATAAAATAAAATAGAATATATATATATATATATATATATTTTTTCCATTTTATTTTATATATATATATATATATATATATATTATATGAAAATTTTTTGTTATAAAAAATTAATTTTATAATTTACATCAAAAATATTTAATAATTACTTATTAAATTTATATCTCTTATTTAAATTATTTATTCAAGATAATTTTAGTTATGTATTTAAATTTGTTTATTAATTTTTTTATAGTTTCAGAATATAACATAACATTTCTATATTAATTAAGAAATGACAACAATTATTCTATTCTTTTTTCCATAATATTTTGTCTCTATTATATCACAACACATTTTATAAGATTCTCTCTTCTCTCTCATTATGTATGTATTTATTTATATTCAAAATTATCACAAAATTGCATAAGATTATGTAATACAAATTAAATTAATGCAAATTAGATAGTATTTTGTTGCTGTTTTTATATAATTTCTCTTTCTTTCGATGTCTTTTCAGTTAATCAGTGTATCTATGCTCCTCATTTTTCCATATATATATAAAGAAATTAACATTTTATATATTATCACTTGGGATCCTTGTTTTTATTATGTTTTTTTATATTATGTTTACAATATGTTACGTTGTTTTTATTTTTATAATTTTTCAGATTCAGCAAAATGTCCTCTGTACAAGTGGATCGTCCCCCAAAAGTGAGTCAAAACAACAAGAAAGAAAACGAAAAATTTAGGAAGGTTTTCAATATCTCACACAAAAAGCACAATAAACATGATGACAGTCGCTATTTCAAGCAGCTACATAGAAAGCGACCTCAAAGCAGCTTCTGCAGCAATGGAAAGTCTTTTCCTCCCTACAAACGTAGAAAGAAGGAAGGCGTTATCATCCCTCCTACAAAATTTTTGCTTGGAGGCAACATTTGTGATCCCTTAAATCTAAATAGTATGCAAGATGAAGAAATAAATCGTGCTATGAATGCAGTGACTCCAAAATCAAGTCCCCTTCCTACTCCAAAACATAAAAAAGAGATTATTGAAGTGATTATCCCTCCAAATATTTGTGATCCTTTGAATTTGACAAACTGTAACGATAATGAAGAATACGAAAAGCAGCTCATTTCGCCGACTAAAAGAAATTCGAAACGAAGAAATAGAAAGAGGAAGAGAGCCTATTCGGGATCAGGAAAAGACGAAGGAAAAATGGTAAGTTGTGAGACTTTTATATTTACTTATAAATAGATTTTTCATATTTGTATATTTATTTATAAAGCGATAGTAATTAACTGGTAATTTTGAATTGCAATTTATTATTTTAATTTTTGAAATGTTTAAATGTACTTAATATGCTTGTTTCTCCTATAATTACATATGCGCGAATATATATGTAAAATATTTATATTATTTATTTTCTGAACATACAAAAAGGTGGATCCTAACGAAACAAACAAATTGAGGGAAATTGAAGGAAACAACATAACAGATAAATCTTCAACGGAAAGACTTTCTGATGACAAAATTAGCTTAGAAGAAGTTCCAAGTACACAAAATGAAAATTATTTAAAAGACAATAAGACAGAAAGTCCACAGAAAGATAAAAATAGATTACGATTGAAAGGTTTAGAAGAAATAAAGGATAAAAGATTAAGAAAAATTGATGCAAAGGATAAAATAGTGAGCCCAGTGATTCCACAGCCTGGTGCATGGAAACCCAGACCCCAACATAGGCCCAGTCAGGATAAAAAAAAGAAGCAACAGCATGCTATGCCTAATTTTAGGCTTAAAGATGCCAGATATCAATATGGAAACTATAATAGATATTATGGATACAGAAATCCTCATCATGAAGTAGATCCTAGATTAAAAATGTTTGCACAACGAAAGGAACTGTTTTTACAAAAGGACATTCTGGATATTGGATGCAACATTGGCCATATTACTCTATCAGTTGCTAGGGATTTTGGTGCCAAGAGTGTTACAGGAATTGATATTGATAGAACTTTGATAAATATTGCTCGGAAGAATGTGAAACACTATGTTAATTGCGTACAAAGTCCTGCGAGTAACGAAGATAATGACAAGAGAGACTCTTCAGATGCTAGCTTTTTTCCTATGTCAATGCCAATTAGTTATGGGCCTGTAGATATTCCAGGATTTACGAAAAATAAACATAAAGGATTCCCATATAATGTCGTTTTTGTGCAGGTAATGTATTCAATTATATGTGTATATCATTATTACTTTGCCGAATATTTTTGTTACAACTATATATATATATACGATCTAAATTTTATCAAATATGCTTAATTTTAGGGTAATTATGTGCTTGAAAACGATTCACTTTTGTGCGCGGAACAGACGCAATTCGATACAATCTTATGCTTGTCTATCACCAAATGGATTCATTTAAATTTTGGTGATACTGGATTAAAACAAGCTTTCAAGCGTATGCACGCGCAATTACGTCCCGGTGGAGTCCTCATACTGGAACCTCAGGGTTGGGCTAGTTACACCAAGAAAAAGAATCTCACGGTGAGTAATGCTTCGTGCGGTTGTCATTTTTAAGGTAAAAGCTTCCAATAGTACAGTACGTACAAACAGTACACTATTACTAAAAAAATGTATACATGATTTAAAAATTTTTTTGACTCAATATCTAATTTCTATCACATTTTATTTCAGGAACGAATTTATAAAAATTATCATAATATTGAATTCAGGCCGCATAATTTCACACAATATCTTCTATCTACTATCGGCTTTTGCCAATGCGAAGTCGTTTCTATACCGCCTCATCCTTCCAAAGGATTCCAACGACCTATACATCTCTTCACCAAAGCTGGCGGTCCCTCTCTCGCTATTACTGAACGCGTCAATGATAACATTACGAGCGATACATTGCCGAGTCGCCAAGAGAGAATGACGAGAAGAGATCAAGAAGAGATCCGCGATATGGAAAGAATGAAATACGAGCAGGAATTATTTCCGAAAGAAAATAATAATACAGGCAATATGTCAGAGATTAGTCAACACAGTGGAGATTTGAATCAATATGAACAATTGGCGAATGTTTATGCACCCAGTGCGACTCCGAACTATGACACTCCGAGCCGTAATAGCGATAGTCAACCTTCGGATAGTCAGCCTTCGGACATGCTAAGGATAAAAGAGGAGAAAGAAGAAAATTCATAAATGATTGCAAAAGAATAGAAAGGAAGGAAAGAAAAAGGAAAGAAAAAGAGAAATATAAGAAAATTAAGACATTAATAAGTTAAGAAAAAGAGATGATAGGAAAAGACAAAAGAATAATTGAAAAGAAGGAAGGGCAAAAAAAAAGAAATAACAAGAGAAAAAATAAAGTATTAATAAATAAAAAAAAGAATATTTTCACACATCTACAGTACGAGAAATTGAAGTAAACCTGAAATTATACATGTTCCTTTTTTCTTTTAAAAAAATCAAACATTTTTTCCTTTAAACTTTAGTTGCAAATCAATTTCATGTGCTTGCGCGTTTTAGGTTAATTTTCATTTTTTTCAATATTTCTATAAATTTTTTGTCAGCTTATTACTTATTCGCAAAGATAAAAAATACCGATACGAGAAATATATATGAGACCAATAAATATTAAAAGAAAATAAAAGGATAACGGTTGAATATTTAGCATGTATTATGTTCAATAGCTTCAATTTCTCCATTAAAAATTTTTTTTTTTCCTTTTTTTTTCTTTTTTTGTTATCTTTATGGCTATATGTAAATTCAATTGTAAGGGACAGCGCGCGTCTTCAGTATGAAAATTTCATCCGTATGGACAATAGAAATAAGGATCGTTTTTAGCGCTTGCAGTATTTAAAGCTAATCTTTATCACCGGAATTACACCGGATTTTAGTAAAATTATGTGAAATGGAAACTTATATATAGAGATGGGAGCGATGTGTCAGTTAAATCTAGATTATAGAAGGTTGTAAATTTGTGTAATACTAGAGTTAAACTAGATTAGCTTAGACTATATTTCATTCGATTCTTATGATATCAAATCTGTTTCTTTATTTTTATTAGTACTCTTCTTTTTAATTCTTTTTCTTCCTCCTCTTTTCGTGCCTCCCTCCTTTTCCAAAATATAAATATTAGAGATATCGACTTCGACCTTTTCCTTACTTATTTGATTTATAAATTAAGTTAAGCAAAAACACTTATTTCTTTTTCGTTTTGTTTTTTTTGTTTTATTTCATTAATAAGATTAAATATATATATATATATATATATATAT
>Ga0157363_1000440_pt1 | contig 31738 bp, 13 predicted proteins | sample AttsexASBM1_FD_111477 | JGI IMG/M metagenome (GOLD analysis project Ga0157363, IMG submission 111477) | Fungus gardens microbial communities from leaf cutter ant in Ribeirão Preto, State of São Paulo, Brazil - Atta sexdens ASBM1 | ecosystem: Host-associated > Fungi > Mycelium > Unclassified ... | reverse complement strand
ATGTATATGTGTATTTAATATATAATTTTAATTAATTTTAGTTGTTAATTGGTTTGGAAAATTTATTTTATAAGTAATATATAATTTATAGTAATAATAAAAACATCAATTGTCAATATTGTTTGCACGTAGTGAATGTATTCAATTTATTTTTGTTAAAATTATGGTTTTTATGTTACTAAAAGATAAATTTTGTAGTGAAAGCTATTACTCTACATTTTATAAATTAACAGAATAATATGAGCAGAATCAAATCTAACTAATCTTAGGGTAGGGTAAAAAGTTACATAATCACTATCCAGGAGTCAATAACTGAACTATAATTTTCAAATATTTTTTCATTTTATATAAAATTATTTAGCATTACGTTACTATTTATACTTTAATTGTGAAAGGGAATTTACAATTCATTGTAATTAATGAAAAAATTTCTTTGTTGAAGAAAAAGATTCGTTGGATTTTAAATCAAATCAAGATCAAAATGATATAATTGCATACATGCGATAAGTTGTATTCGCGAATATCTATCGCGAATAAAGAAATGCGATCATAGTTATGAATCGTGAATTCTAAAATAAGAAGCGTCAATTGCATTTAATTTTTTTTCCTGTTTCTTATTTTGACTTTAATTTTTTGAATTTACATTCATATTTTTAAAGATTTTCATTACAGATATTTCTTTTTGTAGGATGAGGAACGACTGCAGTTAAACTCTCGAAGAGGCATGGAATTAGAATCTGTGCAAAACAATGTAATGCTACTATCAGAAATGCTAGATTCGTATAATCAGAATGAAACTAGTACAGAGGATCTTGAATTAATGAAAGAGTTATATCAAGCATGCGAGCGATTGAAACCTATTTTGTTGAGACTCGCCAGCGAAACTCAGGGCAATGTCGAAATGCTTGGTAGCTTGTCATATCTTGTTATATCTAAACGATTTATTCATTTTTTATAACTAGTCTAAAAAATTTTGTTTTTATAATATAATTTAAAAAATTTAAGCTGCAATTATACATTTCAGAACTGAAAATCTGTACATTTTATATAATATAAGTAACGAGTTAAAAATATGTGAAATATTTCAATTTAAATATCGAATTATTTTATTAAAAATGACATATCATAAAGATGTCTCCAGATGATATGGCCAATGTATACATCAATTCTGCACTTATTCGCTAAATATTGATTACATTTGATATGAATAATAATTTTATGCCATGTATGATATTTGCTAATGTTGGCCATATCGTTTGGAGGCGCCTTAAAATTGGATTATTGGACATCAATACCTATTACTTATTTATCTGCATCTTCTCTCTTTTTAAAATCTTTTTAATTAATTTTCTGTGCATTCTGTGACATCAGGTAATGTACTAGCTGCGAGTGATGAGTTGAATCAAGTTTTTGAGAAGTATACGTCTATTATCGTTCTTGGACAATTCCCCAAATCTACGACAGAGGCTTCTAAGCCAACTTACAATGAACCATCCCTTCTGGATCTATCGTCCCCCACTGAGATGATTTCCTGTAAGAACAGTTTAAGCATGATGCAGAGCACATCGTCGACGGATCATCGTTCAGATATGGACGTGCTCGGAGATATCTTTAATGTATTAGAAAAACCAATGAAGTCTGAAACAAATTTTTTAATGCCAAACGCTATAATGCAACCAATTAGTATCTCGCCCATGAATAAGAAAAGTGAGCATAAATTGTAATTGAAACAATTTAATGCAAATAATTAAAGACTTACAAAATGATAAAGCATTTAATATTTTTTGCATTTTGTTTTATATTTATATTTATATTTTATATTTATATTTATATTTATTCATTATATTATACTATTCTTCTAAATGACGATAATCTGTAGGCGAAATTACCAACACTGACGAAGAAAAAATAGACAGTAAAGCAAAAGCATTGGAAGAATTGAACGAATTGGGCGAAACTTTACTTAAACAAAGTTTATCGGGTACAGTGTCAACTACACGCTTGTCACAAGGGTAAGAACATATTTATGAATATTGGATGAAGATTGAATCTTAAATCATAAATATCGGAAGTGCTGAAAATAAAAAAACACAAAAAAATAGTCTCAATCTTTAAACGGACATAAAAGTTTCAGCTTTCATAAAGCTTATATATCGATTATAAATAAGATAAACCAAATTCGATTTTGCAGTGCCGGAAATAATTTTTAATTACTGTCTCAGTCAGTATTTGTCTGTCAAGAAAACATGAGAGGTCATATGTCGGGGATTTTATAACACTAATAATTGATCTGAGAGGGATATTAAATTTACGTAATTTTAGCGGATCACGTAGTCGTGTCTATGAAGTTAGCACATTTTATTAATTTTCAAAAAATAATAATTGTTCCGGTAGCACTTTTCATTGTTCTATTATTCTTTTAAAAATAATAAAATGTTCTGTAATATAATGTTTTTAATATAAAAAAATCGAAAATAAAGAAATGTGCTAACTTCATAGACATCATATAGACTCAGTGGAAGAGAATCCGTAGGGTCAGATGTACAGTATTCAATTATATACTCAAAATATTTTCAAAACTTACAATTAAAAAAAAAATTTTATTTTTTGCAGCAAAACAAATAATAACGTGACAAAAATTCAAAACACTTATGATCCCAGTAAAAAACAAAATTCGTCCCATAATTCTAATAATATATTGCAACATATTGCAACAGAGCAACCGAATACGAGGAAATGTGAAAGAAATAGTAATTTAGACATTTTTGCATCTTCAAATTCGTCAAAAATTAATGTTGATTTGTGCAAAAAAAATAGTAATTCAGAAATAATGGATGTAAAAATACAGTCACAGGAAATGACGCAATTGCAGAATGGTATGTCAAGGATAGCAAATATTGAGCCTGAAATCAAACCATTGACTGATATCACTGTCTGCCTTGAAGATATTAAACCAGGTTATTAGATAAATTTATCTATTATGACATTGTTTTATTTTGTTCATGTTTTTAATTTTTTTTATTCTATTCATTTCTTAGATGGTCCATCTATAAAATACCGGAATACATCGAAAATTAAACCCGATAAACAAAAATGTTTCAGATAAAAGTGTTGCATGATTTGAAGGAGATTAAATAATGTAAAATTAATTTTCTAAAAATTGATTTTTCAAGATCGTATGAAAGTCCCCTTCACTTTTTAAATTTAATAATATTGATTTTTTTGATTTTTTTTTTTACATAATATAATTCCTATAATTATTCTGCATAATAAAAGTATTAAGATAGAATTATAAAAAAAACTATAGTTTCAAGTTAAGTATTTTATATTATATTTAACATATATTGACTTAAAGAATTAAACATTTAAACTGTTTGTTTTTTTAATAACTATGCCTTTAATATCTTTATGTCAAGAATAATGATAAATAATTGAATAAAACACATAATTGTTTATTTAAAAAATACTTTTACATAAGAATAATTTAGAGGAATATTATGTAAAATAATCATTATTCTATTTAAGAAAATGTGCTCCATACAGCCTTAAAAAATAGATTTTTGAAAATTGATTTTATCATTATTTATATTCCATACAACTTTTATCTGAAACATTTTTGCCCGAGTTTAATTTTCTGTGTTTTGTTTTAGGTGAATACCGTATATACATACATATGTGCGCGCGCGTGCACGTGTGCATGTGTATATAATTAAAAAAAATAATGTTAATTATTTCACAGGGACAAATCCACCTATAACAGTAATTGAGGAAAAAAATGGCGTCAGTGTGGTGCTTCATTTTGCTCAGGATAGCCCTAGATCAGATGTATCTGTAATAGTAATTACTACAATGAGCAAAAACACGAAGCCACTTAATAATTATTTATTTCAAGCGGTTGTGTCTAAGGTAAGTATTCAAAATTTAAAATTTTCTAAATTTCCCATATAAAACATACATAAATTTTCGATATAACTTAATACTTTTTTCTGCATAATAAGAAAGGAAATAGGTGCTTAACACAAGTTTGCTTTCAGTTGTTTGCTTTCATGTTGTTACCAAAATAGTAATTTCGTTTAAGGCAATCTAAAGACATTATGCGAACAAAGGTTGTTTGCGCAAACGTGCGGAAATGCTATAGCATACTTATTGCCATAAAAATTGTCATAATCTGTTGAAAATCATAAAATATGTAGTCTATTTTTATCAATTGAATGAAAATGATGCATTGTCATGATGACTGTCAGAACGCAGCGAGTTTAATTTCCCAAATTTAAAAAACCACATAGAATAGGATTAAAGAATATTGAAAGACTTTCAGTTTTGTTCTAATAAAATAATTTTTTAAGAGGAACCAAGGGCTCCAAGATGAAAGCATAATACATTTTTTGATTTATTCGTTAAGTAAATAAAATATACAGCCTATCTCGTACCAAAATCGTACCGAGTAAATATTTTTTTTATGATAATGGTTTCCTTTAAAATGCCACCAGATTATTGGCAACTTAAGATTTTAGGTAGAAATGTTTTCTATGATTTTCAATAATCCATTGTACGATCGGTTATAAGAGAGCAACTGTTGCCATCAAGTTGCTTATTATAACTGTTAATGGTAATAAAAATCAATCCAATAATGAAAATTGAAAGTAGCTTTGTTTAATATTGAAGGCAATTTAAGCAAAATAGCATTTCAAGCATATTGATAGCAACCTGCAGGCAACTTGTTATCTGGGTTAAAGATATAAAAATACGAGGTTCTATAAAATCTTAAAGAATTTTGAATTTAAGTTCAATGCGTAAAAAAGAATTTAACAAGAAGATGATAGATTCCCAAAACTTCAAAAATCTTAATATTTAAGAATTTATGAATATTTTTAGAAAAATTTTAATTAAATAAATATTTTTAACTTTGATTTTGTATAATTATACATAGAAATGCAAATGTAGACTGCAGGCACCTTCTGGAACAAAGCTGCCACCGCATAATCCATTCCTCCCTCCATCCGCAATCACACAGATTATGCTGATTGCAAATCCTCTCAAGGTAATACAATTACATAATAATTATTCTTTTCGACAATAAATTAATAGTTCCATTATTTGAGATGGAAAATATTCAAATTAATTAATATTATTAATATTATATTATTAATATATATAATATACGGTAACTTTGGTAAATGTGCAGCTAATAAATAAGAGATTATCCTCAAATGACCTTGACATATGTTGTCAAGATCATAACTTTGAATGATCTTGAACAAATTTTAGCTGTCGCTCGTAATTCATTAAAAAATTATTAATAGAAAAAATATCATAAATATTACATAATTTTCTGACATCCTATATGTCATAGATTATGAGCTTTTATACGGTATGTACTGAAGATAAGTTATGTTTACCTTGAAATGAATGAATTAATGAATTGAATCGATGCAAGTATCATTTTATTTCCATACTATGCAGATTGTAGTCGTACAGTACCAGTACGTATGGGCATAATCGTCATGCCGCAAATAGAGAGTATAGGGTGGTTTCCTTCGCGTAGAAAGTCAGATATTCCCCAGATAGGAGAGAAGGTGGGGTAGACGATCCTTAAAAAAAAGGAGGTGGGATGGAATTTGCTTCGTATGCAAAGTTAGATGCTCCTAAAAAGGGAAGATAGGGTGAAATTCATTTCACATGGAAAGTCGAACGTCCCTAGGCAAGAGAGTACAAAACATTAATCTTGGTGCATAATTTTATAGCAAATTCTACACTTTTGTAAAATGATACACGTACAAAGTGTGTGCAGTACGCAAAATAGATAATATTTAACATCAATGTCCACGGGCACCTTCTCATTGTGTAATTGGAATATTAGACCTGCTTGAAAATCTTTATACATACCATTTGAAAACACGTACCAATTGAAAACTAATTCGTAACCTTAACATTTTTTGATATTAGAATTTTCGTATCTAAATGACTTTAAGAATCTGTCATTAGCAGATGGTGTGATCACTGATGGTGTTAGATCAAAGACATTCTACATACGCACTAGTATACATTTATAAAATATTTGTAAAAGAGATATTTAAAATTATTTTGCGCACATGCGTATATATGTGCATGCGTGCAATGAAAATGTTATTTTAATTATAACTTATACAAATATTTTCACTTTACGTAGTAAATGTGAAATAATGAAAAAGCAAAGGAGATATTGATTTTATAAGAGTTTATAATTAATGTTTCTTTGTATGTGGAAATTGATTATTTCTTTCAGGAGCCTGTATCTTTGAAGTGTATGTTAAGCTACACAATGGATGATGAAACAGTTACAGAAATGGGTGAAGTAGACACGTTACCTAATCTGTGAGATTCAATGATTCTCTGTTGTAAACTCCATACAATGCTACACTCATACTTGTCGTGTGTGCCCTCAGTAGGTTGAAAATGATATAATAATGTTTCAATTATTCAAAAATACAAGCAATTATAAAATTGTTAGACATTTTTTTGCGCTACTATAAGCTTAGATTATCTGCAGTTAAATCTTCATATTCTTAATAATTTTTCTCATTTTAATTTTTCCTTGAACGTCTAGTCTTACAGCTACTGTACATAGTATGTGGAAATACTTGACGTGTTACTTACTTACCGTATAATAAGCGTTTCCATATCTTGTGTATAGAAGTCCTACTCTAATAACATTTATGAAAAATGAAAATGTATCATAATTCATTCGTATGATATTTTCATTTTACATATATATGTTTGAATGAGAGAGCAGGAAGAGAGTTAAATTTATGAGTATTATGTTGTTAAGAATGCTATAGAAATCCATAAAAATACAGAATATATTTTAAAGACTATCTTGTAATTATGAATTCTGTATGGATTATCTTAAATGGATAAAGAAATAAAATGAAAGATGAAAAGTATACTAAATATTTCTTACAGAATGAGTTTTATAGGGGACAGTTTCTCATATTATCTAAATCATTATACATAGTAGCAATGAAATCAGATTCTGAATATAATTGCAAATTTTAAATAATAATGTTTTTTTGTTTATTTATTGTATATACGCGTGTGTGTCAACAAAGACAAACAAAGACTACAGACCAGAGCACAGATTTTCGTATAATACATAAAACAAAATAAAATCAATCTTAGTCTTTTATTTTATGAAAGGAAAAGAAATCCAGGACTTTGATTGGATAATTTTTTTATCTAGAGTATAATACATAATGCGTAAACCAATATCCATTTTCAGGAATTACGTACCATGCCCACTTTTGTGACACATAGATAAAATCATCAACCGGTATTCATAGTATTTGATTTTTATATTTGAGACTGGTTTAAGATGTCATTAGCCATAATCAGAGAACCGTATTAGCATTTTAAGACATCGTTTAAAACGATGTCTTAAAATAAAATAAAGTCTTAATTTGATAAATTTTAGTTATTTCAGCGATTTATTTTCACAAACAATTTTCACTACATATAAAGACAATATACATATATATATATAAATATAAGAATGGGTGCCTATAATGTTTTACTAAGATAAAAATCAATCGTATCTTATTAAGAATACTTTATTTCAATAATACTATATATAACAAAAGATTATATATAATCAATGCCAATATTAATTAATATATTCAAGTTGTAGCGAAAGAAAAATTACGTGATTATAAATATATACGTAAAATATATGTATATTATCTTTATATTGCATTTGTGGATGTACGTAGCCGGACTTACGTTTAATATCAATTTTTTATTTAAATAATGAGATTTCGCACCACAATTTTTCGCCGCATTAATTTACGATTTTAGCAGCAGTGTCGATAATGTGATACGTAGTTCGCATCATTCTATAAAATTGATATTGGTGTCGCTAGTGGACGAAAACTTTTAGAGAGAGACCTCTCATTTCTTGAATATGTCTATGATGAATATATTGAGTATAATTTTATTTTGTTTGGTGTAGCTAATCTAAATAATTATCCGTTTTAATTTTTTAAATTTGTGATATAAATAAATTGAAGTAAATTGAGAATGACTGCTGATTGTGCAATTAGCAATGAACAAGTGATTTTTGTTACGGGAGGTTATGATCATACTATCAAAATATGGCAACCGCATACAGGCGTCTGTCAACGTACTTGTCAACATACGGATTCTGTATCCTTTACTACATGTAAACGAAAAAATATTTTGCATGTATTGTACATTTTTATTCTATTAAATTATATCCAGTAAATATATTATTTAAATTATATCCAGTATATATTATTAAAATAAATCTTACATTCATTGTAGATAAAATAAATAGCAATTATAATTTTATATTATTGCGCTTATAATAGAGAAATATTTTGAAAATTTTACATATAATATTTTAGTTATTAATTAGAAACTTTTTAAAGCTTTCATTGAGAATTTTTTAGTATTCTTAACGAGATTCACAGCAAGTTAATGCATTGGATATCACACCAGACAAATATGTTGTAGCTGCTGCTGGATATCAGCATATACGAATGTATGATCTAGCTTCAAATAATCCTAATCCAGTTATCAACTATGAAGGAGTATCAAAAAATATTACCAGTTTAGGTTTTCAGGTTTTTTGATTATATTATATATTTTTATATATAGGATAATTTTTCATATTTTACAAACGTACTTGTATACTTGTATACAGAGTCCTAGATAACCAAGCATGTCTTACAGAAATCATGCAAGTTTATAATTGCTTATGTTCTTAATAACTTATTGCTATAATTGACAGATAGATTGTTATTAAAAATTTGTATTAAGTATGATTTATATACCAGTATCATTTTTTTCATATATCAATTTATCATGTAATTTTATCTGCTGCTTTGCATTTTTATGTCAATATGTTTATAGACAGCTTCATATAATTGTATGTTGTAGAACATTATAATATAATACAAAATATTAGAATGCCAGATTAAATAACATCCAATATTTTTATAGGTTACATATATATATTTTATAGGTTACATATATCTTATTCAAATTGACCATGTCATACACTCGATATTATACAAATAAAAAATAATATATTATATATATATATATTATAAACATGTTATAGAAATATGTTATAAGTATATAAATAAAATTTTAGTCGAATAATGTAAATTACACATGCTCCAAAATTTGAATAATTTTCTGACTTCTTTTGAAAATGTTTGAAAAATGTCTTAAAGACATCTAGTTCAAGATGTCTTTTGGATATCTTTCAGACATGCATTCTCTGGAGAAGATTGTTCTACCTTTCGATAAATTTCAGCTCATTCTCCAATTCTCTTATCTTTTTATGTTCTTATTCTTTTACTCTATACGTTTGCCTGTCCATTAAATAAATTATCGTTTAATTTATACGAAGACAGAACAATCGGCTCTAAATTAGTTAATTATTGATGTGTGCAACAGCTCTCTCTCTCTCTCTCTCTCTCTCTCTCTCTCTTATATACATGAGCGCGCGCGCACAAATATTTCATTTAAAAAATTGAAAGATTTGAATAAATGCATCAAATGGTGATACTCTGCATTTGATTTTGAACGCAAATATGGAAAAGTCAAAATTAACTCCAAAATTTTTAATGGAAACACTTACTTTTTATTCAATATTCTTGTATATTTAATATTAAGATCTTTTTAAAACACAGGAATGAAACTCCTTTTGATTAAATATTTTTTGAGATATGAGTTGACAAAGGTTTAGTATTGCTGGCATTAAAATTATTCAAGATGTCTGACTGATGACTAGAATTTTTTGAATATTATTCAGGATCATGACCTTGATAATAACTTATCAAGACTGAAAGTTGTTTCTCATTTTCAAAAGGAAATATTTTTTACAAATAGGAAGAAGGAAAGTGGATGTATACAGGAGGAGAAGATTGTTCTGCAAGAGTATGGGATTTGAGGTAAATTTTATACAGAAACAAGAATGGTTTATATTTTTAATTCTATTTTCAGTAATATAAATTTAATAATAGATCTAGCAGCTTTCAATGCCAAAGAATATTTCAAGTTTCTGCACCTGTAAATTGTGTATGTTTACATCCCAATCAAGCAGAATTAATTGTTGGCGATCAAAGTGGAGTCATACATTTATGGGATCTTCGTTCTGATCATAATGAACAATTAGTATGTTATTTTTTTATATCTAAAAATTTTACAGTAAGTCAGAAACAAGATTGAGAGCTTTTCAATAAGAAACACAAATGATACAGTGAATCATTTATCTTATCCTTATTTTCCGCTAATGTTAAACAAGGATGAAATGATCACTGTGTTACACAGTGTGTTTGTTGGAAAGCTTCCTATATGAATAAATCAACTAAGAAGCACTATTGTGGTTAAAGTTAGATATTATAGTAATTATTACATATAATAATTTACATATAATAATTTAATATGAAATTTATTTTAAATATATTTTACTTTACATAATCGTCTAAAGGGAAGATTAATTTACTTCAACTGACTGCGCACCAATTACTTACGCCGAGGACTTCCTGCAATGCAGACACCCAATTCAATCAAACATGTAATAATATTTGTCGTAACCAATATGTATAGAAGGAAGTTCTTGGCGTAAACAATCGGCGTACAATCAGCTGAAGTAAAATGTAAATATTTTAAATAAATTACATATAGAATTATTATCTAACTTTTAGTAGCACTTCTTACTTGATTGAAAATTTTACATATATATGTTTAGAAATTCGTGAGGAATTACAAGGATTTTACTTTCTATTATATATCTATATTAAATTATATTTATATAAATATTAATATACAAGGTATCCGACAAGGTATTTTAACAAAGTGCTCATGCAGGCAGAGTGGATTAAACAATCGAAAGTTCATTCATCATTGTGTAATTTTTGCAATAGTTTACGAGAAATTAATTGCTAAAGATTGCCGAGTGCATATATATATTTCAACTATTGTCAAGTACAAGCACGTAGCGAAATACGATCACTCAATAGGGGAGCTGTTTCCTTTCACGCTCGTAACTCCTCTTGCCATTTATAAATAATTCCGCATGCATTTAGCATGATAGGCCGAGTGGATGATACGTGCTCATTTGGTAATCTTTAGTAATTAATTTCTCGTAAATTATTACGAAAATAGCAAAAACTGTATATAGAGGATTCAGTTTAGTCCACGCTATTTGCACACAAGCGCTTTGTCAAAAAACTGGATATAATTTATTATTATCCTGTATAATTTATTATTTAAATATTTTTATTATAGATTCCTGAAGCTGAATCTTCGATTCAAGATATTACAATAGATCAAGATGGCACTTATATGGCTGCAGTGAATAATAAAGGACACTGTTACATTTGGACGCTTTCAGGAGGCATAGGAGAAGAACCTACAAAACTTAATCCTCGTCATAAGCTTTTAGCTCATAAACGTTATGCCCTCCGCTGCAAATTCAGTCCTGATTCTACGTGAGTATTTCCTTATTTTCATGATAGAAATTTTTAAAATTATTTTTAAGAATTTATTTATGTACATGTTATTGGGTTGTTTGAAAAGTTCGTGCCACAAAAGATTTAAATTTAATAAATGTATACTAAAATTTAAATCTGCGTTTCAATTTTCCTTCAAAATCGGCACGAACTTTCTGGACAACCCAATACATAGGAGTATACAGGGTGTCCCGAAATAACGGGATTACTTTTCGTGAGCGAATTAAACTGAGTCAAAAAATTGTCTATCATTTTGCAATTGTCTATCATTTTCGCAATAATTAATGAGATATTAACTTTTAAAAATTATCACGGCTTACCGCTGTTTAAAAAGTATGATTTAAAAAGTAAAGTGTACACCATTCCCATGAATGCGCAGTAGCAGAGTAAATTTCTAGTCAAATTTGACTAGCTGTTCCGCTATATGAGCGATATTATACGTAAGAAAATACATTTATGGTCAAATTTGATTGATTGTTTTCAATATATTGCTATCGCCATTATACACAGTTATATCATTTTTTTACATTACGAGTCTATTTATAGATGTAATCGAGCCCTCCACGAAAATGTTTATTATAAAATGTTAACAAAGAAATAATAGCACGCTATCTTCAACAATTTTTTATATCTTTAATTTATTAGATCGTTAGTAACAACATCGGCTGATCAAACTGCGCGAGTATGGAGAACAACAGATTTTTCCGAAGTACAAGTACTTCAACATGAGGCAAAGCGTTGGGTTTGGGATGCGGCATTCAGTGCAGATTCTCAATATGTATTTACCGGTGAGTATCTCTTCTTGTTAAACATTCCCTTTCTTTAATAATAAGAATTTATACGTAAATATATATATGCTTATGTAATTTATAAATAAAAATAATATATATAAAATAATAAATATTCCGATTCATAATTTGTAAAAAATTTGTAATCAAAGTTTTATAAATATTCAGTACTTTATTTTATTTTACTTACTTACTTTTATTTTATTTTATTTTATTTTATTTTATTTTATTTTATATATTACAGCTTCTTCAGATGGAGTTGCAAGATTATGGAATGCATCTACAGGAACAGTAGAACGAGAATATCAAGGTCATCAGAAAGCAGTCACAGCTCTTGCTTTTCGCGATGAAATTGTCTCCACGAGTTAGAAATAAAAAATAAATATTTAAATATTAGATTTACAATATACCTACGAATGATTCAACCTTGAATGAGAATGAATATATCTACGAATGATTCAACCTTGAATGAGAATGAATTTTTATACAGAAATTATGCGTTTCGCAGATTATTTCCGTAAAATTCTAAATTTATTCTTAGAATGTCAACGTTTCATCAACATTGCAGTTTACTTCATCAAAGCGAGGAGCCTGATACTAAAATGATTTTTTATAATTTATTTAAATTAATTTAAAAAGACATATTTATCTTAGTGAGATCGAGCCTAGGCCCTCTAAATTATGATTTTTCTGCATGCTACACGATTTCTTCAATTGATGAATGCGTTACTTACTGTTACTTAATTTATATTATAACTAGCGCGCATGATTATTTAAATATAACAAAATAATGTAATTTGATAAGTATAATAAAAATAAAACAATTTACATTAAAATTATTGTCATGACATTGAATAAAAATCTAATCTCGTTTGGGTCGATGTCATGCCATAATCGTGTGATGTGGACGTCCATCCAAAGAACGCCTATTGTATGTCCGTTCCAGATCGAGATAATGGACTCCTAAGAATTGTCTTTTGGGCATCTTTTCCTCATGGACATAATCAGGACATAAAATGAATACTAAATGGGCATTTCTTCAAATGGGATGTCCCTGTGTTGTAAGATAAGATAGCACAAAATATTAAATTTATCTCTTGTTGTAATATGATAGATAAATAAAATATATAATAACAGATAAGTACTCTTGCAAAAATGAAATAAAAGGAGGTACTAATAATAAAACATGTAACATAATTAACATTTTGAATATATATTTATTTCTTATTTTCTAGCTTTCTGTTCGATTTTGTATATCATTTAACTACTTACATTACTATAGTCGATTAAAATCGCAAATTTACATTTCTATAGATACAACAAAATGAAGCAGGATACATATTCTAATAAGACAGATTAATTTGTTTATTAAACGCATAAATGGAAACGCTTGTAACGAATTATGTTGTTATAAAAATTCTATTATATTTTACACAGAATATTATAGTTTACATTTCTGGAATATTTAAATCTTTCATAATTTTTTTCTTTTTTCAGAAAGTAATTATACATTTAAAGATTTAAAGATAGTTTGTAGAAAATAAAAATAAAAAATATTAAATATCTGGATTTTTAAGAATACAAAAATCACATCAACCAAAGATTTAAAAAGTATTTAAAAATCTTTCAAAAATGCGTTGGGAATACAATTTATAAGAAGGGATTCTTACAATTCATTCCATAAACAGAAAAGAAAAAAGAATTCAAAAGGTAAAGTAAAATATTTTTTACAAAAAAAGTAATAATAAAAGAGATATGTAATCAATACTTCGGTATTTTATGTAATTTTAACTCTGTGACTTTTTTAATATTACTTATCAGCTTTAACATTAAAACATTTTGAAATTATTAATGACAAAATTTCATAATTCGTCACCTTTTTGTACTTTGTACCATGTTATAGAGATCATAATCATGATCACGATCAAGATCTTCACAATCGATTTTCGCTCGCTTATGTACATTCATTTAATAATAGTCACTACTGTCACAGCTTTATTTGTTTGCATTTAAAGAAATTTAAAATAAATAATGTCGTTGTAAGATGTTTTTTTTTCAACAAAAAGAGTCATGTACAATATATACAATTAACATAATTCAAATAACAATTTTTATACATATTCCTAAACGTTTGTATGTGTTTGCATAGCAACGCGATACAATAAATTAATTTATTTTAGAACTATGTATAATCAATTCATTTTATACAATAAATATAATTAATATTCAATCATCAATCTCAATTCTATTACATATTTGACTAATAACACACATCGAGTATAATCAATTAATGTTTCTTAGACCCTCATTAAGACACACACTTAAATTGTATATTTATCTCCTTCTTTCGTTTTCTGTTTAAAGCTTCTATTAAATTTATTTAATTATTCACTGACATGAAGATATTATAATAAAACGTGTTGATAATTTTCGCATCTGCTCTTTTTCTATAATATTTGTCTTTATTCTATCTCTTACAGAATGTTGTTAATAAATAATTACAATTTGTAATTATTTGTTATATGCAAGGTATTCTAAAAAAAATGTAAAATTTCTTTATTTTTTTATTAATTGAAAAACGTTAGTTTTCCATATTTGTATTTCCGATTAGTGTTGCATTTAACATTAAATTTAATCAATTATGAATCTGAGATTTACTTAATTTAATATAAATAATATGTTACATACGAATATAATTTAATGTTATAAAAATATTATATCATATTTTAAGGAAAATATAAAAGGAATATTTAAATAGATTTCAAATGAATTTTGATATTAATTAAAAATAATATCAATTCAAAATCGCGTTTTCTCTCTCTATATTTTCTTAGAAATAAAACTATTGTGATACATATATTTTTAGAATATCTTGTATATTTTTTAGGCATATAGTTAATTTCTTAATATAATTGAACATGCTATTTATGAAAAATTAACACAGTAATGTTTTATAAAAAGAGACTTTAAAACAATAGACCATATGATGTATCAATTATTCGTTATCTTTTTTTTTTTATAAATCTTCGATTTTGTTCGGTTCTGCCTTCTCTAAGATGACCAACAATATTGTAATTTTTGTTCATTTATTACATTATTTAGGTATATTTATTACACTAAATAAAAACATGCTCTTGCTTTTATCTGTAAATCTGCAATGTTTATTTGTAATGTAAGTAATTGAAAAAATTGCCAAAGATTAGGAGATATAATCATGAATGTTTCTAATGAATTTATCGAATTTACCTAGATATATTACACATACATTAAGAATCTATTGTTATAGAAAGAATGAGTGTTTATTTTAAGAAATTGAAAAATAAGAAAATGAAAAACAATGATTGATAAAGTACAAAAAATATTAGTAATAATCAATATTTATATTTCATGGTATTAAAGTAATATTACTCGAAAAAAAATATCATTTATATGGACATATTTTATATATAATTATATATAATTTTATATAATTATATATGAAACTTTTTTCGGGTATATAAATATGTATAATAAAAATAAATAATATCATAGATTTTTGAATGATTTAAATTGTATCAAACTTCTTGAAATTTAAGGATATGTTAAAGCAAAAAATTAGAGATCCAAGAATTTACGTATTGAATTTGTAGCCACAAATGTGATATACAGGATTAAAATTTGTAACATTAAGAGAATCATAAAGACGATTAGTTATATCATAAATAGCACTTACACACAGACGATTTACGTATCATTGACACATCACTACATATTACTACATCAATATTTCACACATAAATTTTCGTATAACAATATATATACAACATTTTAATTAGACGTCTAAGTTCAATTTTATGAATTCCATGTTGTTTCGTGCAAATTATTAGTTTGTGGACTACTATTTCGTAAGTACAGACTGCATAGCTTTTATAAAGCAAATATTGTCACGATGTGACAGCTTTAGAAATAATAGTCTACTAATAATAGTCTAACTATAATAGTTTATCCGAAGAAGCAACGTGAAACTCTTAAAATTGAAGGTATCTAATTAAAACGTTATACGAAAATTAATGTGTGTGTGTGTGTGTGTGTATGGGATATGCGTGAATGAGATATTGATCTAATCATATCAATGAAACATAAATCGTCTGTTCGTGCTATTTATATCAATATTACTTATATCAATATTACTAATTGTCTTTAGAATACTCTTAAGAAATTAAAAAATTTATTAAAATTAGAAAATAAAATTAATCGATTTTGTAAAATGTTTCATAAACACAGATTACTTGAACTTTTATTCTCGAATTTTTACACTTTTAAATTTTTCTCAATATTTTAGATTCATAATTCTGTTGATAGATTTTTAAATTATCCATTTAGTTTTAAATTATCTTTTTTAGTCTATTTAATTTGTTTTAGTTTGTAAATCCTTGAATCTCTATAGTTTGAAATTTTTTTCTTTAGTCTTACATTCTTAATATAATATTTAAACTTCTAAATTTTAGCATCTGATCTCAAATATTTATTTTTAAGGCCTGTTTTCACAATATGTGATTATCTAAAGAGTAAAAGTTACTAAGAGATTCAATGAAATTTATTCACGAATTTTTTGATAACCTTTAATCTTTAAGCCTAATCTACATTCGTCGTATCGTAGCTGTCGCAAACTTCTTACATCAGCCAATTCGATGCGTCAATTTTCGTCGTACAATATATTTACGACTCTTGCGATGTTACGATACGACTTTTTATTTATATACGACCTTTTATTTTTAACTATTTGAATATTTTAGTTTTCCTTTCTTCTTTAATACTTAATATTTCAATAAATTAATATAAATAATAAAAAATAAGAATTTACATACATGAAGAAGTATAATAATTTGACAATAATATGATTTTTTACACATTTGAGTGTTCTGAATTAATATTATTATGGCAATAGATATGTCGTAAACGTAACAATGTTTCATTTTGGCAATTTATTGACAATTTAAATAAATGATACGTATTAAATTCGTTACTTATATAAAATATAAACATGCGCAATAAAATATAAAATAAGCGATAAAATATTTAATTGGAATTTACTTTGTGCTTTTATCTAATAGAGAATAGACAATATAAATTCTATTTTATAGAAAACGCTTTTAACTGTTGCACCAAAAAAATAATTAACTAAGATTCACAGATTCTTAAATCTTTGAAACTTTAACATCGAGATTGTTTTTAGTTTTGCGGGTTTTAGATTCTAAGCGATATGTAGAAATGCCTGTGAAACACTACCATGTGCAAAAATCACAGATATTCTGTAGTAAAATATACACAAAATTATTGTAAAATAAATTTATGCAGTTAGAATTTTTACATTTAAAAAAATATCAAAATGTAAAAATAATTCATATTCCATAGAACCAATTTCGAAGACCCAAGATAATAAAATCTATTAATCTTAGTTTATTAAAGAGTGTTTTAAATAAAATAACGATACGTACACTTACAATGATATGATAATACTTACAAGTACAAAGCATAAGCATCCATAAGCATTAGGTCAGATTGTACTAATTCATGAACTGAAATAGTTATCATAGTATGCGTATGTTTTAAAGAGACAATAATGACATCAGTATCTAGTAGAAACAATCATACAATGTTGGATGCCTCTTTCTTCTCTCTTTTTCTCTTTTCTTCTTCTTTCTGATCTAAAATATTCATCATTTTAAATAAGAGCTTTCTTTAGCTTAGAACACAAATGTTTTAATACGTAATATATGTAATATTTTATATATATAGCTTGAAGAATTCATACTATTATGTTTTATAAATACATCTTCATATATGGAAAATTCATACATCATTACTATCTTGCAACAAAAAACAGTGTAACGAGAGAATAAATATCCTACTTTACATCCTTATGAATTCCCTTTCATCCATTTTCAAATTGCGTTGAATGGTATCGATTGTTCCCATTGTATAATATGCATATAATAAAACGCGAAAATATTTGGAAAATATTCCTGATAATATTTTCCATTTCCTGATATTTGGAAAAAACAGTAGGAAAAAACAATGCGATGATGTAAATGTTATTAAGAGGCGATAATAATTAAATATAGGCAGGAGAGAGATTCAGAGTAAGGCGAGAAATGACATTGTTGCGAATCGTTGCACGTGTTGTTCTTGAGCTCTTGATTATTTGGATGACCATGATGCGACAGTCGTGACAGACTACAACGGCGACGCCGCGTAACCGTTCCGCTGCCATTCGCTGCTCCGCACTCGGTCCGCTCGAAGTGGAGAATGTCTTCGTAGTTGAAAGAGCGGCGGGACTGCCGCCACCTTTGTAACATCTACGCAAAGCATTAAAGTTATTCAAGCAAAATAAATATGAGAGAGAGAGAGAGAGAGATTAATATTAAAAATTTAAACAATTAATTTAAAACAAGGAGCATAAAAGCTTACATTGATTCTTGATGTGTCAAAATTCTTAATATAATATTATTTAATATAATATTATATATATTACAAATAGATGTTTAATAAAATTATCATTTAATATAAGAGAAAGAGAGAGATCTTACAAATAGACAAAGTGTCTTTTATATAAATAGAACATCCTCTCTCAGTCATTATTATGAAATTAATTTTAAAACTATAACGCTTATTACACATTTTGGTAATTATGTATATTATGATCTCACAAATTTCAATGATCCAGGACAGTATTCATAATCGGTTCTTATTTCAAAATCGTCTTAATACTTGTCTTAAGATGCTAATGCGGCTTTCTGATTGATTCATGACATCTTGAGATTGAACTTAAGATGGTTTTGAATATAAAAACTAACTATGGATACCGGTCATAGTCCGTTCTTATTTCAAGACTGTTTTAAGTAATGTTTTAAGACGCTAATATGGTTCTTTGGTTGGTTCATGACTTCTTAAGATTGTACTTAAGACGATTTTAAGTATAAGATTTGATTATGAATACCGCTCCTTGATATGTTGTCAAAGTCATGATTCTGAGTGACCTCAACAAATTTTAGCTATCGTTCGTTATTATATAACTTATAAGTTATAATCAAAATTAAATATTACTTTACTGAGTTTAATTTTATTTTTAGTATATTATTACTCATTTATGTAGTAAAGCCAGGGAAGTAACTCATTACTTACAACGAAGTTACAATTATTTTTCTTCAGTAAGTGCTATAACAGAAAAGATGTAACGAGACGTAATCATAACGTAGAAAAAAACATAAAAGTTGTAGTTGTGACTGATCGGAAAAGTGCTTCGATCTCCAAACAATAGTTTTTTTTAAATTTTTGGTTAAATTTTCTCTTCACACAGCCATCTCCAACTGACCTTGATCTTGACCTTAAGAAGGTCACAGTTATTGACCTTTTCCATTGCAGCACTATTCGTTAAAAATTCTATAGACTCTAATAAATTGAATCAATAAGAAAAAAAGCCTTTGAAGAACCAATTAATTAATCAATCATTGAAAATTTCAATTATTTTATACAATAAAACGTGATTGCAACAGTCTCTTCAAAGCTTTTTTTTCCTTATTAATTTAATTCATTAAAAAGTTGAATAAAACAATTTTTATGAATAGCACGCAATGTTTTAACATAAGATACATATTTCAGTAGTATTTTCCCTGGATCGAAGAGAGGGAGGGTAAATCTTGCTTCGCCTGAAAAGTTGAGCGCTCCTTGGTAAGGAAGAAATAGGATGAACTTCGCTTCGGAATTCATCCTCTGCCTAGAAGTCCATGACTTTTCGCGAAGTTAGATCCACCAATTTTCAATTTAAATAGTACTAAGTACTAAGACGTTCTGTATGGATCCCTGATTTTAATATTAAATTTTTTTACTACGATTGTATCCTGATATTCACTTAACAACGAAGATCCGACCAATCATTATAACAATGACATACATTTAAGCCAAGGGCTCAATAATTGATACCGAAATCTAGTTCAACAAATTGCGTATTAATTACTTACATATTAATTTTATATTAATTACATCAAATTCTTTGCTAAAAAAAGTCTTGTAGTCTCGAAACGTTCTTTTTAGTTATGTGTAATAAATGTATTAACTTTATCTATATTTCCCATTCAGCTTGACTAACTGATTTTTCATATAGTTTTTTCATTACATTACATGAGTGAATCTATACTTTTGAAAATTTACAATATATACGATGTGAATAATAGATATTTAGTTTTATGATTACCATGCACTCCTTATTTCATAAAACTTGATAATAATAAAGCTTAATAAATTTCATATTGATTATTATATAAATATATATTATTGTTTTAACCTCTTTTCTAATCCTTGAACTTCTACGTCTCGACGTGCATGAGAAGGTGTTGATGTAGGTGTTAGTGCGGATATAGGTGTCATCGTCGGCGTCGAAGCAGGCGTGCCGCTACGCAACGCAGAATCTTTTCGTCTAGATGCGGGAGAAGCCGGTGCTGAGCCGACCGCTCCTGTGTTACCTAGCCAAGAATTCTTACTGTTATCATTCTCTGTTTCCGTAGGTGAAAGTAATAATCCAGGAGAAAGCAACACAACCGGCACTCGGGCAAACTGCTCCGTTGGTATCCGCATCTAGAATATTTTTATACAATTACTTTTTTCCTCTTTTACTGATTCAAAAATCCTTTTTCAGAATTAAAGTATACAATGAATGTGTTCGTGAAGTGAACACATGTTTATGAAGTGGAATTTATGCCGAAAACATCAAAAAATTTCAAAATTGAGATTTACCATTTTTTAGTTCAATATAGCGCTTTAGAATTGTCACATTGTGACAACATTTGTATAAGAGCTATGCAATCTATTCTTACGAACTAGTAGTCCACACGAGACTAGTAGTTCGCACGAAGAAACAATATGGAGTTTTCAAAATTAGACTTAGATGTCTAATTAAAACGCTATTATTATACAAAAATTTATGTTTATGTGTGGCATGCGTGAGTGAGATATTGATGTAGTAGTATATAGTGATATATCAATGACATCATCATAAATGAAGTCTATTGGATAAAATCAGGTTAAAACTTAATTATAACTAACCAGCTATGGAAAACAGGCCTTAAAAATTTATACCTTCCTTATAATAGTGAATGTAAAAAATCTTATACTAACTTTTGAATAACATTTCACACAGACAGTCCTTTTGCATAAGCGGCAACGTTGTCCCCAAGGACCCAATAGACCAAAACGTGTTTTCAGACAAAGAAAACAAACACGTCTTTTTTCCACATCCTCTTTTACGCGCCCTTCTACGGGAAGAGATTCTAACTCAGCTTTTGTAAGGACGCTACGAATATGTACAATCTCATCCAATGTTAATGACAGTCTTTCGTCCAATAGCATGTCTCCTAACGTCGCTTTCTGCAAAATGTAATTACATTTAAATATATTTACATATAGTTTTGTCTTTTACGTTTCCATATCATATAATGTAGGTAAATATTCAGATGGGAAGCCAGCACCATCTGAATATTTATTACAATAGCAAACGTACATCTACATCCGTATTTTACATTTTCTAAATTCTAGACAGCTATGATCTTTCTTCGTGCTACTAATACTACTCAAAGATTTTCAAACGGAAAGACGCATGTACAAACGTAAAATAAAGGTTTCATAAAATCGAGTTCAGTCTATAGAAACGATCGTGGATAACATTGACGAATTTTTAGACGCTGGTAAAGTGATTCGCATGCGAATTTATTATCCTTCAGGGCATTATATGATAACATAGTTTCTATCTTTAAAGTAGCAAGAGATATTTTTAACTTTCAAAAACTATCAAATATATGATATTTTGTTGTAATTAAATTGAAATAGAAGATATGACAATTTGTTGTGATTGAATAGAAGAAAACAAACATATGAAAATTTGAAAGATGTAAAACGAGATGATAATCAGATACATGGTTATGTCGTTTGTATTTGGCAGTAGACATGAAGAATATATCGCTTATTGGGAGATCTTTAAGAATTAATTTCTCATCAATTATTGTGAAAATTGCAAAATATGTAATACAAAACTTTTAAACTCAGTTTAGTTCGCTTTACCTACACACAAGAAATAATCCAGTAGATATCTTATTATATGTATAAAGATCAAAATAAAATCACTATATAAAAAATACGTAACATATCTATACTATTAAATTCAGAGCATTTGTAGATTATTGGTTGCATCCAAATTTAAAAAAAAGGATTTAAAAAAGAATAAGAGTAATATATATTTTGTACTTTATCAATATCGTCCCACTCATCATCCGGGGCTTTGTCGTTCTTGTTCTCATGTGCAACCGCATGTGCCAATTGCGCTTGTCTCGATGTTCGTGGTTGTGGACTATAATTTGGGCTAGGATTCAGGCTAATGTTGGGACTTGGACCTTGACTTAACACCAAATCTTTAAGGCCAGCATGCTGCCGACTATGTGGTCTTGATTGTGGTAGGGATGTCGTTCCCGTGAATGACATTTGTGGTACAGTACATTTTGCAGCGTGTCTTCTTGCAGATGCTCTCCGGGAAGGACATTGCGTCGCTAGATCGTAAGCTGCAACAGGATAAAGAGATTTAAAAATAAAATAAAAATCAACATAAAGCAATCAAAAGTCAAATTGAATCTTTAGATCGTTCTATATGCGATTAAATTCAATTTTTGTCAATTTATATTTGACTAGAAATTTTTTCATTAAAATTTTATTAATAAATTTTAAGCAAATTTTCTTTAAGAAAGATTAAATAGATTTTATTTACTTTCTATTATTCTCTTTTTTTAATATAATAAAATAACTGAGTTATATTTTGGACGTGCTGTTGTCAGCATGTTACATAAGAATGATCAGGAGCATTAATATACATTTAAGATCACACCTAACTATTAAAAATTTTTAATTGTTTGATCCAAAGCTTATGACGTATTCTTTAATTGTTGAGATTTTTACAACATCAAATCTATGAATTTGATAGTGATTCACATCAATCAAGAGAGTTTTATTAATTTACGTATTAGCTGAGGAGGACTTCAAAGAGAGTAGAAATGTTTTATTGATTGACGTTTTTTTGAATGTATTTTGGATGTAAGGATTTGAAGAAGTAAAAAGAAATTTTACTTGATTTTGCGTACCAATATCCAATAACTTCAAATATATAATTCAGTTCAAATATTAATCTATTTCACTTTATCTTATAAATCTATTTCATTTTAAGTACAATAAGATTGAATCATAGCGATTCGAAGCGAATTGAATCTAATTACTTTATTCGATTCGTGTTTGAATAGTTCGCACATTTCTAATAATTATTCATACTCGCGATATAAAAAAAAGTTGAACTCTGTCGTAAAGTATCATTAAAAAAAATTATGAAGAAAATGATTTAAATTTTTTACGAAAAAGTGAATACAAATTTAAAAAATTCATCTCTAAAATCATATGTTACAACATATATGTATACGTAATTGCATTTAACAGAAATATTAGAGGAAAAATTAAAACAAATAACGATAAACAGATAAAGTAAATATATACACGTACATGTGCTAATTATGATCAATAATTATATGATCAACAAAATAAGAGAAAGTTCAAAGATTATTTATAATAATTACATTCTAATTGAGCATCACAGAATCGGTGGTATTCATTCCTGGTTAGACGAAGTCCGCCAGTTTTTCGCCATGGATTAGCAGATCCTTCCTCATCATCATCTCTCGCATGATCATGATCTTTATGTCCGTTGCGGACTCCTTTTTTAGAACCAAAATTATCTTTAAGTTGCCAATAATTACAGATTTCATCTTCTTCCTCGAACCTTGTCTCCATAAAATTCTCTTCATTATAATCATCCTCATAATCATCATCATCATCTTCCGCATCCAACTATTTAAAGAATAATATGTGCAATATATGTTATAAAGTATTAAGAATTAAACAGTAAAATTTAATATAATAAAGTTTTAAATTTAACCAGATATATATAACATTGAAAACGTTTCCGATTGTTAATCATTTTCATTTTCAATGTTGAAGGGCGACTTAGTTTATAGGATAAAAAAAGATCGATTTTTTTATTTTATAAATTAGTAGTACGACTCTTCAAGAATATATTTCTAAAATTTTAGAGCGAAATTCAAAGTCCTTTCATAGATTCGCTTGTAATGGGAACACGGCACATAGATATACAGGGTGATTCAGAACAGCTCCATATTCTTGTAAAGACATCGTCTGGAATTCTAAAACAATTTCTTTACGGAAACTTTTATCCGACGCTTACTTTTTGAGGTATTAAAAGATAAAATTAGTAAATTACGGACTGTGTATAGAGGGTAAGCAGGTGCGGTGCAGTCACAATTGTCTTAGGCCCGATTGCACCAATATTACTTTGACTTTAAGTAAGACTTGAAACTCTCACTTTCTCTCTTTAAAGTTGAAAAAGAGAAAGAAACAGAGAGTTTTAAAGCCTTGCTTAAAGTCAAAATATAACATCGGGCCTAAGACAATTGTTAGTGTCGTAACGAGAGTCTCTGGTACAATTGGGCCTTAAAGACATAGGATTATTCTGATTTACATAATACACGCACACACTCTCTCTCTCTCTCTCTCTCTCTCTCTCTCTCTCTCTCTCTCTCTCATTCCAAAAAAGTTATTCTATAAAGGAGACCTAATATGCCGATAATATTATAAATAACTCTTAGATATCCCATTAAAATTTTAAATCGAGGACAAAAGAATATAAATGATAAAGAAATTTGATATCTATTGTAGGTTACGTCAAAAGTATTAGAGCGCTCCTGAACATCACTATGAAATTTAGGCCCTTTTCAAACAACCACATTATCACTGAATCATAACTATCTCTCTTTGATACTTCTATGTTTCGCCTATTTTATCATCTGTATAAAATGTTTCTTATAACATCTATATGCCATACGAATAAATATATGAAAAGTGAACCTTCAAATCGAAGTCAACAGGTATCACTTTCTTAGTTTGTTTAGCAACATCCAAATTTCTTCCAGATGGTTTCGGCAACAATTCGCGTTTATTGATATCTTCTCCGTTCTGTGCTATATCTGAAAAGTCAAATTTATTCTTAATATAATAATTAAATACAGATTAATACTAATCATATCAAAATATATTAAAATTATTTATATGTTGTTATGTAATGAGATGAAAAGATATGATAAATGAAAAAAAATAATAAGACAAAAGACTATGTCCAGTTTGGGCCTCAATTGAAACATTGAGACATAGGATTGTAGGGCATTAAAAAAGGATTATAAACTTCCATATGCACAACTTTATAAAATAAGTCCCTTGAGGGCTATAGCTGTTCAAAGTTCGCTATTATGATCATATATTGTACTACTGCTTTTATTCCATTTCTCGAGTTATATAATATCTAGGATATGCTCAATATCTATAATGAGCTATGGAGGCGTTGAGTGGCAAGCTACTCGGTGCGATTGACTCGCGATCTATAAATCCAGGTTCAGTCTCACCTGGACTCATATTCTGTATATGTCACCGAGTTGTTAGTAGATATATACAGAATATGCGTCCACATGCGCGATTTTCTGCATTTAACAAGCCGAAAATAATTCCACCTGGTGATTAAAAAAAATCTTTGATCATCAGCGCCGATCGAATCCGACGTTAAACTGTAGGTCCCATATATCAGTGGATATATGTATGAATCTTCCAGGGAATTGGACTTTAGGCTAACCTAATTCCGGAAAAAATCCATTATTATTGAAACTCAATAGAGGCCCTATGCTCCACACAAAAGTTAAAAGAATATACATGACAAACTATTCGTTTAATATCATAGTATACACCATAGCTAAACTACTGTAGTAATATCTAGATTTGCAGAGTATGTCGATTATCCTGCGAGCGTAAATGCTTACTATCTACAAATTTATAGCAACAGAATAACATGGATAACTATGTAAATGGATTTGGATTTTTGTATATATATATATATATATATTCAATTTTTTTTTATACTTTTACTTGCAAATCGCATTTTATATCATTAACAATTATTATAATTTTCTTTTTGTATCATTCATTTATATTATATTTATCAGTTATATTTATCATTCATATATATCATATTAATCATTTATACTTATCATATTATATTTATCATTCATTTAGTATATTTATCAATAATATTTATCAGTTTTATTTTCTTTCTCATTGAAAATAACTTAGGATCCTATTCCGCAACTTTTAACGATATCGTCATTACAGAATAAACCCCTTAATGTAAGGCCGAAATGTTTATTTATAATATTGCATTCTAATACATTAATATATTAATATAAGCACTCTTACATTTGTAGCACAGTTTACAGCTTCTCATTTTCATAATCATTGAATTTTGTTGAGTTTTTGCTTATTATTTTACTTATTTTTAATATTTGATGATAAATATAGTTGTATCAGATTATATTTTGAAGTGAATCGCTTTACAAATATTTATACCTACTGTATGATAATGAGATGAATGAGATGATTACCTGAGACTGTAATGCGCCTTCTACGTGACTTACGATTCCTGTTGAAAGGTAAGATCCTAGTGTTGGATCTTTCCTTAGCAATCCTTTGTCGTGGTTGTGGTACCGGTGGTACATCTTGTCTCCTTTGACTCGCTGCTACCAGAATGCTGTCGCCAGTTGCCAACGTTCTCTGATCTTCCGTCTGCAACCATTGTGCCGCAACATCCTGTGCAGACTCCTGCTCTTGATCTGGTTGTGAAGGTGGTACCTCGCCGAGGACTATCATATGAGATTCACCGCTTACGTTATCTAAAAGAGAAATAAGATATAACAATATAAAATGTATGTACATAAGTTTATTTTTCAAGATTAATTCCTGAGATGTATATATATATATATATATATATATATATATATATATATATTTCTTTTAATTTTGAGGAACATAATATAATTTTTGTTAAATATAAAACTATAAACAAAACAATTTTTTTGAAAAATGGCCAAAAGCATATTAAAGGCTTTTTTCAGGTTTTAAAATGCTTTTTACTTTTTTTTATTTGTGATGATTTTTCATCCAGTTTGGATAAAGATTGTATAATTTTGAAATGTTTTCTTGTTGAATAGTTGAATAGTGTTATTCTTTAAAAATGAATCAGCTTCAGTGCTATAACTGATGTAATTATCAACAAATACTGTTTTTCAAGAAGCTAGAGCAAAATGCTTAAAAAAAATAGTGTAATAGATCTCGTTACAGTATAAAAGTCGTAATTAATTTATAATTATTATTTTCTCTGTTACACTATTTTCCATAAAAATATTTAAATGTATAGAAGGTATTATGTTAGAATTATTTTTCATTAGTTAGATTAGAATTATGTATCATTTTTTTATTTATTAGACATCACACATGCGAGTTTTGCGCGTAGTTTACCTTTTTATTTCTTTACTTTTTAAAAATAAACTTTATTGATAAATTTTTATAATATAAATTGTTATTTGCTAACTCCGCTATGATAGTCGCGAAATAAGCGCAAAGAGAGATTAGAAAAAGAATAAATAAAAATTTATTGGCGCGCAAAAAAAATAATTTACTTTTTCACAATGCGATTTCCCGTAAGAGAAACGTAGCCAACTGTGAGAGGCGAAGGGATATGAAACAGGCACTCTGATTTGTAAAAACGAGGAAACTATAAAATTCTATAAGCTCTATAAAACAAGTACTCCGATTTGTGAAAAGAAAGCGGATTCACATAAAAGCATTCCAAAGAAATCTAAAATCGCACTATAATCTTCATATGGGCTCTGATAAACAAACCTATAAGCTAACTACAAGCGTGCAGAATGTTGAATCTGCCATTTTGAATTTTGTAATTTTGAAAATTTGTTTTCAGCGAGCCAAAAAACTTAAAGATAGAAGTTAATATTAATATATGACTACTTTTTGCATTTTGGTTTCGCCAGTTTAAATTTTCAAAATTTGAAATCGGATTCAAAATCAGCGACCTCAAAAATATCCTAATATCATATTCCATCGATTGAAATAAAAACTTTATGTATTTTGGCAACTTTTTCAGCAAATTTATTCCACTGCACGTTGGCTCGAATAATCTATTATTTTAATATCAATTTGAATTTTATAATCTTGATATTCAATTTTTATTTTTTAATATTAGAACAAAATATTAATTCAATTTAGGATTTTATTTATTATTCACATTTAAAATTTTCTTGGTCTTAATTCCCTGGTCTCTTTCTTGTCAAAAAATCAAGAAATATTAAAAAATTGAAAGATTTACCCAGTGGACTAATAAAAAATTTAATATTAAAATATATACTGTATTTATACATACATATATAGACATATTATCACATGATATTATCACAATATTGTCATTTACTGTACTTTTTTTTTATTTTTATTATCATTTAATTATTTATTTGTCGTCTTGCTGCTTTTATGACAAAACTAACATATTTTATGGAGAATATTTTAAGAGATTTTAATCTATTATAACTTATAAATTCAATGAAAAAGTGCGTGGACCAAAATCACTATCAAATAATTCTAATTTTTTTTAGAATATATATTATATATTATATACATATATTATATACTTATATATAATTATATTATATATATATATATATATATATATATATATATATTATATATATAATAACCTTTTATGTAAAATTTAACGAAATTGTTCTGAAGCTTTTTTTATTTCTTTCCTACAGATAATATGTAGAAACGGCTATTCGACAAAATTCCACCCTGATTTACAACATTCTTATGTACAAGATTTTCTATTTCACAATCCTCGTGTATATTTTGTTATCTATAAATTATATATATTAATATATAATTTAATATTATTAATATTATTATATATTAATAAAATAATTTAGCTAGTATTACACTTTATGTTAATCTAATAATTAATTAATATTTTAGTTATGTTATTCAAACATTGCACTGTGAAATTATGTATGTTATTTTATAATATAATAATATAATAATTTTTAACACATGGAAAATGTTAAGAAATTTATTAGACAAAGTTGTCCATTAGGCTTACTTTCTTATTTTACCTAATGAATCTTGCTGTATCCAATTGATATCCTAAGTATTTTTCGTTAAAGATATATTTCTTGATTTCATCTTGTATATTTTGATTCCGTATCACTTTGACAACTATCATAACCGCTCGTTACATGCATCTACAGATAGTGGACCGCACTCTGAAAATTTTTGTATATTCTGAAAACCGTCGAAGAAAAGTGTTGCAACTTCTGTATCCGCGACAGTATAATATATACTACACATATAGTATGTTGTATTAAATATATATATTTCAATGTATTTAATATTAATATATTTTTTATTTCTCTTTCCATGCATACACAACTTAATAAAATAATAAATATAAAAAAATAGTCATTTTAAATTTTAAAGTTGATCCCTACTAAGTAAGTATTGTATATTCGAAAAAAATCGTTTTAATGAAAATAAAAAAATGTAAAAATTACATATACAAAATATTGAAATCATACAAAAAGTTTCATAAAAACCAAATTTAAATTATTTCCTTTATAAGTGTATCTTTACTTGAACTTTTTTTTTAGATCTATTTACTCTACGGAATCTACGATATGCATCTATATTTTTTGCCTCTATTGTAGAAATATTCATCAGAAACATTTTTCGATGGATAATGCACTCATGCTGACATTCATAACTAACTTATACAACAACTCAAATGAAATTGACACATTTCCTTGACAAAATTTTTTTTTGTTCGATCTACTTGTTGAAGTAATAACTGTTTGGTTTAGATACAATCCTAATAAAATCTACCCATATGTACAGCGTGTTGCGTCAACATATTGATCAGTATGTTATTTTGTAAATGTCAAGTTATTTTGTAAATGTAATACCTTTTCTAATAGATATTACATTTATAAAATTAATCAATTATATTTGTAAAATTGATAGCTCTCTCTCTCTCTCTCTCTCTCTCTCTCTCTTGATTGATCACATTTTATAAATGTAATGCCTTCCCTAGGCCTAGTAAATATTATTATGTTTATAAAGTAGCAAACATACTGATCAATATGTTGATGCAATGATACATAGGAAAAATACAAAAAAATTATTGGATTTTTCTAATATTTCTAAATATTCTAGATATCTTTTTTAATTTACAAATTCTAAAATTTATTAAAACTTTTAAATCTTTAAATTATAATTAAATTAAGCGAAATTTTGATTCTTATCTATACATAAATACTTGGATTGCTTTTCGTTGTTACTGATATTTTTTATCTAATTTTTTTCTAGATTTTTATATTTTTTTACATTTCAGATATAAATATAAAATTACAAAGCTCGAGTTATTTTTGCGTTTTTGAATCTTTCGCGTCGAATAATTATTGGTCCAATTTTTATCTGCAAGAAATGTCCTGCGTTTTGATTGACTTTAATTCAAAGAGATCATAAGAATTATTTAAGTCATAGAATTATTAAGTTCTAGAATTAATCAATTCAATATTTTAATAAATTTTCACGAGTTTTATATATAAAAATAAAACATACTTTCCTTTAAATTGCATGTAACAAATTTTTATATATATTATTTCTTTTTACTCTTTCAGTTTTTTATAAACACAATATACACATTTTGTGAACAATAAAGCAAACTGTTCACACTTCTCAAATCACAATAATTCTCCTAAACTTGAAAGTCCTTCACAAAATTATTCACACTGATGAAGACACACCAATGATATCAATCGATTGTTGTCCCAGGAATTTTTTAAATACTAACAAGAATTAATATATCTTTCAAGAATAACGATGTTAAATACTAACAATAATTACTGGGATAGAATAGAATTCGCGAGAAACGGCTGACATCCAACTAGACTGGCATGCCACTATGACGTTTCAGGTAACGTCAGTCCTCCTTCGCATGCTTTCAGTTATTGATCGCGCCTACATCGTGTCAGTTGCTCTCCTCCTCAGTTCTCTCTATCTCTCTCTCTCTCTCTCTCTCTCTCTCTCTCTCTCTCTCTCTTTGTTCTACTATATTTTGCGCTCATAGCACTCCAAATTGTAATTTATCTTACCATATTGTAAAGTGTGATTCAATGTTAAATTTTTAATTTCAATACAATTCGTAGCAAGTATATTAAAAATTGAATGTTCAGAAATGAATTCAAAACACTTAAAATCTATTTTTAATAGCATACATTTTTACACCAATGATGCACATGCGCATACTCGCGCATGCTCATGTGATACAGAATGTGTGTGTGTGTGTGTGTGTGTGTGTGTGTGTGTGTGTGTGTGTGTGTGTGTGTGTGTGTGTGTGTGTGTGTGTGT
>Ga0157363_1000439_pt1 | contig 31757 bp, 32 predicted proteins | sample AttsexASBM1_FD_111477 | JGI IMG/M metagenome (GOLD analysis project Ga0157363, IMG submission 111477) | Fungus gardens microbial communities from leaf cutter ant in Ribeirão Preto, State of São Paulo, Brazil - Atta sexdens ASBM1 | ecosystem: Host-associated > Fungi > Mycelium > Unclassified ... | reverse complement strand
CAAAGCGGAAGCCGGCAAGCTGGATTTTCTGTTTGTCGCCGACGGTTTGTTTATCAATGAGAAATCGATCCCCCATTTTCTTAATCGCTTCGAGCCGTTGACGCTGCTGTCGGCGCTGGCGGGGGTGACTGAGCATTTAGGATTGGTCGGCACGGTCTCCACCTCTTACAGCGAACCTTTCACCGTCGCGCGTCAGTTTGCCAGTCTCGATCACCTTAGCGGCGGGCGTGCAGGCTGGAACGTGGTGACCTCGCCTTTGGAAGGATCGGCGAAAAACTTTTCGCGCCAGCAGCACCCGGAGCACGCGCTGCGCTATCGCATCGCCGATGAGTATTTGCAGGTAGTGAAAGGGCTGTGGGATTCGTGGGAAAGCGATGCCTTTGTGCGGAACAAAGAGAGCGGTCAGTTCTTTGATGCTGCCAAACTTCATACCCTTAATCACCACGGTGATTTCTTCCAGGTGCAGGGGCCACTGAACATCGAACGCACGCCGCAGGGACGCCCGATCGTGTTTCAGGCCGGTGCGTCAGAGGATGGGAAAAAGCTGGCAGCGCGCCACGCCGATGCCATTTTCACCCACCAGCCGACGCGTAAAGAGGCACAGGCTTTCTATAAAGATGTGAAAAAGCAGCTGGTGGCAAACGGACGTGAGCCGCAGGATCTGCATATCTTCCAGGGTGTTGGCGTCATTGTTGGCGACGATGCTGAAGACGTTGAGCGCCAGTACCAAACCACCGCCGCACTGGTGTCTATCAAAGATGCATTGAACTATCTCGGTCGCTTCTTCGATCACCACGACTTCTCACAATACCCGCTTGATGAGCCCTTCCCGGATATTGGCGATATCGGCCAAAACAGCTTCCGCAGCACCACCGATGAAATCAAACGTAAGGCGCAAGAGCACGGTCACACACTGCGTCAGGCAGCACTGGAAGCGGCCACGCCGCGTCCGCTGTTCTTTGGCGCGCCAGAAGAGGTGGCGGATGGCTTACAGCTGTGGTTTGAAACCGAGGCCACCGATGGCTTCATTATTCAGGGCGGCACGCCGGATACTTTCGAACGCTTTGTCGATCGCGTCATCCCCCTCTTGCAAGCGCGCGGCCTGACCCGTAGCGAATATCCTGGCACCACGCTGCGTGCCAGCTTCGGACTGAAAGACCCGGTTAATCAGTTCACACAACAATAAATTAAAGAGAAAACACGCTATGCAGAAAAAATCCCTTATTGCGCTGATGTTGCTGAGTTTAAGCAGTGCGGCTTTGGCTGAAGACGTGGCGGTGAACGGTCAGCAGATCAGCATCGAAGCCAATAAAACACCGGTGAACACTGCGGCAAATCCCGCTGCGGTGGCGCAAATTCCGGCCGGACATAAGTTTGCTGTGCCAGGCTCATTTACTGTGGCGGTGGCCGCGCAGAATTCTCCGCCGTTAACCGTTTTCAGCGATGACAATAAAACCTTGCTCGGCAGTGAAGTGGATATCGCCCGTCTGGTGGCCGACAGCCTGGGATTGAAACTCAATGTGGTGCCGACCTCGTGGGAAGACTGGCCGCTGGGCGTGGCTTCCGGCAAATATGACGCGGCGATTACCAATGTCACCGTGACCAAAGAGCGTAAAGAGCGCTTCGATTTCGCCACCTATCGCAAAGATTCCCTGGGTTTTTACGTGAAATCCAGCAGCCAGATTAAATCATTGAACAAGGCCGAAGACATCGCCGGGCTGCGCATCATTGTGGGCTCCGGCACTAACCAGGAAGCGATCCTGCTGGCGTGGGACAAAGAGAATCAGGCGAAAGGACTGAAGCCTTTCACGCCGGTGTACACCAAAGATGATGCCGCACAAACGCTGGCGTTGCAGTCCGGTCGCGCCGATGCCTACTTCGGTCCGAATGTGATTGGCGCGTGGAAAGCCGCGTTAACTCATCAAACCAAACTGGTGGGCAGCGTGGATGGGGGTTGGCCGAAAGCCGCACACATTGCGGTGACGGTGAAAAAAGACAACGGTCTGGTACAACCGATTAACACCGCGCTCAACGGCGTGATCAAGAACGGTGATTACGACAAGGTGCTGAACCGTTGGGGTGAAGGCGTGGAGCGTCTGGATCGCTCTGAAATCAACCCAGCCGGTCTTGGCGACTAAGGAGGCTGCATGAGCCAGCAATTTTTCCGCGAAGTGCATCCTGAAGCCGCTGAGTTGCAGCCGATTATCACCGGTCTGTTTGGCGAGTATGCGGCACGTTACGGTGATTTCTTCAAAAGCTCCAACGAGGTGGAATTAACCGAGTGGTACTTGCCGCCGCGTGGGCTGTTTATCGTGCTGGAGCGTGATGGCGAGATCATCGCCATGGGCGCCTATAAACCTTATGACGCCGTGACTGCCGAGTTTAAACGCATCTGGACGCGCAGCGATCTGCGCCGTCAGGGATTGGCGCTGCTGATTTTGCAGGAGCTTGAACGGCGTGCGTTGCGCGCGGGCTATCAGCGTGTGTTCCTGACCACCGGATTTCGCCAGCCGGAAGCCGTGCAGCTGTATATCGGCCACGGCTATCAGCCGCAATTTGCGCTACTCGAAGATATGGAAATCTACAGTCGGCCACCTCATGACGGGCGTTTACGCTTCCTCAAGGTGATTGATGTGCACAGCGTGGCGCAGGCCAGCTAAGGAGTTGAGATGAGTCAGGAAAAACATTTAACCGTGGTGCCCGCACGCTATCCGGGGCGGATCATCGGGGCGATTGTCGCACTGTTTATTCTCGCCAGCGTGATTGATTCGGTGGCCTTTAATCCCCGTTGGGAATGGCGTGTGTTTGCTCGCTGGTTCTTTGATCCGGTAATTCTCACAGGGCTGGGGCAAACGCTATTACTGACGTTGTTCGGCACGGTGCTGAGTTTGATTTTTGGCGGCCTGCTGGCGCTGGCGCGGCTCTCTTCGTCATGGTTATTGAGCACACTGGCGTTTGGCTACATCTGGCTATTTCGCTCGCTGCCGCTGATTGTGGTGCTGATTATTCTCTATAACTTCTCCTACCTATACGACACGCTGTCGCTCGGCGTGCCTTTCACGGCATTGTCGTGGGGGCATTTCCAGACCATCAATGTGCTGGGGCAGTTCCCGGCAGCGGTGATTGGATTGACGCTGGTGCAGAGCGCCTACAGTGCGGAGATTATTCGCGGCGGTTTCTTGGGTGTCGATCACGGTCAGTTTGAGGCAGCGTCGGCACTGGGTTTGTCCTCGTCCCGTCGTACCTTCCGCATCATTCTGCCGCAAGCTCTGCGCGCCATTATTCCCACCACGTTTAACGAAATCATCAGCCTCGCCAAAGGGACTTCCATGGTGTACGTGCTGGCGATGCCGGAACTGTTTTACACCATCCAGATGATCTACAACCGCACGCAGCAGGTGATCCCACTGTTAATGGTGGGGGCTGCCTGGTATCTGATTATCACCACCGTATTGTCACTGCTGCAGCACAGCGTTGAACGTTGGCTGGCCCGCAGCGTGACGCGTGAACCGCAACCCTCGCGCTGGCGTCAATGGCGCAATCGCTCTGTTACCGCCAATGAGGAGCTTTCTCATGTCCGAAGCCATTGATTATCGCAATCTGCATACCACCGGTGCCATCAGCATTACCGGCGTCAGCAAGTCGTTTGGTAAACACAAAGCGCTGGATGACGTCTCGCTGGAGCTGGAACCTGGCTCGGTGACGGTGATTCTTGGCCCGTCGGGATCAGGGAAATCCACGCTGCTGCGTACCATTAATCATCTTGAGCGCGTGGATGAAGGGTTTATTCAAATCGACGGCGATTACATCGGTTATCAACGTCGTGGTGACAAGTTGTATGAGCTGAAAGAGAAGGCGATTTTGCGCCAGCGCATCAACGTCGGTTACGTGTTTCAGAACTTCAATTTGTTTCCCCATCTGACGGTACTTGATAACCTGATTGAAGCACCGATTGCCCATCGTCAATTGTCACGACGCGAGGCGATTGAGCGTGCGGGAGAATTGCTGGATATCGTGGGATTGCGCCATAAAGCTGATGCCTGGCCGCGACATCTTTCGGGTGGCCAGCAGCAACGCATCGCCATTGCACGTGCCTTGATGCTGAATCCACGCGTGATGCTGTTTGATGAACCGACCTCGGCGCTCGATCCTGAGTTGGTGGGTGAGGTGCTGGACGTGATTAAGAAGCTGGCACGATCCGGCACCACGCTAGTGATTGTCACGCACGAGATTGGTTTTGCGCGCGAAGTGGCGGATCAGGTGGTGTTTATGGTTGATGGCCGTATCGTCGAACAAGGCAGTACGCACCAGGTGTTGAACCAACCGCGTCATGAGCGTACGAAACGATTTTTGGCGCGGGTGCTGTAATGGAGAGAGTGATAGTCAGTGCGCTGGCCGCATGGTTGTTAAGCTCGCCACTGTTTGCCGCAGAAACGCTGGATGCAAAAAACAACGAAACGCCAATCCACATTCCGGCTAACCCACAAGCCATTGCCAAAATTCCGACCGGATTTCATTTTGTGACGCCGGGATATTTGACGGTGGCGACTTCCGCATCCAATTCCCCGCCGATTGGCTTGTGGGCATCGGACAATAAAACGCTGATTGGTAGCGACCCTGATTTCGCTCGACTGCTGGCCGACAGTTTGGGACTGAAGTTGAAACTGGTGCCTGCCGCCTGGGAAGACTGGCCATTGGGCCTCACCGCCGGACGTTATGATGTGGCGATGTTTAACATCGCGGTGACGGAAGAACGGAAACAGAAGTTCGATTTCGCGACTTACCGCGCGGATAACCATGCGTTCGCTGTGAAAACGGACAGTGCGATCACGGCGATCAAAGGGCGCGAGGACGTGGCGGGTAAACGCATCATTGTCGGTTCCGGTACCAACCAGGAGAAAATTTTACTGAGTTGGGATGCGAAAAATCGTGCTCAGGGGTTGGCTCCGGTTCAGCCGATATATCTCAACGATGATGCTTCAGCGACGCTGGCGTTGCTCTCCGGGCGCGCGGATGCTTCTTTTGGCCCACAAGCCATGGCAGCCTGGAAAGTGGCGTCACGCGGTCAAACCAAAATCGTCGGTCACGGTCCGTTCCGCGCCTGGGTGGCAGTGACCACTAAAAAAGGTAATGGGCTGGTTGTGGCATTACAGCAGGCAATCAATGGAGCGATAACCAGCGGACAATATCAACAAGTGCTGGCACGCTGGGGAGAACAGGAGGAGGGCGTGGAGGCGTCACAGGTCAATCCGCCGGGGATTGTTTATCAATAAATGATTTTTTTATTAATTGAGAGAAACTCACAGCTTGATTGTTGTGAGTTTTTTCTTTTCAGCGTTGTTGTGAATTTATTCATTCTTTTATTTATTTTTCGCATGAATTAAACGGTAAATTTCGATTTTTGACCGTGATATAAACTCGCCCTGCATTAAATTAATCGCTTCAGATGGTTTTTTTATCTTCTCTTACAAGGATCGGTATTGTTTAGCCTGTCGGTAAAGTGTCATATTGGCGTTTCCTGAGGGGATGTGAGGTTGAAAAAGAGTAAAAAAGGAATTTGAACGGGTCTGGCTTAACCTGCATTACTCAATCAACGCATAAAGAGATTGGGAATAACATGTTAGTTGAAAATATAAGAGGTCAACTTAATATCTGCCACGCGCAATCCTTACAGTGCAGAGAAATTAAGCGGCCGAGATGGGGGGGCGTTTTCATGGAGTCAAGGGTCAGGAAACTGGAAGAAACGGTTGCCATCATCGCTACAGATGTTGCCGTTATTAAATCGAATTACGCCACTAAACAGGATATGGCTGGAGTCAGGACTGAAATCGTTGAAGTCAAATTAGAAATAGCAGAATTACGGTCGGAGGTTCGAGAAGTGAAAGCCGATGTTGCATCCATAAAGGAAAATTACGCGACCAAAGCGGATGTAATGGCGATCAGGGGCGATCTGTACCAGGCGCTGAACAAACAAACCAAATGGATGGTTTCAATGCAACTCGTCACGTTAGGACTGGCGTTAACGATCGCCAAAGCGATATTTTAATCCTGAGCACAATGGCGGCTCAGCCGCCGCCATGGCAAAAGTCTCTTACGTTGTGGCTTTACGGATCCAAAGCGCAGCCTCTCCCGCTGGGAGTGGACGGGCAAAGTGATACCCCTGGAACAAGTTACAGCCTTTGTCGCGCAGGTAGTCGAAATACTCTTCACTTTCGATGCCTTCAGCCAGCACGTTTAATCCCATTTCACGCGACAGTTCAATTGTCTTGTGCACTACTATCGCTGCAGATTCGTTGTCAAAAATATGCATGATAAGCGATTTATCGATCTTGATATCATCAATCGCGAAATCACTGATCGATTTCAGCGATGAATAGCCTACGCCAAAATCATCGATCGCCCATTTAATGCCTAATTGACTGAAGTGCTCAATGACACTGCTGATTCTTTTTTGATCGTAAATAAAGGTGGTTTCAGTTATTTCAAACTTTAATCTTTCCGGACTGATTTTGTGATGTGAGAGCGTCAGCAAAGTATCCTGGGTAAAATCCCGATGCATCAACTGCAGTGGACTGATATTGATCGAAAACTTCAGATTGCTGAGATTATACATGCGATCCCAGTCAGACATTTGCTGCAAGGTTCTTTCCATCACCCATTTGCCAATCTCAATAATCAGCCCACTTTTCTCCGCCACAGGAATAAACACCTCCGGCGAGATAAAACCTTTAACCGGATGCTTCCAGCGCAGTAAGGCTTCGAAGCCTATCAACTTTTTATTGGTATCCACCTGTGGCTGATAGTACAGCTCCAGTTGGTTCTTTTCGATGGCGTTGGAAAGCTCCCGTTTAATCAGGTCGGTCTCCGAATAATCACCGCGTGACGTAAACACGGTTAACAGTAGCGCGATAATCGACACGCTGCAGTTAACAATATAGAAACCAAGTTCCTCAGGTATGCTCAGTCTGAAAGCCCCACTTTGCCAGGTTAATCCCGTAGCGATAAACAGCAGATAAAACGCCAGGCAAATGAGAGGAAAAATTTTACTGAGGTAATTCGATTGCTGGCGTAGCACCAGCGCGGAACCGATGGTCAGAGCCATCAGATAATTGTATTCCGAGCGCTTAACAATTGAATGATAATTATCCAGTAATAGTAGCAGGATAATACTGAATAAGAGTGCATGCACGATGATGTAAAGGTTGCGTTTTAAGCCACTGCAGAAGGCCGCACTGGTAATGTAACCACCCAGTAATGTGCTGGCAGCATATAACCAGGCAATGTCATGGTGACCCCTGACAACGTTAAACAACACCATGTAAATACCGGCCACAATGCTGGATGTCCCGGCGATCAACAAGGTTAAACGCAATTTCTTTTCCAGGCTATCGCCTTTCAAAACAAACGGCAGATTGCGAATGATTGAAAATCCTGAACTGAAATAAGAGATCATTAGCTATTCTCAGTTTTATAGTCATAATTATTTAATGTTTTCAGTCAGGTATATTAAGGAAAAGCGTGACGGCTGTCATAACTGTTTTCACGTTATTTACACTCATTCAAGCTGCATTATGATTTGACCTATGTTAGAGGAAATGAGCATTTATCCGGGTAAAACTGGCCGATTGAGGTGACTTAAGTCGATTATTTCCGCCTGCATACGGCGCGTTAAAAGAGGTTGAAAGCTCGCAGCGCATTTTATGATTACCGCGATTGCGCCTACCCTATGGCAAGTGCACACGTTAGAATGAAACCTCAGTGCCTTAAGGTAGTTGCAGTGCCAGAGGCAAAAACAACAAGCGCTGGACACGTATTCAGCCTGGCCTGGCCCGATTGTGAAACCCACTTTAAAACGACTGGTTGCAATGAAAATACGCTTTCTATCTGCCAATGAGCTAAAGCTTGCCGAAGTGCGCACCATCCTGGAGCCGGTCGGCGTCGAAGTCATTCCCATCGCCCGCCGCATCGAAGAGATCCAAACAGAAAATGAAGTTGAACTGGTACGTGACAAACTCACTAAAGCCTTTTCCATCATTGGGCGTCCACTGTTTGTTGAGCACACCGGCCTGTATCTGGATGGGTTGAATGGTTTGCCTGCCGGATTGACGCGCATTTTCTGGAGCCGACTGAACGCTGAACGCTTCACTAAACTGGTTAGCGGTCTGGATAGCCCCAGCGTGACCGCCAAAACCGTGCTGGGCTATTGCGATGGTCGTAAAATGTACCAGTTTGAGGGTGAACTGCGCGGCACCATCGCACCAGCGCCGGCCGGACCGCGCGAGTTTCAGTGGGACTGCGTATTCATTCCAGAAGGCCATTCGCAGACCTTCGCTGAAATGGGTGAATTCAAAAACGAAATATCCATGCGCCGCCTGGCACTGGATCGCTTCGCCACCTTTCTTAAAACATCACGGGGACTGGCATGAAACCGGAACTCAAACGCGCCTACGATGCAGGCAAACTGATCCTGTTTGCGGGTGCGGGTATTTCACGCAATCTAGGTTTGCCGGAGTGGCATGAGCTGATTGCGCATCTGGCCAAAGAACTGGGTTACGACCCGAAGATCTTTAATACTTATGGCACACATCTTTCGCTGGCGGAGTATTACAAGCAACGCAAAGGTTCGCTCGGACCATTACGCAGCTGGATGGATCGTGAATGGCATCGCCCGGATATTGACGTGCGCAGCTCTGAAATTCACACCATGATCACCCAAGGTAACTTTTCACGCATCTACACCACCAATTACGATCGCTGGCTGGAGATGGCGCACGAAGCTCACAATGTGCCGTACAGCAAAGTGGCGAATGCGGCAGATTTGGTGTCATTAACCGAAGACAAGCGTCATATCATAAAACTTCATGGTGATTTTGACGATGATACTTCCATCGTGCTGGATGAGAGCAGCTACTTTGAGCGCCTCTATTTCGATTCGCCGCTGGATATCAAACTGACGCATGACGTGATGGGCAACTCGGTGTTGTTTGTCGGGTACAGCATCAGTGACTTTAACATTCGTCTGTTATTCTACCGGCTGACCAAGATGTGGGGCCGTACCGGATTGGCTACCGCGCGCCCCAAATCCTACTTGTTCACCAACCGCAATAATCCGGTGGCCAAAGAGGTGCTGGGGCAGTGGGGTATCGAAATGATCGTTTCAGAAGAGGACGATCCGCGCAAAGCGCTGGCGACGTTCCTGGAAGAATTACTGGCTTAATGAGCAGAAAACGTTTGCTCAAAAAAGTTTGCTTAGAATATACTGTATATAAATACAGTTAACCGAGGTGCATCATGGCAGTCGAAACCAAATATGTTGTTGTCAGAAAGGGTGAAGAAAAAATGACGTTTGCCAATAAAAAAGACGCGGATGCCTGGGACAAAATGCTCGATATGGCGGACGCCTTCACCGACTGGCTGCAGCAGCATCAGCCTGAGCTGGGTGAAGCACAGGCTGAAGCGTTAGGCATGTTACTGGCTGAACAGAAGGATGCGGTGCAGCATATCCTGCGTACCAGCAAATTACCGGATGCGGTAAAGGAAGAAGCGACAGCCGAAGTCGAGACTGAGGCTTCTGCGGAATCTGAAATCTCTGCGGAATCTGAAGCCTCTGCAGAAGCAGACACCGGTAAACCCGAAAAGAAAGTGCGCGCGGTTAAAGCTGCCTGATACTTTGCTGAGAGCTGAGAGCTGAGAGCTGAGAGCTGAGAGCTGAGAGCTGAGAGCTGAGAGCTGAGAGCTGAGAGCTGAGAGCTGAGAGCTTAAAACTGAAAGCTGAGAACTGGGAGCGGCGAGAAGGTCGCTCCTGTTGCCTCACTAAACTCTACAGCTTGATCTGATAACGCGTACTACGCCCACCGCCCGGTAGTTTCTCCAGACAACCTTTCTCCAGCAACTCCGTTAAGTGGCGCGTCGCCGTGGCCTTACTGACCTTCGCCACTTTTTGGTATTGGCTAGCGCTGATACCTTCAACAAAGCCGTTTTCACCACCATCCAGTAAGCGATTCAATACGCGATTTTGATCGGTGTTCAACTGTGCATTGTGGTGAATCAGCCAGAATTTCGCTTTGTTCTGTATCCGCGTGACCGATGCCAGCGCCTCTTCCAGACTGTCATTGAGCACATCAAGAAACCACAACATCCAGGCAGTGATGTCCAAATCACCACGCTGTATCTCTTGCAAAATCCGATAATAATCCGTGCGCCGGGTCAGAATTGATGACGACATGGCATATAAACGGATGCTTTGGCTGTCTGCTTGCGCCAGCGCTAAATCAGTTAGCGCGCGCGTAATACGACCGTTGCCATCATCGAATGGATGCAGCGTAACAAACCACAGATGACAGATGGCAGCGCGCAGCAGTGGATCGAGTTGAACCTCGTTATGGCTGTGATTAAACCAGCAAATAAACTGATCAAGCTGCCGTTCAAGCCCGTCGCGTGGTGGTGCTTCGAAATGCACGGTTGGGCGATCGATGCGCCCGGATACCACCTGCATCGGCTCCTCGCCTCGCAAACCACCTACGTTTAAACGCTTAATCGTCCATTCACTCGCCGGGAAAAGCCACTGATGCCACAGACACAGCCGCTCAAAGGTGAGTGGCGTATCGCGCTGAGTGATGGCATCCATCATCATAGTGGCCAGTCCTTCAGATCGTTCGGAAACGGGATAGGGCTGCTCCAGCGAGACACCTAATCGCCGCGCAAGGGAAGACCTGACCGATTCGGCGTTAACACGCTCATCTTCAATGGCGGAGGAAGACAGGATGTTGGTGAGCAAAGTATTCAACGTTTGCGTATCGGTGTTATTGGATATGCTTGCGCGGCCCAGCAATATGCCGCCCTGCTGCTGGAGATAGCGCAATCGTGGCAGGAGTTTTTCCTCTTGCCAGCGAAAACTTGGCCAATCAGGTTTCTGCCATATCCACATATATTGCCTCATATCCTTTGCCAGTGAGCCAAACAGTCTGGTGATTAGGCTCAATTACTGAGCCATAAAGCCGCTTTATTCGGCTCACATAATGAGTTGAATGATACTGCCTAATTGGCTCAAACGCCAGTTCATTCAGCCCACCTACGAATGTAAGCCGCATGAGAAGGCGAAATGGGTGGCGATTTCAGGCTGAAATTTTAGGTGAGCCAGGAAAGGGTCTGTGTGCCAGATGGCGACCTGAGCGCCGCCATCTGGGAAAATGAAGTGACTATCGCTCTAGCAGTGATGGAGAGCAGATCAATGGGTGAAGAGTGAAAATGTTCCAGAGTAATAGCTCACCATCCACGCCACATACACCAGCCAAACCAGTAACAATCCCGCTAAGCCTAATTTACCTGTCATGTTGCATTCCTCTTGTTATTTGGCGTCATGCGCCCTGTAAGGAATAAGCTGACAGGATGGTGAGGTAGCGATCTTGCGCCAGATCAAAAACAGCAGGATTTTGTCGCGGAAATGCGCAGACAAAAATTGATCGGGATTAGATATGGGTGTTTGCCCCCGCCTCAACAAACTATTTATCACAGAAATTATAAGGAATTTAACGGATAAAAAGTGCCGCTTATTGAACATATTTGCCAAATATCCCGGCATAACCCTCCAGATATTCTAGAGTTAATCGCGAAGTTTAAAAAATACACAATCCTGCAATCGTTTATGGCAAAGGACATTATTTTGAACATCGCAAACCAAATACCCAGACTTTCGTTCTGGAATAAACTATTTGCTCTTATTCTGCTGTTGTTGGGGATTATTCTGGCCGCAGGCGGGGGCTGGCTGGTGGCCTTAGGCGGAAACTGGTACTACGTGCTGGCGGGTATAGGGCTGATCATCTCTGCTGTACTGATATTCATGAAGCGCACCAGCGGTGCAGGCTGGTTCGCGCTGGTGTTTGTCGGTACGCTGATCTGGACCATCCAGGAATCGGGGCTGGATTACTGGCGCTGGGTTCCGCGCTTTGCGCTAATGCTGATTCTTGGCATTGTGTTTGCCTTTCAGTTGCCCAATCTGGCACCGCGCGTCAGTCGGGGTGCTTCACGCGCGCTGGCGGCGGTGCTGATTGTCGCCTTTGTGGTCGCCGCTGCGCTGCCCTTTGCGCCACTTAATGAAACGCCGGCCACCGATGTACCCGCTGCGGGTTCGGCCAACTTCATGGCGGATACCGGTAATGGGAAAGCCTCCACGCCAGACAATGGTGACTGGTATACCTACGGCGGTTCTCTGGCGTCGCAGCGTTTCGCCAATGCCAGCCAGATTACCCCGGATAACGTAAAAGACCTCAAGCTGGCCTGGCAATTCCGCACCGGTGATTTACCCAAAGCGCGTTGGGGCGGTGAAAACACCCCAATCAAAGTGGGCGATACGCTCTATACCTGTACCGCACGCAATATGGTGTTCGCGCTGGATGCCGCTACCGGCAAAGAGAAGTGGCACTTTGATCCGAAGGTCAGCGACAAATCTATTCCGTACACCGCCGCCTGTCGTGGGTTAACCTGGTATGACAGCCAGACCAACAGCCATGCAACCACTGGACAGGAAGCGGCTGTTGCACCGAACAGTGATAACAGTGACTGCCAGCAGCGCATCATTCTCGGTACGCTGGATGCCCGCATCATTGAGTTGAACGCTAAAACTGGTGAAGTGTGCCGCAGTTTCGGCAATCAGGGCACGGTCAATCTCGCGGAAGATATGGGGGAAACCTATGACGGCTATGTGGCCATTAACTCCGCGCCGGTGGTGATACGTGACACGTTGGTAGTGGGACATCAGACGATCGATGGACAGCGCGCATTTGGCCCGCCGGGCGTCATCAAAGCCTATGATGTGCGCACGGGCGCGCTGAAATGGGCATGGGATGCTGCCGACCCGGATACGGCGACACCGAAGAAAGGACCTAATGCCTATAAACGCGGTTCACCGGATGTCTGGACCTCGTTCACCGGTGATGACAAGTTAGGATTAGTGTATCTGCCGGTCGGGAACTCCTCCGGTGACTATTGGAGCGGTACGCGCTCGCCTGCCGAAAACAAGTATTCGGTCTCACTGACGGCATTAAATATCGATACCGGCTTACCGGCCTGGACTTTCCAGACAGCACACAAAGATGTGTGGGATTACGATCCCGGTTCTCAGCCCACGCTGGTGGATTATCCGGATAAAAACGGCGGTAAGACACCGGCAATTATCATGCCGACCAAACAGGGCGAAATTTATGTGCTGGATCGCCGTACCGGTAAATCGCTGTTTGGCGTTGAGGAGCGACCAGTGCCCGGTGGCGGCGTCGAGCCGGATCAGCGTTCGCCTACCCAGCCTTATTCGCTATTCCATCATCTGAGCAAACCGGATCTTACGCCGCAGGATATGTGGGGCTTAACACCGGTGGATCAGTTGGTGTGTCGCATTCAGTTCCAGCAAGCCAGTTATAAAGGGCAGTACACACCACCGGAAGCCGATCGTCATTCGATTGAGTATCCGGGTTATAACGGCGGTTCTGACTGGGGCAGTGTGGCGGTGGATCCGACTCGCGGCATCATCATAGCTAACTACAACGATATGCCAAACTACAACATTCTGGTGCCGCGTGCGAAAGCCGATGCGATGGGTTGGAAACCCCGCGATGAAATCCCGTATAACCCACACGATACCGGTCATGCGGAAGGGGCAGGCGATCCACAAATCGGCGTGCCTTACGCGGTGAACGTGAATGCGGGTTGGCGCTTGCCGTACACCGGCATGCTGTGTAAAGAGCCGCCATATGGTGGCATCCGCGCCATTGACCTGCGTGATGGCCGCACTATCTGGGATCGTCCACTGGGCACTGCACGTCGCAATGGCCCATTTGGTCTGCCAACCGGATTGCCGATTAACATTGGTACGCCGAATAATGGCGGTTCCGTGGTGACATCCAGCGGGCTAATCTTTGTCGCGGCGGCCACCGATGACTTAATTCGCGCCATCGACATGAAAACTGGTAAGGAAGTGTGGAGCACGGAACTGCCTGCAGGGGGCCAGGCCAACCCGATGATCTACACGCAAAATGGGCGCGAGTATCTGGTGATTGTCGCAGCAGGGCATCACTTTATGGAGACGCCGGTGGGCGATTATGTGCTGGTATACGCGCTGCCTGAACAGAAATAACCACCATTCAAAACGGGATTAGGCTGCGGCCTAATCCCGCCATAAACACATTGTCATCACATCCCTTTGGTCATCACGCCCTCAGGGGTTCACCTCTTCCAGGCGGCGATTCAGCGTGCGTGGACCAAATACACCAATGGTAAACACCACAATCGCCATCGCGCCGGAAATCACGGCAAACACTGAACTGACCCCCATCTCACTCAGCACCCAGGCAATGGTAAAGCCTGACAACATGCCGCTGATACGGCTCACCGAATAGACCAATCCAATCGCTTTAGCGCGGAAACGCGTCGGGAACAGTTCCGCCTGATAGGCTCGGTAGGAGAAGGTCATACAGGTGCTGGCCAGCGACAGCAGCAGTCCCAACGTCACCAGCATCACCGGTTGCGACTGCCAGGAAAATACCGTGCCGACGAGGGCAATGGCCAGCGCGGATCCACTCACCAGCCACTTACGCTCAATGCGATCGGCAAAGGTCATTGCCAGCAGCGGCCCCAACGGGCTGGCAAAAGCGATCAGGAAGGAATAGAGCAAGCTGTGGGTAAAGGTCACACCTTTTGCTGCCAGCAGTGTCGGGATCCAGCTGGCAAAACCGTAATAGCCAATCGACTGAAAGAAGTTGAACACCAGCAGCATGAGGGTGCGACGGCGGTAAGGCGGACGCCACATCTCATTTTTCACTGCCGGTTTAGATTCAATGGGTTGCAACAAATGGTTATCAATGGCAGGCAGCGCCGCGCCGGTGGATTTAGCCACGCGCGCTTCCAGTCGGCGTACCACGTCTTCCGCTTCTTTGTAACGGCCTTGCTCAACCAGCCAGCGCGGGCTTTCGGGTAATCCCATGCGCAGGATCCACACCAGCACCGCGCCGATACAGCCAAACAACACCACCCAACGCCAGCCGCTCAGGCCGAGAATCTCTTGGGGGACCAGCTGCCATGAGAGGAAAGCGATGGTCGGAATCGAGGTGTACTGGATGGCCTGCACGAAGGCATAAGATCTGCCGCGCAAACGCGCCGGGATGAATTCGGAGACATAGGCATCAATAGTGACCAGTTCAGCACCAACGCCAATCCCCGACACAATGCGCCAGAACACAATGGAAAACGGATGGTGCTGAAACGCCATAATGCCACTGGCGATCGCGTAAACCAGTAATGCGATAATAAACACCTTTTTGCGCCCGATGCGGTCGGCCAGATTGGCGATCAACAGGGTGCCGAGGAAAACCCCGAGGAACATCGCCGCGACAAACGCACCGAGGCTTTGGGGATCGAAAAAGTTATGGCTACCGTGAGAAAAAATCCCTTCACGCACCATGCCGGGACCGATATAGGCGGTCAGGAACACGTCATACACTTCAAACCAACCACCCAATGCCAGCGCAAAAATAATCAGCCACAGCGGGCGGGCGGCAGGTAAGCGTTCCAGACGCGCAGAGAGTTGCGCACCAAATGCTTTGCCTTCTTCTGGTGTGAAGTTGTCACGCCAGGTCATCGGCGGGGGGATCGACTCGCTCAGCGAAATTTTTTTCAGCACGGTAGGGTACTCCGTTGTTTTTATAATGGTTTGTTAAGGGCTGGCCGGATGGCCATGCCCGATAACACAGGTGTTTCAGGGATTTAACGTTAAACCGGGCAGCCTTTCGCACGCAGAATCGCGTTGAAGCGCTCAGGGTCGTTGTTGCCTGCCACGTTGCTGGCGCGGATCTTCTCCTCACGCTGTGCATGTTGCTGTACGCGAGGCAGCAGCACACTCAGCTCATCCTGCGGGATCGCAATCACACCGTCGGCATCGGCCACGATCAAATCGCCGGGTGACACCACCAGTCCTGCACAGTGCACCGTGGTGTTCACTTCACCAGGGCCTTCTTTGGAAGGGCCGCGCAGAGTGTTACCCCGAGCCCAGCAGGCAATACCGCCTTCTGCCCATTCATTCAGGTCGCGCACGGCGCCATCAATCACGAAACCGGCAATCTTTTTGGTGACGGCAGAGGTGCGCATCAAGCCACCGATCAGCGCCTGAGTCAGATCGCCCGAGCCATCGACCACAATCACATCGCCCGGTTGCGCCATTTCGATGGCCTTATGGATCATCAGGTTATCGCCAGGACGTACTTTCACGGTGATCGCCGGGCCGCACAGCATCAGGTTGGCATCGTTGTGATACGCCTGTAAGCCAAGTGCACCAACACTGCGCCCCATGGAGTCGCCAATGTTCGGCACCGGCAAGGCACGGAAGGCATCAATCACGCCCGCATCAATCTGTGCGCCGCGCTCACCGATGAAATAGCCAATCGGCCAGTCTTTGTGGATGGTCATAAGTTAACTCCGGTTTAACACCTGCGGATTAACGCAGGCGGATGGGTTGATCTGTTGGTTATCAAGAAAAGCCAGACACTGACGTGCTGCGCTCTGTGCAACGGCATCCAATGCCTGCGGGGTGGAACCGCCAATATGCGGAGTCACGATCAGGTTGCTGAGCGCGCGGAAGGGATGATCGGCAGCCAGCGGCTCAAGGGTCACCGTGTCCAGCGCTGCGGCACGCAGTTGCCCGCTTTGTAATGCGGCAGCCAGCGCCTCTTCATCAATCAATTCACCGCGTGCGGTGTTGATCAGCGTGGCTTGAGCAGGCAACTGTGCCAGGCGTTGCGCGTTGATCATCAAACGGGTTTTGGGCGTGACCGGACAGTGCAGACTCAGCACATTTGCCAGTGGCAGTAAATCGTCGAGTGAATCACAGCGTTGCGCCCCTTCAAAGTCACCATCAGCCGGAGCAGCGGGATCGAAAAATGCGACCTGCATCCCAATCACACTCGCGAAGCGCGCCACGCGGCGGCCGATTTCGCCAAAGCCGATCAGACCCAGGGTTTTGCCCTGTAGTTCTTCGCCATCACCGCTGCGGGTCCAGCGCCCGACGGCGACTTCCTGCTGAAAATAGGGCAGACGGCGCGCGCAGTTCAGCATCAGCGCCAGCGTCAGTTCGGCAACAGATTGCGCATTGGTGGCGGGCGTGGTCAGCACCGGAATGCCACGTTCGGTAGCGGCAACCACATCAATATTGGTGACGCCCACGCCGTGTTTGCAGATGATTTTCAGCGTTGGACAAGCGTTGATGGCTTTCGCGTTCAATTCAACGGTGCGCGAGATCACCGCGTCATACGCCACGCTGCTCATACGCTGTTCAACTTCCGCAACGTCATTGGCGTCATCCAGATAATCGACCACACAGCCTGCTTCAGCGAGCAGTTCACGGCCGCCCTGGCCGAGGCTGGTAGTGGTCACGAGAAAGCGATAAGTCATGTCGGTTCTCCGATAGGGTTTACGTCATCCTGGCATCGACAACCGATAAAAAATATTCTGCGAAGGTTATTAATTCATTCCTGACAGGAATAATGACCTGAGACGGAAGCTGAATTGTCACACGCCATAATGTTGGAATTTTGTTAACAAACAGATCGCATGTTGCTGGGATTGTGTTCTGCTATACGCTTTAGGATTTTTACTTAAAAAATCGTTAAAAACGCAGAGTTAGCGGAGCGCAGCGGCCGTATATCAGCAGGCTAAAGACCGCACAAATAGTGTGATCTACTTCAAAAACCTCCCTCGGTACCCTGACACCCCTCAGTTATTTTATCGTCGTTGTTTTGAGCAAAGTGCGCCGCAAAGTTGCACAACTCATGCATTGCGCGTTTTTTAGCCGCACGAAATGATAAATGTAACTAAAGTTTTAGAGTGTACCGTTTGGTTCATTAACAACTACATAATAGAACGGTTACATCATGTCTCACTCAAAAGATCTCTTCGCTGTGCTCGGCCGCGTCATGGCGGTGGGTCTGTTCTTCGCTTCGGGTCTTGACAAAATCACCCACTACGCAGACAACCTACAAACCATGGCGAACAACGGTGTTCCGGCCTTTTTCCTGCCGCTGGTGATCCTGCTGGAAGTGGGGGGCGGTCTGGCCATTGCCTTTGGTTTTCTGACGCGGTTCACGGCCATTTTCATGGCGGTGTTCTCGGTTCTGGCCGGATTCCTGTTCTATCAGGGATACAGCCACGAACACCTGATGGTGTGGTTAAAAAATATCTCCTGCGCTGCCGGTTTCCTGATGCTGTGTCTGAACGGCGGCGGTAAATGGAGCCTCGATCATCTGATTCAGCAACGTCTAGCACGTCATTAAGATTTTCACCTAAGCATTTAATTATTCAGGATAAAACCCATGAAAAAACTCCCGACAGTGCTGCTGTGCGGTGGACTTTTCTGTGCCGCGAGCCAGGCCGCCGAACCCGTTAACCAGGTCGCCGTATTAACCCATCACCAGGCGCAACAGCTGGTGGAGAAAGCTGAGCAGATTATTGGCAGCCATCACATCGGCGGCGCGATTGCGGTGGTCGATCCTTTTGGTCAGCTGATCGCTTATGAGCGTCTGGATGGTGCCACGCTGGCCAACAGCGAACTCGCGCCGAAGAAAGCGCACTCTGCGGCCGCCTTTGGCGTGCCGACGTCCAGCTTCCAGCAGAAAATCGCTGCCGGTAATGTCGGCATGCTGGGTAACCCGGTGGTGGTGCCGCTGCCTGGCGGCGAGCCAGTGAAAGTGAACGGTGTGGTTGTGGGCGCCATTGGTGTCAGCACGCCAGATGGCAACGTGGATGCGGAAGCGGCGCAGGGCGCGCTGTCGGCGTTGAAAGCAGGTTAGCCATGGAAAGAAGACGTTTTTTACAACTGATGATGGCCACACCGGTCATCGTTTCTATCCCGTTGCAACCGCTGTTGGCCGCACCTGCTGATGCCTCACAAGCGCTGCTGTTGCGTGCCAGTGAACTGTTAACCGGACGCCGTGGCCTCGATATCGGCATCTCTGAACGGTTATGGACGCTGCTGTGTGAACAGGATGTAGGGTTTCCAGCTCAGCTAGCGCGCCTGATGACGCGTCTCAACGCGCTGCACAGCGAAGATCGTGAGCAGATCGTCGCGCAGCTGGATGACGCGGATGTGAAGACCGCGCTGACAATTATCTCGCCGTGGTATCTCGGCTATACCGGTCATCCGTCTACGACCAAAGCGGTGGATGACGCGCACTTCGTGACCTTCCTGTCGGCGCTGATGTATGAGCCCACGCGTGATCACACCATTCGCCCAAGTTATGCCAGAGCGGGCGGAGATTATTGGGCCGAAGTGCCTCCGGGCGTCACAGCGCCACCGATGTCCACCTTGATCCGCGAATGGGGCGATCAATCGCCCCTCGCCGCAAAGCAGATTAAACAGCCTGATGCACCCTGGTTACTGATGGTGCAGGGCAAAGCCAAAACCCTCGTGGAAGCCGAGGCGATGCTGGCGCAGCACAATACCCTATAACAAGAATCGAGCAGGTACATCATGAGTGAATTTGATGCTGACGTGGTGATCGTCGGCTCCGGTGCGCTGGGCGCCAACGCCGCTTATCAGCTGGCGAAAGCGGGCAAGTCGGTGATTATGCTGGAAGCAGGGCCTTATATTCCACGCTGGAAAGTGGTGGAAAACTACCGAAACGGTGCCAGTAAACGTAACTGGTGCACGCCTTATCCGAATCTGCCGTGGGCACCAAACTCTTACACCGAAGGGTATATCGATGCCAAAGGGGATGACGATTTCGAATACGTCACCAGCTACTTACGCGTGGCCGGTGGCAGTACGCGTCACTGGGCATCGGCCTGCTGGCGCTTGTTACCCAACGACTTCAAGCTGAAAAGCGTGTACGGCGTTGGCCGCGACTGGCCGTTTGAATACAGCGAGCTGGAGCCCTGGTATGTCAAAGCCGAGCGTGAAGTCGGCGTCGTCGGCACCGCCAATGAGGACCAAAGCGGGCAAGGGCGCGGTCACTATCCGCCACGTTCAGCGGAATATCCGCTGCCGCCGGAAGCCAAGCCGTATATGGTGCAGCGCATGCAATCAAAGCTGGGCCCGATGGGTTATCAGGTGATCCATGAGCCGCACGCCCGCGTGTCACGTCCCTATGATGGCCGTCCGGCTTGCGCGGGTAACAACAACTGCGAACCGATCTGCCCGATTGGCGCGATGTACTCCGGCGATATGCACGTCGATAAAGCGGTGGCGCTGGGTGTGCAGTTGCGCACCGAATGTGTGGCCTGGAAGCTGGAGAAAGGCGCAGGTAACAAGATCGTCGCGCTGCATTATCGCCAGCCTGATGGCAAAGACACGCGCCTCACCGCTAAAACTTTCATCATCGCCGCACACGGGCTGGAAACGCCGAAGCTGCTGCTGATGAATGACGTGGCCAATAGCTCCGATCAGGTCGGTCGTAACCTGATGGATCACACCGGTTTGAGCCTGACGTTCCTTGCAGACGAACCGCTGTGGACCGGGCGTGGTTCGGTGCAGCACGGCACCATCGCCAATCGTCGTGATGAAGCCACACGTGCACAGCACTCGGCGATCCGCTATTCGCTGCGTAACCTGGTGCCCAACGTCGATGTCACTGTGCCGTTGCTGAAACAGGGCATGATGGGGCAAGCGCTGGATGATGCGATTCGTGACCGCGCTTCGCGCATCATGAATATCAGTACCATGAGCGAAACGCTGCCGAGTCCCACCAACCGCGTGACGCCAAATTACGATCGCAAAGATTCGATTGGCCTGCCGATGCTCAACGTCAATTACCATCTTGATGATTACGTGCGCGGTATGCGCCCTCAGGCTTACAAGGATTTTGCTAACTTCCTGCAGGCCTTTAACGGTGAAGTGATTGAAGCACCGACTGGCTGGCGTAATCAGTATCACATCATGGGCACCACCATCATGGGGGATAACCCGCGAGATTCAGTGGTCGATGCGCATTGCCGTAGCTGGGATCATCCCAATTTGTTCCTCGCCACCACTGGCGTGATGCCCACCTCTGCGACGGTGAATCCCACGCTGACTGGCATCGCTTTGGCGCTGCGTATGGCCGATACCATCGCGAGGGAGATCTGATGATGCGCAAACATATCAGACATCTGGCTGCGGCAAGCCTGTTGCTGGCCGGCGCTGTGCAGGCGCAGGACGCCTCGCCGGATCTGGTCAAACGAGGGGAATATCTGGCCACCGCCGGTGACTGCTCGGCCTGTCATCGCGATCCGCACAGCGGCAAACCTTTCTCGGGCGGTTACGCGATTCAGTCACCGATGGGAATGATTTACGGTTCCAACATTACGCCGTCGAAAACCGCTGGGATTGGCAACTATAGCCTGGCGGATTTCACTGCGGTGATGCGCAAAGGCAAAGCACCGGGCAATCATTACCTCTATCCGGCGATGCCTTATACCTCATTTGCCGGACTTTCAGATGAGGATATCCACGCACTTTATTCCTATCTGATGCTCGGCGTGCCAGCCGACGACCATCCGGCGCCTGAAACCGATCTGCCGTTCCCATTCTCTTTCCGACCGGTGATGGCGATGTGGAATCTACTGTTCCTGGATAGCAAGGCTGTACCGGGCAGCAATGCGGCATCAGGCAGTGCAGAACGGGGCGAATATTTGGTCCGTACGCTGGCGCACTGTTCCACCTGCCATACCCCACGTAACGGCATGATGGCGGAACAGGGCGATCGCTTCCTATCCGGCGGCAAGGTTGGCAGCTGGACAGCACCGAATATCACGCCAGATACACAAGCAGGTATCGGTGACTGGAGCGAAGCGGAGATAGTCACTTATCTGCGCACTGGCGCGCTACACGGTAAAGCGATTGCCGCAGGTGAGATGGGTACAGCGGTTCAGAACTCGTTCTCGAAAATGCAGCAGAGCGATCTGGAGGCAATGGCACATTATCTGAAGCAGGTGCCTGCGATTGGCGGCGCGGATCGTAAAGCGCCTTCTGTTGCACCGCAGGCCACGCCGCTGTCAGCCATCGAAACCGGTATGAAAAATGAGATCACGGACTATGTCTCAGGCGATGCCATGAGCGGGGCGCAACTGTACAACGGCGCCTGCGCCACTTGCCATGCCAGTGACGGACGCGGAACCCACGATGCTCAGCGTTTCTATCCCTCGCTGGTGGGATCTTCAGCAGTGCTGTCAGACGATCCCACCAACCTGATCATGACGATTGCGGAAGGCGTGGACCGACAGACTGGCAACGATCACGCCTTTATGCCGGAATTTCGCACGCAGTTTAGTCAGGCCGAACTGGCCAAAGTGGCGGACTACGTCTCTACCAACTTCGGCAACCCGCAGCATGCGATTACGCCAGCTGACGTTGAGCAAACGCTGAAAGGCGAAAGCGGCAGCTGGCTGGTGCGATACGCGCATGCGTTAAGCATCATCGGTGGCGTCGTTGCGCTGCTGGTGATCGTGATGGCATTGATCCTTTTCCTGCGCCGCCGGAAATAACTTTTACGGGCGGCGTTGACGGCGCCCGCATTCAAAACGGTATGACCCTTTAAGGAGTAACTTCAATGAAAAAGGCTTTATCCCTTGCGCTGCTAAGCGCCGCGCTGTTCGGTTCTGCTGCCGCGCATGCCACCCTGACGCAAACCATTCTTTCTCAGGGCGATGCGCAGAAGCTGATCGCGGCCGCGCAGGAAAAAGCGCACGCGCTGAACGCCAACGTCTGTATTGCCGTGTTGGATCAGTCAGGCCAGCTGCTGGCATTTAACCGTATGGACAATGCCCCCGTTGGCTGCATCGATTCTTCCATTCTGAAAGGCCGTGCGGCTGCGTTGTATCGCACGCCAACAGACAAATATATGGATCGCGCCAACGGTAAAGAACCGGCTATCGCGACCTTACCGGGCGTCATTCCGCTCGGCGGCGGCTCACCGGTGGTGTGGCAGAACAACACCATTGGTGCGGTGGGCGTCAGCGGTTCTGCTAACCCGAATGAGATCGCCATCGCAAAAGCAGCAAGCGAGAGTTTTAAATAACGACGTATTTCGTTGCGAAGATATTGATGACATTAAGGTGCACCCTAAAGCACCGGCGGGCGGCCTGAGCGGCGCCCGCGTAACAAAACACTCTGCAGAACCCCATTTCATTACGCGCTCCTCCGACCTGCGCCCCCATCAAGTTACTGCACCGGACGCCGATAGTCTTTTAAGCAGGATGTACGTGCACAGGGAGTGGTTCATTTCTAACTGAATAAGTGTCAACCCAGGAGCGCCATAATGGCCAAACACGCATCACCTAAGAAAACAATGAGCACCCGCACGCAGATGCTGCTGACGGGCGCCTTAACCATCACCCTTGGTTTTGCCGTCACCATCGGCGTGTTGAGCTGGCAGTCCAGTAACGAACAAAAGTCACTGGCTGAAAACTATCTCAAGAAAATTGCAGAAACGCAGGCGCTGCAAATCCAGCATGAGCTGAGTTATGCACGAGATGTCGCCCATAATCTGGGACACAGCCTGATCGCGCTGCCTGCGGCAGGGATTATGGATCGAAAGGTGGCTGACAAAGTGATGGAGTCTGCGTTGCGTGATAACCCAGACTACTTGTCGATTTCGGTGACCTTTGAAGAGAACGCCTTCGATGGACGTGACGCAGAGTTCGCTACCCAACCGAATGCCGCACCGAAGGGGCGTTATGCCTACTTTGTCGATCGCGATCAGAGCGGTACTTTTAACATTCATCCGCTGACCTCAATCTTTACCCCTGGTCAGGGAGACTACTATCTGCTGCCGCAGAAGAGCCAGAAAGACACGCTGATTGAACCTTATACCTATGCTTACAACGGTATTCCTACATTGCTGACATCCGTAGCTGCCCCGATTGTCAGTCAGGGGAAACTTTGGGGTGTCGTCACATCCGACATTTCCCTCGCGTCATTGCAAGAAAAGGTCAACAAAATCAGACCATGGGATGGCACGGGTTACGCCATGCTGCTGTCCAGCGCGGGCAATGTGGTGTCCTATCCGGACAAAAACCAGACCAGTAAGCCGTGGAAGGGCGACACACACAACTACAGCACGTCAGTGGTAGAGCAACATGACGCGTTATTGGGTGAAGATGGCATGGTCACCTGGCAGCCCATCGTGATCGGCAACAGCGATCAGAAATGGTATCTCGGCGTGGTCGCGCCGGTGAGCAAAGTGATGGCGGCAGCGCATCGCCAACTGGTCAACGCCGTGATCCTGATGATCATTAGCATTCTGGTGGTCTGCGCCCTGCTGGGGCTGTTATTCAGCCGCAAAGTATTGAAACCGATCGGTGGCGAGCCGCTGGAAGCCGCGACCATTGCGTTGGCGGTGGCGGATGGCAAGCTGGATAACGTCATCACACTGAAAGGGCGCGATAACAGCAGCCTGTTCTATGCGCTGCATACTATGCAAAACCAGCTGCGTGAAATTGTTGGGCAAATTCAGGACGCCAGTTCCTCCGTTCGTCAGGGCGCAGGCGAAATTGCCAGCGGCAACCTTAATCTGGCCTCGCGCACGGAAGAACAGGCGGCAGCCCTGGAACAAACCGCCGCCAGTATGGAGCAAATCACCGCCACAGTGAAACACAACGCCACTAATGCGCATCAGGCCACGGCGTTGACGGAAAACGCCACGCAGATCGCCAGCCGGGGTGAATCGCTGGTGGGTGAGGTGGTACAGACCATGGCGCAGATCGATGACAGTGCGAAGAAGATTGGCGATATCACTGCCATCATCAACAGCATCGCTTTCCAGACTAACATCCTTGCATTGAATGCGGCGGTGGAAGCGGCGCGTGCCGGCGAGCAGGGGCGTGGTTTCGCGGTGGTGGCTTCTGAAGTGCGTAATCTGGCGCAGCGCAGTGCTAACGCCGTGAAAGAGATTGCGGCGCTGATTGAGGAGTCGAGCCAGCGTGTCGGCAGCGGTGTTCAGCTGGTGCAGGACGCCGGTAAGACCATGCAGGAGATGACCCAGGCAGTGAATTCAGTGCGGACTATCATCGGTGAGATCGTGGTGGCATCCGATGAGCAGGCGCGCGGTATCAGCCAGGTCACCATCGCGGTGAATGAAATGGACGGCACCACCCAGCAGAACGCCGCGCTGGTGCAACAGATGTCGGCGGCGGCCAGTTCGCTGGAAGACCAGGCTGCACAACTGGCGCAAACGGTAGGGCGTTTTCAGTTGAGTTGAGCCAGCCGTCTGCGTTGAAGACCTTGTCACAACGGGCCGCGCCTTATAACGTAAGGCGCGGCCTTGTGCTATTTGCTCATGGCCGACAATGACTTCCACACATCGGGAACCCTCATGAATCGCCAGCAACTGTTCGTTCACATCAGCCGAACCTACCAAATTGAACCCGACTATCCGTGGAAAAAACACAGTGAATACGCGGTTCTGCGGCATCCGCGCCACCGTAAATGGTTTGCGCTGGTGTTCCCGCTGGAGAGCCACAAACTCGGATTGGACGCAGGCCCGGTGGTTCAGGTGATGAATATCAAAACCCGTCCCGAACTCACCGGTTCACTGCGCCAGCAGCACGGCGTCTATCCGGCTTATCACATGAACAAAGAGCACTGGATCAGCCTGACGCTGGAAAATGGCTTGCCGGATAGCGAGATCATTGCACTGCTGGATGAGAGCTTTAGCTTAACGTTTTAGGTTTTCGCGCCAGGATGACATTGAGCGGTGACATCGGGAACGGCTGCATCCGTTGGACGCGCTCAATATCAAATCCTGCCTGCCGCAATTCCTCGCACAACACACCCTCATTCGTGACGTTGTAACCTCGCATCATTAACGGGGTAAAAAATGGCAGTACCTGCCGTGCTTCCTCTGGCTGCTCAGGGACTTCTGCATGGGCGCTGAGCAGCAATCCGCCTGGCTTTAAGCGTGTGAACCACTCGCGCAGCATCGCCTGTCTGTCCGCCATAAAGTAAAGAAATGATGAACTCCAGATAATGTCCACCTGACGCCCTTCAGGCAATTTCGCCAGCGCGCAACAGCGATCGCTCAGGCCGGCTTTTTCGATATTGCGCTGTGCAACGGTGGCGGTTTGAGGCAGGTCGAGCACGATCACCGAAAGCTGCGGAAAGCGTTGCGCTAACGCAATGCTGATCAACCCTGGACCGCCGCCCATATCCAGCAATAGCGCCGGACATTGAAAATCAGCCAGGGTATCAGCGATTGCGCAGGCGGTGTCCGCGCTCAGCGCACGCTGCTCTTGGGCGATTTGATGCAAGGCGGCATCCGCCCACGCGGTATCGATTTGCAAAGGATCCTGCCAGCCGGGTTCCGCCTGCGTCAGCAGTTGTGGCATCCGCTGAGCGAACTGCTGTAACACCTGATGACGATAGCGCCAGGCGTCACCGATATAGCAGTGACTGTCGTGACACAGATAAGTATGGACATTGGGTGCCAGCACAAAGCAGTCAGCTTCATGCGTGAGCAGTTCGGTGCTCCATAACAGGCGTAACAGATGATAGGTCTGATGCGGCTGCCAGTCATAATGTTGAGCGACTTGCGCAGCGGTGGCGGGTAGCGCCATGAAATCAAACAAGCGATGTTCAAATGCAAACGCCACAGCGCCGTTAAGGGCGTGCTGAGCCAGCAGGTGATCGAGGGTAGGAAGCGGTGAATGCATGGCAATCTCCTGAACAGGTAACGTGAACATCAGACTAGCCTTTGGCGTAAATGCAATTTATTCTCATTTGTCTGCGATACGGTGATTTAACTCTGCGTGAGGAGAAAGGATGCAAAAACCAGGTGAAATGCGTGTGCGCCAGCATCAACTGTCGCGAGAGATGCGCATGGTGCAATCGGATTACTGGCCCGTGCAGGCACTCTGTGAGTCCTCACAACCCGCTAACGAGCAGCCACAGCTGGTGCTGACTTTTGGTCTGCAGGGAGAATCGCGCTTTCGGGAAAGCAACGGACGTGAGATCGCTTTCAGTGCCGGGCATCTTACCGTGACCAGTTTTCAGGCCAGCCAGGGCGAGCGTTTGTATCGCGCGGGTGAGCGGGTGCAGCAGGTGCGCCTGATTCTCAGTGCGGCGAATGTGCGCCACTATTTTGGTGAACAGGCTGCAGAAGGATTGTTACAGCCTCAGCTTAAGCGCCATCTTTTTAGCCGTTTCGGTCATGCCACCGCTGCGCAACTCAGCCAGGTGCATGAGGATCCGTTGTTACTGGAAATTCAGGCGCTCAGCCTGTTGGCGTTGCATCGTCATCAGCTCCAACCCACCAATACTCAACACAAACTGCATCCACAGAGGGTTGAACGGCTGGAACAGGCACGCGACTGGATGCGCAATCATCTGACTGATGCTTTCTCGCTGAGTGCGCTGGCGCTGGCGGCAGGGTTAAGTGACCACCAGTTGAAAACAGGGTTTCAGCAGCATTTTCACTGCACGCCGGGCGCGATGCTGTTACAGATGCGCATGGAGCACGCGTATCGCTTGCTGGAGGAGGGATTTCAGGTGGCTCAGGCGGCATGGCAGGTGGGATATCAACATCCGCGCAATTTCAGCGTCGCGTTTCAACGCTATTTTGGACGCCCGGCCAGTGCGATTACCGGGCGCAGAAAGCAGGATTAGCGTGAACGACGAGACGGCATCATGCGCAGTAAGGTGTTGTCTTTGAATAAATAATGATGCGTTAGTGCCGCAACGGCATGAATACCAATCAGCCAGTAGCCGTAAGGGGCGAGTGTTTCATGCCAGTCCGCAATGCTGTCAGCAAAATCAGGGTCGGGATCGCCGCTCACCGGCATCGGAATACCGAAAATCCACCAGGTGCGACCCATATAGAAGCGCGACAAAATGCCGAGGATCGGCAACACAATAAAGAACAGGTAGATCGCCAGGTGCATGAGGTGCGCGAGGCCGGTTTGCCAGTGTGGCGGTTTAGGGACTATCGCCGGGCTGCGATGACGAAAGCGCAGAATGACGCGTGACAGCATCAGCACCAGCACACAACTCCCTGCGCTGAAATGACCAATGATCATGGCAAAGCCCTGCCAGGATCCGCGCGTCGCTAATCCGCGAAATTCCATGGTGCAATAGGCCGTGACGACCAGCAAAAAGGTCAGCCAGTGGAGAAAAATCTGCGAAGGGGCGTATTTGGTGCTCATCATTTATTCCATCAAAAGGCGTAGCAGAAGCGCTAACATAGCGGAAAGCGTACTGAATTAATTCATATTTTGACACATCCTCCGACGAAATGCTTACCGCTGGGCTTCCGATGCCTGCATCAGTTGGCTGAGTAAAGACTTCAGTTGCTGTTGCTGATCAGCACTTAACGTTGCCAGTTGCTCACGCTGCGTCTCAGTATGAACCAGCAGGGCTTGCTCAATCTTTTCACGTCCGGCATCGGTTAAGGCGACCAGCATGCTGCGTTTATCCTCGGGATCGGCCACGCGTTCAATGGATCCCACTTCCTCAAGACGATTGAGCCGATTGGTCATTGCGCCAGAAGTAATCAGCAGCGATTTGTACAACTGCGTGGGTGAAAGGCAATAGGGAGGGCCCGCACGACGCAACGTAGCGAGAACATCAAACTCCCCATCGCGAAAATGGAAAGGAGCCAGCGCCTCCGCGCGCCGGGTGGCGAGGTGCTTCATGATGCGCAACATGCGGCCAAATATCGCCATTGAGGAGGCATCCAACTCCGGCATGGCGGTGGCCCACTGCTCGATGACAAAATCAACGTGGTCGGTCATATTTCCCCTCGAATGTGTTGCTTTGTGCGCATCCCTCTATCGAAATGCCGCAAAGTATCTTAACGTTAAGATACTTTCGACGCACATGGAGATGCAAAGTGACTCGTACCTTACCTGCTTTAGGCATGTTTGCTTTACTGGTTTTCATCATCGCACTGAATTTACGACCGATCATGGCCGCCATCGGACCGTTGTTTCCGCTACTGCAACGCGAATCTTACCTCAACGCCACGCAACTCAGTTTACTTACCACCTTGCCGGTGGTGATGATGGGGTTGTCTGCCCTGGCGGGGCCGTGGTTGCTGCGTTGCGTTGGTGAGGTTCGCGGCATCGCCGCCGGTTTGATTCTTATGGCGTTAGCTTGCCTTGTGCGCGGTGCTGTCCCAACAGCTGAGATGCTGATTGCCAGTGCGCTGGTGGCGGGCATTGGCATAGGCTTAATTCAGGCCTTGATGCCTGCGCTGATTAAACGGCACTTTGCTGCACAGGCCGGCACGCTAATGGCACTGTTTACTACCGGAATTATGGCGGGTGCAGCGCTGGCAGCCGCAACGGCCGCCCCGTTGGCGGATGCGCAGGGGTTGGGCATGGCGCTTGCCATACCCGTTGTGCCCGCGATTGTTGCGGTACTGCTGTGGTTAATCACGTTGCGCCACAGAGTTTCTGCTGTGAATACTCAGCGCGTTAAACCCGTACGAACACGCCGTAGTGGGTTGCTCATGGTGTTCTTCGGAATTGGTACAGGGGCTTACACGCTGGTGCTGGCCTGGTTGCCGCCGTTTTATATGCAGCATGGCTGGACGCCGCAGCACAGCGGCTATGTGCTCGGTGCACTGACGCTAACGGAAGTGGTGGCGGGCTTTATCGTGTCGGGCTTAATCCATCGCTTCCGTGACCGCCGTTTTCCGCTGTTGCTGGTGCTGACCTCCTTGCTGCTGGGATTAATCAGCCTGATGTGGCTGGGCGGTGCGCTGGCCTGGTTGCCCACTGTGCTGCTCGGATTGGGGATTGGTGCGCTGTTTCCGCTATCACTGATCGTGACGCTCGACCATGCGCATTCTCCGGAAGAGGCAGCGGGATTGTTATCCTTTGTGCAAGGCGGCGGCTATTTGCTGGCAGCATTGATGCCACTGATTGCCGGAATCGTCCGCGATCGTGCAGACTCACTGGATAGCGCATGGGCCATCATGAGCGTCGGAGTGGTGGTTTTGATGGTGATGGCATTGCGTTTTAAACCCCAGCGATAACCGGGCTTGTCTGCTTGCAGATGGTACAAGGCAGCGCATACCATTGCGAGCGATTAACACAATCAGGAGCTTTTATGTCACCACAAGTGGGTGTAGGCGTTTTGATTTTCCGTGAAGGAAAACTGCTGCTGGGCCGCCGCAAGGGCAGCCACGGTGCAGGGAATTGGTCAGCACCTGGCGGGCATCTGGAATTTGGTGAATCTCCGGATGAGTGCGCACGACGTGAAGTGTTTGAAGAAACCGGATTAACCCTGACCGAATTGCAAAACGGCGCATTCACCAGTGATGTGTTCCCTGAGGCCAACAAGCACTACATCACCTTGCTGCTGGTGGCACATCACCCGCAGGGGGAACCGCAGTTGATGGAGGCGGAAAAGTGCGAAGGCTGGCAGTGGTTTGCACCTGAAGCCTTGCCGCAGCCACTATTCGCGCCGCTGCGCACATGGATTGCTCGCGATGGCTTAGCTGCGTTGCAACAGCTTGCACAGGTTACAGCGCGATAATCGCCTCAATCTCAACCTTTAGATCCGGTGAGAACAGCTGGCTAATTTGTACCAGCGAACTGGCGGGTAGATGATCGCCATAATGCTTAAAGAGTACGGCCCGCAGGTCATTAATCTGGTCAAAGGAAGTGATGAAAATGGTCACCTTAATCAGATGGCTCAGCGAGGTATTTTCGGAAGCCGCAATCAGGTGCAGCTGCTGAAAGATAGCCTCAGCCTGTGAGGCAATATCGCCTTGCTGCGCGGGTGTGGCAAAGGCTGTTAAACCTGAAACATATAAGGTGTCGCCATGCTTCACCGCGTGCACATATGGCGCTTTCACTTCGCCCAGTTCCGGGTAATTTTTGCGTATCAACATCGATTGCTCCTTAATCCAGTTTTAACACCATCACCGTGACGTCCTCATCGGCGATATTTCGCTGTTCCACGTCCTGCCAGCCAAAGCGGCGATACAAGGCCTGTTGGTCAGGTGTATACAGCCAAAGTGCAGGGATCGATTTTGCTCGCGCTTCGGCAATCAGGCGGGTCACTAATGCACTGGCCAACCCTTTACCGCGATGTTCGCGGGCGGTGATCACTTCACCCAGCCAAAATTCACGCTCGGGGATATCACTCAATTCGTAATGGATGATGCTGGCGGTCGCCATTAACTCGCTTTCGTGCGTGGTGGCAAACAGCGTCATCGTTTGGGCATCAGCGGCATTGCGTGATTGCAGCCGCTGGCGGATCACATCGCGGTCATGCCAGTTAGGTAGCTCGGACCATTCGCGGTGTAGCATGTCAGCAATTTCATCATAGAAATGTGACATCTGGGCAAGACAGTGTATCTGCATCCATCATTCTTCAAGGCTAACAAAGGAGTCAAACAACATAACCGTTAACCTCGAAAGGAACCAGGCTATTCGCCTGGTTCTTATGCTTAGGTTGTCTGGTTGGCCAAAGCCACCGCATCTTCCCCGGCAGGAATGCGCATTGGTGCGTTGGGATCGGTTGCCGCTTGCCATATCGCGGCGGCGACATCTTCGGCTTTGGTGGTGGGCTGCGGTTGGTGCATGCCCGCCATAATCCCATCCAGCATCGGTTGGTAGGCGTCGAGGAAGGTCTCTTCCATGCGCGGCATGGCGTTCTTGCCGAAATCGGTGGTGGGCGCCAGGCCTGGCAACACCAGCCGCACATTAACATTAAACGGCTGCAACTCCAGCGCCAGTGATTCAGTGAACGCATTGACGGCGGCTTTGCTGCCGGTATACACCGCCAGCAGCGGCAGGGATTT